>SKEE01000448.1_pt1 | contig 47429 bp, 39 predicted proteins | sample 4826661 | NCBI WGS metagenome assembly SKEE01 (sample SAMN11008817, study PRJNA524170) | human gut metagenome | biome: Human fecal sample; material: Feces; isolation source: fecal sample from pouch patient p20 | host: Homo sapiens | place: Israel: Tel-Aviv | collected 2016-11-14
CTCCAATCTGCACAGGCAGGCAATCAGCTGCAAGTACATTATACGGAGTAATGATTATCAAAGACAATATGGCAAATATGTGTGCAAAAGTAACTTCGACCTATATGGAATTTACTCTTGCATTTGGTCCAAAACCGGAATTTAGTTTTTCATTTAAGTATTCTGTTGTTTTTTCTACTACCCATGGCTATATTTTAGCACATATAGCGCTAAAAGTAAACATATGTTTTCCTTTGGGTAAAAAATTTGCGCGTCTAACTCATCACTACTACAATATATTTATGGGTAATCCCCTTACTTCCAGTAAGGATTTATCCATCTCATTACTACTACCACTGCTGCCCCAGAGGTGACAGTTTTCAAGAATCTAGTTCATCCAGAATTTGGTGAGCTGAGAACTGTAGAAATTGATGGAGAACCTTGGTTCGTAGGTAAGGATGTAGCTGCTGCGTTGGGGTATACGAATTCAAGAGATGCGATTGCAACTCATGTATTTGCTGATGATAAGGGGGGGGTAGAAAGTATCGACACCCTTGGAGGCAGACAGAAAATGACAATAATTAACGAATCCGGATTATACGCCTTAGTTTTCGGAAGCCGATTAAAAATAGCAAAAGAGTTCAAGCACTGGGTTACCTCAGAAGTACTCCCCTCTATCCGTAAGAATGGTGCTTACATCCGTAATCAGGAAAATATGACTCCGGCAGAGATCGTGGCTCGTGGTCTTATTGCAGCTCAGAAGATTATTGAAGAGAGGCTAGATCATTCGACCCAGCCTCTCTTCATTCTTACATATTCACATTAAAATTTTACAAATTTTGTCTTAACATAAACGCTACTTGCTTTAATCAGTTTCCGATATGAGCTATAAGGTTTCTTCGGAAGTCTCAATGTTACTGTCTTATTGATTGCAAGTCCTTTCTTTCCTACATATTCCAGAGCAGAACCATTAATCTTGAAAATCTTGATAGATGTACACTGATAAAATGCTTTAGCCCCAATCTTTCTTATGCTTGACGGTAATGTCACATTTTCAAGATTCGGACACTGAGTAAATGCACAAGTATTAATTATCGCAACTCTCTTTCCGAACTTAACAGTTTCCAGACCTGAACACTGATAGAACGCGTATTTACCAACATTTACAACATTATTACCAATAGTTACATTTACAATATCTTCGTTTCTGTAGAATGCCTTATCCTGAATAGCGGTCACTTTGTAGACTTTTCCGCTGATTGTAACGCTTGATGGAATAACCAGTGTATCTGTAACTTTTGCAAGTCCTGTTACAGTTACTTCTTTTGTTCCTGTAAGCTTATAATTCAGATCACCAACGGAATAAGTATCTCCGATCTGTGGTGTTCCGATCTTTGTAGTAACTACATCAGACTCCGCTCCCTGATATTTTTTGCCTGACAGCGAACGAACTGCAACTACTTTATAGGAGTATTGTGTTCCCGGTACAGCTTTGCTGTCTGTCCAAAGAATCTTTGTTGTTTTTGCTACCTGAGTATATTCTTTTTCTGAATCTGCTTTTCTGTATACCAGATAATAACCTGCGTATTCTGTCTCATCCCATGATAAAGCAATAGATTTCTTATCTGCTTCAGCTACCAGACTTGTAACCTTTTCAGGCTTGATTACTGTCCAAACTGCATTAACTGTAATATTTGCAGTAACTTTTGAGAAATCCTTGTCCCATGATAATTCATATCCATTTCTATTGATATATGGATACTCTGCTGCATCACCAGATTTTACTTTTTCTGTCTTAACAATCTTGCCACGATCTTTAAATGTAACGGTGTATTTATTTGTTTCTGATGGACTTACGATGATTGTGGTGTTACCGCCACCGTTGTCTTTCTTTGTCCATACTGCATTGATTACCATATCTTCTTGGATATTGGTATAATCAGCATCCCATGAAAGTGTATAGCCAGGCTTTTCTTTTAGAGTTGGTGGAGTTGCGTTTTCACCTTTATCAATATAATATGTATGTACTGTACGTCCGTTATCTTTAAATACAACTTTATACTGACCAGATACAAATTTAATGTTATTTATATATGCATATCTTTCAGCAACACTGTCTCTCTTTCCATATATCACAAGATTACGACAATTTTTAAATACATCATTTCCAATGTATGTTACAAATTCTGGTATTGTAATTTTCTTTAAATCTGTACAATTATAAAAAGCGCCATCATCAATTTCTTTAACATTATCAGGTACCGAAAATTCCGTTAATTTTGTTCCACCAAATGCACTTGCAGGTATGTTATCTATATTCTGAGGATAAATAAACTCAGTTATAGGTGTATTAAAAAATGCACTTCTTTCAATGTTTGTAATAGTTGATGGCAATGTTATCTCTGTAAAATTACTACAGTAGGCAAATGCCTCTTCACTTATCATCTTCACGCCTTCAGGAATGGTAACTTTTGTAACTGCATTATCTCCCATAATTGGAATACACTTCAAGCTTGCAGGAAAAATGATTTCCGCATTACAATTTTCAAATACACCATTACCTAATAACGTAAGGTTCTTTGGCAATGTAACCTTACCAAGGGATACACAATTACTGAATGCCTCTCCAGCAATCTCTGTTATAGAATCTGGTAAAGTAAGATTGGATAATGCTGTACACCCATGAAAGGCTGATTCTCCGATATTTGTAACAGATTCTGGAATAATAATATTTTTTAAATTTCTAAAATTCCAAAATGCATAATTTCCAAGCTTTTTAATACCATCATTTAATACAATCTCATCTAATTGCATATCGCCTGTACTCTCCATATCAATCAGTCGAGGGATTGTATTTAGTGTAGATGGTAGCGATATTTTTTTTATACTGGTACAACTATTTATAATACCATTGCCAATATTTGTCACACCTTCTGGAATTGTTAATTCTTTCAATGAATCACATTTCTCAAAAGCGCCATATCCAATGCTTTTTAACGATGTAGGCAATTTAACATCTTTTACTTGAGAAAATCCGTAAAATATAGAACTTCCTAAAGATGTAACTCCATCTTCTACGGTAATATGCTTTATATTATTTTGATTTACATTATCATCAAACCACCAACTCTCATCGTATGTCTCACCTGTACCAGTAATTATTACTGTATCTCCATTAATAGAAGCGTTAACATTTTTACCAACCTTATAAACAGGTTTCTCTGGACGATTATCATAATTTGGTGTTACTTTTACTGATACATGATCTCCATTTACATTAGTTGCAAAAACATAAATGTCTACCGCATCTTCATCTGGAATGTCTACAGTTATCCATTTTCCACTGTCAACATCAATTTCTCCATCCTGCCTTTCGGAATCATATACAGGTTGTTCACTATCTTTTCCTATACACTCTGCATAATATGTAACATCTTTGTTAGATGTGCACCAAAAACGATACTGATAATGTCCATTCCAATATTGTTCATTTGTATCAATTTGGAAATTTATAGAAGACAATTTCGGGATAGATTCTGTTTTTGTTTCACTGCATCGTCTACATGTGTATGTTCTTACGCCTTCTTCTGTTTCTGTTGCTTCTTTAGTTACTACACCTTTATTCCACTTATGACCATATGCGGGACTATTTTCTATTTTCTGCTTTCTTCGTTGCTCCACAAATTTCACAACGATATACATTTTCTCCTTCCTCTGTACAAGTTGGTTCTTTTATCACTTCTTTTTCAGTTGACCACTGATGAAGCTTCCCCTCAAAAGCCTCAAAGGTAATTTGATCTTTCTGATCTTTACTTAAAGAGTCATAATATCGTTTTATATATGAACAACTGTAACCTTTAATTGTTCTTAAATTAGAACATTGCTCAAATGGATTAGAGAAATTAGAATATCTTACTTTTGTCGTATTTCCCATAACAACTACTGTTGCTAAATTTTTACAATCTAAAAATGCCTGTTCTTCAATCGAAGTAATACTCTTAGGAACTACAATATTCTCAAGTTTATTACATCCTCTAAACATTTGAAATGAAAGATTCCCTGTGGCCCCTTCTTTAAATACTACATTTTTTAATTTTTCACAATCTGCAAAAGAAATTTCACCCATACTTTTTATTGAAGCAGGAAATGTTATATTTTCAATACCTTTGCATAAATAAAAAGCGCCTTCGCCTATATCCTCCAAATTTTCAGGTAAAATAACTTCTTCTATATTAAAGCACCTCTGAAAAGCTCGTTCCGGTATAACTTTTAAAGAATTTGATAACGTAAGTGTTTTTAAATTATGACATTCAGAAAAGCAATATTTTCCGAGTGTTTTTACTGTATTAGGAAGAACTACTATTTCCAATTTTTCGCAGTTTTCAAATGCATACCTCCCTATCTCATTTATTCCCTCTTTAAAATTTATCTTTGCTAAATTATAGCAATTATCAAATGCATAATTACCTATTTTGGTAATATTTCCCTCAATCCGCACTTCTTCAATACTGTCTTTATTATCATACCCTTTTAGCAAATAATTTCCTATGGTTGTAACACCATCTTCTATAACAATCTTCTTAATTCCACTTTTACCGATAAAAGGATTCTGATGTGTATTTGAAAAATCTTTACCATTCTCATAATAATCCCACATATCACCTTTACCAGAAATAGTCGCAGTACCCGTAGAATCATCAAATGTAACCCAAACATCATTACCCATTTGGATTGCATCTTCAGGCGGTTTAGAACTGTTTTCACCCTCACCAACAGCATCCGCACTAAACTGATCCACACCATTAACATTATTCTCTATTTCTGGTACATCTTCTGCATCATCGTTAAACTGCACATCTTCATGTCCCATACCATCAGAAAAATCCGCTGCACTTGCCACAGTAAATGGTTCTATAACCATCGTACTGGCAAGTAAAAAAGCTAACACTTTCTTCTTCATTCTTTTATCCTCTTCTCTCTGTTTCTTTTTATAAAATATGGCACCGCTCCATCTCTCCGAAAGCGCTGCCGCAATTATCATAGTTGCAACTGGCTGTCATACATTCGCTTAGACTCTGTAGTTTTGCGTCACCGGATGTCCCCGGCTATGCCATATTCAATTCGATTATATGTGATACACTTTACTTAGTTTTCACAAAATGTTCACACACATTATTGTACTACATTTCTGTAAAATGTCCACTAATCTTTCAGAATATTTTATGTAATAACAAATATCTAGCAAATTTGCTAATATTCTTCATACATATTTATATATTATTCGTCTTTCCACATGCCTTTGTCTTTTAAACGCTGCTTAAACTGCTGCCAATGTCGTTCTGTCTCTTCCGGTGTCTCATGCCATAGCTTTTCTTTATCTAATTCTCCGGTTTTTTCCAAATATAGATAAAGTCCACATGCAAAAAACGCGTCCCATAACTTTTCTTCGTCTTTCTTCATATCCACCTCATTGGTATTATTTTATCCTACTTTATGCTATTTTTCAATATTATATCGCCTGTTTGTTATACTAATCAGCAAAAGGAGAGCTTGCATGAAACCATTGAAGAATAAAGTAAGCATCACTCTGGATGCGGATATTATAGATAAAATCAAGGAACTCGCAGAGGAAGATGATCGTTCTTTCAGTCAGTACATTAATCTTGTCCTGAGAGAACATATCAAGAATCTGGATAAATCAGAATAATGAGTGATCTGAAAAGTGGCAGCAGTCATATGCGACTAATCTTCAAAGTGAAAAAAGGGCAGCTGAGTAAATTATTGTTACTCAACCGCCCTATTATTATGGCTATATATTCCCGGAATCTTTACCGGATCAGTGGCTGACCGTTCTGAAGATCAGACTCTATAGCTACTCTAGGAAGTGCTCTCTGGTGTAGCATTTGTCCTCTCAGGATGCCCTCTATGCTGTCTATCTGCTCCATACGCCCATCTTAGAGCTTGGAGTGTTATCTTCTTCGACTTGCGTATAAGGTCGCTGTAATGGTCTATGCAGCGTTATGGACACATGTTCGACAAGTCCCTGCAAAGTTCAGAGTAAAAAAAGGCTCACAAACTGTCTTTATTTATAACAGCTTATGAGCCTACCTTTTTATATTATCATGCCAATTAAATTCAAATCTTATCGAGTTCCTCTTTAGCATCATATGTACAAGATTCCCTCCTTTAATTTTATTAAGTTTTTCTATCAGGATTCCTTCTGAAAGGTACTTGATTACCTTTTTGATTACTTTTTGAAGACTGAGTCTCGCAAACCCAGTAAAATCAAGGCTTTTTAGTGCCGGCAGTGGGACTTGAACCCACACGTGGTTGCCCACAACAGATTTTGAGTCTGCCTCGTCTGCCATTCCGACATGCCGGCATTGAAACGAGTATTATCATATCACGTTTTTGTCGAAATGGCAAGGGCATTTTTGAGTTTTTTTTAATATTTCACAAACCTCGTTTTAGAATACACATTGCTTGCCTTGATCAGTTTCTGATATCTGGCAAACAGCTTCTCAGGAAGTCTGATAGTTACGGTTTTGTTGACCGCAAAAGCTTTTTTTCCAACATAGTTCAGTGCTGTACTGTTGATCCTGATCACTTTGACTGCCGGGCACTGGTAAAAAGCTCTGGCATCTATATGTCTGACACTGGCAGGAAGTATAAAATTTCGCAGTTTCGTACACTGTGCAAATGCGTTGCTGCCAATTCTTTTTACTCTGCTGCCAAATCTTATGTTCCGCAGATTCGGGCACTGGCTGAACGCATATTTTCCAATCGTTGTTACATTATTTCCAAAAATAACATCTGTAATTTCTTTGTTCCCGTTGAAGGCATTCTTGTCAATTGTAGTTACTTTATAAACTTTATCATTGATCACAACTGTAGCCGGAATCTGTATCACATTATATTCCGCAGCAAGACCTGTAACGCTTACTTCTCTTTCATTTAAAATCTTATAGCCAATTCCACCTATCAGGTACTTATAGCTTCCATCCTGTTCAGTTAACGGAGCTGCATTGAACTGATATCTCACAGGTTGTACAATATCGTTTTTCTCCCATATACCTCCTGTATATTCTTCTCTCTGGAAAAAGATATATATATTGTATGCACGTTCCACCTTTGTATAAATACCCTTTGCAGAACCGATTTCCCATTTCCTGTGAATATCGCTTTCCTGCGGTTTGAGAGAAAGGCTCCAGTATAATGGTGTCCATCTGACATCTCCCTCAACAGGATTCGTATTCTGCGTTCCGGCACCGGTCACATTAAATTTATAGTAAGTGTTGGGATAGAAAACCATAGGTTTGTCAAGTCCTTCAACGACACTGTCATTTGCACTTACCCCTTTGCTTTCATCTGTGTCTGTTGAAGTTTCCTCTCCGGCTGCCCAGATGAAATTCTGTGTATCTGCTCCATCCTGAAATTCCGCTGCACCGGTCGTACTGACCGGAACTGCTGCCAGAACACCTGCCAGCACCATAGCTGCTATTTTTTTCATTACTCTCTCCTCCTCTTTTTCAGCAGTATATAAAATATATACAACTGTTCAGTCCTTTCTTATAGCAATAGTGAACTGTTACTGTTCTGCTTACAATTTATATCTACATCTTGTATTTTACTTATTTTTCTGCTAAATGTCTACCTTGATTTTCTGCTAATCCTGTCGTATTTTTGTTACTGTTCACTCCGTTCTCAGTAACTTAGCCAAAATTCATTCCAGATTGCCTACGGCAATAGAATTTTGGCTTGTATGTCTCGGGATTTTGGCATATTCATGCCAAAACACCTCGCGGGATAGTGCTATGTGAATAGTAACGCATTTTTACTTCATCTGTATTCCACCTCTCATACGTGATATAATCCGCACCCATTTTCCTGAAAATGTCTACCATATCCTCATTCCGGCAAAGCCATACGGATATGCGGATTCCATTCTGATGAGCATTGTTGATATCATTCATACTGATATTTTTATACTCTGCACTTATGTCCAGATCATATTTCTTACACTGCTGTATCATAGAAGCATTCATGCGCACTGTACGAATCCACTGCAATTTCCCTGTAAATCCCATCTCACGCAGTTTACCAAGTGTTTCTATGCGGAAACAGATGATTACCGGCTCTTTCTGTGATTCAGTCAGAAGCTGCATGAACAAATTCATGGCTTCTTCCGTACGGATTGACTTTATTTCAATCACCGGCGTCACAGAGTACTTATTGCAGCATGCAATATACTGTTCCAGTGTAGGAATAAGATTATCCGGATACTGCGAAGCATTTCTTCCATTTATAATCGGATACTGCTTTATCTCCTCATAAGTCATCTCTGAAATAAGCCTGTCCTCCCCGCACATCCGCAGCAAAGAATCATCATGAGAGACAACCAGAACTCCATCTGCGGTCTCTCTCACATCTGTCTCCACAAACTCCGCCCCATTGCGTCCTGCCATCTCAAAGGCAGGCACGGAATTCTCAGGTGCTTCTGTCTGTTCACCTCTGTGCAAAATATAATGAGTAACTCCATCCAGGGGTTTCCGGAACTTTTCTTCATCTTCCGGTGCAGGTGTGATTTTCGGAGTTGGCGTGACCGTTACCGTCGGCTCCGGGGTCACAGATGGTGCTGGTTCATCCGGCGTCAGTGTAGGCGTAATTTCCGGAGTTTCTGACGCTGCCGGCAGGACGATCACTTCTATCTCTGATACATACCTGTCAGTACCATAAGAAACACTGGTGATTTTGACATTTCCCGTCTTTTTTGCAGTAACTTTTCCTTTCTTTGATACAGTTGCCACCGTTTTATCAGAAGAAGTATAAGTCAGCCTTTTTCCATACTTCTGCGGCTCCAGAATAATTGTCTTTCCTGCCGTTACTTTCACCTGTTTTTTGTATTTCTTAAAAAGAACTGTTTCCGTTTTATTATAGACAAAAACCTCGCAGTTTACTTTCAGTCCACTCATCTGTGCTGTGATCGTTGCCTGTCCGGGCTTTAAACCATATATCCTGCCATTTATAACCTTTACACATTTTGAGTTACTGCTGGTCCATTTAAACTTCTTTGGACTCACTTTTGTATCATGATTCAGGATCTTTACTGTATAAGTGGCACCGGTCTTTACAACCACCTCAGATTTATGCACTCGATATTCGTCTGCTGCATAGGTATTATCTGCCACAGATATTATACTGGTAAAACCTGTAATTATAAGCACAATAGCAAATATGACAGACCTTACAGTCTGCATGCCTGTTCTTTTGTCTCTGTATTCTTTTTTCTTATCTCCCATTATTCTATCTCTCATCTCTCATATGCCATTCCTGATCTGCTGCTTTTATTTCCGGTATGTTCTTAAACACTTCACAATTCTGATCACATTCGTCTCTGATGCAGGGACAGACCATCTTTACTTTTTTAAAATGTCCGGGAACACCCTCATATTGTACACTCCACAGACCATTGTAATGCAGCTGTTTACACATTCCTGTTTCATATTCATATTTAATCATACTCTACCTCCGAACAGACAAAATTTTTACAGTACATTCTTCTGAAATCACTGTTTTTCCATGCAAAACGAAAGGCACTAACCTTCCAGCATCATGCACAGATCAGTACCTTTCTTTTTGTGTATTTTTATGTCCTATCTGCCCCGTCAATACCACAAGACAGTAAATTACAGAATAATCACAGCATTATTCCATATCTTCCAGTAATTTCTCATAAATCGGGAAGCAGTCAAATGTTGCGAAATAATCCTTCGGTGTCTCGGCACGGCGGATCATCTCGAAACTTCCATCTTCATGGAGAAGGATCTCAGAAGATTTGAGTTTACCATTGTAGTTATATCCCATGGCAAAACCATGAGCTCCTGTATCATGGATCACAAGAAGATCTCCCATATCAACCTTCGGAAGATAGCGGTCAATTGCAAACTTATCATTGTTTTCGCAGAGAGAACCTGTCACATCATACATATGATCACATGGCTGGTCTTCTTTTCCCATAACAGTGATATGATGGTATGCGCCATACATTGCCGGACGCATCAGGTTTACAGCACACGCATCCACACCAATATATTCTTTATGAGTATGCTTCTCATGGATTGCCTTAGTTACCAGGCAGCCATACGGCCCCATCATGAAACGTCCCATCTCTGTATAGATTGCAACATCACCCATTCCGGCCGGAACAAGTACTTCTTCGTATACTTTGCGGACACCCTCACCGATCTCTCTGATATCATTCGGAGTCTGATCTGGTTTGTAAGCGATTCCAACACCACCGGAAAGGTTGATAAACTTCACATGAGCGCCTGTCTCCTTCTGAAGTTTCACTGCCATTTCAAACATCTCTTTCGCCAGCATCGGATAATACTCATTTGTCACAGTATTGCTTGCAAGGAATGCATGGATACCGAATTCCTCGGCACCTTTTTCCTTCAGGATCTTGAATGCTTCAAAAATCTGCTCTGTTGTCATACCATATTTGGCATCTCCGGGGTTGTCCATAATATCGTTGCTGATCTTAAACACTCCGCCCGGATTATAACGACAGCTGATCACCTTCGGAATATATCCTACGGCTCTTTCTACGCTCTCGATATGTGTGATATCATCAAGATTGATGATCCCGCCGATTTCATTTGCATATTTGAATTCTTCTTCCGGTGTATCATTGGAAGAAAACATGATATCTCCCTCTTTGCATCCGATTGCTTTGGACATCATCAGCTCTGTCATGGAAGAACAGTCACAGCCACAGCCATACTCCTGAAGGATCTGGATCAGAAATGGATTTGGAGTTGCCTTCACAGCAAAGAATTCTTTGAAGCCCTTATTCCATGCAAATGCTTCTTTCACTGCCTTTGCATTCTCGCGGATACCTTTTTCATCATAAAGATGGAAAGGTGTAGGAAACTGCGCAGTGATTTCCTGAAGTTTATCCAGGGTGACAAATGGTACTTTTTTCATAATAATCTTTTCTCCTCTTACTTCTTGTGTATATGTGTATATAAATGATCCTGACAGTACTCGTAGTTTCCGTTACATTTAGAACAGAAACGGAATTCCAGATTCGGATCATCTTTCTCTGTACGGCCACAGACTGCACATTTGTGCTTCGTCACTTCCCCTGACTTGCTGCCACCCGGGAAGGGAACGGTCTTACTTTCTCCCATTGCTCTCTTAAACTGATTTCTGCGATGGATTTCCTTCGGATTGTATCTGTTAAGATTTCTTGTACCAAGGAAGAAAATAATAAAGTTCAGTAAGGATGCGATGATTGGCAGTGCCATAAACCATGCTCCTCCCATAAAATATCTGACAATATCATATACCACAAGAGCAGCATATACAATCGCCATCCACTTCATCTTGATCGGGATTACAAAGTACAGTAAAACCTTCATATCCGGATATGTCAGCGCATATGCCAGAAAAATAGATAAACTGATATAATACGTTGAAAACTGTGATCCATTCAGATAAGCATCTAACACTCCACCTGTGATAAAATACAAAATAAACGCAGAAATTACTGTAAAAATCATTCCAGATAAAATATATACAGTAAATCTGAATGATCCCCATGTACGTTCCAGCGATGCACTGATCGGATAATAAAAGAACAATATCGCAATCACAAACCATAAAGCAGATGACGTACTCGGCGGATAAATAATCCATGTAACAAGTCTCCATATCTGACCATGCAGGATTTCAGAGACATTCAAACTCAACATGGAAAGAGCCCCCGGATTAATATACATCAATGCATATCCCAGTACATAACTTACAATAATATAAATCGTAAGATTCTCAATCCCGCGATTTCCAAATTTTCGTTCCAGTTTGTCAATAAATTTCATAAATCTCCTTTTCTCACAAAATGCTATTCGTTCTTTCGTTACAGCGGATATCCACAATCTGCTTTCTCTGCGTAATTCTGCACCGAATAACTGCCTCTCAGTTCAGACACAAAATCAGAAAAACTTCTTCCTGGAAAGAAATATCGCTGCAATGATACTTGCCACTACAGAAAGGATGATAACGATAAGAAATCCCCATGGTGTCCTGGAAAACGGCATTCCCGCAGCACTCAGGTTCATACCATACGCACTGAAAACAATAGTCGGAATACTCATAACAATGGTAATAACAGCCAGAACCTTCATGACAATGTTCAGGTTATTGGAAATAACTGACGCAAAAGTTCCCATCATACTGCTGAGGATACCGCTGTAAATATTAGCCATCTCAATGGCCTGCTTGTTCTCAATGATAACATCCTCCAGAAGCTCTGTATCCTCCGGATATTTCTTGATACTCTCCACCTTCAGAAGTTTCTCCAGAACCATCTCATTGGAACGCAGAGATGTGGTAAAGTATACCAGTGATTTCTCCAGTTCCAGAAGTTCCATCAATTCCTGATTTCTTGTAGACAGATGAAGTTTCTCCTCAATCTGCTCGCTCTTCTTATCTATAATACGCAGATATCTCAGATACATGCTGGCATTACGGTACAAAATCTGCAGAATAAATCTGGTTTTCATATAGGTAAAAAAGTTTCTTACCCTGCCTTCCATAAATCTTGTCAGAACCTGTGTGTCTTCCAGACATACAGTAAAGATCATCTTCTGAGTCACGATAATACCAAGAGGAATGGTCACATACCAGTCCTTCTCGTTACGTTCTTCAATCGCAGGTACATCTGCAAGGATAAGGGTATAATTGTCCTCCACTTCTATACGGGAACGCTCTTCCTCATCCAAAGGTGCGCGCAAATCGTCCACCTCTATCCCAAACTGCTCGGAAATTTCAAAAATTTCTGTTGCCGTAGGATTCGTCAGCGCAATCCAACAGCCCTCCTGTGGTTCCTGTATTTCATGGATAGCGCCATCGATTGTCTTAAAAATCCTTACCACGATCCACACTTCCCTTCTTTTTCTCGATTTCCCCTCAATAGATTGTTACTGTTTACTCTGTTCTCAGTAACAATAAATCTGCAACTATTCAGAGTTTCTGCAAGAGATTACTGAACAGTTACGTTTGCTCTTTATTTTCACAAAGACTCAAACATCATTATAATTTGAACATGAATTTTTGTCAATTCCAATGCTTTCGGTTTACAAAACTTTTACACTTCGCTATAATAAAGTAGTATTTATTTATAAAAGTCCCGTAAAGTGGGGCGTACAGATTGCGGGAATGATTTTCCAAACACGCTCTAACTATGGCAACTGAATTCAGGTGAAATATCCCGCAAAGTGGGGCGTGCAGATTGCGGAAATGATTTTCCAGACACGCTCTAATACAATAACAGGAAAGGATACAAATCATATGAGCCAGTCATCATTTGGAAATAAATTTAAGGTAACCACCTGGGGGGAATCCCACGGAAAAGCTCTCGGAGCTGTGATAGACGGATGCCCGGCAGGCCTTCCTCTCTGTGAAGAGGACATTCAGAAATTCCTCGACAGAAGGAAACCCGGACAGAGCAGATACACCACCGCCCGTAAAGAAGGAGATCTGGTAGAAATCCTCTCAGGTGTCTTTGAGGGCAAAACCACCGGAACTCCAATTTCTCTGATGGTAAGAAATACAGATCAGCGCTCCAGAGACTACGGAAATATCGCATACTCCTATCGTCCCGGACATGCAGACTATACTTTTGACCAAAAATACGGATTCCGCGACTACAGAGGCGGTGGACGTTCTTCAGGGCGGGAAACCATCGGAAGAGTTGCAGCAGGTGCCATTGCTTCTAAAATATTAGAAGAACTTGGCATTTCAATCTGCACCTATACCAGATCTATCGGACCTGTTGAAATTGCTTCTTTTAATAAAGAAGAAATCCATCAGAATGCATTTTATATGCCGGACGCACAGGCAGCAGTGAAGGCCGGTGAATATCTGGAAGAATGTATGAAGAATCAGGACAGTGCAGGCGGCGTGATCGAATGTCGTATTACCGGAACACCTGCCGGACTTGGCGAGCCAGTCTTTGACAAGCTCAGTGCTCTTCTTGCCCACGCCCTGATGTCCATCGGTGCAGTCAAGGCTGTTGAAATCGGTGACGGCATTGCAGTGACTTCCTCAAACGGTTCCACTGACAATGATGGATTCACAGTCAAAGACGGTGAAATCATCAAAACCTCCAACCACGCAGGCGGAATCATGGGAGGAATCAGTGACGGCAGTGAAATCATACTTCGTGCCCATATCAAGCCAACCCCATCCATCAGCCAGCCGCAGCAGACCGTAACCAAAGATAAAGAACCTCTTTCTCTGGAAATTCATGGCCGACATGATCCGGTCATTGTCCCAAGAGCAGTGGTTGTGGTAGAATCTATGGCAGCAATCACACTGGCGGATGCGCTCTTTGTCAATATGAGTTCCCAGATGGATAAGGTTCGGGATTTTTATCGGAAATAATTCCAATTAATCCACGCAAAAATACCTTCACTTGAATCCTGAGCTGATCTCAGTTTCAAATGAAGGTATTTTATTATCTGCCTATATTGCTGATTCTATGTAACGAATCTGTTATTCTTCCGGAACCGGCCAGATTCTGATACAGTTTGGCTCTGTAATCTTAATCGGCTTACCGTTCATCACAATAATATTCTTCTCATAATCCACTGTAAAAGTAGTCAGTGTATTACTTGCATGATTAGCCAGCACCAGATGCTTATCATCCGGTAAAAGTACCAAATCTTTCGGATATTCACCACTGATCGGAAGTGTAAACTTCCTTGTCAGCATACCAGTCTCCTCATCACGCTCAAACATGGAAACTGTATCCTCACCTGCTGTTGTACAGAAAAGATGCTTGCCATCATTTGCAAGAGAAAGACCGGACGCTGCATTATGTGTATCATGAACATCCTTCTTCGCACTTGTCTCAATCGTCTGGATCAGTTCAAACGCCGGAACCTTACCGCTTCCATCATATTTGTAAGCCCTGATCTCATTACTGAGTTCAAAGAGAATATAAGCAAACTTACCATCATCGCTAAAACGAATGATACGCGGGCCGCTCTCTCTCGGACATCTCAGGATGTCTACCAGTTCCAGCTTATTGCGCAATTTGTTGACACGGTAAATCTTCACCTGATCAATTCCGTTATCTACTGCACAGAGATATTTATTATCCGGAGTCGGACGAACACAGTTCACATGGGGACGGAAGTTACGCTCTGCAACACTTCCGAGTCCTGTATGGAATACGCCATCCATCAGGCTTCCAAGTCTGCCGTCCTTATGAGTATGTACAACAGTCACCTTACCGTCATGATATCCGGCAACATAAAGATACTTACCGTCAACATCTGTAGAAAGGAAACAGCCTCTCATTCCATCAATATTTACACTGTTGATACGTGACAGATCACCATTTTTATCACGTTTAAATACTGCAACACCCTCATCCTCGATAGAATAAAGATACTTACCATTCTTTGAAACAGCCATGTGGGATGCATTACTTACTTCAACACTGCTGCGTTCTGTAAGAGTGCCATTCTCAACATCAACATCATAAACATGGATTCCCTGTCTGGAAGAGCCATGTGTATAAGAGCCCACATAAGCTACATATTTCTTTTCACTCATAATGCTTTTTTCCTCCTGCTGTCCTGAAGTTTATTTATCATCGCTCACTCTGTTCCCGTCTGCTGTCAGCGAGCAATAATATTTTCGTCCCGATATTGCCGGACGATGTCATACGATAAGGTGATTATAGCACATTTTCCTAATCAGAACAAGATTACGGAACTCAGTTTTATGTATTTTTTCCAGTTCATGGGTTACTGTCGTTACTGTTCACATACAAGCCAAAATTCTATTGCCGCAGGCAATCTGGAATGAATTTGGGCTAAGTTCTATACCGGATAAGCGCTCTGCTGTTTATTTGGTAAAATAATTTCTGACAGCCTCCAGTGTCTGGTCTATGATCTCATCTGTATGGGCAACAGATAAAAACATTGCCTCAAACTGTGACGGAGCCATATGGATTCCCTGCGCAAGCATTCCCTTGAAATATTCAGAGAAAGCTTTTGTATCTGAAGATTTGGCTGATGTATAATCCACAACCTCCTGCTCTGTAAAGAACAGGCTTCCCAGGGAAGATACGTGATTGATATGGTAAGGCAGATTTTTCTCTGCCAGGATTTTCTCCATACCGCCATAGAGACGTTTTCCTTTTTCCTCCAGATCTTTATAGATTTCCTGGTGCTCATAGAGGTATTTTAACTGTGTCAGTCCTGCTGCCATTGCAATAGGATTTCCGCTTAAGGTACCGGCCTGGTAAACCTTTCCCACAGGGGAAACCAGTTCCATAATCTCTCTGCGTCCGCCGTATGCGCCTACCGGCATACCTGCACCGATGATCTTACCATAGGTAACCAGATCAGGGGTCACGCCAAAATATTCTGCAGCACCGCCAAAAGCCAGACGGAAACCAGTGATAACCTCGTCAAAGATCAGAAGGGCGCCGTACTCATCGCAGAGCTTTCTCAGACCTTCCAGGAACCCCTTTTTCGGGGGAACCACACCCATATTGGCGCCTACAGCTTCCACGATAACAGCAGCAGTCTGTCCGTCAGCCTGCTCCATCAGTGCACGTACACTGTCCAGATCATTATAAACAGCAGTCATGGTATCCTCTGTGCATCCCTTAGGAACACCGGCACTGTCCGGAACACCGCTTGTCATCACACCGGAGCCTGCACTTACCAGCATGGCATCACTGTGTCCATGATAGCATCCTGCAAATTTAATGACCTTATTCTTTCCTGTAAATCCTCTGGCAACACGGACTGCACTCATAACAGCCTCTGTACCGGAATTTACCATACGCACCATATCCACATGTGGAATATGGTCACAGATGAACTCAGCCATCTCCACTTCGATTGCAGTTGCGCATCCGAAGCTGAGGCCCTTTTCACACGCCTTCAGCACACTTTCTTTTACTTCCGGAAAATTATGGCCCAGAATCATAGGTCCCCAGGAATCGATATAATCCACATATTCTTTTCCATCAACATCATAAATATGGCATCCGTCTGCACGGTCGATAAATCTCGGTGCAATACCGATAGCACCGTAGGCACGTACAGGACTGTTTACTCCTCCCGGAATTACCTTTACCGCTCTGTCAAATAATTCTTCTGATAAACCCATCAGCCGATTCTCCCTTCATCCATGCATTTTGCAAGTTCTTTTGCATAATAAGTAAGATAGATCTGGGCACCTGCACGGTATGCACTGACTGCCATCTCACACATAATACGTTCTTCATCGATCCAGCCCATCTTTGCAGCTGCTTTCACCATTGCATATTCACCGCTTACACTGTACGCTGCAACCGGCACATTTACAGCCTTTGATACCTCAGAGACCATATCCAGATAAGACATGGCAGGTTTTACCATAATGATATCTGCGCCCTCTTCCACATCCGTAAGAGCTTCCTTCATTCCTTCTCTTCTGTTATGGAAATCCATCTGGTAGCTCTTTCTGTCACCAAAAGACGGTGCAGAACCTGCTGCATCACGGAATGGTCCGTAGAAAGCAGATGCATATTTTACTGCATAGGACATGATCGGTGCTCCATAATGTCCGTTCGCATCAAGAGCCTCACGGATAGCACGTACACGTCCGTCCATCATATCAGAGGGAGCTACCATATCTGCGCCTGCCTCTACATGGGAAACAGCTGTCTTAGCCAGTAATTCCAGTGTTGCATCATTATTTACATCATGACCGCAGAGCACTCCGCAGTGTCCGTGTGAAGTGTACTCACACATACATACATCTGTGATATAGTACATGTCCGGGAACTGTTTCTTTGCTTCTCCCAGGGCCTTCTGTACGATTCCGTTGGGGTCGTACGCACCGCTTCCCACCTCATCCTTATGATCCGGGATACCGAACAGCATAATGCTGTTTACTCCTGCATTCTGCAGACGTTCCAGTTCAAAAGGAAGACGGTCTACACTGTAGCGGAACTGTCCTTCCATAGAAGGGATCTCTTCTTCGATTCCTGTTCCCTCTTTTACAAATAAGGGATAGATAAGGGAAGACTTGTCCATTCTTGTCTCTCTTACCATTTTTCTTAAATTTTCACTGCCTCTTAATCTTCTTGGTCTCTGAATTAAGTCCATGTCTTTTTGCTCCTTTTATCAACAATTCTCATAACTGTTCCATTTTTTGCAGAATAGTTATCAGTTTTCCTGTTTCATCTCTTCCACAAGCTCTATGAGACTTTCGATGGTAGCCTTCTTTGCCATGCGGGTCTGCATACCATAAGCATCTGCTGCAGCTTTGGTCTGTTTTCCGATACAGGCAGCTTTTACCTTCGTATAGTCCAGTCCCTTTGTGCCTTCCACAAAGCCCTTTACAGTGGATGCACTGGTAAATACTACACAGTCCACACTTCCTGTCTCCAGTTCTTTCTTCTCATCGATCAGTCTGCTCTTCTCATAACGAGTAGTGTAGGTTGCAATATCATCCACCTGTGCCCCTGTCTGCTCCAGCAATTCTGTCAGCTTTTTATTTCCGGCTTCGGCTCTTGGGATCAGGATTTTTTCATTTCCCTGAAGTTCTTTTGCAAGCTCTGCTCCAAGAGTATCTCCGTCATACACACCTGGCACAAAATCAGCCAGCAGGTGATGCTCTTTCAGCTTTTTCTTCGTTCCTTCACCGATCACTGCGATCTTCGCCTGTCCCAGGCTGCGCACATCCATCTCTTTTCTGTCCATCTCGTCAAAAAAGATCTCCACACCTGCAGGGCTTGTAAAAATGATCCACTGATAAGTATCCAGTTTCTCAAATGCCTCATACAGTCTGCCATTATCCTCAACAGGTACTGTACAGATAGACGGCAGCTCCAGAACCTCGGCACCTTTCTGACGGAGAAGATCTGCTGTCTTTGAAATATGCTGTCTTGGTCTTGTGACCAGAACCTTCCAGCCTGCCAGAGGAAGCTTCTCATACCAGGCAAATTTGTCAGCCAGAGAACATACCTTTCCCACAACAATAATGGCAGGTGTCTCTATCCCCTGTCTGTCCACCTCTTCCTTGAGGGTACCTACAGTAGCAACCACCCGCTTCTGTCCTGCTGTTGTTCCTTTCTGAAGAACTGCTGCCGGCATATCCGGATCCATTCCACCTGCAAGAAGCCCTTTGCAGATATCCTCCAGTGCTGCAATTCCCATTAGAAACACCAGTGTTCCCTTTGTCCGGGTCAGTGCTTTAAAATCTATATCATACTCCTGCCCTGCGCGTTTATGTCCTGTAATAATATGTAAGGACGAACAGAAATCCCTGTGTGTCACAGGAATCCCATTATAAGCAGGAACAGAAATGGGAGATGTCACTCCGGGTATAATCTCATAAGGGATTCCATTCTCAGAAAGAAGTTCCAGTTCCTCCCCGCCTCTTCCAAAGAGAAAGGGATCTCCACCTTTAAGTCTTACTACTTTATTTCCTTTTTCAGCTTCTTCCAGAAGAACCTTATTAATATCCTCCTGCACCATTGTATGGTGATTTGCTCTTTTACCTACATTAATCAGTCTGGCATGCTCCGGGATCTTTGCCAGAACCCCTTCGCCTACCAGACTGTCATATACTACCACATCTGCCTGCTGCAGAACCGCTGCGCCCTTTAATGTAAAAAGCCCGATATCACCCGGTCCCGCACCAACCAGCCAAACCTTGCCAGCTGCCATGTTTCTTCTCCTTTTTGCGTCACAAGAATTTTCTTTTTATAAATTTTTTTATCTTCCCTCACAGTCAGATTTCAATTGCTTTGCAAGTGCAATTCCCAGCTTCTCTCCATCCTCTGCTGCACCTCTGATCTGACCTGTAAGCCACTTTCCTGTAGCTTCACTGTAATATAAACCGCGGATAAAGATCTCATCTCCGTCCACCTCTGCAAATGCAGCTACAGGCGAAGAACATCCTCCGTCCAGATATTTTACATATGCGCGCTCTGCAGCTCCTGCAAGCCAGGCATCCCTGTCACAGTATCCGTCCAGATACCCATAATCCTCACCTTTGCGTCCCTGCACAGCCAGAATCCCCTGACCTGCTGAAGGAATCATCTCATCCGGTGTAAAATATCTGCTGATCCTGCTTTCCAGTCCCAGTCGTTTCAGGCCTGCCGCTGCCAGGATCAGCCCGGAATACTCTCCTTCATCCAGCTTGCGAAGCCTTGTCTGCAGATTTCCACGGATACTCTTTACCTCCATCTCAGGATACAGCTTCTCTAACTGAAGAGTTCTCCTTAAGCTGGAACATCCCAGAGGTTTATCCGGATCCAGCTCCGCCACTCCCTCAGGAAGCACCAGTACATCTCTTGGATCCTCACGCTTTGAAAAGGCCAGAAGCGGAAGCTCTTTTGGAACCTCCATAGGCATATCCTTAAGACTGTGTACAGACAGATTGCTTTTACCATCTAGCAATGCCCTGTCCAGTTCTTTTACAAACAATCCTTTTCCGCCCACCTTATCCAGGGTACGGTCCAGAATAATATCTCCTGTTGTTTTCATAGTCAGGATATTTACTGTTATTTCAGAACCGGCATTTTTTTCACGGTTTTTCTGTTCTATGTAGCTTTTTACCATCTCACTCTGGAGAACGGCCAGCTTACTCTCTCTACTTCCAATGATCACCTCAGTCATCATTTCCCTCCTCATTCTCATCTTCCTGCGCAACCCTCTCCAGGGCATTCTGGATTTCTTCTCTTATCCTGCGCGCTTTTTTATGATCCAGACCGCTGGCTGTGATTCCCACCACCAGTCCATCCTCCATATAGATCCCGGGGAAATAAAAATCGCACTGTTCTCTGTCGCTGGCTACATTAACATAAACGCCTTCCTGCCTGCAGATCCTGTGGATCTCATCATTTAACTTTCTGTCATTTGTAGCTGCGATCACCATATATGCCATCGCAAAGTCTGTACGCTTCACCGGACGTGTGATCAACTCTACATAGCCGGCTTTGCCAAGCTCCATCATCTCCATGGTGACCTTCGGAGCAATGACTCTGATATTTCTGGTGAATGATAAAAGGGTTTTCACTCGACGGGTTGCAATGTTTCCGCCGCCTACAACCACGATATTCTTATCTGATAAGTCTATAAACATTGGAAAATACGGCTTATTCTTCATATATTTTCTCCAGTCCTGCCACACACTCAAGGAAAATCTCCTGATTCAGACTGTCACGCAGACCAAAGATCAGTTTATTTACTACTTTTCCTGCTGCCGTATCCACTGCATGGACCAGATTCTGCCTGTCATCCTCTTCCATAGGTGTTTTCTTTAATATCTTTGCAATCCTTAAATTCAGGTCATTGACTGCCTCATCTTTAATATCCTGAATTCTTGGGATCAGGTCTCTTCCATCCAGCCATTGGAAAAATTCATCCATCTGCTCTCTTACGATCGCGCCTGCTGCCTCCAGATTTTCCTGAAGTTCTGCAGGAACCTCCTCTATACGGAAGCTGTCCATGTCATAAAGTGTGACCCCCTGAATCTTTCCAACAGATGGCTCTATATCTCTGGGAACTGCCAGATCGATCAGAATCAGGTCATCCTTTGTCCGGATTCCCTGGAATAATTCTTCTCTTAATGTGAAATTCGGGCTTGCAGTTGCACTCACTACAAGGTCACACTGCGGCACATACTCCATTCTGTCACCGTAATTAATGCGCTTACAGCCTAGCGGAATATTCACAACTCCGCTTCTGTACTGACGGATGGTCACTGTCACATCTGCACCTGCCTCCTGCAAAGCCTGAGCAGCCACCTTACCCATCTCACCGTTACCGATGACCATACAGGTCTTATCCCTGAGAGAATACCCTTTCTCTGCCAGAAATCCGATGGCCTGATGGATCACTGACGGATTTCCATGGGAAAAAGGAACCTCTGTCTTAATCCTCTTTCCTGCTGTGGCAGCCATTCTGAACAGAACCTCCAAAACACCATCTGCCGCAAAATTCTCTCTTGCCAGATTCAGGGCATCCTTCACCTGTGTAAGGATCTGATCCTCCCCTATGATCTGTGATTTCAGACCACTGGTAAGATAAAAAAGATGCTCAACTGCCTCCTGATCCTTACGCTCTACAAAATATTGTCTGTAAGAATCCTCAGTAATTCCCTTTATCCTGCAGAGGCAGTCATAAAGACAGACATCCACCTCATCATCCACACTTGCCCAGACCTCCAGGCGGTTACAGGTGGACAGGATCACGCATCCATATATTCCATTTTGATTCTTTATTTTTTCCATTGCTTCACCGGCATTTTTCTTTGTAAATGCAAATTTCGCACGAATATCCACCGGTGCCATATTATGGTCAATTCCAATCATGGAAATACTCATAATTTCTAACTCTCCTTCGTATTTCACCATTCCTCATTCATTTCATATCAAATCAAATATCCCACTGGCAACAGGGTATTTGATTTGATATGAAATCGGGACAGCTAAAAAGCACTGTCAGAAATATCATAATCATTTCCTGTTAAGATGTCAATTGCAAATACGGAAAAAGCTCAGCATTAGAGTAAAGGATGTTACTGTTCACATACCACTATCCCGAGACATACAAGCCAAAATTCCATTGCCACAGGCAATCTGGAATGAATTTTGGCTAAGTTACTGTGAGCGGAGTGAACAGTAACTAAAGGATAACGTGACAAGACCTCATTACCGTTCGTTCTGCATCCGGTAATGAGGTCTGAATATTCTGTGTTCACTGTTTGTCTATTCTCATCAGCACCTTACATTTCTTTCTGTAACAGGCGATTCCATATTTTATGATTGTATGAATCCCTTCCTGCTCTAACGCCTCAGTATATCTGATATCTATAATCTGCTGAAGTGCTTTTTCGCACTCTCCCTGAAGATTTCCGTCATCTGCATATTTTACTTCGATCACAATTCCCACATCTTCATCTTCTATACGGATCAGAATATCCCCGAATCCGTCTCCTGATTCCCGATTTGACATTACTGACCAGTTCTCTTTGAATCCCAGAATACCAAGCAGCAATCCATGATAGAAATTTTCTTTCGTTGGTTTCCGGGCAAAGGTATCTCTTATGCTGATCGTTTTTTTCATATATTCTGTAAAAATCAACTCTACTTTTTCCGGATTTTGGTTCAGCAGTGCATCACACAAATCGCTGACTGTTTTTCCATCGTCCTTTACATTTTCTTTGAACATTTTCAAAATATGGTTGGTGATAATATTTCGGATCTCTCTGTTGGGAATAACCAGATTATATCTGTTACCACTGGGTTCCCCTCTCTGTGTCAGATATCCGGTCATAAAAAGTGTGCTCCACAGATTGTCTATGGAAGAATATAATTCCTTATAGGTAAGCTCAAAATTAATTTCTTTCTGGACAATCCCTCCATTTACCAGCTGTTCCAGCTCCATTCTGGTCAGCTTCTGTGGTTTTCCCACACTGTCAATGAAATGACTGATCACACTGTTTCCACTTGTATTCGCCCAGTAATTCTTCGGTTCCAGCCCGGGATCTGCCAGATGATCGCTGCAGAAATTGATCACATCCCATGGACAATAAACATCCACATTTCCAAACCTGTAGCCGTCATACCACTCTTTCACTGTCTCATAATATTTTTCCTGTCCATAATACCGGAGGAGTTCCCTTACTTCCGCATCTGTAAATCCAAATGTTTCATCAAAGCTCTTATCTGTAATGGAATAAACCTTAAAGTTGTTAAGACCTGTAAAAATGCTTTCTTTTGCAATCCGCAGGCATCCTGTCAGCACTGCGAATTTCAGACTGTTGTTGGTTTTTAATGCATTCTCAAATAAATTACGGATCAGCAATACCATTTCATCATAATAGCCATTTTCATTTGCCTTTGCCAGAGGTACGTCATACTCATCGATCAGAACAATTACTTTGCTGCCATAGTGCTTTTCCAGCAATTCTGTCAGTTCACGGATACTGTACACCAGAGAATCGTTTGTCATTTCTTTTTTCTTTAACTGTGTCAGTAATTCGTGATCTGTTTCATCAAGCTCTGTGCTGTCTGAAAGTACGGATAGCCTGCGGGCTTCTTCATTGATTGTTTTTATAAGAAATCTGCGGGCTTCCTCATATGTGGCACCATTGATTCCCTTCAGACTGACAGAAACCACCGGAAATTTCCCCTGATATTCCTCACATAATTCCTGATTATCTGAAATCCTCAGCCCATCAAACAAAGTCTTATCTTTTCCAATCTCAAAAAAACTCTGGAGCATACTCATATTCAGGGATTTTCCGAAACGTCTCGGACGGGTAAACAGGTTTACTTCACCCCATCTTGTAAGCAACTGTTCAATCAGTCGTGTCTTATCTATATAATAGAAATCTTCCTGCCGCAATTTTTCAAAATTCTCAATTCCAATTGGAAGTTTTTTTAATCCTGCCATCTTATATCCCCTTCCATTTATAAAGCATACCTTATTATTGTTATCCGTCTTATTACTTTTCATAATAGCATGAATCCTACTGTAATTCCAGAAAATAATGCAACCTGTTACTATCGCAAGTGACAGTGGCAAGCGAAGTAAAATATGTAATAATATGATTGAGATACTTGCAGAAAATATTAACAGAAATGGAGGGTGATGAAAATTATGAAGATATTGAAGAAAGCAGGAGGGATTCTCCTTGTAATAATCGGAATATTCTTTTTTGTATCTGCTTTAAAGATGATCTTTGTGGATAACCCCAAAACAAAAGCAGCTCTGAAAGACGCAGTTTACGTTGATGCAGCAGATACGATCGACCCGGAAAACGATGGAAAAACCGTCATTGTATGCGGCACATTTGAGCTGACTGAACCGGCACATGATGATGAGCTTGGACTGGACTTTGACAGCATCCGCATTTCAAGTTCAAAACAGACAATGAAATTAACAAAATCTTCTTCCAAAAAGAAGGAGGCAATGACTGACGACGAAAAGAAATATGGCGTTCTGGAATGGAATTCATCTTTCAGCAGCATGCCGGTATCAGGCCAGGGGAAAATTGGAAATTATGCACTTTCGCAGGATTTTATTGATGATATTATGCTGACCAAAACCTGGGAAGATTACGACAAGGCAGCATTATCATCTGCCGGTTATACATATGTACCGGATAACACCTATACACAGAAGCATTTTATAGAACCATCGAACCAGACTACACGTTCACATAAAGAATATGATGTTCGTTATTATTATTCTGCTGCTGATTTCGAAACAGGGCAAACCGTAACTGCTATCGGCATACAGGACGGACAGACTCTCAAATCCGCACCCGGAATCACAGAGAATCTGATGAAAAATAAACTTGACCGCGATGAAGTGATCAAACAGGGCGGCACCCCAGGTGTAGGAGCCCAGATCTTTTCAGTTGTTTCCTCATTGCTGTTAATATTGGGAGGGTTCCTTCTTATTATATTATGAGAAATAAATCTATAGCAATCCTCTTAAATGCATTATTTACGAGGATTGCTATAAAAAGAGGATATTACTTTTCAATTCTAAGCATGCGATATCCAATGCCAATATGTGTCTGGATGTATTGCACTCCATTTTTCTCAGGCTCCAGTTTTTTTCGCAATGTTGCCATAAAAACTCTAAGAGAAGCAACGTCATTATCCGAACATCGTCCCCAAATCTGCTGGGTAATATAGGTATGTGTCAATACCTTTCCCACATTGCGGGACAAAAGGCAGAGCAGCTTATATTCTATAGGTGTCAGATGCAATTCCTCTCCCTTCAGATATGTACAGCCTGCCGTATAGTCTATCTTTAATCCACCATTCTCAAAAACAGAGCTTTCTATCTGCTCTCCGCTCTGCATAACCGCAAGTCTCCTCTGGGTGACACGGATACGCGCAAGTAATTCCTCAACAGAGAACGGTTTCGTAATATAATCATCCGCTCCTGCATCCAGCGCCTCTATTTTATCTGTGTCCTCACTTCTGGCGCTGATCACAATAATCGGCATATTCGACCAGGTACGGATTTTTTTTATCACTTCTACCCCTTCCATATCAGGAAGCCCCAGATCCAGAAGAACAATATCCGGATTGTGGGACGAAGCTTCCAGAATGGCTGAAAATCCGTTTTCTGCAGCCAGATATTTATAGTCATGTGTTTTTAATGTAGTAACGATCAGATTGCGTATAGGTCTGTCATCCTCAACCACCAGAATTAATGTTTTATTCATTTAATGTCACCTCGCTTAAGGGTAAAGTAAAAGTAAAATTGCATCCATGAGGATCATGATCTGTCAAAACCAGGGTTCCTTCATGTGCTTCTATAATAGAGTGGCAAAGTGCCAGTCCAAGTCCCAGACTTCGGTGACTATCCGCAACTGTTGTTTTCCCTGTATAAAACATCTCAAAAATATGTGTTTTCATTTCTTCCGGAATTCCCGGGCCATTATCTTCCACACTTATCTGCGCTTTTCCATCTGTTTTCGTTCCCCGAATAAAGATCACAGAACCCGGTGGTGTATATTTTATTGCATTGTCAACTAAATTTACCAGAACCTGCATAATAAGACGTACATCCATACGTGCAAGAACAAGTTCTTCGCAGTCTGTCACAATTTTATAATCATCATGTTTCCGGCTGATATGCCGCAGGGATTCTGCAATCACCTCATCCAGAAGCTGGTCTGTAAATTTAAATTTCAGTCTTCCGTCATTCAGTCTGGTAATGGAAAGCAAATTCTCCACAACTCCGATCAGCCATTCAGAATCATCATAGATATCACTATAAATCTGATGTTTTGTAGCTTCGTCCAGACGGTCGCTATTGCCAAGCAGCATATCTGCATTACCGGAAATGGAGCAAAGCGGCGTACGAAGATCATGCGAAATCGCCCGAAGAAGATCTGCCTGCAGCTGTTCATTTTTGGCCATAACTGCATTTTTTTCTTTTTCTAATGCATTTTTCGCATTTTCCATTGCAAGCGCACATTCATTTATTACAGACAACAGGATGCTGTATTCAAAAGAGTCCAGTATTTCTTTTTGCAATGGTATCCCGATCACACCGTAAACATTATCCCCGCTCCGGATTGCCAGATATAAACATTTAGCCTGAGGAAAATGGTGTGTGGACGCACCGGCATGCTGCCTGTTTTCACAGACCCATCTGGCTATCTGCTGCTCTTCTGGTATCAAAAAATCTTCTGTGTCCTCTTTTTCCCCGGAAAAAAGCTTTCCCTCTGATAAAGTTCCATTTTCTACTACATATGCTGTAATATTGCGGTTTAATAAACGGAAAAGCTGTGTACAGGTGACATCAAGAATCTCTGTTTCTCCTTTTGCCTTTTGCAGCAGACGGTCTGTATCGAACAGAATCTGTGTACGAAAAGCAAGCTGTGTAGACAGCTTTGCATGTGTTTTCAGCTTTGCTGCAAGTGCTCCCGTAAGTACGGATGAAATAAGCATTATGAAAAATGTCACCGGATAACCCACCGCATAGGTTTTAAAAGACATCCTTGGTTCTGTCAGAAAAAAACAAAATAAAAATACACTTAAGAAAGAGCCTGCCACACTGCAAAGATAGCCATCTGTCACAATCGAAGTAATCAAAACCCCCAGAATATATATGGTTACAATATTCGTATCCGTAAAATTCAGTTTCTGAAACAGCAGACCAATTAAGGTGCATACCACAAATATAAATACCGTCAGAAAATAATCCTTTGCAGACGGTTTTTCCATAGACCATGTAAATGACCGTTTCTGATGTTTCACATTTTTTAAACTCATCCTGTCCCCCACCTTTTTTACTGTTTTGAAAATTATATCATGGGGCTGTGTTGTGGTCAAAAGTCTTTTTTACTATATGCGGAAGCACTTCTGAAGAGCTCTGTATTCTCCCAGCACCAGTAATTTACTATTCTCTTCCAAATACGTATCCGGAGAAATTGCAATATTAAATTCTCCTTCATTTTTTACTGCCAGAATATTAATATTGTAACGCTTTCTGATATCCAGTCCGCCTACAGTTTTTCCAGTCCATTCCTCCGGCACTTCTACCTCAAAAATCGCATGGGAAGCATCCACCTCCATATAATCAAGGATATGATCATCTGTGTAACGGATAGATGCCCATTTTGCAACCTGCTTTTCCGGATAAACCACCTTATCTGCACCATTGCGTAAAAGAAATTTTTCATGGACATCACGTTCAGCTCTGGATATTACCAGTTTTGCTCCCAGTTCTTTCAGAAGGGAAGTTGTCTCAAGAGAATTCTGAAAGCTTCCTCCAATAGTCACAAAACAGATATCGTAGTTTCCAATTCCAAGGGATTGTAAAAATTCAGCATTGGTACTGTCCCCGATCTGGGCGTTAGTCACAAACGGAAGCACTTTGTCCACCCTTTCTTCCTTCCAGTCAACTGCCATAATTTCATGCCCAAGCTGATTCAGCTGCATGGCAATATGTCTTCCAAATCTTCCAAGTCCAATAATTAATACATTCTTCATAATATTACTTTTCTCCTTCTCATCCAACTGTAATTTTCTCCAGAGGAAGCTTTGCATTTCCCTTGTTTCTTCCTGATAATACTGCATAAATCAGGGTCAGGCCGCCTACACGTCCCAGATACATCAATATGATCAGCACAACTTGTGAAAAAACATGAAGTCCCGGTGTGACTCCCAAGGTTAGACCTACCGTGCCCACAGCTGAAGCTGCTTCATACAGACAATCCAAAAGGGGAAGACCTTCGTATACGCTGATTGCAACACCTCCACAAAAGAATAATGTAAAATAGAGCATAGCTATTGTGGCTGCATTTTTTATCACATGATACTCCAGTCTCCGTCCAAAAGCCCCTGCATTTTCCTGACTGCGAAAGGTTGCAATTGCATTCAGAATCAGTACCGTAAAAGTGGTTGTTTTCATTCCTCCTGCTGTAGAACCCGGCGAACCACCGATCAGCATTAACAGTATCATAACCGCTTTTGATGCCTCGCTCATCTCTGAAATGTCTATGGTATTAAAGCCGGCAGTTCTTGTAGTTACCGATTGAAACATGGCAGCTAACAGGCGTTCTCCTGCAGGCAGGTTTTTCAGATCACAGGCAAAGAAAAAAACTGCCGGAAAAATAATCAGACATACAGTAGTCATAAGAATAATCTTGCTTTGCATGCGGTAACGTTTAAAATTCATTTTATTCCTATAAATATCATCCCAGGTAAGAAAACCGATTCCTCCTGTGATGATCAGCAGCATAATTACCACATGTATAAGGATATTTCCAGAATACCCTGTCAAAGACGGAAAGGCATTATCTGCTGTTCCCAGAATGTCAAATCCTGCATTACAAAAAGCAGAAATAGAATGAAAGACTGCCATCCAGATTCCCTTTAAGCCATAATCCGATACAAAAACCGGCAGCAATAACATAGCTCCTGCTGCTTCAATCAAAAGTGTCCCCTTTAAAATGAACCTTGTCAATCTGACGATTCCTCCAACTTTAGGTGCTGAAATTGCATCCTGCATTGTACTTCTTTGCATGAGAGATATTTTTTTCCCTGAAAGAAGCGAAACCGCTGCCGCTACGGTTACTACTCCAAGTCCACCTATTTGTATAAGCGCAAGAATAACTGTCTGTCCGAACACAGACCAGTAACTTCCGCTGTCCTTTACTACAAGTCCTGTAACGCATACTGCCGAAGTGGCTGTAAAAAGTGCCTCATGAAATGGCGTCGGCACTTTGTCCAAAGAGGAAACCGGAAGCATCAGCAAAATACTTCCCAAAAGGATCACACCTGCAAATCCCAGAATAATCAGCTGAAAAGACGTCAGGTGTTTTTTCTTACACATTTTTTCCGGCATAAATGATCATAACTCCTTACTAATGATTCTATAGCAATATCTTCATAATGCGTTTTATTATATACAATTGCTTTCAAAGATAGTATAAAAGTCTATGATTCCGTATTAAGATTGTATAAAGGCAGTCAACACTTTTACAAATAGCGTATCAGCATATACTATAATCTTATAACTATTGATTTCTCAACAAAGACAGACGGATATTCGCATATGTAAAAGGGCGGCTCACCGCCGCCCTTATCGTTTTTGAAGCAATATTGATCTTTTAGTTTATTGGGCAGCAACTGGCTGATGCAGAAATCGTCTGCCTTCTTATCGCCTGCTGTCCCTCTTCAATTGTTCCTATTGCAATTGCTTTGGCTATTGAGGTTCTCAGAAAACTTTCTGCCTGCTCCTTGGATGTAGTTAAATAGAATCCCTGCCCAAAATCTTTTCTCTTTGCACATTTGGCAAGATCTGGCTTTTTTACTTCACAATAACTTCCATGATAGAGAACAAAGTCATCTTTTAACTCAAGCACTAATCTCTATTCCCTTTCTTTGCAAAAATTCAGTAATATCTTCAAACACAGCTTCATCACCTTCACAATGAAAAATCCCATAACATTTTTCTATATATCCAAGAACATCGGCTTCTTTAAACAAGTGGATAATCTGTTCAACAGGTAAATGCCACTCTTCTGAAGCAAGCCGGATTAATCTTGTTTGCATGAAAGTAATCTCTGTTTTCTCACTCATTATGAATCCTCTTCATTTTTCTTGGTCAATAAAACTGAAATTGACATAACTCACTTAGATTGCTTATGCCAAGCATATAAGTAGATAGCAAGGAACACTCCTGCAAAACAACTAATGATTACGCCTGCAATCAAAGCAGGATAATAACTTGTAATCAAGCCTGTATCTGCTGTTACGATGAAGATAATGCCAATAACGAATGCTATAACATAGATAATGGGCATAAACTTTTTCATAAAATCACCTCCTTGTCAACTTTCGATTTCTTAGTTTCAAAAATTTGAAGTTAACAAACAAACTTATTTTTTGCTCATTAAACACTTCTTAAATATCCAACTTACAGTAGCTCCAATAACCAAACCTATACTCGCTGTTGTTAAATCACCCTTTAAAGTACCTAGTGCAAATCCTACAACAGCACCTACATACCAATTACTAAAAAGTTTGGCTAATGTTAAAGTATCTTCTTCGTCATTTTTATTTTCATTATGATGTTCTTTGTTCATTTATTCGTTACTCCCTTTGAAAATCCCGAGTTGTTAAAGTCCACAAGTCGAAATTTGTCACCTTCTACATATTGTATTTCCCAAGACAATAGTTATCACAACATCAGCTAAAATAATACCCAATGCAATATACACAAAAAATGCCGGTAAAATATTTTCAAACACTCCCATAATTAATAGAAGAATTGCTATAACAGACATTCCAATTCCCATTGTTCTGCATAGTTTTTTTTCATTATATTTTGCCTTTTCTTCTTTTGAAGCTGTATTATATCCGGAAATTAACCAACTTCCATGTCCAGAAATCAAAACTATGGAAAGTACAGCAAATATTATAAATCCAACATATACTACCCAGTCTGGTCCAGTTGATAAGTCTGCCAGTTTCATTTGTATAACACCTCCCACGAAATACCGATTTTCTTAATTCTACAAACTTGAAATTCTACTTCTAATTTTCAATAGCCCTCTCGAATCCCAGATAACGGCTTCCTTGGAATGTCAGCTTTCCTTCATCTCCTTCTGCCAGCATTCCATACTCTTCTCCATATACAGAAAACTCCATCCGATCGCCACTTTCCACATCAAAAGCAACACAATAAGAGGTACTGGTGGTAGTATGATACCCGTGAGTTCCTGAAGTGTCTCCTCCAACCGGCTCGTTGTGATGTGTCGTATTCTGTCGCTTGGCAGTCACTCTGGCTTCCACCGTTAAACGGGGAGAATTATTATTTTTATTCCAAGTTCTTATTCCACTTATAAAGGTAAATAAGATCATCCCAAATATCAGCAAAAACATAACTGGAAAAATCAAATCAAATAAATCAAACATCATATTCATAAACTCTCCTCTTGTAACTTTCGATTTCACGCTTTCTTTCACCCCATATGTTTGTATCTGAGGTATTCAGTCACAAACTTCGGGGATAGGCACCTGTGCCGCAAGGGGAAATAGCCCCTTGTACGAAACCTCTGATTTCGCTGTATTTCCCATTTTGAGATTTTTCAAAACTGGGAATGGCACCGCAGGTCGCACGATACAGGTAGATGGAATTGCCTGTATAGAAGTGCGCCCTTTAGTTCCTAAAGGGATTTTTCCTTAATACTTTTTCATCAGCTTATTAAAAATGACAATTCCTGCGATAACTTGAAACAGTAAATATCCGCTGAGATAGAGTACAATCATGCGAGCATTATCAATGACTTCCAATGCTCCGAGAATACCGAAAACCAAAATGGAGAAACAAACAACCAGCAGTCCTAAGCTGTAAGTATATCTTCCGGCTCTATCTCTGATTTTTGTTTTCAACTCGTCATGCTGTTCAATTCGTTCGTTCTCCAAACGCTCTTCGTATCGCTCTTTATTTTCGGGGGAACTCCAATAAAAATATTTGCATATCATCATAATTCCGGGGAAGATACCTGCGCCAGCAAAGCCCCATAAAATGCCCTCTAACTTTGTTTCAATCAACAGCGCAACAATCAAACAAGCCACACCGAAAAGAACATATAGTATCCCGGTTATCAAATTACTCTTTTTCATTTTCTGCACCTCTTTCATAGAAAAAGATTTCTTCAATCCGTTTGCCAAAAAAGTCTGAAATTGCAAAAGCTAATTCCAATGATGGATTATACTTTCCTGTTTCGATTGAACTAATGGTTTGTCTTGAAACACGAAGCATTTTTGCAAAATCATCTTGATTTAATCCTCGCTCCTTTCGTAACTGCTCAACTTTATTCTTCAAAAAACGCCTCCTTGTATGACAAGTTTCCTTTACAAACTTACTATAGCATGACACGCATCTCTTGTCAAGTTTCCTTTACAACATTTACTTCTTTATCATGGGAAAATTGCAATTTATTCATACAGTAAGAGCACCCAAACATTTTTCGTCCGGGCGCTCTCAGTATCAGTCATAAATCAGCTCAAACTTCACAATCTCCTCTGCCTGTGCCTTGCAAGCGTTCATCTGCCGCACCCATTCCATTTGATTTTCAGCTTTCAGTTGCTCTGTCACGCCGTTGCGCTTCGCCAGCTCCGGCACGATCAGCTCCATGCGGTTTCGTGCCGCTTCGTCAATCTTGGCGCAATGTTCAAAGAGCTTGTCGGATAGTACCCGCTCATTGAACAGTATCGGGCGGTGCATTTCCAGATACGCCTTGCGGAGTCTGCCGTAGTGTCCGAGGGGCTTGGTCTTGCGGATAACGATGTTCGAGATAAGATAATCACCGTTCTGTGTGTAAGCGATATTCATGCTGTTTGTACTCCTTTCATCGGCTCTCTCTGCGGTAAACTGCTGACAGGGACGAACACGCCCTTTGCAATGTCCTCTGCACGAATGCCGGCTTTCTCGGCTTCGATTTCCGCCTTTTTCCTCTCCTTGATTTTGTCCTCGTATCGCTTCTGCGCTCCGCTGGCTTTACGCTTCAAGTAGTTCTGATGAAGCCTGCCCTTGCGGTCGCGCTCATGCACAAGAATTTTCTCGACAAACTCGTTGAGCATGGCAATGGTCAGCTTGTCGAAGTTCTCATACTTATCAATCAGAGCGATAAAACGGTCAGCGTCCTTTTCGTGCGTTTCATAGCTCTTGATAGCCTTTTCCAGAGCAGAGATTTCAGCGGTAAGCTCGGCTTGCTCCTTTGCGTATTGAACGTCCAGAGTGGCGTATCTGCTGTCGGACAGCTTTCCTAAAATGTTGTCCTCATAGATTTTACAGAGCAGGACTTCCAGCCCGGAAGCCCTCTGTCTGGCGGCAGCAAGGCGTGTGCGCTGTTTCTTAACCTCTGTTGTCTGCTGGCTGGACTGCACTTCCTGTACCACTCGGACAAACTCGGCTCGGTCATACTTTGCATACTCGGCAATGGCTTTGAGCATTTCGGAAACAAGGGACAGTACCACATCTTCATTGATACGGTGCTGGGTCTTGCAGAGCGTTCCGCAAGGAACTTTGATGTACTGTGAGCAGGTGTATTGAGAAATGCGCTTGCCGTTGTTGGTGCGGTGGACATACATCTTGCCGCCGCAATCGGCGCAATAGAGCAAGCCCGTGAGGGGAGCTGCTTCGCCCCAGCCGTCCGGGTAGCGTCTGACATTCCCACGGATTTTCTGCACAAGGTCAAAGGTCTGCTGGGCGCGGCCATCACCCTCCACGCCATCTATAATCTGCTCATCGCCTATGGCGGCGCGGCGCAATATATCGCCTATGCCCTGCCGGTGGCGGTGGGAAGGTTGTCTGCTTTCCGCTTATCGCAGAGGAAATAACCGAATATCTACTCCCTGAGAGCTGCTTTTTGGCGGCTCTCAAATTTTTTGAAAAATTTTTCGTTTTGGGTGAGAGTTTTTTCGATTTTTTGTACCTATATAAGTGAAAGGGTTTTTATCACAATTCCAGACAAACCGGAAAGGGGGGCAAACGATATGTACGATACCTGCAAGACGGGTCGCACTCGTCAAGCAGCGGGTGCGGGAAAACACCCGCCGGAGGCAGCGGCGCGAGGCAATAAGCCTCTCCGCTTTCTGCCTGATGTTATTCACGGCACTTGCCGGGGCGGTGGACGCACTTATAGTGCGGGGACAGACCGCCGCATGGGGCGTGTTCGGCACGAGGCTGCTGCGGGAGGACGCAGGCGGCTATGTGCTGGTGGCCGTCGTCTCCTTTGCCGCGGCGGCGGCGATCACCGCGCTGTGCATTCGGCTCAGAAACAGGAAAAATCAGAAAAAAGGCGGGACAAACAAGCCCGCCCGATACGAACAGGAGGAGAAAAGCCAATGAAGAAACGAATACTCAGCATACTGCTCGTCTGCTGCATGGTGCTGACGCTGCTGCCGGCGACCGCGTTTGCGGCGGAGGTAGAGACCGGCGCACGTGCATCGAACCCGGGCGGTCTGTGCGAACACCACCCGGAGCATGACGAGGCCTGCGGCTATACCGAAGGGACAGCGGAAATTCCCTGTTCCCATGAACACACGGAGGAATGTCATAGTCTAATAACCCGGTGCGTCCATGCGCATACGGCGGAATGCTACACGGCGGAAAGCGTGTCGGAGAATGCCGACGACTTATCGGAGGCAGAGAACGCAGCACCGACGGAATGCGTTCACGCGTGCACCGAGGAAAGCGGCTGTATCCTTCAAACATCAGACTGCAAGCACGCGCATGACAAGGATTGCGGCTATGCACCGGCTTCCATGGGGAAGCCCTGCACCTATTTATGTGAGATTTGCGATTCCAAGGACGGAAAAACGCCAATGCCTCTGCTCGGGGCAGCCCGTCCCGCTGCCACCCAATACACCTATACGCTGCATTACGATGCCAACGGCGGCAGCGGCGCGCCGCCAAGTCAGAGCGTGGACAGTTCGGAATTTCATGTATGGGTTCCCATATCAGAAATAATTCCAACCCGTGACGGATATACCTTCATGGGTTGGGCGAATTCTCGGACTGGTAAGCCGATATATGGCGGAAACGGCGGTTATACCAGTTGCCTGGTAGTACATGGGTATGATATGAGCACAACCATCTATGCCATATGGGAGGTGCACAATCATAGCTGGGGCGAATGGACCTCCAACGGCAACGGAACGCACACACGCACCTGCATCACGGACAGCAGCCATACCGAAACAGGCAACTGCTCCGGCGGCAAGGCCACCAGCACGGAGAAGGCCATTTGCGAAACCTGTCATACGGCCTACGGAGAACTTTTGCAGCTCACCAAAACGGTCATCACCACCCCGCCCACGCTGCCCTCTGAGGGGTATGTCGGCGATCAGTACCTTGATGGAGATCTCAAAGGCGGCGAAGCAAAGGTCGAGGGGACGGACATCGTTGTTCCCGGCTCGTTCCGCTTCAAGCACAATTGGGGCGGCGTAGTAGACCCGGGCGAAAACCGCATGGAAATCCTCTTTACCCCCGACGATACGGAGACATACGCCACGGCGGAATGTATCGTCACCGTGACGGGGCTTAAGTACACGATCACAAGTGTCATAGAGAAAGTCATCAACAACATGCCGTTGGGTACGACGTTTGAGGATCTGTGGCTTCCTTTCGACGTCGATGTAAAAACCAACACCGGCGATATCTTCTATTCCATCCCCGTGACATGGGACGGCTCCTCCTATGACCCGAACAAATATGGCGAGCAAATCATTACCGGCCAGCTGGATGTTGAAGGGAGCTTCTACGAGGATGAGCTGGAGCCGACAAGCACGGTCAAGGCCATTGCCAGAATCACGCTCATTGGCGACGAGCCCATTGTGCCAACGCTGGATCCGCCCACCTACTCCAGGCAGATATACAGCGGCGATTTTTGCCAGCTCGCCTTTTCCGACGAGTATCTTTCCGGCGGAAAAGCCACGGCAGATGGCGAAACGGTTCCCGGCGTGTTCACTCTGAACGAGGAGCAGGAATTATACGGCTACTGGCGGAGAGATGGCGGGCTTGTTCAGGTGGGACCGCTGGCGCTCAAGGTCACCTTCACACCCGATGACCTGCAGAAGTACACCACGGCGGAATGTACCGTCAACGTGGACGTCATTCCCCGCAAATTCAGGCAAGCCAATACATCGTATATTGACAATAAAAAGATTGGAACAGCCTTTGAGAATCTCGGTCTGCCGAACGCGTTCTATTTCTTCGCGGAGGCCGATGAACCAAACCACGAGGGAAGCGGGCTGAACGGCAATGTGCCCGGCATCATCAAGTGGGACGATTCAAACTACGACCCCAATTCTTATGAGGAGCAGACCATCTACGGCGAGGTCAACCGCGCCGAATTTGAGAAGTATTACATCGTACCCGAGGGCGCCGACCTCAGAGGAGTAATCAAGGTCACGCTGCAGGCAGACCCGGCCGAGACGGAGATAACGCAGCCGCCCGTATTCCGGTGGAGGAACGGCGATTTTGCGCAGCCCGACAATACCATGTTCGTCGACAGGAGCTTCCAGATGGGAGCCACAGGCGGGGAAACCGCCGATCTTGTGGACGGCATGGCAAAGGTCAAGGGAACGGATACCGTCGTCCCCGGCACGTTCTCCTTCAAGGAGGGTACGCCCAGATGGTTTGACGAGCTGGGCGAGAACGTTGTGACGGTGGTATTCACGCCGACTGACCAGCACGGCTACAGGACGGCGGAGACCACGATCAAGGTCAACGTCATCAAAAATACCTTCAAGCGTTGCGAGGAGCCGGATCCCATTACGGAGAAAAAACTCGGCACGACCTTTGCAGGGCTTAACCTGCCAGAAATTGTGGTCGTCGAGGCTATCGACGGGCTCAGGGTTGGCATGGAGGTTTCGTGGGAGGAATCGTCCTATAACGCGCAGTCCACGGCTTGGCAGACCATCCCCGGTACGCTGGTATTCGACGCTAACGACGAGCACAAGTATCAGCAGCCGGAGCCTGCGGTAACAGCCGCGATCCGGGTGAAGCTCCTAGGTCCGGAGGATGCGCCGGCGATTACTACCACGACGCTGCCCGGCGGCACGGTCGGCTCGCCGTACCACCATCAGCTTCAGGCAACCGGGGGAGGCTTCATTCTGTGGGAGCTTTTCAGTGGCGAGCTACCCGATGGCTTGACGCTGAAACAAACCACCGGCGAGATCAGCGGCACGCCCACTGCGGAACAGACCGCCCAATTTACCGTTCGAGCTCTCAACAGCGTGGGCAACGATAAGAAGGAACTGTCTATTACGATAACCAACGCCCCCTCCGCCGAGCACACCATCACCGTCACCACAGCGGGCGGCGGAACGGCTTCTGCAAGCTCCACCTCGGCGACAGCCGGCACAGAAATCACCCTGACTGCCACGCCAAACACCGGCTATCACTTCAAGGAGTGGCAGGTCGAATCTCTGGCAGGACTTGTAATCACCAACAACAAGTTCACCATGCCGGACAGCAATGTGGCGATCAAAGCTATCTTCGAGGAGGATTCACCTTTTGCACCCACCAAGCATACCGTCACCGTGAAAACGGACGGCAACGGAATAGCTTTCGCATCTCCCTTATTGGCCGTGGCTGGTACGGAGATCACCCTGACCGCCATGCCCAAAGAGGGCTACCACTTCAAGGAGTGGCAAGTCATCAGCGGCGGCGTGGCCATCGAGAACAATAAGTTTCTCATGCCGGACACCAATGTGGAGGTCAAGGCATTCTTCGAGGAGGGCGCGCCTCCTGCACCCACCGATCCCGGCAAGCCCAGCATCAGCGTCACCGGAGCCTACACCTACAATGGCTCCGAGCATACCGCAACCGTGAGCGGTTATAATCCCGCCACAATGGACATCGCAGGCAACACCGCCACAGACGCAGGCGATTACACCGTTCGCGTCACATCCAAGACCGGCAGATGGGCGGACGGCAGCACTGGGGCCGTGACCGCAGCGTGGAGCATCGGCAAAGCCACGCAGGAAGCGCCTAACGGCTTGATCGGTGTCGCGCCCACTACCGAGGGCGGCAGCGACGGCAAGATCACCGGCGTGGATGCAACGATGGAATACCGTGCGGAGAGCGAGACTATCTACACCACCTGCACCGGTATCGAGATTGAAAACCTGCCTGCCGGCAATTATTTCGTCCGCTATGCGGAGGATCACAACCACTTTGCCAGCCCCGATGCGGAGGTCACAGTGGGTGAGGGTACGCCGCTTGCGGATTGTACAATCACCTTCAACGCAAGCGGCGGCAGCGGCAGCATGGATTCCGTGACCGTCAATGCATGGACAATTTACATCCTGCCCGCCTGCGGCTTCACTGCTCCCGCCGATCAGGAGTTCAAGGCTTGGGAGATCGGCGGCACGGAGTACAAGGTGGGAGATTCCTACACCGTGCTCGTGGATACCGAAATCAAGGCGCTGTGGGAAAACAGCGTTATTACCCCCACCACCTACACCGTCACCGTCAGTAATGACGGAAACGGCACGGCTTCCGCCTCTCATGCAAAGGCTGCGGCCGGCACGGAAATCACCCTGACCGCTACGCCCCAAATCGGCTACCACTTCAAGGGGTGGCAGGTCGAATCTCCAGCAGGACTTGTAATCACCAACAACAAGTTCACCATGCCGGACGGCAATGTTGATGTCAAGGCCATCTTCGAGAAGGACGCACCTCCTGCGCCCACCGAGTTCATCGTCACCTTTGACGGCAACGGTGGTACGCCCTCTGTCGGCAGCATGACCACCACCGATCGGAAGCTGACCTCTCTGCCCAGCGCCTCCCGAAGCGGCAGTTACAGCTTCTACGGCTGGTACACCGAAAAGAGCGGCGGAATAAAGATCACGACGGATACCGTATTCCATGCAAATGCCACCGTCTACGCCCACTGGACCTACACCGGCGGCGGTGGCGGTGACTACAATCCACCCGTCACGTACTACACGCTGCGCTTTGAAACAGGCGGCGGCAGTGATATTCCCAGCGTGCAGGGAACGTACAATACCTACATTGACCTGACAAAGTACGTCCCGACCTGGCGTGGACATGCCTTTATCGGCTGGTACAGCGAACGCAGCCTGACGAACAAGGTTTCCGGTGTTTGTCTGACGAAGGATATGACCGTGTATGCAGGCTGGCGCATGGACGAAAATCCGGGCACAGGCGTGAATCCCTTTACCGATATTTCTGAAAAGGACTGGTTCTACGGCGATGTGATGTTCGTCTACGAAAACGGATTGATGCTCGGTACGAGCAAGACCCTGTTCAGTCCGCATGGGACGGCGATGCGCGGCATGATGGCGACCATTCTCTGGCGCATGGAGGGCAGCCCCGTACCGAAGGGCAAAAACAGCTTTACCGATGTGGAGGCCGGAAAGTGGTACGCTGACGCGATCACATGGACGACGGAGAACGGCATTTTCGCGGGCTACGGCAAAGACAAGTTTTGCCCGGACGATCCCATCACCCGTGAACAGCTTGCAGCCATCTTCTACCGCTACGCAGACTACAAGGGCTACGATCTGACCGTCAAGGGAGATCTGGACAAGTTCAAGGACGCGGACAAGATCACGGATTACGCAAAGACGGCGATGCAATGGGCGGTCGGCAGCGGCCTTGTGAAGGGAAAATCCGGCAATCTGCTTGACCCGCAGGGCACGGCGACCCGCGCTGAGATCGCCGCCATGCTCCACCGCTTCATTGAGAAGTATGAGCTGGTGCAGGGCAAGGCTCCCGGCGGTCTGATGGGCTGGATCGACCCGAAGCGGCTGCAAATCCCAAAGACCGGCGACAGCAGCGTGTGAGGCTTGTGGGGGATCTCCCTCTGTACATCTCTTGCCGGATGCCTTGCGCTGACCACATGGCAGATCAGGCGGCGTGAGGAAGAAGCGCTGCAAATCATCGAAAAGTAAACAGGATCACCTTTAGGGGTGCGGGCAAATAGCCCCGCGCCCCTTTTCGGTTTCATTCGTCAGGAAAGGCGGTTGCTCTTTTGAACAACCGCCTTTCGCCATTTCTATCCGATTTGAGCAGAAAGGAAATCAGTCTATGACAAAAGAGTACGGGAGGTGTCGCTGATGCGGCTTGCCGCCGCACTTCTTCGCCGTGGGCTGCCGCTCCCCGCCGCTCTCCGTTTGGATTCGACCGCAACACCGAACAAAAACATCCAAAGAGCCGGTCGCCTCTTATAAGGAGGTCAGGATTGGCAAGACCCTCTATCGCGTGACAAGCGTGTTTTCCGGCGAAAAGGACCTTGGCAGGACGCTGGAGCAGCTTGCAGTGCGCTGCGCCATGACAGAGCTGGACGCTCCCGCGACCGCGCAGCCCTGTCACGCATCGTAACTGTACTCTTACAGCACCAGCCATACATACAAAAAGGTCTTTTTTATAATTAAACACACACTAATTCATCTGACATTTCTCTACGAGCGTATCATAAATTCTCTTTGTTTCTGATTCATCTGCGCCATTTACCACCAATATTTTTCCGCCTATATCCATAACTACATATGAGTGGCAGGATGCATGGGTGTAGCGGATATAATCTCCATAAATATCATTTCTGAAATTTCCCATACCATACTTCAGGTTTCCCATACCATTTGTTCTGCGATCATTCTCATTCTGAAACAAATTTTCTTTGTATGAGATACTGTCAATCTGCTCATAATCCACTGTATAATCACTCCATCCCTGTGCCTCAACAGTAAAATCATTATCATGGAAACTGATATCAATACTCCCCCAGAACAAAGTCCATATAGTAAATATTATGACAAAAACTGATACGATTACATATATCACGATTGTCTTCTTGTTATACTGGATTTTTAATTTTTCTCCGGCTGCCATTTTTTTCTTATAAAAAAGATAAGAATAAAGAATGCTGACAATTGCAGCAGCCATAATGCTCACAATATACAAAACCAAAGCAGCAATGCTTTCTCCAAAAAGGCCGCAAAACATACATAAGACACCTGATGCCACCCATAATTTTCCACTGAATCTATGAGTTGCACTCCAGTTTTCTTCATCCTGCAATGTCCATACAACCCTGATTCCTATGGTGTTATTCTGTTTCACCTTTGGCAAATAATTTCCTATGATCATAAACAGTAATCCTGTTCCAAAGTAAATTACTGCCATAAACAGATTCTCACTATCCGCATCCATACTGATCAGTCTTGCCATACCATTATAGATTAACGCGGTAACAGGTATTATCCATATGACCATCCCTATAACCTTGCTGCTCTGCTGTCTGTTCCTGTTGTCATAAAAGATGATTGTCACCAGTATACAATCTGTCACTACAAAAAACACGTTTATCCATATGCTCTGCGCCATCGTAAAACCCACCAAAATCCCTGCAAGCATTACCAGTACAGAACAGATCAATGTACCTTTATATTTTTTAATCATTTCCTTCATAATCCGATACCCCCTTTAAGTCTGTGATCCACAACATAACATCCTCCAATACAGAAGTATTTAGTTCATAATAAATAAATTTTCCTTCCCTTCTGCTCCTGATCAGCTCAGCATCCTTTAATATTGCCAGATGTCTGGATATGGACGCCCCCGTCACCGAAAAATGTTCACATATCTCTCCTGCTGAAAGCCGTCCGCCCTTTAACAAATTTAATAGAAACACATCCTGTCAGATCACTCAACTCCTTTAATCCTCTCAACAACAGTTCCATTCTTTTCCAAAATAATCCAGGTAAGCACTGGAACCATAGTACAAACCAGAAAACTGATTCCCACTGCAAATAAAAGTGGAAGTAATGGCACTGAAAAAGCAATCCCCCGATAATTCATTGATTCATAAAGAAGATACGTTACTCCCATTCCTACTGTTAGCGTAACAAGCCATGCGCCACCTGCATAGAGAACTCCTTCCCTGACCAGCATTCCAAGAAGCTGCTTCGGGGTCATCCCGATACTCTCCATAACCGAAAGCTCCGTCATCCGGCTCTGCACATTTACTACAAAGGTGTTCATGTAGTTCATGATTCCGATAAAAGCCAGAATCAACACAATCCCGATTCCCAGTTGCGGCATATTGCCCTGTGCTTTTTCAATCTCATCCGCATCTTCGATTTTGGATTCCCAGGAAAAGTCTTTTGCATTGTCACTTTCTTCTAATAACGACAGAATTTCTTGCTCTGTATCTCTATCATATTCCTTGTGATATTTTATGCTGGTCTTTAGTGTAATTGGATGATCGGCAAATGTTTTCACCACCTGATCACTGGCTATAATCGTCGGTGGGTATCCAAGGAGTGCTGTATAATAATTCTCGTCCGTAACTCCTTCTATGGTAAAAGATTTTGTCGTTTGTTGATCTTCATACAAAGCACATGTCACATTTTTTCCTATTATGTCAGCATCTGAAAGATCCAAACCATTTCGATAAACAATACATACTTTTCCCGAAAGGAAGTCCTCTTTCTTTATCGGATGCGTAAGACTGTTATTTAAATAATCAAATTCCTGTTCATCAATTCCAATCAGAGAGGATCCAAAATTCTCAGGATGATTCTGATACTCGTGCTTTTCCTTACTATATGGAATGCTCATCCACTTTGCATAAAATTCTTTCATCCACATCTCAGCAAAATCCGGTTCCCATGGAACTGTAATCTCGGCAAATATCATAGAATGTACTTCAGAGACTCCGGCATTTTCTTTGATTGACTTCACGAAAGAATCATCCAGAATGTCTCTTCTGTCTTCTGATTTTTCTTTACATGCCGTATCATTTTTAATGACCATGTCCGTATCCATATAATTTGACACTATGGTTCTTGCTGCCTGACTGTCCAGCATGGTCACAATACAAAGGTACACAGACAGACTGGCTGCCAAAGACAACAGTACCACCGCAGTTCTTTTCTTATCCTTTGTAAACTGCTCCATGGAAAGTCTTGCTATTACTTTCCCATTTCCTGCTTTTCTTTCTTTTACGGTTTTGTGGGTCGGACGATAACCAAGCGCTTCTATTGGAGAGATATCTGCTGCCATTTTTGTCGGTTTTTGGCTGGCCAGAAAGATGGTAACCCCAACCAGTAAGATGGTTGCCAGCAGGACTGCCGGATGAAAACGAACCATATCTGCTCCAACATAGCCACTTTTGATTCCAAGTGATTTTACAACAACAGGAATCAGGAAAAAGGATACCATCCCACCTGACAGACATCCAAGTACTGTCCCTACAGATCCGATCAGAAGCATCTGTTCCTTCATCATCCTTTTTATCTGCTTTTCCGTCATTCCGACCGTCTGAAGCAGGCCATAATAACGAACTTTTCCAGCTACGGAAAGATACATAATATTATAAATAAGCAGATACGCACACAAACAGGTAACTGCAATCAAGCCAATAAGGCCTGCCAATATCTGAACCGATGCGCCAAGATCTTCCATGAAGAAAAGATTCTGCTGCTTTCCAAGATTCATACTTTCGATAAAAGCATTCTGCTCTGTTTTTGTCATTATTTTCTGCTTAAAATCCATAAAGTAACGACCGGAAGCTGCCTGCGAAAGCTTCCATCCCGATTGATCATAAAATTCTTTCGAGACATAAAACTGTTTCTTGGGTCCATATCCGTCCCAAATCCCACAGATTCGAAAAGTCCCTGTAAAGATTCCCTCATGTGTTCCATAAGACATAGCAAGGGTATCGCCTACATCAAGATCTTCGTAACCACATTCTTTTAAAGCGGATTTTGTTACCATTATCTCATCCAAAGCTATCGGATATCTTCCTTCCAGCTTTTCTCTGACCGGCTCCATCATCTGTGTCCAATATCCGTCATCTGCCCAGATCAGTCCCACATCAGGGGTGGAATCCTGATTTGTTTTTTCTACCCATCCACAGACTCCCACTGTACCTGTCAGAGCAATATTCGGATTGTTCTCACACATTTGCCTCTGTTCATCTGTCACTCCATACATAATTGCATCAAACTCAGCTCCTGACATACGGATATTTTGAATTTTCTGAAGCCTGAAATAAGAATCTCCAACTGTGAATATTGTGAATACCAAAAAGGAAGAAAGAAGAACCGCAAGGAACAAAGTAATGGTCTTTCTCCTGTTTACTTTTAAAGCATTCCTTGCCATCCTTTTAATCACTTTCTGATTCGGATTCTTAAGCATAGGAATCACTTCCTTTCCTGGTATCTCCTACAATCTTTCCGTCCTCAATATGTACGATACGATCTGCAAGCTGCGCAATGTCTCTGTCATGAGTGATCAGAATCAAGGTCTGACTGAACTGTCTTGCTGCCATTTTCAAAAGTCCAAGTACATCATGACTGGTAACCGAATCCAGATTTCCCGTTGGTTCATCAGCCAGAATAATGGCGGGCTTCGCCGCAAGCGCCCTGGCAATCGCAGCCCTCTGCTGCTGTCCACCGGATAATGTTCCAGGAAGAGCTTCCCTCTTCTCTGCCAGCCCTAAAAGTTCCAGTATCCCATCCACATACTCCACATCAACCTTTCTCCCATCCAGTTCCACCGGAAGAATGACATTCTCATATACATTAAAATCTGGGACAAGATTATAATTCTGAAAAATAAACCCGATCTTTCTTCTGCGGAATATGGCAAGCTGTTCTTTTTTCAGCCCCAGAAGGCACTTACCCTCTACCAACACTTCCCCTTCTGTTGGCACATCCAGTCCACCCAGCATATGCAAAAGTGTACTTTTCCCGGATCCGCTTTTTCCGATAATAGCAACAAATTCCTGATCTTTTACACGAAAATCTACGCCATCCAATGCCTTTACCGTATTTGCACCCATTTGATAGTATTTCTTTAAGTTCTTTGTCTCTACAATGTATTCTCTCATTGGCTTGCCTCCCTTTTGACATTTCATGATATCAGGGTCAAAAGACCTTTTTACCCTTTTCATAGAATATCTCACAAAAATCACAAACCTGTCTCAATTTTTAATTATCACAGAATTGTGACAAGCCCTGCCGATTATGTTACGGTTCATTCACTGGAAAATACAGGCGAAAACACGCCCCTTTTCCTATTTCAGACTGTACTTCTATATATCCCTTCTGAAGCTCCATGATTGTTCTCGCAAGATATAGTCCGATTCCAACTCCTGGTTTATCATGAACCTCTGGCTCACGGTAAAATCTTGTAAAGATTTCTGCCTGCCTTTCCGGTGCAATCCCTTTTCCAGTATCAGAAATACTGATTTTAAAAAATAATTCCTGTCTTTCTGCCTGAATACGGATTTTTCCACCAGACTCTGTATACTTGAGTGCATTGTCCAGAATATTATAAATTACTTCCTCCGTCCATTTGCTGTCATGACGGATCATCATATTTTCTTCGCAGTTCACATATAGATTAATCCCCTTCAACGCCGCCTCCGGAACCACATCGGCAACTGCATGGCGGATTGTTTCGTATAGATTTTGGTCTTCCTTATGTATTTGCAGAATTCCCGTTTCGAGCCTTGACATTTTTATCATGTTCTGCATTAAAAATTCAATTTTTTCCATCTGCCCTTTGATTTTTCCCAAAAACTCCTGACCGTTTTGCGAAAACTCCTCATCCTCAAGGAGTTCCAGGTATAGTTTTATATTGGCAATGGGTGTCCTTGTCTGATGGGAGATATCAGAAATCAATCCCTTTACTCTTTCTTTCTCACGAAAACCGTCTTCTTCTTTTTTCCGAAATACGTTCCCGGCTTTCGCTAATTGTGTTCCTGTTCTTCCCCAGAGGCTATCCTCCAATTCTTCTTCCATGTTCCATTCTTTTCCCGTTACGATAGCATCCAGAGCATCTTCCACCTTTTCAGCAAACAACTTCGCTTCTTTTTTTATCCGGTAATTTTTCCATAACAATACCAGTACTGCTGCAAATAAAATTATCATTATGATATACATCAGCCAATCCATTGATACCCCATCCCGTATACATTTGAAATATATCTGTGATTCTCATCTTCGATCTTTCCTCTCAGGCGATTTATGTTTACTGCCAATGCGTGTCTGTCCACAAACTGTCCTCCACTATCCCATAACCGTTCCAATAACAGATCATAAGTCAGGAGCTGCCCCCGGTTCATAAGGAATTGACAAAGCAGACGGTATTCTGTCGGTGTAACAGAACTTTCCTGACCTTTTACCATCACTCGTGCATTATCCAAATCTATATATAAATTCTCATCTGTAAAAATCCGATGGTTGGCCGACGCAGTTCTTTTTAAAATGACATCGATTTTTCTAAGTAAAATCTTCATCGAAAATGGTTTTGTAACGTAATCTTCTGCTCCGGATTCGTATCCTGCCAGAGCATCCTCCTCCATATCCCTGGCTGTCAGGTAAATGACCGGAACTTCTCTTTGCTTTTTTACCCACTGGCAAAAAGAGAATCCCTCGCCATCTGGAAGATTCACATCCAAAAGGATTAGATCTATCTGATTCTCAATAAAAGTCTGTTTTCCTTTCTCCATAAAAGTCACACCATAAACTCCATATCCTGACTTTTTCAAAGAATAACAGATTGCCTGATTCAAATCATAATCATCTTCTACAACTAATATATACTGCATATCCTATTTCCTCCGATACAAATTCTCACAAAGATATCCCTGTATAGTGATGATACTCTTCCATATTGTACCACAGACTTTTCCTGGGTATGGAAAAAAAAGAAAGAATCTCAATTTTGTGATTATCTGCCTCAAATTGAAAATCGGTTTGAACCGTTGGCTTTGATTGAACAACTCTTGGACGATAACCATCTGGTGTTCCGTTACAATGTAAAATTGATTTAGGGGGATATGTCAAGATATTTATATAAAAATCCAGAATATAAGCCCAGAAT
>SKEE01000449.1_pt1 | contig 47426 bp, 35 predicted proteins | sample 4826661 | NCBI WGS metagenome assembly SKEE01 (sample SAMN11008817, study PRJNA524170) | human gut metagenome | biome: Human fecal sample; material: Feces; isolation source: fecal sample from pouch patient p20 | host: Homo sapiens | place: Israel: Tel-Aviv | collected 2016-11-14
CGAGTACCCCCTGCAGAAAAAGAAGATGAGCATGGAGTATCTGCGCACCATGCCCACCCTGCGCCCCCGCACCAACACCTTCAACGCCGCTTTCCGCGTGCGCAGCGTGGCTGCCTACGCCATCCACAAGTTCTTCCAGGAGAACGGCTTTGTCTACGCCCACTCTCCGCTGATCACCGCCTCCGACTGCGAGGGTGCAGGCGAGATGTTCCGCGTGACCACACTGGATCTGGACAATGTGCCCAAGACCGAGGACGGCGCTGTGGATTACAGCAAGGACTTCTTTGAAAAGCCGGTCAACCTGACCGTTTCCGGTCAGCTGGAAGCCGAGGCCATGGCGATGGCCTTTGGCAAGGTGTACACCTTTGGCCCCACCTTCCGCGCCGAGAAGAGCTTTACCACCCGCCATGCTGCGGAGTTCTGGATGATCGAGCCGGAGATGGCCTTCTGCGACCTGAACGGCTATATGGACAACGCCGAAGCTATGATCAAGTACGTCATCCGCTATGTGCTGGACAACTGCCCGGACGAGATGGCTTTCTTCAACCAGTTCATTGACAAGGGTCTTGTCGAGCGTCTGGAGCTGGTGGCAAACAGCGAGTTCGGCCGCATCAGCTACACCGAAGCCATTGAGATCTTGGAAAAGAACAACAAGAAGTTCCAGTACCCCGTGGAGTGGGGCGTGGATATCCAGACCGAGCACGAGCGCTACCTGACCGAGGTGGTGTTCAAGAAGCCGGTCTTTGTCACCGACTACCCCAAGGAGATCAAGAGCTTCTACATGAAGCAGAACGCCGACGGTAAGACTGTGGCAGCAGCAGATATGCTGGTGCCCGGCATCGGCGAGCTGATCGGCGGCAGCCAGCGTGAAGAGGACTACGGCAAGCTGGTGGCTCGCATGGACGAGCTGGGCATGGATAAGACCAACTACGAGTGGTACCTGAATCTGCGCAAGTTCGGCGGCGTGGAGCACGCAGGCTACGGCTTGGGCTTTGAGCGCATGATCATGTACCTCACTGGCATCCAGAACATCCGTGACGTGCTGCCCTTCCCCCGCACCGCATACGGCTTCTGAGAAGCACGCATACTGTAATCAAGAAAGCCGCCGCCTTTGCGGCGGCTTTCTTAGTTGAGCGGGAGCGCCTTCGATGAACGGCCTCGCCCTCTCAGTCACCTTCGGTGACAGCTCTCCCAAAGGGAGAGCCTCTGGTGAAACCGGTAACTTCGCGTGGACTGCCAAAGCCTCTCCCTTTGGGAGAGGTGGATTTGCGAAGCAAAGACGGAGAGGGCGAGGATGCTAACCGCAGCGCCGCACTTTCGCAGAAAGCGGCGCTGCAAATGCCGTTTCCCTCTACGACCCCACCCGTGAAAATGGAGCAGCGGAACGCCCGCAGACTTTCCTGAAACCCGAAATTTAAAATAATTCTTCCGCTGATAATGGCCAAAGTGCAACGACGACGACCGCCGCCAGTGGCGGAAACAGGGAGGAGTTGTTGGGGCAGCGGCCAGCAAGACGCACGTGCCGCCCAAGGCACGATGCGGATGCTGGGTGCCGCAACCCGATAGCGGCGGCCATTTTCAATCAAAAACGCCTATCTTTTCAACAAGGAGCACAAAACAAGTGGAAAACATTTCGCCTGCCCTCTTGGAGTGGTTTTACAAGAACCGCCGCAGCCTGCCCTTCCGGGAGGACCCCACCCCCTACCATGTGTGGCTCAGTGAGGTGATGCTGCAGCAGACCCGGGTGTCGGCGGTGCTGCCGTATTACTACCGCTTTCTGGAAGCGCTGCCGGATATCCCGGCGCTTGCCGCCTGCGAGGAAGAAAAGCTGCATAAGCTGTGGGAGGGGCTGGGCTATTACAGCCGGGTGCGCAACCTGCAAAAGGCCGCAAAGCTCGTCGGTGCGCAGTACGGCGGGCAGCTGCCCGCCGACTACGCCGCCCTGCTTGCTTTGCCCGGCATCGGGGAGTACACCGCCGGTGCCATCGCGTCCATCAGCTTCGGGCTTCCCGTGCCCGCCGTGGACGGCAATGTGCTGCGGGTGTTTTCCCGTCTGTATAATGACCCGGGTGTTATTACAGAACCGGCGGTAAAAAAGGCGTTTACCGCCCGGGTCATGGAGCATCAGCCGCCGGAAAAGGCCGGGGATTACAATCAGGCGCTGATGGAGCTGGGTGCGCTGGTCTGCGTACCCAACGGCGCACCCCTGTGCGGGCAGTGCCCGCTGGCGGAAAGCTGCCTTGCCCGGGCGGCGGGCACCACCGCCCAGCTGCCCCAAAAGGCAAAGCCGAAGCCCCGCAAGATTGTGCCGGTAACGTTGGCGCTGGTGGAAAGCCCGGCGGGCTTTCTGGTACAGCAGCGACCGCAAAAAGGGCTGCTGGCCGGGCTGTGGCAGCCGGTATTGTGGGAGGACGAGCATCTTTTGCAGGCCGAGGTGCTGGCGCGGCTTACGGCACTGGGGCTGGACACCGGCACGGCAGCTCCCGCCGCCCTGCCCGCCGCAAAGCACATCTTTACCCATATCGAGTGGCTCATGTCCGGTGTGCAGCTGCGCGTTGCGGCGCAAAGTGCCCCGGCGGGCTATGTCTGGGCAAGCCGGGAGCAGCTGCGCACCACCTACACCCTGCCCGGGGCGTTCCGGGCGTATAAGCCGCTGCTGCTGTGATTTTGGCAATTTGCTGTAATGAACCGCGCCAAAACCGGCACACTGCCCAAACTGCGCCCCGCAGCACCTTCGGGGCGTGAAAATTGGGGTGCAACGGTTGTAATTTTGGGCGGGAACGGGTATAATAAAAGCTACAAAGCGGCGCTGATCGCCGCTTGAATCAAGATCCTTTTGCGGGTCGCCCGCTGGAAAAATCAAGCTGAAACAACGTTTCAACTGCAAAAAGGAGTGTACTGAATCTATGAAAAAATCTTGCTTGGTCGCTGTGATCGCTGTTCTGGCTGCTGTGGCTGGTGCGCTGGCTGCTGTGGCTCTTTACCTGAACCGCCGCGAGAAGGAGCTGGACGAATACGAGCGTCTGCTGTTCGGCGAGGATGATGCAGAAACCGTAGAGCCGGAGGAAGCTGCTGCTGAGGACGAGACCGAGGCAGAATGATCCTTGAATACCGGAAACTGCCGGGAAGATAAGCGCATCGGGGCGCACGGAGCAGTCTGTCTGAACGGACTGTCCCGGTGCGCCCTTTTTGTACATAAGGAGAAGGAACATGAAGCGTTTTTTGCTCTGGATCATCAGTGTGGCGCTGGGTGTGGTGGTGCTGCTGGCGGCTGTGATGGGGGTAAGCTATGCCTTTACCACCGAGGGCGGCTGCCCGGACGGGGCGGCGCAGTTCGGCGGGCAGGCGCTGGAGCCGAATGGCTCCTGCTGGCAGGTGCCGCTGCTGGGCGGGCAGCTGGATAAGGTCTTTGCCAGCCCCGCCACCCTGACCGTGCAGAAGCTGGGTGTGCTGTACACCGCCCACCCGGAGCTTGCTTTGCCGGACTGGACGGGCTACACCGCCCTGACCATCCAGAATGCGGCGGGGGATGTGCTGTTTGCGGGCAGCGCGGGGGAGTACCAGAACTTCCTCTTCCCCGCGAACGGCGAGTATAAGGCGGAGCTGACCGCATGGCGTGTGCCCAAGGGCGGGGTCATCACCCAGTTTGAGGGCGGCAGCACCGGGCAGCTGCGCAAAAACCTGGGGTTAGAGCGCCCCGCAAAGCCCACGGGCTGGTACCGGTACAGCTTCCGGTTCACCTTACAGGCCAGCGCGGAGGTGGAGCTTTCCGCCGAGCGGGTGGAGCAGGGCGGCACGGTGGGTGTGCGCATCTCCGGCATGACCGGGGACGCCGTGCCCACCATCGAGACTGACCTTGGCAGCGTGCAGTGCGTGCGCGCCGCCGAGGGCTGGCGCGCCTATATCCCGGCGGCGTATAACGCTTCCTCCGGCGGACACGAGGTGAACATCACGGTGAACGGCGAGACCATCACCCGCACCCTGACCGTGCTGCCGAAGGACTTCGGCACGGTGGAGGTGGAAGCCGAAGAACCGGCTGCGGAGAGTGCCAACGCCCAGTTCCGCAGCGCCATCTGGCCGCTGTACGAAGCTGCCGCCACCGCCAAGCAGTGGCAGGGCGGCTTTGTGCCCCCTGCCGAGGACTCCATGACCTTGGTGGACTACGGGCAAATCAAGGTAACGAACGGCCAGCAGGGCAGCCGCTCCAACTCCACAAAGCTGTACACCATCCCCGGTGCGCCCTGCCGCGCCGCAGCCAACGGCACGGTGGTGTTTGCGGGCGATCTTGCGCTTACCGGCAATACGGTGGTCATCGACCACGGCTGCGGGCTGCGCAGCTATCTGTACGGTTTGCAGGAGCTTTCGGTCAGCAAGGGACAGACCGTGGAAAAGGGACAGGCCGTGGGCGCACTGGGCGAGGAGCTGACCATGGACTTCAAGCTGGGCAGCAGAAGCGTGAACCCGCGCCTGCTGTTCCAGACCTCCGGCGGGCTGTTCTGGAAGGAAAACTGAAAAATCTTGTAACGTTTTTCCTCTTTGTGCGTTATTGGGGTGAAAGGGCACAACAAAGCCCGCAAAGGAGGAAATGACCATGAAGCTGGAATGTGACGTGATCCGCGATTTACTGCCCCTGTACGCCGAAAAGCTTGCCAGCCCCGCCAGCAGCGCGCTGGTGGAGCAGCACCTTGCAGAGTGTCCCGCCTGCCGTGCAGAGCTGGAACGGATGGAAAAGCCGGTGCCTGTACAGCCGGAACCCCAGCCGGATGCACCGCTGAAAAACATCCGCAGCAGCCTGAACCGCCGCCGTCTGCGCACCATGCTGTGCAGCTTTGCGGCAGCGCTGGCGCTGGCTGCGGTGTGCGGCTTTGGCTGGTACGGCTACACCGCCTGCGACCGGGTATCCTTTTTTGATGCACGATTGCAGGCTTCCTATCAGCAGGCAGAAAACGGTGCCAACGGCTGGGTGCTGGAGACCCGCGCCGAGGACGTATATCTGAAGCCGACCTATGCCGACTGGCACTACGAGGCCATCCGCTACCGCATTCCGTGGGTGCACGATGCCCTTGATAAAGTGCTGAAAAAGGACACAGACCTGCTCCGCTGCACCGGATGGATGCGCACTGACCACTCGGCGGTGGTGGATGCAGCGGACATGACGGTGGCGTTCAACGGTCAGGACGGCACATGGTATGCGGTGGGCAGCGCCCCTGCGGCATGGGACGAGGTCGAATGGCCGGAGTGATGCCTATGGACATTGAAACCATCTACCGGCTCTACTTCCGGGACGTCTGCCTGTTTTTGCAGGGGCTTACCCGCAGCGAAGCGCTGGCCGAGGAGCTGACGCAGGAGACCTTTTTCCGGGCGCTGGACGGCCTGAAAGACTACGACGGCAAGCAGGATGTGCGGGCGTGGTTGTTTACGGTGGCGCGCAACGCCTACTACGACCACTGCCGCCGCGCAAAGCACGCCGCCCCGCTGGAAGATGCCGAAACAAAAGCCGCCGACAGCCCGGACATCGCGCAGCTGCTGGTGGATAAGGATGCCGCCTTTACGGTGCACCAGTGTCTGCACGCGCTGGAAGAACCCTACAAGGAGGTTTTCAGCCTGCGGGTGTTCGGTGAGCTGTCTTTTGACCGCATCGGGGCGATCTTTGGTCACAATGCCGCATGGGCGCGGGTGACCTATTACCGCGCCAAGACCCGTATCCAGACCATGCTGGAACAGCAGAAATAATAAAACAACACCGGAGCGTCCGAAGATGCTCCGGTGTTGTTCTGTTTATCCTCAGGAGATCGCGTCCACGTCCCACTTCATGCGGACGGCGTCGGCGCCGTCCAGCTTGATGTGCATGGCGCCGGCGTTATCCAGCACCTGCTCCGGCTTGCGGGCACCGCACAGAACGTGCAGCCCCGGGATCATGCGGGCGGTCATGGCGATGACCAGCTGCGCCATGGTGCAGTTGTACTTCTCGGTCAGGTCGCTCCACTTTGCCAGCAGTTCCAGCGCCTGTGCCCGGCGGGTGGGCTGGAAGCAGGGGTTCGTGTTGCGGGTGCTGCCCTCCGGGTAGGTGGTGTCCATGGTCACCTTGCCGGTCAAAAGACCCTGCTCCAGCGGGGAGTACGCCTGCACCGAAACGCCCAGCTCCTTGCAGGTGGGCAGCAGCTGCTTTTCAACGCGGCGGGTCAGCAGGCTGTACTTTTCCTGAATGACGTCCAGCTGGCCATACTTGCAGTAGCCCCGGATGATGTCGGAGGTGACGTTGGAGGCGCCGATGGCGCGGATCTTGCCCTGCTCCTTCAGCTTCATCATGGCTTCCATGGTCTCTTCCAGCGGATATACGCCGAAGTCCGGGCTCTGCCAGTGGGTGTACAGCACGTCCAGATGGTCGGTGTGCAGACGGCGCAGGCTGTCCTCCACGTCCTCGATGATGCCCTTGGCGGAGAGGTCGCGGTACACCTGCACGCCGTCCACCACCTTGTGCAGGATGGGGGACTCGTGCCGCCACTCCAGACCGCATTTGGTGGAAAGCACCACCTTGTCGCGGTCGATGTGCTTCATGGCTTCGCCCACCACTTCCTCGCTGTGGTACAGCCCGTAGATGGGCGCAGTGTCGATCCACTGGATGCCCTGCTCCACGGCGGTCTGGATGGCCTTTACCGACAGTGCATCATCGTTATCGCCCCACCATGCACCGCCGCCGATGGCCCATGTACCCATGCCCAGAAACGGCACGGAAATGCCGCTTTTGCCAATGTTGATGTTCTGCATATACTTTACCCTCCATGCCAGCAGTGTTCCCCGCAATGGGAACCCTCATTCTGATGTCTGGCATACTTTGTTGTGTTTTTTATTCTATAAAAAAGAACTGCGGAGCGCAGGTGCACTCCGCAGCGCTCTTTTATCAGATGTTGCCGAACTCGCTCAGCTGCAAGCTCTCGTTGTGAGTCTCTGCCCAGCGCACCGCCCAGTCGGAGGTGAACAGCAGCAGACGGTTGCCCTTCATGTCCTCCACAGCCTTGGTGTCGCTGGTCAGGTCCAGATCCCGCAGGTTGTAGGTGTCGGGATCGTTCTGCACCCAGCGCAGCTGCTCAAAGGGCAGCTGCTGCATACGGATCTCCACGTTGTACTCGGTGTTCAGGCGGTACTCCAGCACTTCCAGCTGCAATACGCCGACCACGCCGACCACCACTTCTTCCATGCCGCCGCCGACCTCGCGGAAGATCTGGATGGCGCCTTCCTGCGCGATCTGCTCCATACCCTTCACGAACTGCTTGCGCTTCATGGTGTCCTTCTGCTCAATGCGGGCAAAGTGCTCCGGGGAGAAGGTGGGGATGCCCGCGAACTGGACCTTCTTTTTGCCGGTGCACAGGGTATCGCCGATGGAGAAGATGCCCGGGTCGAACAGGCCGATGATGTCGCCGGCGTAGGCCTCGTCCACGATGGCGCGATCCTGCGCCATCAGCTGGGTGCCGGTGGCCAGCTTGATGTTCTTGCCCTCCTGCACATGGTAGGCTTCCATGCCGCGCTCGAACTTGCCGGAGCAGATGCGCATAAAGGCAATGCGGTCGCGGTGGGCCTTGTTCATGTTGGCCTGAATCTTAAAGATAAAGGCGGAGAACTCGTCCCGGCAGGGATCCACCGGCTCGCCGGTCAGGCTGTCCACGCGGGCCAGCGGGGCGGAGGTGAGCCGCAGGAAGTTTTCAAGGAAGGGCTCCACGCCGAAGTTGGTCAGGGCAGAGCCGAAGAACACGGGGCTCAATTCGCCGCGCAGCACCTTGTCCAGATCAAACTCCTCGGCAGCGCCGTCCAGCAGCTCGATCTCGTCCACCAGCTGCTGGTGCAGGTAGGGGGTCAGCAGCTCGTCCAGTGCGGGGTCGCCCAGCTCGGCTTCGGTCTCGCTGACCTTCTTCACGCCGTTGGCGCGGCCGTCGCTGGAGAAAGCCAGCACCTTGCGTGCGTTGCGGTCGAACACGCCCTTGAACTCCTTGCCGCAGCCGATGGGCCAGTTCATGGGGTAGGTCTTGATGCCCAGAATTTCTTCGATGTTCTCCATCAGTTCAAAGGGGTCGCGGGCTTCGCGGTCCATCTTGTTGATGAAGGTGAAAATGGGGATATGGCGCAGGGTGCAAACCTTGAACAGCTTGATGGTCTGCGCCTCAACGCCCTTTGCGGCGTCGATGACCATGACGGCAGAGTCTGCCGCCATCAGGGTGCGGTAGGTATCCTCCGAGAAGTCCTGATGGCCGGGGGTGTCCAGAATGTTCACGCACTTGCCGGCGTAGTTGAACTGCAGCACCGAAGAGGTGACCGAGATACCACGCTGCTTTTCGATGTCCATCCAGTCGGACACGGCGTGCTTGGCGCTCTGCTTGCCCTTGACGGAGCCAGCCTGATTGATGGCTCCACCGTACAGCAGCAGCTTTTCGGTAAGGGTGGTCTTACCTGCGTCGGGGTGGCTGATGATGGCGAACGTCCTGCGGCGTTCGATCTCTTCACGATTTGTCATAAGTTGTAGATCTCCTGATAAACCTGCTGTGGAGCAGGAGGTGGATTTTTGCATTCAGTATGTCCGGTGGGACTTTGCCGGGCTCGCCCTCTCCGTCTTTGCTACGCAAATCCACCTCTCCCAAAGGGAGAGGCCTTGGCAAAGAGAGGAAGTCTGCGTGGATTGCCAAGGGCTCCCCCTTTGGGGGAGCTGGCGCGTTAGCGCCTGAGAGGGCGAGCCCGTCTTTTACACATACGCACCTTATTCTATACGAAAACGCGTGATAATGCAAGGGTTTTCGTTATTTTTTCAGGATCAGGCAGGGCAGAGGGGCAGTTTCGGCCCAATTGGCAAAATCACACACCAGAACGGTGAAACTTTTCAGTGGAAGTGCCCGCAGAAAACGCAGCACCGCCTGTTTTTCGTCCGAGCCGATGACCGCCCCGCTGTACAGGATGGCACTCACGATGCCGCCGGGGCGCACCGCCTGTAATGCCGCCTGCAAGGCGGGGATGCTGCTCTGCGCGGTGGAGAATACCCCGTGGTCCGCCCCCGGCAGCCAGCCGAAGTTGAACATGACTGCATCGGCAGTGCCGGGCTGCACATACTGTAATAAGTCGGCGTGGCTGCCGCAGATAAGGCTGTACCGGTCGGCGGGCACGTCTGCCTGTTCCAGCCGGGCGCGGGTGGAGCGGATGGCTTCGGGCTGCACGTCAAAGGCCAGCACCCGCCCGGCGGGGGCAGTCAGCCCGCACAGAAAGGCGGTGTCGCCGCCGTTGCCGCAGGTGGCGTCCACGCACAGCTGCGGGTGCACCAGCCGGGCGGCTAAAAAGTCCTGCACGAACTTGACCGCCGTTAAATCCGGGGTGCGGCGGCGCACCAGCTGCCCGCCCTCGGCGGCAAAGCCGAATTTGCCCCAGAAGGCAAGCTCGGCGGCGTTTTCCGGCAGCGGGGCGGTAAAAACGGTGGCGGTTTCCCGGTCATAACCGCCAAAGCTGCGCAATACTTCTTTTAACAGGTAGGAAGCGTAGCCCTTGCGCCGCCACCGGGGCAGGATGCACAGGGCGGCAAGCTGTGCGCCCTTGGGGGCGGGGGAGAGGGTGCACTCTCCGATGCAGTCCTTTTCTTTATACAGGGCAAACCCCTGTTCGGTGCGGTGCAGTTCCATAAAAAGCTCCTCCTTGACGGGCCGATGTTCTTCCCTTACAATAGCAAGCGGCGGCGCAGCTGTCAAGGGCAGAAAAGCAGGACCGCATTTCACATATTCTTCACGGCGCAAGCGATTGATTTTCACATTTGACGGTTACAATAGGGACAGTTCAAAGGAACAGATGTCCCTGCGGACCGGCCTTTGAGGGAAGGATGTAGTAACATGGAAAACGAGAACAAGTGGGAATATGATTATTCCGCTTCCGATAACGAGACCGGCTACCCCAACGTGGGCAGCAGCGGCATGAACACGGCAAACCAGTATAACGAGCCGGAAGCACAGCCCGTGCGCCCGGCGTATACCGCCCCGGCAGACGGCGGCAGCGTGCCGCCCACCCCGCCGGAGCAGCCGCAGTACAGCGCCCCGCAGCAGCCGGAAAAGCCCCGCCGCAAAAAGAAGAAGTTCAATGGCGGAAAGCTGGTGCGCAGCGCCGTGGCGCTGGTGCTGGCAGCTGCCATGGGCTTTGCGGGCGGCTTTGTGGGTGCAAAATACGGCGGCGGCAGCAAGGTGGTCATCCAGCAGGTGGAGCGCCCTGCCAGCTCTGACAGCAGCACCGACAGCACCGGCAATTCCATCAGCGCCACCAGCGGCACCGGCCTGAGCACCGCACAGGTGGCAGAGCTGGTCAGCCCCAGCGTGGTGGTCATCACCACCGAGCAGGTGGTCTACTCCCAGTGGTCGTGGTACGGTCAGAGCCAGGTGGAGAGCGGCGCGGGCAGCGGCGTCATCATCAGCTCGGATGGCTATATCCTCACCTGCGCCCATGTGGTGAGCGGCGCTTCCAACATCACTGTGAGCATCGGCGACAAGGATTACCCCGCAACGCTGGTGGGCGAGGATACCACCAGTGATATCGCCGTGGTGAAGGTCGACGCCACCGGCCTGACCCCCGCCACCGTGGGCGACAGCGATAACCTGAAGGTGGGCGAAAGCGTCATGGCTGTGGGCAACCCGCTGGGTGAGCTGGGCGGCACCGTGACCAGCGGCATCGTCAGCGCCCTGAACCGCAGCGTCAGCATTCAGGGCACAAGCTCTGTCAACACCATGTCCCTGATCCAGATGGATGCCTCCGTCAGCCCCGGCAACTCCGGCGGCGGCCTGTTCAACATGAACGGCGAGCTGGTGGGCATCGTCAATGCAAAGTCCTCCGACAGCGATGCCGAGGGTCTGGGCTTTGCCATCCCGGTGAATGACGCCGTAAAGGTGGCGCAGGAGCTGCTGGAAAACGGCTATGTGACCGGGCGTCCCTATCTGGGCATCAGCTACTATGCCGTGACCGACGCCCAGACTGCCGCCCAGCTGGGCGTGAACGCCTACGGTGTCTACATCGTGGAAGTGGTCAAGGGCGGCCCTGCCGACAAGGCGGGCCTGCAGGCCGGTGACCGCATCGTGAGCGTAGACGGCAGCGAGGTCGCCACCCAGAGCGACCTTGGCACCCTGATGCAGGACCACAAGGCCGGCGACACCATCGAAATCACCGTCGCGCGCGGTGGCCAGATGCAGACCGTCACCGTCACCCTTGGCGAAAAGGGCGCAGAGAATAACTGAAAATAGTAAAAAGGCGAGAGTCCTCCGTTTTTTCGGAAGGCTCTCGCTTTTTTGTTTGTACCGCGCTCCGCGGGGGCAGAGGCTGTTGCCGAGGGATGTTCTCTTTTGACACCAAAAGAGAACCAGAAAAGTGCCAGCGATTTCGACGCGCTGGAGCCACGAAAAAGGGGCTGCTCGCCCCTTTTAACCCCAAAGAAGTGGGCTACACCGGAAAAAACTGAAGATTCACGCCTGTTCGGCGTGAAGATCTTTTAACCGTTTTTTCCGGCTCCGCCGATTTGAAGCCCCTCAGTCGCTGCGCGACAGCTCCCCCAAGGGGGAGCGGGCACACCCACAGCGCCGCGCTTTCGCAGAAAGCGGCGCGGCAAATGCCGTTTCCCTCCACGACCCCTCCCGTGAAAAAGTAAATCGGGAAAATCCGCAGATTTTCCCGATTTACAAATCACAAATAATTTTCCGCTGCAACGACGACGACCGCCGCCAGTGGCGGAAACAGGGAGGAGTTGTTGGGGCCGCGGCCAGCAAGACGCAAGTGCCGCCCAAGGCACGATGCGGATGCTGGGTGCCGCAACCCGGAAGACGCGGAGCGCATTCAAATCGTTTTACACCGCACCCAAAATAGTTGCGCTATACGGCGCAAGGGGGGCTTTGTTTGTAAAAACGCGGCTTTGGCCGCGCCACAGGCTGGAAGAGGTGCCATCGCTCAGCAGCTTCCACTGCCCGGCGGGCAAGGAGACGGTGCAGGCGGTTTCGGTGGGGTTATAAAAGACGCACAGGGCGCTCCATGCTGCGCCGTCGCCCCAGACGGCGGGCAGCGTCCAGCCCACCAGCGGCTGCTCCAGCGCAAAGAATTGCAGCGCCTCCGGGGCGTGACGGTCGGTGCTGCCCAGCCGCGGAAAGGCTGCCCGCAGCGCCAGAAGCCCCCGGTAGTAGTCCACGAGGGCGTGGTACTGCTCGGCGCGGTTCCAGTCCAGCCGGTTCAGGGCGGGGGAGGAGCGGTAGCTGTTGCTCACGCCCTTTTTGGTGCGGGCAAACTCCTCGCCCGCCTGCATGAAGGGCAGGCCGAAGCTGGTCAGGTAGATGCCCGCCGCCAGCCGGTTCTGTGCCAGCGCCACGGTGTCCCGGGCGGTGAACTCCGGCTTTTTGTAGCGGACGCAGAGCAGCTTGTCCCACAGGGTGAAGTTGTCGTGGGCGGAAACATAGCTCACGATCTGGCTGGGCGCGTGGGACGGCAGGCGGTCGCTGCGGCACCATGCCGCCACCGCTGCGCCGATATCCCAGAAGCTGCCGGGCTTGCCCTCCACATAGCCCGGCTCCCGGGCATCGAAGCAGCCGCCCTTGATGGCGTCCCGGGTGTCATCGCAGAAAATGCCCACCCGCTCGTTGAGCATGGCAAGGTTCGCCTTGTTGGCCTCGTACCGGTGCAGCTGGCTGGCACCGCCCTGCCACGGCTCGCCGTACAGCAGGATGTCCCGCCCGCCGGGCAGGCTGTCCAGTGCAGCGCGCACCGCGTTGATGCTCTCGGCATCGTACAGGCCCATCAGGTCGAACCGGAAGCCGTCGATGTGGTACTCCTTCGCCCAGTAGAGGATGGAGTCGATGAGGTACCGCCGCGCCATGGGGCGCTCGCTGGCAAACTCGTTGCCGCAGCCGCTGCCGTTGGAAAAGCTGCCGTCCGCATTCTGCCGGAAAAAGTAATAGGGCACGGTATTGTTCAGGGGATTTTCGGTGCGGTAGGTGTGGTTATACACCACGTCCATCACTACCCCGATGCCCGCCGCATGGAGGGCGGCGATCATCTCCCGGCACTCCCGGATGCGCACCTCGCCCCGGGTGGGATCGGTGGAGTAGCTGCCCTCCGGCACGTTGAAGTTGGTGGGGTCGTAGCCCCAGTTATACTGCCGCAGCAAGGGCTTTGCTTCGTCCACGCTGCCAAAATCGAAAATGGGCATCAGCTGGACGTATTTTACCCCCAGCCGCTTGAGGTAGTTCAGGCAGGTGGGGTGGATGCCATCGCCGTGCAGGGTGGTGCCCTGCTGGGTAAAGGCCATATATTTGCCCCGCCACGCCGGGCGTACCCCGCTGGCAGCATCCTGCGAGAAGTCCCGCACGCTCACCTCCCACACGGCGCGCTGCGCCGTGGGGATAGCGGGGCGCACATCCCGCTCCCACCCGGAGGGCGCGGTGCGGGCAAGATCTACGATCATGCTGCGGACGCCGTTTACCCCCGCCGCCCGGGCGTAGGGGTCGCCGGTCTCGCGGGTGATGCCGTTTACGGTAACGGCAAAGGTGTAGTAGCGGCCGTGCTGCTCCCCGGGCAGCCAGATGCTCCACACCCCCTGCGCTCCGCGCACAAGGGGCTTTGTGCCCAGCACGGCACCGCCGTCTCCCTTGTGGTACAAGGTCACGGTAACTGCTTCGGCGGTGGGTGCCCACAGCCGCAGACAGGTGCCGCCGGGGGCGTAGTCCGGCCCAAGAGGGCCAGTATAGTAGTTTTCGCGGTGGAAGGGTACGTTTTCAAACAGTGTTTTCCACTGGGCAGGCGTTTTTGCGGCCATGGTCAGCTTCATTCCTTCTTGTAAGATTCATTATCTTCAGTGTATCGGACAACGCGCTTTTTTTCAAGAGGGAATCCCTTGCAAAATGCCGCGCAGTTCACTATACTGGAAGAAAAACACCGATGGAGGGCAGCACCATGGCATATACCGATGATTGGGAAAGCTTGATGAACGGCGTGTTCGGCGCGGGCGGCAAACTGAAGTTCGGCGGCGCACAGCCGCAGCCGGAAAAGCCGCAGCCCAAAAAACCGGCGGGCAGCGGCCTGCCTGATCTGAACGCAGCGCTGCTGGAACAGCAAAAGCAGCTGGACGAAATGCTCAAGCAGCAGAACGCCCGGCTGAAAGCGCAGGATGCAGGGGTGCAGACGGCGCTGGAGGACAGCCGCCAAATGCTGCGGGATATGGAAGCAGACGGCTTGCTGGCAAAGGGCACGGCGGACACAAAGCCGGAGCAGCTGGGCAGCTTTGAGGGCCTTGCCGCCGAGGTAAAAAAGACCGTCCTCGGGCAGGATGCCTTTGTGGACAGCGTGGTGCGGGCAATGCGCCGCCCCTTTGTGCTGGGCACCGAGGGCGCAGCCGCCCGCAACGTGATCCTGCTGTGGGGCGCACCGGGCACGGGGCGGCACTTTGCGCTGGCAGAGACTGCCCGCATCATGGCGGCGCGGGGGCTTTTGCAGAGCGACCGGATGGCGGTGATGGATCTCGCACTCTACCCCGACCCCGGCGCGGAAAAGCTGTTTTTGCAGGACTTGTACGCTGCGCTGCACGCCCCGGGCGAGATCGTGGTGTTCGAGCACTACGAGAGCTGCCACCCCGGCTTTCTGCGCATCCTCTCCGACCTCGCGGTCAAGGGCAGTGCGCCTTTGTCCAGCCGGTATCTGGTCAACAAGGAGGGCATTCTGGTGGAAGCCGGCACGGCGCTTGCCCCCGGTGCAGTGAGCCGCATCGACCCCTGCGGCAAGTACCTGATCTTCTTCTCCCGCAAGGGACGGGAGGCGCTGGCAGATAAATTCGGCGCGTCCTTTGTGGCGGCGGTAGGGGATGTGTGCCAGACCGCCCCCTTCACCCCGGAAGCACTCGCCGCGCTGGCGGCTCAGCAGCTGAACGCGCTGGCGCAGCGGGTGCACAGCCGTCTGGGGCTGACCCTCACCGCCGGGGCGGAGGTGCGGGACTATGTGGCGGCGCAGTGCTCCAAGGAAAAGGGCGCAGAGGGGCTGGCAGACTGCTGTGAGCGCATCTTCCGCGCCCTGAGCGAGTATTGCTTGCAGACCGATGCAAAGCTGTCCGGCACGGTGGCGCTGACCGCCGCGCCCGAGGGGCTGCAATTTGCGCTGAACGGTGCCGCCCCGGCAGACCTGTTCAGCCTGCTGCCGGCGGCCTACACCGGCGCGGTGGAGCAGATCCGCGCCGAACTGGATGCGCTGGTGGGGCTTGCCCCGGTCAAGGAGTATGTGTTCGGTCTGGCAGACAATTTACAGGTGCAGCAGCGCCGCGCGGCGGCGGGCTTCAAGACCGCAAGCCTGTCCATGCACATGATCTTTACCGGCAACCCCGGCACCGGCAAGACCACCATTGCCCGGCTGGTGGCAAAGTACCTCAAGGCCATCGGCGCGCTGAGGGGCGGGCAGCTGGTGGAGGTGACCCGCGCCGACCTTGTGGGGCGCTACACCGGCCACACCGCCCCGCTGACCAACAGCGTCATTGAGAGCGCACTGGGCGGCGTTTTGTTCATTGACGAAGCATACAGTCTGTACCGCGGCGAGCAGGACAGCTTTGGGCTGGAAGCCATCGACACCCTTGTAAAGGGCATGGAGGATCACCGGGACGAGCTGGTGGTCATCCTTGCGGGCTACACCAAGGAGATGGAGGTGTTCCTCACCGCCAACAGCGGCCTTGCCAGCCGCTTCCCCAACAAGATCGAGTTCCCGGACTATACGGCGGACGAGCTGCTGGACATCACCGCCGTGCTGGCAAAGGGCAAGGGCTACCGCCTTGCCGAGAGCTGCACCTTCCCGCTGCTGGGGTACTACAAGCGCCGTCAGGCGCTGGACAGCCGCACCGCCGGCAATGGCCGCCTGGCGCGCAACACGCTGGAAAAGGCCATCTTCAACCAGAGCCGCCGCCTTGTGGCTGAGCCTGCCGCAGAGCTTGACCTCATCCAGCCCAGCGATCTGGAATTTGAAGAATAAAGAAAACATCATGCCGGACAGCCTGCGGGCTGTCCGGCATGATGTTTTTACGGTCAGAACCTTTCGTTCTGCAACCCATCCAATACTTCGTACAAATCGCGGCACTCGGCGGTGTACAGACGGCGCATCTCGTCATCGGCGGGGGCCATGTCCGGCACCATCACGGTGACAAAGTGCCCGGCGGCACCAGCGCGCACGCCGTTGTAGCTGTCCTCCAGCACAAGGGTGCGGCCGGGCACAGTGCCCAGCGCTTCCGCTGCCCGCAGAAAGATCTCTGGGTCGGGTTTGGAAGCCGAGAACTGCTCGCCGGAGACGATCACCTTAAAATAGTGGGTCAGACCCCAGCCGTCCAAATGGTGCCGGATAGACGCCATCCGGCTGGAGGAAGCCACCGCCATGGGGATGTGCTGCGCGTCCAGCCATGTCAGAATTTCGTCCAGCCCGGGCTTTTTGGGCGGCGGTGCCTGAAACGCCTTTTCCGCCTGTGCGTGCAGCGCCTCGATGATAGCATCCGTGTCGCAGTTTTCCCCGTAGAAGCGGCGCAGCACCGCCCGCATGGTGTCCCCTGCCGTGCCGCGGGCGGCAACGTCCAGCCCCTCCTTATAAGAAAGCCCAAGGGTGGCAAGTGCAGGCTCCCACAGGGTGGCCCACACCCGCTCGGTGTCAAACATCAGGCCGTCCATATCAAAAATAACGCTGTCGATCATGGCAGTATGCTCCTTCCATAGAAAAGCGGGGCTGTGCCCCGCAAAGTGCTCTGTGCCCCTATTGTACCATAGATTTGGCAGTTTGCACACCACTATGCTCATAATTTGGTGCAACTTACCGGGTGGAAAGATGAAACATTTTGCGATTCCTTGCAAAACCGGCTGGGAATATTATAATAGAAACCAACATTTGTGTCATAAAGCGCCGGAAATCGTGCGCACGCGCATAAAAGGAAAGAGGGAAACTCACTATGTTGGATATCAAGATCACCCGCACGGCTGCGCCCAAGGCAAAGCCCACCGATGAGACGAAGCTCGGCTTCGGCAAAAAGTTCTCCGACCATATGTTCGTCATGGATTACACCGAGGGCGAGGGCTGGCACGATGCCCGCATCGTCCCCTACGGCCCCTTTGAACTGGACCCCGCTACCGTGGTGTTCCACTACGCACAGGAGATCTTTGAGGGCATGAAAGCCTACCGCACCGCTGACGACACCGTGCAGCTGTTCCGCCCGGACTGCAACGCCAAGCGTTTTCAGGATTCTGCCGACCGTCTGTGCATCCCCAAGATCCCGGTAGAGGACTACATTCAGGCTGTCAAGGCTCTGGTGGACGTGGACCGCGACTGGGTGCCCCACACCGACGGCGCTTCCCTGTACATCCGTCCCTTCATCTTTGCCAACGATGTGGGTCTGGGCGTGCACGCTTCCAAGCACTATATCTTCTGCATCATCTGCGCTCCCTCCGGCGCTTACTACGCCGAGGGCATCAACCCCGTGCGCATCTACGTGGAGGACGAGTATATCCGCGCCGCCCCGGGTCTGACCGGCTTTACCAAGTGCGGCGGCAACTACGCCGCTTCCATCAAGGCCGGCGAGCTGGCCGAGGAGCAGGGCTACGCACAGGTGCTGTGGCTGGACGGCGTGGAGAAGAAGTACGTTGAAGAAGTTGGCAGCATGAACATCATGTTCAAGATCGACGGCAAGGTGTACACCGCCGCCACTGTGGGCACCGTGCTGCCCGGCGTTACCCGCCGCAGCTGCATCGAGCTGCTGAAGGACTGGGGCTACGAGGTCGTTGAGGGCAAGATCGCCATTGCCGACATCATGGCTGCTGCCCGTGAAGGCAAGCTGGAAGAGGTGTTCGGCACCGGTACTGCTGCTGTCGTCTCCCCCGTCAAGGAGCTGGTCTGGAAGGGCGAGCACGCCTTCATCGGCGACGGCAAGATCGGCCCTGTCACTCAGAAGCTGTACGACACCATGACCGGTATGCAGTGGGGCAAGCTGCCCGATACCAAGGGCTGGATCGTGCCTGTGGAAAAGAAATATTGAGCCGCCTGTCACCCTACGGCTTTTTAAGGGACTGTTGCACACCGTCTGGGGCAACAGTCCCTTTTGCATCACCGCAGATGCCGTTTGCTGCTTTAGCTGGCTCGCCCTCTCAGGCGCTTACGCGCCAGCTCTCCCAAAGGGAGAGCCCTTGGCATGGCGGTGCAGTTTCCGGCTGAAGTGCAAAGTGTACGGTTTCGCCAGAGGTGGCACGGCGTAAGCCGTGACGGAGAGGGCGAGCACACCGACCACAGCGCCGTGCTTTCGCAGAAAGCGGCGCTGTAGATGCCGTTCACCGTCACGACCCCTCTCGTGAAAATGCGTTTGGAGCGGCCCGCAGGCCGCGACAAACGCGAAAATAAAATAATTATTCCGCTATTTATGCGCAGAGCGAAGCGGAGCGCATTCTAAATCATCCCGCCGCCCCTTTGCGCATAAAGATTGCATTTCCCGCCGCATGGTGCTACACTACCTATAAAGGGCGTGGGCTTGCCGCCTGTGCCCTTTGCAGGAAGATTTGAGAGGAAAGAAGCACCATGATCAAAAAATGGAGCATGAGTTACCCGGCGGTCAACGGCACCGAGCAGCGCCGGGCGTATGTCTATCTGCCCACCATGTACGAGGCACAGCCGGAGCGCCGGTTTCCCGTGCTGTATATGTTCGATGGGCAGAACGTGTTTTTCAACGAGGATGCCACCTACGGCAAAAGCTGGGGCGTGGCGGATTATCTGGACTATACCGACACCCCGCTGATCGTGGTGGCCATCGAGTGCAACGCCGGGGCAAACAACGAGCGTCTGGTGGAGTATTCCCCCTACCGTTTCGATGACCCCACCTACGGTCACTTTGACGGCAAGGGACAGGCCACCATGAGCTGGTTCATCCACCGGTTCAAGCCTTTGATCGACCAGAATTTCCGCACCCTGCCGGACAGGGCACATACCTTTATCGGCGGCAGCAGCATGGGCGGGCTGATGAGCCTGTACGCCCTGCTGCAATATAACGATACTTACAGCCGCGCCGCAGCGCTGTCGCCCTCTATCTGGGTGGCACCGGATAAGCTTTCCGGCCTTGTGGGGCGCGCAAAACTTGCCCCCGGCACGGTGCTGTACATGGACTACGGCTCCCGGGAGATGGGCAACCACGATGGCATCCGCCGGGAATTCTCCAACTTGAGCGGCAAGCTGATGACCCGGGGCATCCACCTGACCAGCCGCATCGTGCCCGGCGGCACCCACAGCGAAGCCAGCTGGGAAAAACAGCTGCCTTTCGTGTTCCACACCCTGCTGTATGAGGTGGAGGAGTAAGAGAAGGGCGACACCATAGCCCAACAACACTAAAGGAGGAAACACCATGGAGATGCAGTATTTCAAGGAGTACAGCCCGGAACTGGGACGGGATATGGAGTGCAAACTTTACGGCCACGCCGGCCGCCCGATGCTGTATATCCCCTGTCAGGACGGCCGTTTTTTCGATTTTGAAAACTTCCACATGACCGACACCCTTGCCCCGTGGATCGAGTCCGGGCAGATCATGGTGCTTTCCATCGACACCATGGATCAGGAAACATGGTCGGACGCACAGGGCAACCCCTATTGGCGCATCCGCCGCTATGAGCAGTGGCTGCGCTACATCACCCGCGAAGCCGCCCCGATGCTTCAGCATCTGGCGCAGCAGCGCAACGGCTGGAGCGACCTGCCCGGCATCATTGCTTTCGGGTGCAGTCTGGGTGCTACCCACGCGGTAAACCTGTACCTGCGCCGCCCGGATATCTTCTGCGGCTGTCTGGCGCTCAGCGGCATCTACACCGCCCACTACGGCTTTGGCGACTATATGGACGAGCTGGTGTACATGAACTCCCCCGTGGACTACATGAAGAACTTCCCGGAAGATCACCCCTATATGCAGCTGTTCCGCAGCCAGAAGGCTGTCATCTGCTGCGGTCAGGGCGACTGGGAACAGCCGGACACCACATGGCTGCTCAAGCGCATCTTTGAGGCAAAGCATATCCCCATCTGGGTAGACCTGTGGGGTCACGATGTCAACCACGACTGGAACTGGTGGTATAAGCAGGTAGCGTACTATATGCCCTACATTCTGGGCCAGCAGTGACCCATCCCGTGAAAATGGCACAACGGCGCGTCCATGGACGCGCCGTTGTTTCCCAATATTAAAGTCTGTCCCGCCCCGCAGGGGCATTGCAATCATAGAGGTAACGGAAAGAGGAATCAACAAATACTATGCAGAACTTTATTTTTATCTCCCCAAACTTCCCCACGAACTACTGGCAGTTCTGCCGGGAGCTGAAGAACAACGGCCTGAACGTGCTGGGCATCGGCGACCAGCCCTACGAGGAGTTGAAGCCCGAACTGAAGGCAAGCCTGAACGAGTATTACAAGGTGAACAGTCTGGAAAACTACGACGAGGTGTACCGTGCCGTGGCCTTTTTCACCTTCAAGTATGGCCGCATCGACTGGCTGGAGTCCAACAATGAATACTGGCTGGAGCGGGATGCCGCCCTGCGCACCGATTTCCACATCACCAGCGGCTTCCAGACCTCTGATATGCCCCGCATCAAGTACAAGAGCAAGATGAAGGAATACTATCAGAAGGCCGGTATCGCCACCGCCCGCTACCACATGGTGGATGACCTTGCAGGCTGCAAGGCCTTCGTGGCGCAGGTGGGCTACCCGGTGGTGGTCAAGCCGGACAACGGCGTGGGCGCTTCGGATACCCACCGCCTTTCCAGCGACAAGGAGCTGAAAGAATTTCTGGCCTACAAGGAGAAGGAGCACCCGGATGTGGCCTACATCATGGAGGAGTTCGTCCGCGCCGAGGTGAACAGCTACGATGCCATCATCGACGCCCATGGCAACCCCATCTTTGAGGCAGGCAACGTGAGCCCGGTGTCCATCATGGACATCGTGAACAACGATGACAACTCCATCTACTACATCATCAAGGATCTGCCGGAGGATACCCGCGCCGCAGGCCGTGCCGCCGTCAAGAGCTTTGGGGTGAAGAGCCGCTTTGTCCACTTCGAGTTCTTCCGCATGACCGAGGATCAGGCCAGCATGGGCAAAAAAGGTCAGATCGTGGCGCTGGAAGTCAATATGCGCCCCTGCGGCGGCTTTACCCCGGACATGATCGACTTTGCCCGCTCCACCAACGTGTACAAGATCTGGGCAGACATGATCGCCTTCGGCGGCACCGATATGCCGGTGGGTGAGCACTATTACTGCGCCTTTGCCGGCCGCCGGGACGGCAAGAGCTTCGTTTACAGCCACGAGCAGCTGATGCAGAAGTATCAGGACAATATGCGCATGGTGGACCGCATCCCCGAGGCACTGTCCGGTGCCATGGGCAACCAGATGTATGTGGCTACCTTCTCCACCCGCGACGAGATGGAAAAGTTCTATTCCGACGTGCTGGCCGTCACCGATGCCACCAACGCGAAGGTGCAGGCCGAACTGACGAAGGTGCTGGCTCTGGGTGAGCCGGAGACGGTAAAGGCTGAGAAATAATTGGGAGTGCGCGGCGCAAATGCCGTTTGTCATTACGACCCCTCCTGTGAAAATACAATGCCGGAGCGTCCGCAGACGCTCCGGCATTGTTCTATTAAAAATAGTTTTTCCGCTGATGATGCGCAGAGCACAGCGGAGCGCATTCCAATCGTATGCGTTATACCTTTGCAGCGCCACGCTCCAGAATACCGTTGAAGCGGGAGAAGAAGGTGATGGTGGTAATGGTAGCCGCCAGAATATCGCTGACCGGCTCTGCCAGAAAGACGCCGAACACCGGGTTCGGCAGCAGGTGCGGCAGGATGAAGATGAGCGGAATCAGCAAAATGATCTTGCGCAGACAGGCCAGCAGCAGGCTGACCTTGGCCTGACCCAGCGCCATAAAGCTCTGCTGACAGGCGATCTGGAAGCCCATGGCAAAGATGCCTGCCATGTAGATGCGCATGGACCATGTGGTGTAGGAAATAAGGGCGGTATCCGAGGTGAAGATGCCCGCCACAGCCCCCGGCACCAGCATCATGAGCAGCCAGAACAGGCAGGTGTAGCAGCTGCACAGCAGCAGCTGGAAGTGGAACGCCTCCTTGACGCGGGACTTTTTGCCCGCGCCGAAGTTGAAGCTCATCACCGGCTGACCGCCCTGACAGATGCCCTGAATGGGCAGGGTGCACAGCTGGGAAGCGCTGGTGATGACGGTCATGGCACCCACAGCCACGTCGCCGCCGTACCGCGCCAGACTGGAGCTGAAACTGATGGACAGCAGGCTCTCAGTGGACATCATCACAAAGGTGGAGATGCCCAGCGCCATCACCGGCAGGATGACCTTCTTTTCCGGGCGCATATAGTCCTTGCGCAGGCGCAGGATGGTCTTTTTGCCGGTAAGGAAGCGCAGGATCCACACCGCGCCCACCGCCTGACTGAGCACGGTGGCAATGGCAGCGCCCCGCACGCCCAGACCCAGACCAAAGATCAGGATGGGGTCGAGAATAATATTGATGACCGCACCGATGACGGTGGTAAGCATACTGGTCTTGGCAAAGCCCTGCGTGGTGATGAAGGGGTTCATGCCCAGCACCAGCAGCACAAACACCGAGCCCAGAATGTAGATGCGGCTGTAACTCAGCGCATAGGGCAGGGTGGCGTCACTGGCACCGAAGAGCCGCAGCAGGGTGGGTGCTCCGGCGTAGAACACCACGGTCAGCACCACCGAGAAGAGCAGCAGCATGGTAAAGCTGTTGGAGATGATCTTTTCCGCCTGCTCCTTGTCGCCCTGCCCCAGCGCAATGGCGGTGCGGGGTGCGCCGCCCGCGCCCACCAGCATGGCGAACGCGTTCAGCAGCATAAGGATGGGGGTGAACAGTCCCACGCCGGTCAGCGCTGCCGCGCCGATGCCGGCGATATGTCCGATGTAAATGCGGTCCACGATGTTATACAGCAGGTTGACCACCTGTGCAACGACCGCCGGGATCATGAGCTGCAGCATCAGCTTTTTTACGTTGCCAGAGCCCATATCCTGTTTTGCCTGTGCCATGGATGTGATTCTCCTTTTTATCGCAATTTTCAAGAATAGCGCCTATCAAAACGGCATATTTGCGATATGCAGTTTGCGGATGTTGCCAAGGCATTAAAAACGCAAACTGCTATACTTCAAATTTGAACTATCTCTTCTCTATTATACTCAAAACCCGCAAAAATACCAGTCCCTTTTTGCAAAATTTTCCGTGCTGCGCAAAAAGCTGAAAACCCCGGGACTGCTGCACCGCAGCCCCGGGGTTTGGAATGCGAAAAAGTGTTGACGCCAACAGGCTTTTTTGCTATACTATATAAAGTTTATCATGGAGATGTATCGAAGCGGTCGTAACGAGAACGACTCGAAATCGTTTTGTCCTTAATCGGGCACGTGGGTTCGAATCCCACCATCTCCGCCAGAAGTCGCAGATTCAAACGAATCTGCGACGTTTTCTTTTGCATTCAGCAGAGAAAGACCGCTTTTGCCTCATCACAGTATGCTTTACGCATGAACGATAAATCCATAATTATTTGGGGAGTTTGGATTCTCCCAAAAGGTTCGCAATGACCCCAGCAGACCCCTGTTTGCTTTTGTAATCGAGATGTGCGTAGATGTCAGCGGTGGTAGAAAAGGTACTGTGCCCCAGCCATTCCTGAACCTGCTTCATAGATACGCCGTTCATCACCATCAGGCTGGCGCAGCTGTGGCGCAGATCGTGGAAACGGATATGCTTCAACCCATACTTGGTCAACAGCCAATCAAAGTGCTCTGTCACGAAGTTCGGGCGGATCAGCTTGCCTTCCTGATCGGTGCAGACGAAATCCAGATACTCAGTGCTGTAGCTCTTCTTGAACAGCTTGCGGTAAAGCTGCTGCTTTTCCTTCTGCTTCAGAAGTTCTTCTTCCACAGCCGGGATCAGCGGCAGGGTGCGGCAGCTGGTCTTGTTCTTCATCACATCGCTGACCACAGGAACGTACTTGCCGTTCACCAACTGTTCCGTTACCTTGTGATTGATGGTGATGGACTTGCGCTCAAAGTCGATAGACGACCACTTCAACCCCAGTACCTCGCTGCGGCGCAGGCCATAGTAGGCCGTAATGAGGATGCACAGGTGCAGGGGGTCATCCTGCGATACTTCCAGCAGTTGCTGGACTTCATCCTTGGAGTAGAAGTTGGGACGGAAGCTGTTCTTCTTCGGGCGGTCAACTTTCAGCATCGGGTTGGTTTCCAGATAGTCCTTGCGGACGGCATCCTTGAACGCTTTACCGAAGATGGCGTGGTAGTGAATGACCGTGTTGGTGGTGTAGCCCTCCAGCAAGATCTTCTCCTGAAACTCATCCAGCACCTGCGGCGTGACCTCGCACAGCTTCAAGCCCAGCGGCTCAAAATACTGCGTGATGCGCCCGGTGATCATCCGATTGTAGCTGATAAAGGTTGCAGGCTGGATGGATGCTTTATGGACTTGCACCCACTCGTTGAGATAGTCCAGAAACAGCATCTCCGACTTGCTGACGGGCTGGAGGGGCAGCGGCAGGGGCTTGGCGGTTTTAGCATCTACTTTTTCGTAGGCTCCGCCCCGCCCTGTGGGCAGTTCCCCGGTCTCATCATAGTGGAGCAATACTTCCCGGAGCATGGATTCCGCCTTGCGCTTGTTGCCCCGGACGGTCAGACCTGTGGAGATCCACTTGATCTTCCGCTTGCCGTTGGCATCATAAAGATTGATCACGAAATAGAAACGTCCATTTTTCTCTTGGACAGACCCTGTAGTTTTCATCATAAACCTCCTTTGGGTCAACAGGCGTGCTGTCCGTTGCTGCACCCACAGCATACCACATCAAGCGGCGGATTTCCAGCCGGGAAGGTGCTCTGCCCGGTAAGCAGGAACTCGATCACACTCAGCTTCGGGATACGATAGGTGCGGCCGATTTTAAGCGCAAACAGGCGGCGGGAACGGATCAGTTCCCCGACCGTGTGGCGGTTTAGACCAAGCATCTCCGCAGCCTGCTGAAGGCTGACGGCATCGGGGTAGCCGGGAAACATCTGGGAATAGGCATCGTTAAACTTCATAGGCACTCCTTCTGCATAAGTAGTTTAAGGTCAAAAAGTGTGTCATCCTTTGCAGCAAGGCTGCGGTCAGGTGACAATGTAAAGAGAACTGGCAGCAATTCCAGCTCTCGCATTGCAGATAGGCTTGCAGCCCATCTGCGTCAATATGATATAGGTCTCCCATATTCGCCCTCGGCACCCTAGGAGTGGGGAATCGTCCGGCAGCGGATTCACACCGCACCATTGGCATTTCAGCCACCCCGTCTTCGTTATGACCGGGCTGCGAGTTACAGAAGTACCTTTTGTGAAGTACCGGACGATTGAACTATTCTGTTTTCAAAGAACGGAGTTATATAGAAAATCTTCAGAATTTAGGGCTTCCGAAAAATTGTCCCTCTAATTGGTAGCCGACGAGAAAGTGCTTTTTGTTACCAGAAAAAGAAATTCGTTAAAAAGTTTTTGAAAAAATATGTAGGATGCCCGTTCTACTAAATTTGAAAAAGAGTCTCTCACTTACTAGCTCACGGGAAAGCCCAAAAGACACCCATGATTTTGAGAATTAACAAAAAAGTCACAAATAGATATATGGATTCTATTGCCTTATAAGCCAAAAATCAGATTCATTCAACAATCGTGCGCAAATGCTGCCTAACTGTGTTGAGATTTTTGAATTATCCACCGAGCTTTCAGTAAGATGAGAGAAGTGTATTAAGCACTGCCTCCTCAAAACATTTTTAATGCGTTTTTCGTCCCGCTGCCAATTTTTCACTGTGTAAGACTACCACTGGTAATCCTTTTTCTGTATAATAGGGTACGAGGAAATAGAATTAGGTGGAGACGCTTTGCTACTTATTTGTTAAAATCTTCCACAAAATATTTTCGGCAAATTTTTCGCTATCAGTAGCATCAAGTGAGTCAGAGTGTACAGACACGGTTGCTTTCAACCATCGCTGTACAGGGAGGTAAAAATGCTGGAGCAGAAAAGGGAACTGGTTCAACGGCACATCAAAACCCATACGGAGCGTTCAGAAGAAGATGTAGCGGCGGTTAATACGCTCAACAGTTTTTTGTACGCAGAAGGAAAAATCAATACAGACTTTTCATCCAACGATAAGTGGCCGAACCATGACGGTACGCTTGAATTTGTGCCGGATCCCGATCTGGATCGCCGCCCGAAGCAATGCTTCTATGTGCAAATAAAAGGAACAAAAAACTATACCCCAAAGGACGGCGCTATAAAATATCTGCTTCCGGATCTGGCCTTTCCCGCATTTATCTGCAACGAGGTAACACGTGACCCCGGCCTTCTTTTTGTGGTATTAAATCCGAAGGAACGAGGAAAAAGACGGGTGTTCTGGCGCTATATGTCCGTTCAGTTCCTTAATTCCATCGATTTTTCAAAGAGCAGCTGTACGATAACATTTTCCCCTGAGAGTGAAATTCTGGACACCGATGAAAGCGTCAATGCGTTTTGCCGAGCTTTGGACCACATTGCGGATCATCATGCATATATCAACACGCTGCGGACGGATGATTATACCGTCGAGAATGTCATCCGACTGATAAAAGACTGCGATGAACAGATTGAAGAGTATCTCATAAATTTTTCCCTCCAGAAGCAGACGCGGGACAAACTGTCCATGCGGCTTCTTACACGCATGAATGATTTGAGCGCGGCGGCATTGCTGCTGAACAGCCTGAAACAGACAGCGGGCGCAACAAGCATCCGTCTGGCGTGGGAACAAGCACTTCTGAACCGGAACACAAAATATCTGAGCGATTTTTATCAGGGAATGCAATTGGTGAATCTGCATATCCCAGAAGAAGGCCAGTCAGAACGGCTAATGCTCAAATACTATGATTTTCTATGGAGCATTCGGGAGTTTTTGCAAAGAGATTACGACCTTTCCGTTCTGAAGGAATTGGAAAAATTTCCGCTGCGAATCAACACGCTAGATCAAGAATATTATGCCATGGCCGCCGCTACGGTTCAGCAGAGCGATGATGCCAAGAGTTCGTGGAGCAATGTGCGGTACTATGTGCAAAAGCAGGAACCGTTTTATGTGGAAGGAAAGCGTTACTATGAGGTGACGCTGCAATTGACCGGTATCTATGCAACCAAATACAATCGTGTTACAGTTTATACCAGAGAGCGCATCACAACGTATTATTCCGTACAGATTAAGTACATCAATACTTTTCTCACCCTGTGGGATGTGACATCGCCCATCAAGGTAGTCACCCAATGGAAAGTATCCATCGATCCGCGCTGCCTGAACCGACTAGCGGCGATTCTGAAAATGCCGGCAAAGCTGAGTTCAAACTATGGTGAATACCGCGAACTAATGGATTTTCTGACGAAAACTGGTCTTAGCCTGCTGGATCTGATTGACCTGAAGGAGATTAATTTTTCTGAACTGCTGGACAAGGTTTATGAAAAAACTAATACCCATATATTCCGGGAAATCATTACCAGACTACACGATGACTATCGGCGGGAAACCGCGAAGCCGGGCGGGAATGTGATTCGCTATCTCCTGCTGCATCTGCGGGAGGAAACATTGGAGGCAGTCTACCCTGTTTACCATAACAATACCTGGGCAGCCTGTCCGGAACTTCTGCTCTCCAAAAAGTGCGCACCGTTTGACAAGAGCCCATTTATATCTAATTTGGTGGGCAGTAAAACAAACGCACTAGGCCTTACCAGCGTACTGACCCGTGCCGTCGGAAGGGAACGCTGCCACAAAGCGTGGCCTTATCTGTACCTGAAACAGCAGATTGTACGCACCGGGGAGCTGTATTTCCCGGCGGGAACTGAGGCCTTTCCGCAGAGAGTGGCGGAATATAATGAAAGTCTAGATGAATGGGAGCAAAATCAGGGATACGAGATTCGAAAAAACAAGGACGGACTGTATTATATCGACGCCTATGAAAAATCAACGCTCAGTATTCTTAAAAGACTTTTATCCGTATCGCAGTGCAAGAACAATGGTCAGGAAGCGTTCAATGCATACTTTCTGCGCGAGAATGAAGCCTCTTTTACCGATCCACTCAAGGTAAAAGCAGTGAAGAATGCCTTTGTGCAGTCGCGGCTGTTGCTAATCTATGGTGCGGCAGGAACCGGAAAAACCACCCTGATGAATTACCTTTCGGATCTGATGAGCACAAAGAATAAACTATTTCTGGCCAAAACGCATACAGCGCTGCAAAACCTGAAACGAAGGATCAACAATCCGGGCGCAGGAGCGGTGTTCAGCAGCATTGACCGCTTTGCGCGGCAGAGAGAGCAGCCGGACTATGACATCATTTTTGTGGATGAATGCAGCACCATCGATAACCGTACAATGGAGCTGTTTCTTCAAAAAATAAAGCCAGATACGTTTCTGGTGCTGGCAGGAGATATTTATCAGATCGAAGCAATCGAGTTTGGAAACTGGTTTTTTTATGCAAAGGACATCATCCAGACCGATGGTGCAATGGTTGAACTTCTGGATACTTGGCGCACAAAAGACGCAACCCTCAAGGATCTCTGGAGCGAGGTGCGGAACCGGAGAACATTCATTACCGAAAAACTTGTGATTAACGGCCCGTTCTCGGAGGACCTTGGCGAGAATGTTTTCACACAGCTGGCGGAGGACGAAGTAGTCCTCTGCTTGAACTATGATGGAAAATTTGGTCTGAATAATATGAACAATTATTTCCAGAGTGCCAATCCCAACAACCCTGCCTATATCTGGCAGGAATGGCGCTATAAGGTTGGCGATCCGGTGCTGTTCAATGAGACCCGACGGTTCCCCTCTCTGTACAACAACCTGAAAGGCCGCATCGCTGCAATCCAGAAAGAGGCTGACCGGATTCTCTTTACAATGGACGTAGAGCGCTTTCTGACCGAAAACGACTGCCGGAATGAAGAAATTGAGTTTGTTCAAAGCACTCCAACAGGCACACGGATACGTTTTTCTGTTTATGCCTACGAGGATAGCAAAACGGAGGACAACGAAGAACTGCGCAAAAAGACGGTGGTACCGTTTCAGCTTGCCTATGCCATTTCTATCCACAAGGCGCAAGGTTTGGAATATGATGCTGTAAAGATAATTATTCCTAGCAGCAATGCAGAAAAAATAACGCACGGGATTTTTTATACAGCAATCACCCGTGCAAAGAAGATTTTGAAATTATATTGGAGTTCAGAAACGATGCAAGCGGTCATAGCAGGCTTTTCAGAACAGCGCGCAACGCCAAGAAGTCTTGAATATATCAAGCAGGAACTGGGAGTCTAGTAATTTCAAACGTAAAGGTACTGTCTGGGTAAAGATGCTGTACATATTTACCCAGACAGTTTCCACTATACCACCATAAAGAAAGCTGGATTTCTCCAGCCTTCAAAATATATGTATCAACGGTTACTGCTCAAAATCTTCTCAAGCCCATCTGCAAACTTGACATCTTGCTCCTTCGTTCGCTTTGCGCTCCCTTTGGGATGCTTCCCGGCACGAAGGAGTTTTTTGTTTTCGTATCGCCGCAGCATGAGCGCGTCAATGTTGTCGACTGTGTATTTCAGACCATTCTGATTCAGCACTCGTGCGCATTTAGCAAGGCACATACTCGCCAGCCCGTAGTCCTGCGTTACGACAATATCACCCGGCTTTACCCGGTTGACCAGCGCAAAGTCCACGCTGTCAGCTCCTTTATCGAACACCAGCGTCTGCGCACCTTCACGTTCAATCTGGTGAGAGGTGTCGCACAGGATGATGACCGAGATGCCGAACCGCTTTGCAATCTGCAATGTCAGGTCGACCACCGGACAGCCGTCTGCATCGATCAAAATATTCATCGGCTTTCCTCCATCACCCACCGAAATGCTTTTGCGGTACGCAAATCGGCGTCTTTGAAATGCCCGCCGCTGTTCCATTCAAAGGTGCAGTCTGCGCCACGCGCGGTAAGCCGACTGTGCAGAGTGCGGATATTATCGCCCACCACAGCCATGACGGCGTTTTTCGTGTGCTCTTCCTTGTCACCAAGGCTCAGATAAACGTGCTGTGCCTGTATCGGGTGCTGCTGTTCAAACTCCATCCAGCCCGGAAACCAAACAGAGGGCGAGGCGGCGGCGACACCGTAGAACAGCTTTGTCTGGGTGGATGCCCACAAAGCAAACAGCCCTGCCAGCGAATAGCCGCCCAGAATGATTTTGACGTTTTCCGGGAGATGAAACCGCTGCTCCAGTGTGGGAATGACCTGCTCTGTCAGAAAGCGCAGGGTGTCCGCAGCATTGCCGCCGAAACCTTGTTTTCCCCATACAGCAGGGGCTTCCCACGGAGAAAGTGCATCGTTCCAGCTTTCCACTGGGATAGCCGCAAACAAAAAATTCCAGCTGCTCTGCGCAATCACTGTCACTTCATGGTCCATGCTTTGCAGCTCGTGTTCGCCGGTCATTTGGAGCAGTAGGTATTCTGCATGGGGCTCGCCGTAAATGCGGCAAGGTTTGTTCCCGATTTGCATTGTCTGTGCAGTCACTGCGGCGTCCTCCCGAAAAAATTTTGATAAGCCCAGTATAGCAACTGAAAAATCATTTTGCAATTCAAAAGGCGTTCATAGCAGTGGCAAGCAGTGTCTTCGTATATACAAAGACCATTTTGCGTTGCAAAATGCTTGTTGGGAAATCCCAAACCCTTGAACTGCATCCGACGGATGCAGGCTACGCGTTTTTGCAAAACGCTCTTTCAGCACTCCACAGGAGTGCGCAGCCATCACGGAACGTGATGATTATAGGATTTGAGGCTCTCCGACAAGTGAGCAGACTTATATACGTCTGCATTGCTGGCGAAAGCCGCACGGAAACTTCTTATTCGCATTGCAAACCGGGTGGCGGTTTTGTATAATTGGTTCAATGAATACACGCATAAAATCGGAGGGGCTGTCCGATTAAAAAATCTAAAAATGCGCTATTGCAGGCCACTGGGAGGAATAGCATGAACAAGCAGCAACTCGCATCGAAAATCTGGGAATCTGCCAACAAGATGCGCTCTAAAATCGAAGCCAACGAGTACAAGGATTACATTCTGGGCTTCATGTTTTATAAATTTCTGTCGGACAAAGAAGTCAAATGGCTGAAAGAGAATGACTGGACAGACGAATATCTGCCGGATTTGACCGAAGACGATGCCGAAACGCTGGATACCGTTCGGAAGAATGTCGGCTATTTTATCGCCTATGAAAATCTGTTTTCCACATGGATCAGCAAAGGCAGCGACTTCAAGGCTGACGACGTAACGGTGGCATTGCAGGCATTCAGTCGACTGATCGACCCGCACCACAAAAAGGTGTTTGACGGTGTCTTTGCTACGCTGCAAACCGGCCTGTCCAAACTGGGTGAAAGCTCCGGTGCGCGGACAAAGGCCATTCGCGACCTGATCTATCTCATCAAAGATATTCCCATGGACGGCAAGCAGGATTATGATGTTCTCGGCTTTATCTACGAATATCTGATCAGCAACTTTGCAGCAAACGCAGGCAAGAAGGCCGGCGAGTTCTACACGCCGCACGAAGTTTCGCTGCTCATGTCTGAAATCGTGGCGTACCACCTGAAAGACCGGGAAGAGATCAAAATTTACGACCCCACCAGCGGTTCCGGCTCACTGCTGATCAACATTGGTCAGTGTGCCGCACGGTATATGGGCAATGGCAACAACATCAAATACTACGCACAGGAGTTGAAGGAAAACACCTACAACCTGACCCGCATGAACCTTGTCATGCGCGGCATTCTGCCCGACAACATTGTAACGCGCAACGGCGATACGCTGGAGGAAGATTGGCCGTACTTTGAAGAAAACGACCCGGTCAACACCTACGACCCGCTGTTTGTGGATGCGGTGGTATCAAATCCCCCATATTCGCAGGCGTGGAATCCGAACGACAAAGAGAACAACCCGCGCTTTTCGGATTACGGCCTTGCCCCCAAAGGCAAGGCAGACTACGCCTTTTTGCTGCACGACCTGTATCACATCCGCAATGACGGCATTGTGACCATCGTTCTGCCCCACGGTGTTCTATTCCGTGGCGGTGAAGAAGGTACAATTCGCAAAAATCTGATTGACCACAATAACATTGATGCAATCATCGGTCTGCCCGCCAATATTTTCTTCGGCACAGGCATTCCCACCATCATCATGGTGCTGCGGAAGAATAAACGGGATTCGGACGTTCTGATTATTGATGCGTCTAAGGGCTTTGAGAAGGACGGCAAAAACAACAAGCTGCGTGCCTGTGATATCAAACGCATTGTGGATGCTTACAAGGAACGCCCGGAGAAAATCGAAAAGTTCGCACGCAGAGTATCCCGTGCGGAGATCGTTCAGAACGATTACAACCTGAACATCCCCCGATATGTGGATTCCTCGGAAAAGGCTGAGAACTGGGATATCTACGCTTCCATGTTTGGCGGCATTCCCGAAGCTGAACTGCAAGACCTATCTGCATACTGGACTGCATTCCCGCACCTGAAAGCGGCTCTGTTCAGCCCGGACAACGATGCCTATTGCCGTCTGAATGTGGCCAATTTGAAGAACGCTGTTCTGTCCCACCCGGATGTAGTGGCGTTCAAGACCGCTTTCCAGAATGCTTTCGGTGACTTTGATGCCTACTTGAAGTCCGCACTCATCGACGGCATGACGCAGCTGAATGCTGCCGGCGAGGAAGAACGCCTGAGCCGGGAGATCTTTGCACGGCTGGCAGGAATTCCGCTGGTTGACCGCTATGCAGCATACCAGCTTTTGGACGATGACTGGAAGAAAATCGCCATTGACCTTGAAATCATCCAGACCGAGGGTTTTGCCGCAACCAAGCAGGTGGACCCCAACATGGTGCTGAAAAAGGATGCCGAAGTACAGGACGGCTGGGTGGGTCATGTGCTGCCCTTTGAGCTGGTGCAGAGCGTTAAAATGCACGAGGAAGTGGCAGCACTGCGGGCAAAAGAAACTCGCCTTGCCGAAATTGCAGGCGAGTATGAAAGCTATCTGGACGAACTGAGCGAGGAGGACAAGGAACAGGATTTTGTCAACGATGGTGCCTTTGTTGCCGCTGAGGTCAAAAAGGCCATCAAGGCGCGGGAAGTAGAGCCTGCCACCATGAGCATTCTGAAAGATGTGGACGCACTGTTTGCCGAGGAAAAGACCCTGAAAAAGCAGGTCAAGGACGACAGTGCGGCACTCCATCAGCGCACCAAGGGCGTGATCGAGCACCTGACCGATGAAGAAGTGCGTGACCTGCTGCATCGCAAGTGGATCCTGCCCCTGATGGAAAATCTGAACAGCCTGCCGGATGCCGTTCTGGACGATTTTGTAAAGCAGCTGGATGCCGTCTGCAAGAAATATGAAACCACCTTTGAGGACGTAGAGAGCCAGATCGCCAGCACCGAGCACGAATTGCTGGGGCTGCTGGACGATCTGCAGGGAAATGAATTTGACATGAAGGGCATTGCAGAACTCAAAAAGTTGCTGGGAGGTGAATGATTATGCAGGATAACGAGAAGAAACCTGCCCTCCGGTTCAAGGGCTTCACTGACCCTTGGGAACAGCGTAAGCTGGGCGAGCTTAGTTGCTCTTTTGAATACGGCTTGAACGCAGCGGCTAAAGAATATGATGGTCAAAATAAATATCTCCGAATTACAGATATAGACGACACCTCTCGACAATTTGTAACGACGGATATAACATCACCTGATACAAACCTTACAGATGCCGATAGCTATAAGCTGTCCGATGGAGATGTCCTATTTGCTAGAACTGGTGCGAGCGTTGGAAAAACATATCTCTATAAGAAATTTGACGGATTAGTGTATTTTGCTGGTTTTCTGATTCGAGCGAAAATTAAAGAAGGTGTAAACGCTGGATTCATATTTCAGAATACGCTAACACGGGGTTATGAACGATATATCGCAATAACATCTCAGCGATCTGGACAGCCGGGAGTTAATGCTCAGGAGTACGCAGAATACCAGCTGATGCTTCCTGAACTGTTTGAACAAGACAAAATTGCAAAATTGCTAGAGGCGTTAGACACCCTTATCACCCTTCATCAGCGTAAGTATGAGAAGCTAGTGAATATCAAAAAGTCCATGCTGGACAAGATGTTCCCCCCAAATGGGGCATCTGTACCGGAAATTCGCTTCAAGGGTTTTACTGACCCTTGGGAACAGCGTAAGCTGGAAGAATATCTCGAAGTTTCAGGTCAAAAGAACTTTGAAGGAATATATACCAAAGAAGATGTCTTGTCCGTTTCGGGCGATTTTGGAATTGTGAATCAGATTGAATTTCAGGGACGTTCATTTGCAGGAGCATCCGTTGCCAATTATGGTGTGGTTGAAACCGGCGATATTGTTTACACTAAATCACCCCTGAAATCTAATCCTTATGGCATCATTAAAGCTAATAAAGGAAAAAATGGCATCGTGTCAACGTTATATGCCGTTTACAAGCCAAAACAAAGTGCCAATCCAGAATTTGTCCAGATTTATTTTGAGCAGGATGCCAGAATGAATAATTATATGCACCCACTCGTCAACAAAGGTGCAAAAAACGACATGAAGGTATCCGCAGAAAATGCGCTCAAGGGACAAATCGTTTTTCCTGACATCAAGGAGCAAAGAACAATCTCTGAGTTTTTCCGCAATCTTGACACCCTTATCACCCTTCATCAACGTAAGTTGGAAAAGCTGCAAAACATCAAGAAATCTTGTCTTGAAAAGATGTTTGTATAAAAACAAGTGGTGCAATTTGCCCGCAACCAGTAGATGGACGTACCGTCGTTTGCTGTTTGGCTAAGGAGCAACGCAATTTGTTCTGTTCGTTCAGAATATGCAAAACTGAATGATGAATGAAAATTAAGGCAATGTCGGACGCTTGGAACTGCTGTGTTTTAAGACTATCGGGAGTCAAAAATCAAAATTTGAGCCGAATACGCAAAACCGAGAGTGAAATTTTCAGCGAACATTCGGTAGGCGGTGGAAAATAGCTGCTGAAAGTGTGTATTTGCTCCTACTTGGGAACAGCGTAAGCTGGGGGATGCGTTTGAAAGAGTTGTACGAAAGAACACGAACAATGAATCTCGGCTACCGCTGACAATTTCGGCGCAGGAGGGCTTAGTTGACCAAATCACATACTTCAACAATCGCGTTGCCAGCCGTGATGTGAGCAATTATTATCTGGTCTACAACGGTGAATTTGCTTATAACAAGAGTACTTCGGACGGATATCCGTTTGGTGCGGTCAAACGGCTTGATTGGTATGAAAAGGGCGTTTTATCAACGCTTTATATCGTATTTGCGCTAAAGCACCCCGAAAAAGATGACTCGGATTTTATGACAGTGTTTTATGATACTGATCGTTGGCATCGAGGTGTCGCCGAGCGCGCGGCAGAGGGCGCAAGAAATCACGGCTTGCTGAATATCTCGGCAGATGATTTCTTTGATATTGATACAACTATGCCAGAAGATAAGGCAGAGCAAGAAAAAATCGGTAGACTATTGAAGAAGCTTGACACCCTTATCACCCTTCATCAGCGTAAGCTGAAAAAGCTTGTACAAATTAGAAAAGCCTTCGCAGAGAGGTGCTTTTTGCAAAGTCGAAAGGAGTTCGTTATGGCGTTTACAAAAGAAGCCGATTTTGAAGAGGCGGTGGTAAAGCTCCTGATAGAACGCGGCTGGAAAGATGGTGTGCTGAAAAACTACACCGAACAGCAGCTGATCCAGAACTGGGCGAACATCCTTTTTGAAAACAACCGTGGCATTGACCGACTGAACGATTATCCGCTGACGGATGGCGAGATGCAGCAGATCATGGAACAGGTCATGAACGCGAAAACGCCGATGAAGCTGAATAAATTTATCAACGGCAAAAGTGTGCTTATCAAGCGTGACAATCCTGACGATAAGCTGAATTTCGGCAAAGAAGTGTCCCTGAAAATCTATGACCGTCTGGAAATTGCAGCCGGACTTAGTCGCTACCAGATCGCAGAGCAGCCAAAGTTCCCCACCAAGTCCAAAATTTTGAATGACCGCCGCGGCGATTTGATGCTGCTCATCAATGGTATGCCGGTCATTCACATGGAACTGAAAAAGAGCGGTGTTTCCATCAAACAGGCTTGCAACCAGATTGAAAAATACGCGGCAGAGGGCATTTTTACGGGACTGTTCTCGCTGGTGCAGATTTTTGTGGCCATGAACCCGGAAGAAACGGTCTACTTTGCCAATCCCGGCCCGGAAGGACAATTCAACCCCAGCTACTATTTCCATTGGGCGGACTTCTACAACGAGCCGATGAACGACTGGAAAGACGTTACAACAGCACTTTTGTCTATCCCGATGGCGCATATGTTGGTGGGCTTTTATACCGTTGCCGATGGTTCCGATGGCATTTTGAAGGTGATGCGCAGCTATCAATACTATGCGGCCAGCAAGATTTCGGATGCTGTTTCCAAGGCAAAATGGGAGAATGACCAGCAGCGCGGCGGCTACATCTGGCACACTACAGGTTCCGGCAAGACTATGACTTCTTTCAAGTCCGCTCAACTGATTGCATCTTCCAAGGATGCGGACAAAGTGATTTTTCTGATGGACCGAATCGAGTTGGGCACTCAAAGCCTGAAAGAATACCGCAACTTTGCAGGGGAAAACGAGGAGGTGCAGGCTACCGAGAACACGGATGTTCTTGTGGGCAAGCTGAAAAGCATTTCGCCGTCCGATACGCTGATCGTCACCTCCATCCAGAAGATGAGCAACATCAAGGATGATGCACAAAACAAGCTGAACCCCAACGACATTGCGCTGATCAACGCAAAGCGGTTGGTTTTTATCGTGGACGAGTGCCACCGCTCCACCTTTGGCGATATGATGCAGACCATCAAGCATACATTCCCGAAAGCACTGTTCTTTGGTTTTACCGGTACGCCGATCCAAGGCGAAAACCAGAAGAAAATGAGCACCACCGCCACCGTTTTCGGCAACGAACTGCATCGGTACAGCATTGCAGACGGCATCCGGGATCACAACGTGCTGGGCTTTGACCCTTACAAGGTGCTGACCTTCAAGGACAGCGACTTGCGGAAAGCGGTCGCACTGGAAAAAGCAAAGGCATATTCTGTGGACGAAGCTCTGGCCGACCCACAGAAGAGCAAGGTGTTTTATAAGTATCTGAATCTGCCGATGGCAGGCGGAAAAGATGCGCTCGGTGAGGAGATAAAGGGCATCGAGGATTATATTCCCAACACCCAGTATGAGGGCGAAGAACACCAGAAAGCCGTGGTGGAGGACATTTGCGAGAACTGGCAGACCCAGAGCCGCAACAGCAAATTTCATGCCATTTTTGCAACCTCCAGCATCCCGGAAGCCATCCAATATTACAAGAGGTTCAGAGAAGCCGCACCATGGCTGAAAGTCACCGCACTATTTGACCCCAACATTGACAACAACGGCAAAGGCATCACCAAAGAAGAAGGGCTAAAAGAGATCGTAGAAGACTATAACGCCCGCTATGGACAGGACTTCAGCATTCCGACCTTTGCCAAGATGAAAAAGGACATTGCGGCACGTCTGGCGCACAAATCACCCTACCAGCGCATCGAGCATACCCCGGAAAAACAGCTTGATCTGCTGATCGTGGTGGATCAGATGCTGACAGGCTTTGACTCCAAGTGGATCAACACCCTGTATCTGGATAAAATGCTGCAATACGAAAATCTGATTCAGGCGTTCTCCCGCACCAACCGACTGTTTGGCGATGACAAACAGTTTGGCACCATCAAGTATTACCGCCGTCCGCATACGATGGAGAAAAATATCGCAGATGCGGTAAAAGAGTATTCCGGCGATAAACCGTTTGGCCTGTTTGTAGATAAACTGGACAAGAACGTGGAAAAGCTGAATGCCCTCTATGCGGAGATCAAAGATATGTTTGTGTCGGCGGGCATTGAAGAGTTTTCGCAGATCCCTGCGGATATGGCAGAGCGCAAAAAGTTTGCCGACCTGTTCCAGTCCTTCAACGAAAATCTGGAAGCAGCCAAGGTGCAGGGCTTCGAGTGGGATAAGCCTATTGTGATCATCAACGAGGATACAGATGAGAAAACGGAACTTCATGCGGACTTTGACGAGAGAACGTTCAAAGTGCTGGCACTCCGCTATAAAGAGCTGTTCACGCCGAATCCGGATGGCAGTGAAAATGACCCGGACGATGACGTTCCCTATGCGGTGAACAGCTATCTGACCACCATTGATACTGCTGACATCGACACGGATTACATGAACTCCCGCTTTGAAAAGTACCTGAAAATTTTCTATCAGGAGGGTGCAGAAGCAGAAGCCATCCATCAGGCCGAAACGGAGCTGCACAAGACCTTTGCCACCCTCTCGCAGGAAGAACAGAAATATGCGAATATTTTCCTGCACGACATTCAAAGCGGCGCAGTGGTTCCGCAGCCGGGAAAGACCTTGCGAGAGTACATTGCCGAGTACATCGCCCAAAAGCAGAACGACCAGATCCACAAAGTAGCTGAAGTTTTCGGCTTGGACGAAAAGAAGCTGCGGGCATTCATGCGTGCAAATATCACCGAAGCCAACATCAACGAGTTTGGACGTTTTGATGACTTGAAAGCCACTGTGGACAAGGCAAAAGCAAAGGCATATTTTGAGGCAATTGAGGGGACAAAACTCATTCCTCCCAAAGTGCCTGTCAAGTATGATAAACTCTTGCGCGAGTTCATCGTAAGTGGCGGATTTGATTTGAAAATGCCAAAAGAATCATAAAATGGGTGCAAAATCACCCTGCTCACCAAGAGCCGAGGCGCGTCCTCGGCTCTTTTTTCGCGCCAAAATCCCAAAACACACCTACTTGGGAACAGCGTAAGCTGGATGAAGCGTTTGATTTTACAGTTCCAAATAATACGCTTTCCCGTGCTGAACTAAACCAAGAAAGTGGCTCTGTTCGGAATGTCCACTATGGCGATGTCCTGATAAAATATGGCTCTGTGTTAGACGTTCAGAACGATGAACTTCCGTTTATAACCGGGAGAAGCAAAGAAGATTTCAAAGGTGCACTTCTGCAAAACGGAGATATCATCATTGCTGATACTGCTGAAGATGAAACGACCGGAAAAGTCTGTGAAATCGTCAATATTCAGGATAAAGATGTTGTGGCAGGACTTCATACGATGGTGTGTCGTCCCAAAAACAAAACAGCAGAAGGCTATTTCGGCTACTACATGAATTCAAGCTCCTATCATCACCAGCTTTTACCGTTGATGCAGGGCATTAAAGTTCTATCCCTTAGTAAAACCAATGTTCAAAAAACAACGGTGAAATACCCGAAAGATAAAGCAGAGCAACAAAAAATTGCAGATTGCCTTAGACGTATTGATACCCTTATCACCCTTCATCAGCGTGAGCATATAAAACCGATTTTGGAGGTAAAACGTGTTAAACGAAATGAATGAAAACAACCTGTTCTGCGATTATTATGAGCAGTGGGTTGCTGTATACAAAGAGGGTGCAGTTCGCCCGGTTACATTGGACAAGTACAAAATGACCCTTTCTTGGGTAAAAAAACTCGCTCCTACTTTGAAACTCTGTGAGGTTTCCAGAGTGACCTATCAGCAGCTTTTGAACGATTATGCCGTAGGCCACGAGCGTCAGACCACGATGGACTTCCACCATCAACTGAAAGGCGCCATCATGGATGCTGTGGATGATGGACTGATCGTGAAAGACCCAACCCGAAAAGCAATCATCAAAGGCAAGCCCCCGGTGCCTAAAAAGGTGAAATACCTGAACCAGTTTGAACTGCATCTTTTGTTGAGCGACTTGGATCTACAGGGAAAACTCAACTGGGACTGGATGATTTTGCTGATTGCCAAAACCGGCATCCGCTTTTCCGAAGCATTGGCGATCACTCCTGCGGATTTTGATTTTGCCCATCAGATGCTGTCCATCAACAAAACGTGGGATTATAAAGGAAACGGCGGATTTCTACCAACAAAAAATAAATCGTCTGTCCGCAAAATTCAGATCGACTGGCAGACGGTGATCCAGTTCGCAGCACTGGTAAAAGACGTTCCGGAAGATAGGCCGATTTTTGTTTTCAAGGAACACGCCTACAATTCCACCGTCAACGATGTTCTGGAACGGCACTGCAACCGGGCCAAGATCCCGGTCATCTCGGTACATGGTCTGCGGCATACCCACGCTTCCGTGCTTTTGTTTGCAGGTGTCTCCATTGCAAGTGTGGCAAGGCGGCTGGGGCATTCCAGCATGACAACCACGCAGAAAACCTACCTGCATATCATTCAGGAACTTGAAAATCAGGACATCGACCTTGTAATGCGGTCACTCTCTGGATTAAGCTGATAAAATAATCAACTATCGCTCGCGCTGGTGAAGGATGATAAGAGAAAAGCCAAACCTCAAGCTGTACAGGATGTACGGTGAGGTTTGGCTTTTTGGTATCAGCTGCTCTTTTGATTTTCGTTCATAATTCTTCTGGCTCGTCCACGCGTGGTGTCCTCAAAGGTTTCATCCTCGCTGAATCGTAGCCAATAGGGGTCTTCCATCAGGCAGGCGTTGGTGCGTTTGACGATTTCCCATGCATTGTAGTTCGGCAGACCCATCATTTTCAGAATTTCCTTGCAGTCCATCCGATTTTTCGGAAAGATTCGTTTCTTTGCCCAAACCACCACATCGACCAATGGAACTTCACGTTTGTCACCGATGAAAAGGTTCAGTGGGAGGTCATACTGCGGCACACCCTCATTTGCGCAAAGAGACTGCCCATCTTCGCTTAGGTGTGCGATTTCTTTTTCATCCATCATCAATTTCAGATAGGCCATTTTATCACCCCATGGCAGATTTCAGGTAGTGCATACGGTATTTCAGGTATTGACGGATCGCAGATGCTCTTTTTTCGCTCAACAATGCAAGAATAGGCGAAATAGCCTGAATGATTTCTGTATACAGCGTATCCAGATCACACACCGGCAGCACAGGCTCGTCGACCAGTTTGATCTGCTGGGCGTGATGGCTGCGGAATGGCTTCGATTTATCGAACTGATAACGGAGCTTCGTGTCAGTCAATTCTTCATCCATCGCCCATGCAAGCAGACTGCCGCCATTGTCGTAAATAGGCGGAGCATAATTTTTTCCATCCCGGACGATTACATCAAAATTGTTCTCGTGGCGGTCTTCGTTGCCGATAAAGGCGTCGAACGCCAGCATTTGATAGAGCCACTTCTTGCCATACAATTCTACCGCATACTGAAACAGTACCTCCGGTGAAGCGGCCCGACCGCTGGCAAGGAAATGGGCATCAGCCAAGTCTGCAAAATGATACAGTTGTTCATCGTCCGTTGTGAACTTGGGGCAGACGCTGACCACATCGCAGGAATAGGTCTGAATATCGGGAAAGAGTTTGGCAGGCATCAGGGCGTATGCCACATGAGGCAGACCCAGTACCTGTGCAATCAGCGAGGCCATCACCTCAGAATACGGCTCATACCCAGCGGTTCCGGCCTCTGTGATGGAGTTGCCCTTGACCATGACAAGCTGGTCGTCTACCTGATACCAGCCCTTTGAGAGCATTCCACGGCTCGTCCGTGTTTCACGCTTTTCGACCAACTGGATTTGTGCAGGGACTTCAATTGGGCTCATGGTATCACGCTCCTTTGTTCCATTATACCATGTTTGGATGGATAGACAAGGTAAACTATGGTCAATAGCAAAAATCAAAACATCAAATTGTTTTTTGAAATTTGAAGTAGAAAAGTCAAATCAAATATGAAATTTCGATAGAAACATTAAATTTTTCGCTCAATAAGTGAAATAAACGCTCAAAAAAATGAAATCGAACCCCCCAAAAGTGAAATTTAATGACTGAATACTGAAAAAGTGTTAAAAAGATTTTGATATTCTAAATTCGACTTGAAGTGTTTTTTGTATATCGTCCTTGCAGATACCCTTTGGAAATGTTTTCACCTTTCCGGGGAGAAAACTCGGTCAGGGCATAAATGTCGGTCTGCATGGTCTTTTCATCCTTTTCTGCAAACCAGATCTGATCGCGCCGCAGCAACGTCAGGTCGAGAAGTCCGGTATCGTGCGTGGTGAAGATGAGTTGTGCATGATTTGTATTGATAGCGGCATCCTGCACCATCTCGATCAGATGCCTTGTCAGCAGCGGGTGCATACTGGATTCTATCTCGTCTACTACCAAAACAGAGCCGGATTCCAAAGCCGCAAGCCACATACCGATGCGAGAGAAGAAACGCTGTGTCCCAACGGATTCCTGACCCAACGGGAGCCAGAAACCCTCAGAAGCGCCATCTTCGGCATCGAGAATGTGCAGTGCGGAGATGATAGGCTCTTCCTTGGAGCCTGTAATGCGGATGTCCTTGATACCGAGGTCTGCATACAGCATTTCATGCAGGATACGTCTCTTTTCAGAGCCGCCCTGCCGGATGGCAGACAAGGTGGCATCCAGCTGCATTTCGGTTCCCATAAAGCCGGTCAGTTTCTCAAAGAACCACAGATAGGCCTTCTCAGTCTGGGGACAGTTCCATTCGTTGGAGCTGGACAGGTAAAGCCGGTTTTCTGCGGTGCGTCCGGCAAGGGTAAGCTGTTCCTGAACATTCTCGCGGAACTGATAACCATTGCCTTCTCTGGAAAAAACCAGAGCCTCCCGGCCGTTGGGCCAGTGATAGAGATATTCGGTCAGGACTTTGGACTTGTCAAACGAGAACCCATAGGCATACTTGATGCCGCCATAAAAATAGATGGTTTCAAAGCTGGTCGGCTGTGTAGGCTGGTCAGTGAAAGCAAACGGCTCCTGCGGAAGGGACTCGCCTTTCAGCAGCTTGGCATATCGGCCACAGACCATTTCCCGCATGAGCAGGAGGGCATGGAGAACATTGCTCTTTCCGGCTGCATTTGCGCCGTACAGTGCCAGCACAGGCACAAGCTGTTTCTTTTCGTCCGGCGAAATCAGGCAATCAGACAGACTTTTATCCGTAGATGCTTTCAAGCTGATAATAGCCGTGTCCTTGATGGAGCGGTGGTTGGTGACTGAAAATTGAAGCAGCATCGCGATTCCTCCCAGATGATTTTCTGAATCCAGTGTACTCTATTCTGGGCGAAAAGTCAAATTTTGATTTTGAAATTTGCAAATATTCCGCAAAAATAAAGAATAAAATCTAAAATATCGGCTTTTGATACCATTCGGATGCTATCAGGGATCATTCTGCATACACGACTTCCCTCACCACCACTTCCTCAGCCTGCGCTTTCAGCCCGTTCATGTGCGCCACCCAGAGAAGCTGTGCGCGCTCTTTGTCCGGCGCGGGGTACTTGTCTAACAGAGTGGTCATCGTGCGTTCCAGCCACGCGCAGGCCGTTTTCTGGACATCCTGCAAATGCGGCCAGAGCGTACCGTTCAGCAACATCCGGTTGTACAGCACAGGACGCTGATTCTTGAGATAGACCAGCCGCATCCGGCCATACTTGCCCAGCGGTTCGGTATCATCGATCTGCGGCAGGGTGAGCAGGGGCAGCTGATACTCCCCAACCTGTGCGTAATGGATCTCGGTGCGGACGGCGTTCGTGTTCTTCATGGAAATTCTCCTTTGCATTTTCAACGTGTGTTATGGCCTTTGTGGAAAACAGCGCTTACTTCTTCCGATTCTGTGCGGTCAGCCAGTTACCCTGCGCCTGATAGTAGTGCTCCATCGTGGTGGGTGCGTTCAGGATGGTGGTGCGCAGATAGGCCATGATGTTCTTGATGGGCTGGGTGGTGTTGGACATCACATCGAAGATGTACTCAACGTGCTGGCTGGTCAGCTTGTCCAGCCGCAGCCGGATGGCTTTGGTGGTCTGCGGCTGCTTGCCGACGTACTGGGTCTGCCGAGGACAGCCGTACATCTCCACAATGTTGTCCAGCAGTTCCTCCAGCTTGTCGGGGTCGTACCGCTGGGCAAGGGTGTCGATCTCCAGCCGTTCCCGGAACTCCTCCCGCACCTGTGCTTCCATCTGGTCAAAATCTGCGGATTCGCCTGTCGGCCCTGATAGATTAGTACTTTGTCTTTTAGTATTTTGTTTATTAGTATTTTGTTGTGTTGGATTCTCCAACGTTGGAAAACCCGACATTGGATTTTCCGATGATGGTGAATTTGGCACTGGAGCAGGGCGTTTTTCAATCCGTTCTTTCTGTGGCAGTTCAAAGACTTCATAGTTGTAGTCAATAATGCGGCCACGGGCATCACGGACTTTGCTCCGACACAGATACCCGCCATCTTCCAGTTCGTGAACCGCACTTCTCACACTGTCGATGCCATCCCTGCACCCGGTTGTCAGCCCTTTCAGGCTGTAATCCCAATCGTCCGGCAGGGAGAGCATATAGGACAGCAGTCCCTTGGCTTTCAGGGACAGCCTCTTATCCTGCAGGTGGTGGTTGCTCATAACGGTGTAGTTGACGTTTTTATTGACGCGGAATGTTGACATGGCGGCTTCCCTTTCAGCCCAATGCGGGCAAGAGAAAACGCAGCATCTCCCGGCTTTCGGGGAACGCTGCGTTCAGACAGGGAAGCCTGCTGTGAGCTGGCACAGCAACGGCAGCACTGCATATTTCTAACGGACATCTAACACAACTACACCTGAAATGCAGCCGCTGACGGCCCGTGTGAAAAAGGCTTTTTCTAACGTCATTTCGCAAAAAGCGGCTGATTTTTGCCTGCAAATTGCGGTGTGACGTGCCTTTTTGGAGGTTACAAAAATGCCCTCAGTTGCCAATGACAGCCGCGAGGAACCAGCTTCATCCAACAATTTCAAAAACTCGAAATCAATTTGACAGCAATGTCACGTGGGTTCGAATCCCACCGTCTGCGCCAAAGGCAGCACCCTGCGGGGCGCTGCTTTTTATTTTTGCGGCAAACTATGCAAGGGCTGCAAGGTGGGATTCGAACAGCCCGTGCCCGGCGCTCTGCGTCCCGCCGGGCTGCAACAGTCCTGCGGACTGTTGCAAGGGCGCGGGAGAATCCCACCGCCTGCGCCAAGTATCACTACTCAATTTCACATTGGGTAGTGATTTTTTTATTGCCGCTTTGCAAAATCCTCGTGCTTTTCTTATAGACATCTCCCCCTTATTTTCAAGTAGTGATTTTCGGGTTCGGTACAAATCATACCAGCAATCGCGGCAAATAGCTATTCACAGAACTACACAAGATTCTTCCCGCAGCTTGGGTACAAATTGACAGCAAAAAGGCGGCACCTGATTTCTCAGATGCCGCCGCTGTTCAAATCACCACTTCTTTATGGGCTGCGCTTCGGGCAGTGTCAGTGTGTTAGCCATCGTCCGGGCGCTCAGGTTCTTGGACTGCGAATCCAGATGCGCGTAGATATTCGCCGTAGTGGAAATATCGCTGTGCCCCAGCCACTCTTGAATCTGTTTCATCGGTACGCCCTCTTTCAGCAACAGGCTGGCGCAGGAATGGCGCAAATCGTGGAATCGGATCCTGCGCAGACCGTTCTCTTTCAGCAACTGTGGAAAGCCCGTCGTCACAGAATCCGGCTGGATCAGGTTTCCCATTGCATCTACAAATACATAGCCAAGGTACTCTTGATTATAGCAGTTGCCGCAGATTTTTTGGTTGTATTCCTGCTGCTCTTTGACGGCTTTTAAGCGCTTCGCAATCGGGTCTACCAGCGGCAAAGTGCGCAGACTGGATTTTGTTTTGGCTCGGTCTGCTTCTACCAGAATCTTCTTGCCGTCGATGCGGGTGCTGGTCACGATGTGGCGAATGGTCAGCGTCTTGGCTTCAAAGTCGATGGCCTCCCACCGCAAGCCCATCACCTCGGCACGGCGCAGTCCGTAAAAGGCTGCAAGCTGGATGATAAGTTCCAGCTTATGGCCTTGGGCGGCTTCAAAGAGCTTTTCCATCTCCTCGGCGCTGTAATAGCTTGCCATGAACGCCTGCGGCTTGGGGCGGTCCACCTTGTCCACCGGGTTGCTGGCTATCAGGTCGATGCGCACGGCGTATTTCAGCGCCTTGTGCAGGTTGGCGTGGAATCGCAGGATAGAGGTGTTTTTCAGCGTTTCCGCTTCGTGCAGATAAAAGCTCTGAATCTGGCGCGGCTGCAGCCCTGCCAGCGTTACTCCCAGCGGTTCAAAGTAGGGAATGATGTGCTTTTCCACATTGAAGCAATAGGACGAGTAGGTAGTCTCCGTTACAGCGGTCCGCATCATTTTCAGCCAGTACCGCATATAGTCGCTGAATGCCATGTCGGGGCTGAGTTCGGACACCTGACCCTTGGGAATCGTGAAATCCTTTCGCGTTTCTGCCAGCATTTTTTCGGCGCGCTTCTTGTTGCCCTTGACGGGCAGCCCTGTGCCGATCCACGGCTGACGGCGTTTGCCCGCCGAGTCCGTGTAACTCAGCACGATGTAATAAAATCCGTTTTTCTCCTGTAAGCGTCCTGCTACCATAGGCATCTCTCCTTTTTTAAGTTGCTGCATTTTGGGTTCGGTACAACGATACCAGCAATCCCGCCGGAAAGCTATTCACAGAATTGCACAAGAACCGTCCTGCACATTGGGTGCAAACTGGCATCATTCGCGCTCCCGTTCCCTTCTGCGGCGGCGTGGTCTGGGATGCAGCGGCATCCTGTTTTCCCGGTCAATACGGTTGGATTCGCGTGTGCGTTGGATACGCTTGATTGCTCCTTCCGCAATTTTATCCTCTTTACGAAGTTCGGCAATCTTACAGGTAAGCATTGCACGGCGGTCAGCCAACTCCGGCGGAGCATCCTTTCGACGCATCTGCTTGACGATTTCCGCACGCTGTGCAGTAATGCTTTCTATCTGCTGGGACAAGCCCTTGCGGTAGTCCACGATTGCCTGTAAAGATGGGAACTGATGGTCGTGGACAAAGGCGTGTTCAGCAAGGATTTTCTCGGTGTCTTTCCAGATGCGCTCCAGTTCCGGACGGTTGATGCGGGGTTGCTGTTTCTTGGGCAGGATACTCAGCTGATAACAGTAGTACAGATACAAGCGGTGCATCCGGGATTCCCCAAAGAATACCTCGAAGAAAATCTGGAGAATACCTTTTCCTGTGTAATGGTTCTTGGGGCGATACCGCTTCGGCGTATACTGCCGGGGCGGGTGTTTCCGTTCATACAACCCTGCCCCATACAGCAGATAGTTTCCCCGCAGTCTGTCATCTATGGCAGGTAAATCGTATTCTTCTTCCAGCCTATAAAGCCGCACGGCTCGTCCGCCATCCCGCGCCCGGATGCTTGCGTACCTAC
>SKEE01000463.1_pt1 | contig 46539 bp, 40 predicted proteins | sample 4826661 | NCBI WGS metagenome assembly SKEE01 (sample SAMN11008817, study PRJNA524170) | human gut metagenome | biome: Human fecal sample; material: Feces; isolation source: fecal sample from pouch patient p20 | host: Homo sapiens | place: Israel: Tel-Aviv | collected 2016-11-14
GTCCGAACACAGCACTTATATTTTGCGCAGCGGGATACCACCCCGGCCTGCTTCGGACCTTTCGCAACTATTCTTAAATTGTTATTTCTCAAAAGCAGGATTTTCTCTTGACAAACTTTTTTTCCATGCTACGCTTGATAACAGAGATTAAATATAGGAAAAGAGGGTTCCCCATGCATATGATTGACAGAAACAGTCCCTGCTGGTGCGGCAGCGGGCTCAAATACAAAAAATGCCACTATGATTTTGATGAAAAACTGAAAATGTACGAGAACAAGGGCTGCATCGTGCCGGAGCACAATATGATCAAAACTCCGGAGCAGATTGAGAAAATCAAGGCCAGTGCCCGGGTCAACATCGCAGTCCTGGATTATGTAGCTGAGCATATCAAAGCCGGTGTTACCACCGATGAGATTGACCAGTGGGTTTACGATGAAACCACAAAACGCGGTGCCATCCCGGCTCCGTTAAACTTTGAGGGTTTCCCAAAAAGCGTCTGCACCTCCATCAATGAGGTTGTCTGCCATGGCATCCCGGATCCGGAACGCGTACTGCAGGACGGCGACATCATCAATGTAGACTGCTCTACCATCTTAGATGGCTATTACTCCGATTCTTCCCGCATGTTCTGCATTGGCAATGTTTCTCCGGAGAAAAAGCGGCTGGTGGAGATTACCAGACAGAGTATTGAGGTCGGCCTGAAAGAAGTTAAGCCATGGAACTTCCTGGGTGACATGGGCGCGGCGATCCACGATTTTGTCCGTGAGAGCGGTTACAGCGTAGTGCGCGAGATTGGTGGACACGGTGTAGGCCTCCAGTTCCATGAGGAGCCGTGGGTCAGCTATGTATCCGAACGCGGAACAGAAATGCTTATGGTCCCTGGCATGATGTTTACCATCGAGCCAATGGTAAACATGGGGAAACCAGATGTCTTCGTTGACGCAGATGATGACTGGACTGTATACACGGAAGATGGCAAACCATCTGCCCAGTGGGAGATCCAGGTTCTGGTTACGGAGGACGGCTACGAAATCATCGCATACTAAGCACCAAATTATATCGTGATCTGAATCCCATCCAGAGCTAAAATATCTTCTTCCTGGTGTGTGCTGAGAAGCGTAAGCTTCCCGGCACTCTTTTTTTGTAAATAGCGAATTACATCTGCCTTTGTTCCTGCATCCAGACCGGTAAACGGTTCATCCAGGATCAGAAGTTCAGACAAGGCGCAAAGAGCGCGGCAGATAGCCACGCGGCGTTTCTGCCCGCCGCTCAAGGTAGCTGCAGGCCGGTCCAGCACCTCCTCCGGCAAAAGCTCCATAAGCTCTCTCCTCACTTCTGCACGGCTCATAGATGAGGGAGATGTCATGAGGACATTATCCACTGCGGAAAATGTCTCGCACAGGCGGTCCTCCTGAAAAACCGCTCCGATCGGTACCCTCTCCATGAAAAGACGGCCGCTGTCTGCCGTTTCCAGCCCCATCAGAATGCGAAACAGTGTGGTCTTCCCTTTCCCGGATGGTGCCGTGAGACAGTAAATATGCCCGCTCTCCAGCTCCATGGAAACATGATCCAGCACCGCAACACCGTCAAATTGTTTACACAGGTCACAAATCTGCAGTTTCATGTGTCGTCTCTCCTCTCTGCGGGCAAAGCCTGGAAATCAGAAACAGCACCATCTGCTCAAACACAGCGCTCACCAGAATGATCACCAGAGTCCAGGCAAACAGATCGGCCGTTTCCAGATAAATCTTCGCCATATACAGGTGTTCGCCGATGGAGTGCTCCGGCAGGCCGATCACCTCTGCTGCCGCGCCGGATTTCCAGCTCATGCCAAGGGCAATGCGGCATCCGCTTACCAGATATGGCACCAGCGCCGGAAGATAGATAAAGCGTATTTTCCGCCAGACCGGCATCCGGAACACCACGGCCATTTCCAGAAGCTTCCGATCTGTACTTTGCAATCCGGCCAAGGTATTGACATAGATCACCGGCAATACTACCAGAAACGATATTACCACGGAGAGGTTTCTGGAACCGGCCCAGATCAGGACGAGAATCACGAAGGAGGCTACCGGAACTGCCTTGAGAAACAGCATGAAGGGCTCCAGAATTTCTTCCAGCAGTGGAGCTGTGTATGCAAGGCTTCCAAGCAGTATTCCAGCTGCAAATGCAAGCAGGAAGCCGGTACTGATGCGTCCAAAGGAGCCGGCAACAGAGCGCCAGAAATCCGAGGACGGAAGCAGTGACCACAATGCCTGCAGGGCCTCAAAAGGCCCCACCAGCATAATGGAATTGTGGACCAGCACAGCTGCAGTCTGCCAGAATGCCAGCCATAGACAGATGATAAACGGCTTTCTCAACCTACTCATGCAGATAATAGAAACCATCATCCGGCATCTGTCCGCCTACAGCAGACGGATCCATCTCATACAGAGCCTCCAGATAACCAGACAGTCTGGTCTTCATATCTTCACCATCAATGCAGACAATGCTGCAGTACGGAATCGCTTTTGCAGCGATCGGAGCCTTCTCGATGATTCCTGCCGCTGCTACCAGCTCTGCGGCATCGGTCACATTGGCATTGACCCATTCAGCGGATTCTCCATGCTCCTTCACAAACATCTCTGCTGCCTCCGGATTCTGTTCCAGAACCTCTTTACGGCATACTGTAACACCGGTAACCAGGGAGCTGCCATTTTCCGGCTGGGTCTTATCCCACTCTTCTGTCAGATCCAGCACCATTTTTAAATTCTCATTCTGCGCCATAGCGGCAGTCACAAAGGGCTGTGGCAAAAGACCAATAGCATCTTCCTGTTCCTTTAATACCGCAGCAACCTCAGTGGCCTCAGACTTATATTCAATCGTCACATCATCGGTACTCAGGCTGTTGGCCTTTAAAAGATACTGCAGCACATAATCCGGCGTAGTTCCCTTTCCGGTCATATACAGCGTTTTTCCCTTCAGATCCCCGATATTGTGGATGGAATCATCCGCAGAAACCACATAAAGCACACCCAGTGTATTGATATCAATGACCTCAATGCCCTGTTTTGTTTTCTGGTACAGCACACTGGCCAGATTGGCCGGAACAAGCGCAATATCCAGATCACCGGAAACCACCTGTGCCGCAAGTTCAGAAGCATCTGCTGCCATTGTAAACTCATAAGCCCCCTCCGATTCCCCGTTTGAAGCCTTGTCCATCAGGGAAACCAGTCCTATGGTGGTAGGCCCCTTCAGGGAACCAACGCGAAGAGGCTCTGTAGCTGAGTCTGGCTTTACTGCCTCAGAAGTCTCTTTTTCCGATGCGGTTTCTGCCGCTGTCTCTGCTGCGGTTGTCTCCTCCACAGTTTCCTTCTCTGCCGCTGTCTGAGTCTTGTCTGCACCGGAGCATCCAGCCAGAGATGCCGCAGTTATGGCACACGCCAGGAGCATTGTCATTGTTTTCTTCATATCATTTTCCTCTCTTTCCGCATTCACCTTTTCTGTCAGAAGCCCGGCACTGATCCATCCAGTTTCTTCCAAATTAGCACAAATACGATTCCAGTATAGCATAAAATAAAAAAAATTCCTATGTATCTTCAGAAACACTTGCTGTTTGGAAGATTTGTGTTATAGTAGGGTTGAACGTTATTCTTAGGAAAATGTATCAAATCTCAGTTCGGACGCAGTCTTCTGCGCCCTTTCATAATCTGTCCAGACAGAACCCGTGCAGACCATTCCGGCTGCAACAATTTACTCTGTCAGCGACATTTCTCAGGGAGCAGTATCTTGATACTTCTGCCAGGTCCGTCTGCCTTTCTTAAGATTCCGTTCATTGTATCCCCACTCAATATCAAAATGCTGAAAAACAGGGGGACACCGGTCCGGCTGCCTTTGTGCGCAGCAGATCATGCCGTTTTATCAGCGAAAGAAGGAGAAAACAATGAAAACAGCAACAAGGAATCCAATCAGTTCAGAACTTTCACACACCCGGACTTCATTCATGGTGAAGCTGGCCCTTATGGTAGCGATTATCTTCGTTATGGCCTTCTCACCGCTCGGTTACTTACGTACTCCGGGACTTACCATCACCTTTTTAACCGTTCCGGTTGCCGTCGGCGCCATCATTCTTGGACCGACAGCCGGTGCCATCTGCGGCGCAGCCTTTGGCCTGACCAGCGTAGTTATGGCATTAACCGGCGGCTCTGCATTCAGCGCAGCGCTTCTGCAGATCAATCCGTTCGGCCTGTTATTTACCTGCCTGGTTCCGCGAATCCTTGAAGGATGGATCTGCGGTCTGATTTTCCAGCTGGTAAAGAAATTTTCCAAAAACGGTGCATTCATCGTGGCAAGCCTGTCCTGCCCGTTGTTAAACACTCTGTTTTTCATGAGTTCTCTGGTTCTCTTTTTCTATAATACGGAGTATATCCAGGGCCTCGTTACCAAGCTCGGCGCAACGAATCCGCTTATTTTCGTGATTCTGTTTGTCGGTGTTCAGGGTGCGATTGAGGCAGTTGCCTGCACCATTCTGGGCAGCGCCGTATCCCGCGCACTGGCTGCAGCATTCCGTCAGTAAAAACGGGCTATATATAATAGAAGAAACACGATTTCATAAGCCGCAGGATCCCTGCGGCTTAACTATTTCAAACATGGAGGGTTCATCATGAAATTATTCGACTCTGTCAGAGAAATTCCCATTACTGATCTTGAGGGTCTTCGCATCGGCAACGCCCAGGATTATGAGGCCATGACCGGTGTGACGGTTCTGCTCTTCGACCACGGTGCAAAAGCCGGTATTGATATCAGCGGAGGTGGGCCTGCTTCCCGGGAAACTCCACTCACATCCCCCATCACCGCCGACAATCCGCTCAATGCCATTGTACTCTCCGGCGGCTCTGCCTTCGGCCTGGCTGCCAGTGACGGAGTCATGCGCTATCTGGAAGAACACGGTATTGGTTATGAAACCGGATTTGCGAAGGTTCCGTTAGTCTGCCAGTCCTGTATCTACGACCTGAGTATTGGACGTTCTGATATCCGCCCGGATGCTGCTATGGGTTATGCTGCCTGCCAGGATGCAGAACACCCGCATCCGGTATCCGGCATCTTAGGCGGAGGCACCGGCGCCAGTGTTGGCAAAATCTATGGCCGCGACAAAGCCACCAAAACCGGTCTCGGCATGTATGCAGTCTCCATCGGTGACTTAAAGATTGCCGCAGTTGTAATCTTAAATGCCTTCGGCGATGTTTATAATCCGGCTACCGGCGAAAAAATTGCCGGTCCAAGAAAACCGGATGGCAGCGGATTCTTTGATACCCTGGAAGAGCTTTACAAATTCAGCCAGAGAACCGACCAGTTCCAACACGATCCAAACAGCAAAACCAACACCACCATCGGTGCCATTATCACCAACGGCGCGTTTTCCAAAGCAGAATTAAGCAAAATTGCTTCCATGGCCCGCAGCGGCTACGCGCGCTGCATCAACCCGGTAGGCACCATGGCCGACGGTGATTCCATCTATGCCGCCTCTATTGGAACCGTAGAAGCAGACTTAAATGTTGCCGGAACACTGGCAGCAGAAGTTATGGCAGAGGCAATCCAGAACGCAGTAAAGTCGGCAAAATAGAAATAACGAAAAAAATCCATGCTTCTTACGTTTACACGCAAACAGCATGGATTTTTTCTTTTCTATTTTGTTTTTTTAGAACACGTTATGCCTGCTCCGGTGCTTCCTGTGCCTCTGCCCGGTCTTTCAGGATCTTATCAATACTTACGATCTTCGTGCACAGCGCGAACAGATCCATTGCCAGGATCAGATCACTCAGCGGCGGATAGGACGGTGCGATTCGGATATTGGTATCATGCGGGTCTTTGCCGTACGGATAGGTTGCTCCGGCACCGGTCATAACCAGACCGGCTTTCTTACAGCGCGCTACAATAGCCTTTGCACAGCCGTCCAGGGAATCGAAGGCGATAAAGTAGCCTCCCTTTGGCTTGGTCCATGTTCCGATACCGAGGCCACCGAGCTCACGATCCAGTGTATCAATGACTGCCTCAAACTTCGGCCGCAGGATATCTGCATGCTTGCGCATATGCTCTACCATACCGTGAATATCTTTGAAATAACGGACATGACGCAACTGGTTTACTTTATCATGACCGATGGTCTGGAATTTTAACTGTTTCTCAATGTCCTCCAGGTTATTGCGGGAGGTTGCGATAGCCGCAATACCAGAACCCGGGAAGCTGATTTTGGAGGTGGAAGCGAACTTGTAAACCATATCCGGGTTGCCTGCGCGCTTACACTCTGCCAGAATCTCGATCAGGTGGTCCTGATCGTGGTCGTATAAGTGATGAACACCGTATGCGTTGTCCCAGTAGATACGGAAATCCGGAGCTGCCGGTTTCAGTCTTGCAAAACGGCGGACGGTCTCATCGGAATAGCTGGTTCCGGTCGGATTGGAATACTTCGGCACGCACCAGATACCCTTGATGCTGTCATCCTCTGCCACAAGTCTTTCCACCATATCCATGTCCGGGCCATCCGGAGTCATCGGAACATTGATCATCTCAATGCCGAAATACTGGGTAATAGCAAAATGACGATCATAACCCGGTACCGGGCAAAGGAACTTCACTTTATCTAATTTGCACCACGGAGTACATCCCATTACACCGTGAGTCATGGAGCGGGACACGGTATCAAACATAACATTCAGGCTGGAATTGCCGTAAATGATGATGTAATCCGGAGCTACCTCCATCATGTCTCCGATCAGCTCTTTGGCTTCCTTGATTCCGGTCAGGACACCGTAGTTGCGGCAGTCGGTTCCGTCTTCGCAGGTTAAGTCATCGCTGCTGCTTAATACATCCATCATTCCCATGGAAAGATCCAGCTGCTCTACACTTGGCTTACCTCTGGACATGTCCAGTCTTAAATCCTTTCCCTGAAACTCTTTGTACTGGGCAGAAAGCTGCTTTCTGAGCTCCTGCAGTTCCTCTGTGCTCATCTCTGCATATGGCTGCATCTTCTTTTTCCTCCTCATCAGCTGTGTACTCCCTTTCTTCACCTGGGCACTGACACCCTGGATTCTCGGTTTGCATTCCATTCTACACGAAATATATCGGTATTACAATCGCATTTTTCACAAATTTAACAGAATATCTATTCTTTTTCCGTCTCTGTTTTTCCTGCAAAGACATCTGAGTGAAAACTGTCTTTCTCTTACCGTGACATCAATTCGCGCACCAGCTGGTTCACCACAGCCGGGTCTGCCTTGCCCTTCATGGCACGCATGGTCTGACCTACAATAAAGCCCATGGCTTTCTCTTTTCCGGCCTTGAAATCTGCAACAGACTGCGGGTTCTTCTCCAGAAGCTCCTCGATGGTCTTTGTCAGCGCATCGGTATCATTTACCACCTTTAAGCCGTGTTCCTCAACGTAACCTTCCGGATCCACATCTTCCTTAAACACAGCCTCAAACACATCCTTCGCAACAGTACGGTTAATAACGTTCTTCTCTACCAGGCTGATGAGCTTTGCCAGATTCTCCGGAGAAAACTTCATGTCTTCCGGCTCCTGCTCCTGCTCTTTTAACAGGCGCATGGCCTCCGTCATAAGCCAGTTAGAAACTTCCTTCGGCTTGCCGCAGATTGCCACGGTCTGCTCAAATACATCAGCCAGATGCTTGGAGCCGGTCAGGATTTCCGCATCGTACTGCGGCAGTCCGTACTCACTCTCATAGCGTGCCAACTTCTCGGTGCGGAGCTCCGGCTGCGCTGCCTTCACCCGCTCGATCCACTCATCCGAAATCCATACCGGAACCAGATCCGGATCCGGGAAGTAACGGTAATCCTGCGCATCCTCCTTGGAACGCATCGCATGGGAGGATTCCTTGTTGTCATCCCAGCGGCGGGTTTCCTGGATGACCTTTTTGCCATCCTCGATCAGCTCGATCTGACGGACGCGCTCGCCCTCAATGGCACGGGCAATGGCCTTGAAGGAGTTTAAGTTCTTCATCTCGGTTCTCGTGCCAAACTCCGGTGCGCCCACCTCGCGGACGGACAGGTTGACATCTGCACGCATGGAGCCCTCCTGCAGCTTGCAGTCAGAGGCACCCAGATACTGGATGATCAGACGAAGCTTCTCCAGGTAGGCAATGACTTCATCGGCGCTTCGCATATCCGGCTCGGATACGATCTCGATCAGCGGCACACCGCTTCGGTTGTAGTCCACCAGGGAGCAGTCCTCCCACTCGTCATGAACCAGCTTTCCGGCATCCTCCTCCATGTGGATCTCATGAATGCCGATTTTCTTTTTGCCTGCTGCGGTGTCGATCTCTATCCAGCCGTCGTGGCAGATTGGCAGATACAACTGGGAAATCTGGTAGTTCTGCGGGTTATCCGGATAGAAATAGTTTTTCCGGTCAAATTTACAGTACTGGTTGATGCCGCAGTTGGTGGCAAGTCCTACCGCCAGCGCATATTCTACCACTTGCTTGTTCAGGACCGGAAGGGAACCCGGCATACCGGTGCAGACCGGGCAGGTGTGGGTATTCGGTGCTCCGCCAAACTCGGTGGAACAGCCGCAGAAAATTTTGGTTTTGGTGGCCAGTTCTACGTGAACCTCCAGACCAATGACGGTCTCATACTGTTTGCTCATGTTACTGTGCCTCCTTTTCTGCCTGTTTTGCCAGTTCCGGCGCTTCGTAGGTTCTGCTGCACTCGTAAGCATAGCCTGCGCGGATGATATTTTTCTCTTTGAAGCAATCACCGATCAGCTGCAGGCCGATGGGAAGCCCCTTTTTATCTTTTCCGCACGGAAGCGTCATGCCCGGAAGGCCTGCCAGATTTACGGAAATCGTATAGATATCGCCCAGATACATCTGGAGCGGATCACTTAAGGACTCGCCCAGCTTCGGCGCAGTAGCCGGGGCAGCCGGTCCTAAAATGACGTCGTATTTCTCAAAGGCCTGATCGAAGGCTTTCTTGATGAGTGCCTTGGTACGGAGTGCCTTTAAATAGTAAGCATCGTAGTAACCGCTGCTCAGCACGAAGGAGCCCAGCATGATACGGCGCTTTACCTCCGGGCCGAAGCCCTCGGAACGGCTCTTCTTGTACATATTATGAAGACCCTCGTATTCCTTCGTCCGGTATCCGTACTTTACGCCGTCGAAACGGGATAAGTTGGAGCTTGCCTCTGCGGAAGCAATAACATAGTAAGCTGGAATTGCGTATTCTACCAGGCTTAAGTCAAACTCCTCTACAACGGCTCCCTTCTCCTCCAGAACCTTTGCTGCCTTCAAAATGGCATCCTTTACTTCCGGGTCAAGACCCTCGCCAAAATAGTCGCGCGGAATACCGATGCGCATGCCCTTTACATCGTCCACCAGGGCAGAGGTAAAATCACAGTCCTCACGTTTCATGGACGTGCTGTCTTTTTTATCATAGGAAGCAATGGCCTCCAGAATGGTAGCGCAGTCAGTCACATCCTTCGCCACCGGTCCGATCTGGTCCAGGGAAGAACCATAAGCGATCAGGCCGTAACGGGAAACAGTCCCGTAGGTCGGCTTGATGCCGGTAACACCGCAGAAAGAGCTAGGCTGGCGGATGGAACCGCCGGTGTCGGAACCCAGAGCAAAGAAGCATTCATTGGCTGCCACTGCCGCGCAGGAACCGCCAGAGGAACCGCCCGGCACATGCTCCGGGTTCCAGGGGTTTTTCGTCTCGCCGTAAGCGGAAGTCTCGGTGGTGCTTCCCATGGCGAACTCATCCATGTTGGTTTTTCCCAGGATAATGGCTCCTGCTGCTTCCAGATTTCTGACTGCTTCTGCCGTATAGGTCGGTTTAAAATTATCAAGGATTTTGGAGCTGCAGGTTGTCAGCAGTCCCTCCGTACACATATTATCTTTGATCGCCACCGGAACACCGGCCAGAGGACCGGTCAGGGTTCCGTCTTCAATCTGCTTCTGTACTTCTTCGGCGCGTTTTAAAGCGCCCTCTTCATCTACGGTCACATAGCAGTTTAAAACCGGCTCCAGAGTCTTGATCTGGGCCAGGGCTGCCTTTGTGGCTTCCACGGCCGTGATCTCACCGTCTTTGATCTTTTTTCCAAGCGCTACCGCTGTTAAATCCAGGATACTCACGTTGTTTCCTCCATTCATATCTGTCATACTGGCTGTTTTCCACAGCCTTTCCGGAATCCATCCGAATTCTCCACAGTTTTTCGTTTTCTTTTCACTTATTCCACAGTCTTCGGAACCTTGAAGGCTCCATCCTTCTGCTCCGGCGCATTCAGCAGGATTTTGTCCCGCTCATCCCCGTTGGTCACCACATCTTCCCTGAATACATTGGTCATCGGAAAAACATGGGACATAGGCTCTACCCCACTGGTATCCAGTTCATTTAACTTGTCAATATAGTCTAACATCCGGCCCATATCCTTCTTGGCCGCCTCTTTTTCCTCATCTGAGAGTTCCAGCTTCGCCAGAATTCCTACATATTCAATGGTCTCATCACTGATGATATTTGCCATGATTTTTCTCCTCCAACTCCTAGTTTACGGTTCCAGTCTGGTCACATCACGCGGGAATAACGAAGTCTCGCGGACGTTCTGCTCGTCTAACAGGCGCATGGTCAGGCGCTCCAGGCCGATTCCCAGGCCACCATGCGGCGGCATGCCATATTTGAAGATCATCAGGTAATCCTTGATATCCTCCGGATCCATTCCGCGCTTTTCCATCTTTTCCAGGATCATCTGGTAATCATGGATTCGCTGACCGCCGGTGGTGATTTCCAGCCCCTTGTAAAGCAGGTCAAAGCTTAAGGTAACACTGGTATCTTCCGGGTCATCCATAGCATAAAACGGTCTCTTTTTGGACGGATAATGCGTAACAAATACAAAGTCACTGTCGTACTCTTCCTTGAAATAGCGGCCGATCAGCACTTCCTCCTCCGGCTCCAGATCGAATGGGTTACGGATCTTCCGGTTGTATTTTTCCGATACCAGCTGTTTCGCCTCAGCAAAGCGCACGTGTGGGATCTGGCTGATGGAAGGAAGATCGATGCCAAGCATATCCAGTTCCTTTTTGTACTCTGATTTTAACAGCTCCATGGTGTATTTAAGGAAACCGGTCTCCATGGCCATGACATCCTCAAAGCTGTCGATGTAGCCCATCTCAAAGTCCAGGCCAATATACTCATTTAAATGACGGGTGGTATTGTGCTTCTCGGCACGGAATACCGGAGCCACCTCAAATACGCGGTCAAACACGCCTACCATCATCTGCTTGTAGAACTGGGGGCTCTGTCCCAGCTCTGCTTTTTTGTTGAAATAGTTTAATTTAAAGACATTCGCTCCGCCCTCTGCGCCGCGGGATACGATCTTCGGAGTATGAACCTCTGTAAAGCCCTGGGAGGATAAAAACTCCCGAAAGCCTCTTACAATGCCTTCCTGAATTTTGAATTTTGCGCGCTCCCGGACATTTCTTAAGGATACCGGGCGAAGGCTCAGTCTCGTCTCCAGAGAGGTATTCATTTTCCATTTGTTGATGGCAATCGGCATGGTTTCTGCCGGCTCAGACAGCACCCGGATGCCGGTAAGACGAAGCTCAAAGTCCTGGGGCGCACGCTCTTCCAGCTCTACCACACCAGTGACTTCCACGGCAGATTCTTCTTTCAGATTCTTTAAATCAAACTCCGTTTTTCCCTCTTCATACACGCACTGCACCAGGCCTTCTGCCTTTCTGAGAATTACAAATGCAAACTCTCCCATATCGCGGATGTTGTGAACCGCACCGTTCATTTTTACGGTTTTTCCTACATAATCCCCGCTTAAAATCTCACTGACACTGGTTGTTTCCTTCTCCTTGACACCTGTTAAAAATTCCATGCTGCTCTCTCCTTACCTGAATGTGAAGTTTTTCATATTCCGGGACTTTTCGGGAATAAATACAAAAATCCCGTCCACGGAATACGGTTACATATTCCGGGACGGGACACTATACTCTTGTTATGTTCCGCGGTACCACCCGCATTGAGACCTGCCTCCTGCTCCCCTTTGAGCAAAAGCGTCTCCACTCTTTAAGACACGTAACGTGTGCCTGACGGATACCCCTACGGACACGACCTGCTTTTTGCATATCCATGTCTTTCGAAATACCGGCTCCGGAGTGTTCCCTGTGAGCCAGAGTCCAACCTGACGGCGCTCTCAGTCGGTGACGCCCTCTTCCTGTCGAAGTCCTGCTGGCAAGAGTCTCTTTCACTGCCTTTATATGGTTAAGATTCAGAGATGAACCTCTGAAAATTGTCATCATAATAGCACATGTTTTTCCGGTTGACAAGACCCCAATTTTATTTTTTTATGAAATTTTTTCAGCCCATACCTGTTGCCATTTTTCTTTTTCTGCAGAAATTCTCATGCCCAGGAAGCATTTTTCTCCGGTCTTTCGCACAAGATTCCACGTTTCAGACAGATTTTTAAGATCTTTTTTCGAAGTCTCATCACCCTCATGGCTATGGCGCTTTCCCGCAGACAACTCCGCTTTGCAATCTCCCGATAGGGCAGTTTCTGGACAAAAACCTGCTGCAAAAGTTCCCGTTCTTCGGTACTCAGCAGCCGCAGTGTGCCAGCCACGTTATTCTCAAAATCCAATTGTTCCACTACGATTGTTTCTGCGCTGCAGCTTTCTGTTTTCAGCTTTTTCTCGTAACATTCCACCGTTTCCAAATACTCCCTGTGGCGCTTTTCCCGCCGGATGATATCGATCATCCGGTGTGTCAGGCATGCCATAAAATATGCCTTTGCCTCAGGCTCCGTAAGATGTTCAAACTTTGCCAGGCAATTCTCATCCGCTATCATGCTCACAACGACATCATGAATTACATCTTCCGCATGAAACGCAAGTCCCATTCCATTTATTTTTCTGCTTAATTTCCAGTAATAATACTGCTTGTGCTTCTTATAGAATTCGCCTAGATCCATTGTAAAACAGCCCTTCTTTTTTCTCTGACTCTGTCCATTTTTCTATGCAACTCAATATAGCACGCATTATTTTCCCAAACTACAAAAGTGGCATATTCCGCCATGTTTTTGGCGAAATATGCCACTTGGTTACGAAAAAACAGATTCTGCTTTTCACCGTTTTCCGGTCAGAAAACAACATCTGCGCTCCTTACGCAAGACTCTTCAGCGCCTTCTTAAACTGTCTTCGAAACAGCAGGGCTGTAAAAGTCACGGCAAGAAAATCTGCCACCGGCTCTGCCGTATAAACCGCAAAGGTCCGGTTGCCGGTCAGCACATGCGGCAGAATATAAATGAGCGGAATCAGCAGAATAAATTTCCGGGTCACCGCCACAATGATGGATTCTTTTGCAAAGCCAATCGAAGTAAATGCCATCTGGCAGGCAATCTGAATTCCAAACATAAAGACACAGGCCATATAAATCCGGAGCGCCCTGGAAGTAAATGCCAGGAGTTCTGCATCCGAGGTAAACATGCCCGCAAATGCCTGCGGAACCACCTGTACAAACAGCCAGATCAGCGTGGAATAAATCAGGCTGACCTTCAAAAGAAGCTGAAACGCGCCCTTCACACGGTCTGCGTTCCGCGCGCCGTAATTATAGCTGATGATCGGCTGCGCACCCTGTCCAAGGCCCTGCAGCGGCAGCATGGCAAACTGCATGGCACTGGTTAAGATCGTCATGGCTCCCACCGCAATATCACCGCCGTATTTTAACAGAGATGAGTTAAAGCAAATGGAAATAATACTCTCACTGGACTGCATGACAAAGGTTGCCGCGCCCAGCGCTACACACGGCAGGATAACCGATGGAGTCAGGCCCATATTGCGCAGACGGATTTTCAAACGAGTCTTTTTTCCGGCCAGGAACGCCAGCACCCAGATGGTGGAACAGGCCTGGGAAATAACCGTTGCAAGCGCTGCTCCGCGTACGCCCATATGCATTCCGAAAATGAAAACCGGATCCAGCACAATGTTGCAGACCGCGCCGATCAGCACGGAGAGCATGCCGGTTTTCGCAAATCCCTGGGCCGTGATAAACATGTTCATGCCAAGCGTCAGTTCCACAAAAATGGTTCCCAGCGAGTAAATATTCATGTAGCTGACTGCATATTCAATCGTGTTTTCACTTGCTCCAAATGCCAGAAGGAATTTCCGGTTAAAGCAGAACAATACCGCCGTGAGGATAGCCGAGATCACCACCTGCAGCGTAAAGCAGTTGCCGAGAATCTTCTCTGCCTGATCATAATCCTGCTTTCCCATATGGATGGAAGCCCGCGGCGCTCCGCCGCTTCCCACCAGGGCCGCAAACGCTGAAACGATCATGATCAGCGGCATGCAGACTCCCACGCCAGTCAAAGCCAGGGCTCCGCTCTCTGGAATATGGCCGATGTAAATGCGGTCTACAATGTTATAAAGCATGTTGATAAGCTGCGCGGTGATAGTCGGAATAGCCAGGGAACGTAACAGCTTCCCAATGGGTTCCTTCCCTAAAAAATCTTTTTCGTCATTCATGTGCATTCCTTCTTTCTCTCATTTTTTGTGGACAAGCGTCGGACATTTTCCATGATCCGCTCATGAAAACCGGCAAAGCATTCCATCTCTTTCTCTGAAAATCCATCAAAGATGCCGGCAAGAAACTGCCGCTGGATCGCATCAATGGAATCTGTTACCGGAATGCTTTTTTCACATAACAGGAGATGGATCCGGCGCCGGTCTGAGGCATCCGGCTGTCTTGTCACCAGCCTTTTTTGGACCAGTGACTCCACTGCCTGGGAAACCTGTCCCTTGGACAGCATCCGCAGCTCCGCGATATCTGCCGCTGTATCCACACTGGGATTATTTCTCAGAAAGGTGATGATGGTGGCCTCCATCATGGAAAGCTGGTGTTCCCTGCAGATGCTCTGGATGCACGCCTCATGAGATTTAGTAATAAAACGCATGAGACGCAAAAATTCTGTTGCCTGAAGCATGTGTACCCCTTCCTTCTGTACTTTTCTTTTCCCGTCATTTGTTTTAGCATAAAACTGTTCTTTTTTGAACTATTTATCATTTTCATTATACACATTTTATAAAGATCCGCAAGCTGTACTTTATAAAATTGTATTTTTCCGAAGAATTTTTCCCGTTTTTTTAAAATATACTTGCTTTTCAAAAGTAAATCGTCTATGCTTCTCTTCAAGAAGCAAACTCTGGAGAGTCTCATGTATGGAGCGCCGAAGGTGTACGGCACAGAATGTGCCAATCTCTCAGGCAAAAGGACAGAGCAGTCTGATGCAGCAATGCATCCGTCTTTCCACACTCTTTAGAGGGAGTTTTTCATCTGCGAAGATGCAGCTGGAATACTTCCTTTTTTGTTTACAAAAAACCGGTTTTCTACTGGTTTTCTTCCCCCAGAGCTTCTATATAAACACCCCCACGGGAGAAAGAGTGAGTATTATGTTAAGTAAAGTAAGTGCGTTTCTGAACTGGCTGGATGGTTTTGTATGGGGTGTTCCCCTGATCGTCCTGATTCTCGCAACCGGTATCTTCTTAACCATCCGTCTGCGCGGAATCCAGTTCCACAAGCTGGGCATGGCCTGTAAATACATGTTCCAGAACGAAAATGAAGGCCACGGTGAGGTCAGCAGCTTCGCGGCTCTTTGTACCGCCCTGTCCGCCACCATCGGTACCGGCAATATCGTCGGTGTAGCCACAGCGCTGGTTTCCGGCGGTGCCGGAGCACTGTTCTGGATGTGGATCGCGGCCCTGTTCGGTATGGCCACCAAGTACGCAGAGGGTGTACTGGCCATCAAGTACCGCACCATTGATGAAAATGGCCATGTACTTGGCGGACCGTTCTATTACATCGAAAATGGTATGGGCAAAAACTGGCGCTGGCTGGGCAAGATTTTCGCCTTCTTCGGTGCCGGTGTCGGTCTTCTCGGAATCGGTACTTTCACCCAGGTCAACGGCATCACAGCCGCAGCCGGAAACTTTTTTGACCAGAACCGGGAACATGTGATAAACTTATTTGGAAATGATTACAGCATCGCAGTTGTCGTAACCGGCATCCTCCTGACCATCTGTGTCGCTCTGGTGGTGCTGGGCGGCATTCAGCGTATTGCAAGCGTTTCTTCCGTTATCGTTCCATTTATGGCAGTATTTTACATCATTGCCTGCATCGCGATCCTGGTATTAAACGCTGCCCGCATCCCGGCTGCGTTTGCTGAGATCATCCAGAGCGCCTTTGGCCTGCGTGCTGCTGCCGGCGGTGCCCTCGGTGCCGTGCTCATCGCAATGCAGAAAGGAATTGCCCGAGGTATCTTCTCCAATGAGGCAGGTCTGGGAAGCGCACCGATCGCTGCCGCTGCCGCTCAGACCAACGAGCCGGCACGTCAGGGTCTTGTTACCATGACCGGCACCTTCATCGATACCATCATTGTATGTACCATGACCGGCCTGTGCATCGTTCTGACCGGTTCCCACACCGCAGGTCTGGAAGGTGTCGCCGTTACCACCCGCGCATTCCAGATGGGACTTCCGGTACCGGCACAGTTTTCCGCATTTCTTCTGATGATGTGCCTGATCTTCTTCGCCTTTACCACCATCATCGGATGGAACTACTACGGAGAGCGCTGCCTGGAGTATTTATCAAACGGAAGCCATGGCGCAGTTATGGCATACCGTTTTCTCTACATCCTGGCCATCTTCATCGGACCGTTCATGACCGTAGAAGCCGTCTGGACCATTGCAGATATCTTCAATGCCCTGATGGCACTGCCGAACCTGATCGCACTGCTGGCGTTAAGCGGTGTGGTAGTGGCAGAAACCAAAGACTACTGGACGAGAATCCTTGGAGATAAGATCAGCAAATAACAATTTAAGAATAATCACAAAAGGTCCGAAGCAGGCCGGGGTGGTATCCCGCTTCTGCTTTCCTGGCTATTCTACGGTAATAAAAAACACAGCCAGAATGGTACTGGTAAAAAGCTGAAATTTCCGGCTTTTTATCAATACCGTTCTGGCTGATTTTATTTCTCTCTTAGCGGGAGCAATACAGCAGAAGCCGGTTATCCCGGCATTCCGCGGAGCATAAATATGGGTATACGTGTCCGGCTATGCAGCGACTGGTGTTTGAGGGAGGCGGACATTTTGTCCGACTATCCGCAAACATCTGTCAGCTGCATCGTCCGAACACAATACCCATATTTTGCGCAGCGGTATGCCGGGATTACCGGCTTCGGACCTGTAGTGCTGTACGCTCTTAAATTTTTATATTGTTCATGTGTGGATAATGTAGTTTTTCCGTCTTGTCATATCGTATTTTCGTTGTATAATAAAAAGCAGGCACCAACAAGACTATGTTTCATCAGTCCTGCCTTGCCTGCTTATATATTCCTTCAATACCATATTAATGTACTGGCTGAATGAGCGGTCATCTTTTTCTGCGTAATCTCTGATCGTCTGTATGATGTCGCTGTCCAGCGTGATGCTTACTTTCCCTTTTAGCGGTCTCATGCCGTTATCCTCCTTCTCTTTTGTACGGTTCACGATGTTCGCAAACTTTTTTGTACTATAGCATGAAGGATGATTCGATATTGCTAAGTAGGATAAAGTATGATAAAGTAGGATAAATCAAGGAAGGAGTTCTTCCAATGAAACATGAATATGATTCAGACAAGCTGATTTCTTCTAATAAAAAACTCTTATCCTGGGAAGAACTGCTGGAAAAGGGCGCTCTTTTAAAAGAGGCCATCCATCGTCTCTCCCTGATGCCAGGCATGCCCTATCTTGTTACAAAGAGCTGCACAGACGGTACCTTTCAGAAGGGAGATGTGATTTTTCTGGAGCCAGAAAATGATATCTTCTGTCCAAAGACCGGGCGCCGCATATCCCCTGGACAGTGTTCACAGGATAATCTGGATTTCGAATGCACTTCGGCAAACCAATCTGACTGACTCCTGTTCTGTTTTTGTCTTATTGTTTCAGCAGCGGCTCTAAAAATCCCTGCACCGCCTCTTCCACACTGGACGTATCGGTTCCTCCGCCATAATCCAAAATAACCAGACGGTTATTATCGCTCAGAATCAGCTCATCGAGCACAATTTCCGGTTCTTCTTCCGCTTTTCGCACTGCATCCGGTTCCTTCTGCAATTCCTGCTCAGTCCTCTCATCTGCCGCAATGACTTCCCCTGTTTTTTCTGTCCCAGATTCTGCTTTTTTTATCTGATACCGATACCAGGAAATGTTCACGCCATCCGGCAGAACACTTAAGGTCTCCGGCACTTCCAGTTTCGTCACGTCCCACCATTTGGACATATCTTTCGGATAGCACTTTTCCGTCTGCTGGATGATCCAGTGAAAACGGCTTTTGTAAACAGTCACAACCACCTGATTTCCAGCCCCGTCCACCTGAATATCATTGTTCTGATAACTGGCAAATGCAGTCTGTTTCCGGTTTTCATTTATCTCCTCGTTCCCGCACAAATGATCGATCACTGCCCCGGACAGCGGCATCAGAATCATACAGAGCACGGTCACACTGATCAGATAACCGATCCAGTTTTCGCGGGAATCGCCGCTTCCATGCTTCCGTATCCAGTAAAGCACCAGATATACGCTTCCCAGGATAATCAGGCTGGAGATAACCGTGGTGACAACCATGCGGATGGAAAGGGAAAATGCAATGGCAAGTGACACAGAAATCAGCAGTCCAAGCAAGATCACCAGTCGTTTTTTGCTTCGCAGCCGTTTCTTTAAATCCATAACCGGAAGATGATTTTCTTTTTTTAGCATGCACTCACTGTCCCGCACCCAGCAAAGCAGGTGCGCATAAGGAACCGCGTAAGTAAAGATGAGGACCAGACTGAGGGTCATGGAAAACAGCGTCCAGGGATCGGTAAACAGCTTTCCCGGATTCTGAAAGTACTGATACACCAGCCAGCACTCCAGCACCACGATCAGCGGATAGAAAATACGGGTGGACCATCCAAATACCAGAGATTTCTGAAGCAAGAACTGATTCGCGTCACTCATCTCTTCGGTCCGTTCCAGCATTTCATCCGTAGTATAAAAAATCTGCCAGTTTGTGCCGCTGCACTGAAACTTCCATCCGGCGGCTTCGCAGCGTTCCCGAAATTTGCCCGCATCCCAGGAATCAGCCCCGGTCAGTACGGAGGTCTTCGGTGCCAGCACCGCCACATAACGGCGCTTTTCCGGCTCACCCAGGCGGCACTTCATGCCGGTTGTGCCAATGCATTCCGGATACCAGCCCTCCAGGGCCAACTGTTCCAGATACTGACGCAGCGCGTCTGCCTCCCAGGGAGAAAATGTCCACCAGATGTGTTTTGTCTGTTTCATAAAGCCGCCTCCTTCCGCTTTCACCCTCTGTTTTCTCTTTTCATAACAGTTCCGTATTTTCACTGGCACGAGTAAATACCCATTCTTTCTATTTTTATTATATAAAATGTCCCCCCTTCCGCAAGAACACCTAGCTTACCCTTTTCTTACGTTTCTGTTACGCGTCCGCATGCTTTGCCAGGGTATTCTTCCCTTGTTTTTTTCTGCTTTCTGTGCTACAATCCTTATCGGTTAACGGAATGCAATGTGAGGGGGAGCTCCCTGACATTACGATCAGAACGGTACGGTTTTTGCGTTGCATGAACCGAACCCAAAAAACATTTATTACGATGACGAAAACCAGATTGCGAGGGAGTCCGTGTTCCGGGCTGAGAGGATCCCAGGAAGGATCGACCGTCCCCTGTCCGTACTCTGTCCAGATACGGGCTGTCAGCATTCTGTCTGAAGGTCTCGTTCAGGCATGCTGCGGCATGCCCTTTTTCATTTTGCAGGATTTCTCCCGCAGATGAACCAAATCCGAAACTCTTTCAGCAGAATATCGCGCCTGTGCGCACAAATTTATTCTGCCCGAAACGGGCCATTGGAGGTATTATTTTATGAGAAAATTTGTTGTACCAGCTCTTTCCCTGGCACTCTGCCTGGGACTTGTCACCGGATGTTCTTCCAAGACATCTGCACCGGCCGAAACCAGCGCATCCGCCGAGGAAACAACTTCAGAAACTTCTGCGGAAGATTCTTCCGAAGCAGAATCCACCGAACCCCAAAGCGTAGATTCCTTAAAGATTGCCTTTTCTCCTTACTCTGACGCCGACACCATTACCACCGCAACGGAGCCGCTGGAGAATCTGTTAAAAGAGGAGCTTCTGACCAAGGGTTACGATGTGGCTGATATCGATATGACCGTCGGCACCAGCTACACCGCGGTCGGTGAGGCCTTAAGCGCAGGAAGCGCGGACATCGGCTTCATCTCCGGCGGAAACTATGTGCTGTTCTCCGATGACTGCGATGTACTCCTGACCGCCCTTCGCTACGCCATCAACAAGGATTCCGAGGATCCGAAGGACTGGAACGACGGCACCATTGAGGAAAACACTGACCAGATGAGCACCTACTACCGCTCCATCATTCTGGCTGGCCCGAGCGAAAAAGGCCAAGAGCTGCTCGCAAAGGTCAACAATGGTGAAGAGCTGACCTGGGATGACTTAAACAGCGCAACCTGGGCTGTCATGGGACCAACCTCTGCGTCCGGCTACATCTATCCGTCCCTGTGGCTGCAGGAGCGTTATGGAAAGACGCTGGCCGACCTGGACAATGCTGTTCAGTCCGACTCCTACACCACTTCTCTGGCACGCCTTGCATCCGGACAGGCCGATGTCATGGTTTCCTTCGGACACATCCGTACCAAAAATGCTGCTGACTGGCAGGAGAAGCTGGGCGGAACCGATGAGATGGTAAAACAGACCGGCATCATTGGTGTGACAGAACCGATTTACAACGATATGATCGCCTACAGCAAAAACTCTGAGCTGATGCAGGATGAGGATTTCCGCAAGGCACTGGGAGATTCCTTCATTGAACTTGCAGAAAACGACGAAGGAAAAGAAATTTTCAGCGTGTTCAGCCAGATTGGCTATGAGTGGGGCGATGACGCCAACTACGATGGCGAGCGCGCTGCACAGGAGCTTTTAAAATCCCTCAACTAACGTGGCTGCCCCTTTTTCCGCAGTCACAAATCATATACAGGCAGGTATATTTTTCTATGGAACTTACATTACAGGATTCCGGGAAGCAGTTTCCCGGCGGAACCGTGGCCCTGAAACACGTAAATCTTTCCGTTTCCCAGGGCGAATTTGTCTCCGTCATCGGACCGTCCGGTGCCGGAAAGACAACGCTGTTTCGCATTTTTAACGGCATGGATGCCCTGACCTCCGGCGCTCTTTTGTTTGACGGCAAGCGCCAGGATGCTATGACAAAACGGGAGCAGAAGCAGATCCGCCTCTTCATTGGCACCATCTACCAGGATTTCTGTCTCGTAGAAAATTCCACCTGCCTGGACAATGTCCTTACCGCCTGTCTGCCGGATATGGCACTGTTTCCCGCCGTCTTCGGCCTCTACGGGCATGAGCGCCGCCAAGAAGCCTTAAAACTTCTGGACCGGGTCGGACTCTCTGAAAAAGCAGAAGAACCGGTCAAGGCACTGTCCGGCGGCCAGAAACAGCGTGTGGCCATTGCCCGCGCCCTGATGCGGCATCCAAAATTATTGCTGGCCGATGAACCGGCCGCATCCTTAGACCCGGTTACCGGCCACCAGATTTTAGAGCTGTTAAAGGAAATCCAGAAAACAGAAGGGGTCACCGTTCTGATGAACAGCCACAACCTGGAACTTTCCCTGGAGTTTTCTGACCGGATCATTGGACTGACAGACGGAAGCGTGGCCTTTGACGGAACGCCGGATCAGCTGGATGAAGCCATGATCCGTCTCATTTATGAAAAAGAAGGAGCTAATCCATGACGCAGACCTTACGACACAATCGAAAAACTGCATACCGTCTGTCCGGCTGGTTCCTCCTTCTGGCTGTTTTCTTCGCCGCCGCAGCTTTCACCGGCTGTGATCCGGCGCTTTTTTTTGCGCGGAAAAGCCATCTGGCTGACCTGGTTTCCGACATGCTCCGGCCGAACCTTTCCTACCTTCCCAAGATTCTGACACCGCTTTTTTACACCCTGCAGATGTCTGTCTGCGGAACCATTCTCGGATCCGTCCTGGGACTTCTGACAGCTCCTTTCGGCACAGTTTCCCTGCGCTTTCCGGTCGTCTTGCGCAGACTGGTCCGCTTTGTGATTCAGGTGCTTCGCTCCTTCCCGGCTCTGGTACTAGCGCTGCTTGCCACCTTTTTATTCGGACTTGGCACCTTCGCGGGCACCTTTGCCATCACCCTCTACACCTTTGCCATCATGACAAAGCTCACTTATGAGGATGCAGACGCCGCCAACACCGCAGCCTACCTGGCCCTCCGTTCCATGGGCTGTGCCCCGTTTCCGGCCTTTATCCATGCGGTTCTGCCCGAGATTCTTCCCTCATACCTGACCAATGCCCTGTATCTTCTGGAAACCAACGTACGCCAGAGTTCCATCCTGGGCTATGTAGGCGCTGGCGGCATTGGCCTGATCCTGAATGAAAAGATTTCCTGGCGGGAATTTCAGAAGGTGGGCGCCATTCTCCTGGTGCTGTTTCTGACCGTCTGTGTCATCGAGAGCATCAGCCGGTATCTGTCTGCCCTGATCCGCAGGGAATTTCTGGTACAGACCGTGTCCGGAGCAAAAAGGAAACGGCACCTCACGCTGCTTGGCACAGGAATACTTCTGGTATTTTTCGTCTGTCTCGCAGCCCAGACACCGCCAGACTTTTCCCATACCAGCCCCGAAACCTTAAAGAGCATGATAGGTGGCCTGCTGCAGGCTGACTGGGCTTTTTTCTTTTCCACAAAAAAAGACGGCCTCTTTTACCTGTTGTTTGAGACTGTCTGTATTTCCATTACAGGAACCGGAATCGGCGCGCTTCTGGCCTTTCCCTTTGCGTTTTTCAGCACCCGCCGGTTCGCTCCTGCCCCAGTATGCGCGGTTTTCCGCCTGCTGGTGATTGCCATCCGCTCCATCCCATTTCTGATTTACGGACTGATTTTCATCCGGGTATCCGGTCCTGGCGCCTTCACCGGAGTGCTGACCCTCGCCATGTGCAGCATCGGCCTTCTGACCAAACGCTTCACCGAATGCCTGGATATGCTGGACCCAGGCCCGTACCGGGCACTCCTTGCCATGGGTGTTTCCCCGCTGGCGGCTATCCGTCACGCCGTGCTTCCACAGATTGCCCCGGCATTCGCCTCTGCTGTTCTTTACCGGTTTGATGTGAATATCCGCGAGGCATCGGTCCTGGGCCTGGTGGGTGCCGGCGGCATCGGCGCCCCGCTCATCTTCGCCATGAACAAATACAACTGGTCACGGGCAGGCGCGATTCTTCTGGGACTGATTCTGCTGGTGTGGATCATGGATGTGGTGTCAGGGAAGCTGGCAGAGAAGTAACATAACCTTTTACTGAACACTCTGGATCATCTCTACAAACACATTTTCACTTCCACCCGGTTCATAGCTTAGTGAATACGCAAATCCGTCCTGCTGCCAGATAGCCAGCTTATACTGCTCCTCATCGCCTTTTAATGTCACCGACACTTCATTTACGGTTATTTCCTTTACATCGGAATAGACATTATAATCTCCGGAAATGTCATCGGTGCCTCTGGCTTTGCGGAACAGCACTGCTTCATCCTGACTTTCCCCCTGGTATTCCACCTGTGCGAATTCATTCCATCCATTTGTATACACGGTGCTGGTCACTTCAAATGGAATGTTTTTCACTTCCAGCACAGAAAAACCAATGGACTTGGAAAGTTCTGCAAGGGAATCCACTTCCACCATGCCGTTTCCAACCATGGCACCAGCCTGGCCGCCTGCCTCATTCTGAGACTCTTCTGGTCCCGGCACTTCAAAGCCTGCCATGGTCTCTCCCGGTGCCGTCCCGACTGCCGTGCCCGTGGGATCCTGCGGAAGTCCATTTCCCCGATGCAGCAGCTGCGGCACAGTCAATCCGCCCACAAGCAGCATCATGATACAGGCTGCAACGGAAAGATACCTGGAAGTCCGGCCATAGGACAGGAAGCGGCTGTGAATAATCTTTCCGGATTCTGGTATTTTTTCAGTCTCTATCCCTTCTTTCACATTCTGAAGGACACGCTGCTTCATCTCATCCGTCACCCGGACCTGATCCATGATTTCGTTATACTTTTTACTCAAAATCATACTCCTCCTTCAGAATTTTCTTTAACCGCTTCCGGCCTCTGCGCAGATCGGACCGGACCGCACCGTACTCTCCCGGCGGTTCAAAATCTTTGCAATCTGAGCTGTTGGATATCCTTCATAATAGAAAAGATGAATCACCTCACGGTTTGCGTCCGGCAGCTGCTTCACTGCCTCCCACAGAAAAGAAAGGTCCTCCCGTTCCTGGCTCACCAAAGTTTCTTCCAGTTCATCGGTATCCCGCAGGCGGTTGTAATCCAGACGGTTTTTGCTTAAGTTTGCTGCCACCCGGAGGAGCCAGGCCTTTTCATGCTCTGGTCCCTGAAGCTCCGGCTGCACGGTCAGATATCTGATCAAAGTCTCCTGCAGGATTTCTTCCGCATCACTCATGTTATGAAGGTAGGAATAGGCCATCCGCAAAATTGCGTTACCAAAGGTGTCCAGAAGACGTTCTGCATTCCGGCCAAACTGCTCTGCATTCTGCGCTATATTCTCCTCTGCATTCTGAATTTTTCACGGCTGTTTTTACTTTTTATGCCGTTCTATCTTATATACAGACGAGGGCTGCGAAATGTTGCAGCAAAAGAAAAATATTTTTTTAGTAGCTGATATAGTGGTGCACCATATCCCTGGCGCGCTTATATTCCTCCAGGTTCATGGTGATCTTTCCTTTTTCTATGGAAATAACCCGGTCCTCTTCCAGTTTTTTGATGGTTCGGTTTAAAGTCTTCACGGTAATGCCGCACTCCTCATAGAGCTGCTGCCGGGTCTTTTTGATGATGATGTGCCCCGTCTTCTCAACCTTCTCCATGGCAGCCGCACGCAGGACATAGTCCAGCAAAATAAACTGCGGTGGATAAAAGAGCCTTGCGCCGCGGTTGTAGGAGGAACGGTAGAGCTTGTAGGCGATCTTGTGAGCCACCAGACGCAGGAAGTGGATATCCTTCGCAATCCAGTCCTCAAAATCCTTCCGGCTGATGTAAAAGACCGTTGTCTCGGTCAGTGTTTCAATGGTTACGGAGGTTTTCGGCATGCCCGCCAGAATCGTCACCTCGCCCACAAAGTCAATGGGCTCATTCTTTTCAATCATGAACACATTGCCGTTCTGGAATTCATTGATCACCCGGTGCTCACCCCTGGCAATGATTCCAAAATATTCCAGCTCGTAATCCTTCTGGTGGATGATAACGCCTGGCGCGTAGGTTTTGATCCAGTAGCGCTGTTCCAGCTCCTTTGGCATATATTTTAAGTAGTTTTCCAGTTCCGGTACTTCTTTTCTCAGTTCTTCCAGTGTCATTGTCCCTGCCCCCGTCTTCGGTCATTCTTTCTCGTCCGCTTTTTCACATTTCGGCCTTTTGCATTCCGCTTTTTCACATTTCCGCTTTTTCGTATTTCATCTATTTTGCATGATCTGCCCACCCCGCGGACAACACCGATTGTATTTTTCATTATAATTTGAAACTTCTTCCCTGAAAAGTCCCATTTGTCCTTTTTTGAAAACGCCTCTTACGCTAGAATGAGCGTGTTGAGAAACGTTACACAAAAAACTTACACAAAGGAGTAACCTTATGGACAAGTACATGTATCCTTCCCTCAAGGCCCGCATTCAGGCGGAGTACAAGATCTATCTGCTGGCATTTCTCTTTATTGCCATCGCAGACAAAATCGGCCAGATCAAAATCCCCTTCGGTCTCGGCACCTTTATTCTCTTCCCTATTTTCTATTCCCTGATCCTTGGCATTCTCTCCGGCCCGCAGGTCGCAAAGATTGTAAAATCCAAAGAAGTCAAAGCGGCATCCAAACTGGTTATCGTCGCCATCTGTCCCTTTATCGCAAAACTCGGCATCAACGCAGGCGCAAGCATTGAGACCGTCATTTCCGCTGGTCCGGCCCTGCTGTTACAGGAATTCGGAAATCTGGGCACCATCTTTTTAGCAATGCCGCTGGCTCTGATGCTTGGCTTAAAGCGCGAGGCCATCGGCGCTACCCACTCCATCAACCGTGAGACCAACCTGGCCCTCATCACCGATATGTACGGACCAGATTCACCGGAGACCCGCGGCAGCCTTTCCATCTATGTGGTAGGCGGCATGATCGGCACCATTTACTTCGGCTTCATGGTTTCCATTATCGCTTCCTTAAACATTTTCCATCCCTATGCCCTGGGCATGTCCTCCGGTGTGGGCGCCGGCATCATGATGGCCAGCGCAACTGCTGTCCTCACCGAGATCTATCCGGCTATGGCAGATCAGATTTCTGCACTGGCCAGCGCCAGCGAGACCATCTCCGGCATCGATGGCATCTACATGGCGATCTTTATCGGCATCCCGCTGTGCAACTGGCTGTACGCAAAGCTGGAGCCGGTCCTTGGCCGCAGAAGCAACAAGAACGCAAGCAAAACCAACGCATAATATCTGGAGGAACAAATCAGTATGAGATACATTGAATGGGCATTTTTATTTCTGTTATCCGGCCTTGGCATTGCCCTGGCAAACTTTGTCGGCTTCCACGTAGCCTTCACCGACTCCCTTCCGGGTGTCTGCATCCTGCTTGTCATTGCCATTGCAGGCGTTGCAGTCAGCAAAGTCGTTCCGTTAAAGCTTCCGATTGTTGCTTACGTTTCCATCCTGGGACTGTTAGCTGCTTCCCCGATTTCTCCGTGCCGTGAGTTTGTCATTGCTTCTGCCGGAAAGATTAACTTCACCGCTCCGCTCACCATGGTAGGCGCTTACGCAGGAATCTCCATCAGCGACCAGATCCACACCTTCGTAAAACAGGGCTGGAAGATGATCCTGATCGGCATCTTTGTCATGACCGGAACCTTTGTGTTCTCCGCAATCATTGCTCAGATCGGACTGACACTCACCGGAGCTATCTAGGAGGGCTTTTATGGCTGATTTACGCATTACCCATGTGTCCGTTCTTTTGGAGGACGGAACCATTTTAAAAGACCAGAATGTGGATGTAACCGGCGGACACTTCTCCCGCATCGCACCGGCCGGGGAAGATTCTTCTGCGAGCGCAGCCTGTGCCGCTGCCAGTCTGGCGACCGGAACATCTGTCCAGAACGGCGCAGACACTGTTCCTGATCAGACTCTGGACGGCCGCGGCAAGCTTCTCATGCCGGGTCTGGCCGACTGCCACATGCACACCGGCCAGCAGCTGTTAAAGGGCCGCGTCCTGGACGAGCTCCCCATGATCTGGACCCGGATCATGCTTCCCTTTGAAAGCACCCTGACACCGGAAAACATGCGTCTCAGCGCAGAGCTGGCCGCCCTGGAGATGATCCGCTCCGGCACCACCGCATTCATCGATGCCGGAAGCTACCATATGAAAGAGGCCGTAAAGGTCTACCGCAAATCCGGTCTGTGCGGCGTCCTCTCCCTCTCCACCATGGATGAAAAGGGACTCCCCGCTTCCATTGCCACCACAACAGAGGAGGCCGTAAGCCTGGCCGATGACTTTTACGAATTCTGCAAGGAGGATTCAAGACTGAAACCAGCCTACGCCCTGCGTTCCCTCATCTCCTGTTCCGAAGACCTGATCCGTCAGACCTCCGAGCACGCAAATGAGCGGCAAGCGCTCTTGCAGGCTCACATGAATGAATATGCAGGCGAAGTCAATTTCCACCTGCAGCGTTTCCAGCTGCGTCCCTACGAGTACCTGGATTCCCTCGGTGTCTTAAGTGACCGCTTCATCGGCGCCCACAGCATCATCCTCTCTGAGCACGAAAAGGCTTTGCTGCGTGACCGGGATGTGAAGGTCTGCCACTGCCCCTTCAGCAACTGCGGCAAGGGCATTCCGGATACCCCATCCCTCTTAGAGCAGGGCATCTGCGTGGGGCTTGGCACCGACGGCGCGGCCCACGGCGGCTTAAGCCTCTGGAATGAGATGAAGATTTTCCGCTCCGTCATGAACGCAAAACACGGCGTGGCCCAGGGCAATCCGTCCATCATGCCGGCAAAGCAGATCCTCTCCATGGCCACAAGAGACGGCTACCGTCTGATGAAAGAAGACGGCGGCGTCATCGCAGCCGGAAAGAAAGCTGACTTCATCACCATAAATTTACGCCAGCCACATCTATATCCTACTGGAAATCTGGTGAATACGCTGTTAGAATGTGTAACAGCGGCAGATGTCTGCGATGCAGCCGTAGACGGACAGCTTCTGATGAAGAACCGCGAGGTTCTGACTCTGGACGAGGAGCGCATTCTGGCTGACGCAGAACGTTATATGAATACTCTGTAAAAAATTCAACGCAGCTATCCTGCTCCGAAACCGGATGGGATAGCTGCGATTTTATCAAAAGAAAGGTAATTTTCACTATGATCATGACTTCCCTGATTCTGATGATCCTGTTAAACATCATTGTGGGTGCCTGCGTAGGACTGACCGGCATTGCCGGTTTCCTGCTTCCCATGTTTTACACCGGTTTTCTAAACATGCCCTCCACTGAAGCACTGGCTTTAAGCTTCTCCGCCTTTCTGGTATCCGGCATCATCGGTTCCATCAATTTTTACCGGGCAGGGAACCTGGAAATACGCCCCGCCCTGGTACTCTCCCTTGGAAGCCTGATCGGTGCCATCTTCGGCGTAAAGATCAACCTGCTGATCCCGGAATCCACCATCAAGGTAATCTTATACCTGGTAGTGCTCTTCTCCGGCATCTCCATCCTGCTGCGAAAGGATGCCCCGGCCGGGGACAAGAGCCGCAGGCTGGTCAAAGCTGATACCAGAAAAAATCTGCTCTACGTGGTACTTGGCATCGTGACCGGTGCCATCTGCGCCGCCTCCGGAGCCGGCGGCCCGGTCCTCGTCATGCCCCTTTTAACCGTAATCGGCTTTCCGGTCCACACCGCAGTCGGCGTAGCCCTCTTCGATTCCATCGCCATTGCCCTTGTGGCAGCTTCCGGCTATCTGGTCCATGCGGCAGGAAGTAAAGAAATGTGGATGCTGCTCCCCATCCTTCTGATTGGCCACGCCATCGGTGTCTTCTTCGGCAGCCGCAACGCCACCCGCATCAACCAGAAGCTGTTAAAACGGATTGTGGCCGTTGCCTCCATCCTAATCGCACTCATGAAGCTGCTCCTGTAAATGCAAAAATATTGATATGTAATCACTAAAAGGTCCGGAAGAGAATGAGACCGCATGTTTTTTCTTACCGTAGCAAAACTAATAACGCAGAAGTTCCGGACTCCTCATGCAGAATAAGCAGACACATTGGAATTTTCTTCATGAGCGAGCATAGCGTCAGACCGGAGACCCTTGTTTGAGCACGCATCGCGTGCGAGTTTGGGTCGCAGGTTTGACAATAAGCGGCGCAGCGAATGAAGTACAAAATTCCACCGTGTCTGCGGTTCTGTATGAGGAGTCCGGAACTTCGGACCTTTATTCGGTTTTGTGTGTCAAATTTTCTAGCCCTGAATAAATCTGCTTAAGAACTCCTTGGTCTTTGCTTTCTGCGGATTGCCGAAGATATCTGCCGGCTTTCCTTCCTCCTCAATGACTCCGTCTGCCATGAATACCACATGGTTGGAGACATCGCGGGCAAAGGTCATCTCATGAGTTACGATGATCATGGTGATGCCTTCCTTTGCAAGGGTACGCATAACGGCCAGTACCTCGCCTACCATCTGGGGATCCAGCGCGGAGGTCGGCTCATCGAACAGCAGCACTTCCGGCTCCATAGCCAGAGCACGGGCGATGGCCACACGCTGCTTCTGTCCGCCGGAGATCTGCTTCGGCTTTGCATTGATGTACGGTGCCATGCCTACCTTTTCCAGATACTTCATGGCATTCTGTTTTGCTTCCTCTTTGGAACGCTTTAACACCTTGGTCTGGCCGATCATGCAGTTTTCCAGAACGGTCAGGTTGTTAAACAGGTTAAAGCTCTGGAACACCATGCCTACCTTAGAACGGTATGCCGGGACATTGACACCCTTGTCGGTGATGTCCTTCTCATGATAGAGGATCTCTCCGGTGGTCGGAGTCTCCAGCATGTTGATACAGCGCAGCAGCGTAGACTTACCGGAGCCGGACGCGCCGATGATACAGGTAACATCGCCGGTATCAACGGTAAAGTCGATGTCGCGCAGGACCACATGCTTGCCGAAGGATTTGCTTAAATGACGAATTTCCAGTACATGATTCTCTGCCATTGTTAGTCTTCCTCCTTCTTTTTCTCTTCATAACGGTACATGCCGCTGGTGTGGGCCAGGGTGTCCGTGGTTGCCAGATCATAGTTGTCAGAACCGTCCATGCGGTTCTCCAGCCACCGCAGGATGCGGGAGCAGGTAAAGGTCATGATAAAGTACACAATCATGGTGATGGTGTAGGTCTCAAAGTTCATGTACAGGGCACCTGCTGCGGATTTGGTCTTGTAAAGCAGCTCTGCCACACCGATCACGGAAAGCACGCAGCTGTCCTTGATGTTGATGATCAGGTTGTTGCCGATCTGCGGCATGATGTTTCTCAGGGCCTGGGGCAGAATGACATAAAGCATGGTCTGTACATGGGTCATGCCAATGGCCTTTGCGCCCTCGGTCTGGCCCGGATCAATGGAAAGGATACCGCCGCGGACTGTCTCAGCCATGTAGGCACCGGTATTGATGGACAGGATAAAATATGCGGCCTGCCACATGCTTAAGTTTAAGCCTAAAAGCGGAAGCATACCGTAGTAAATAAACATGGCCTGCGCCATCATCGGGGTACCGCGGAAAAATTCCACGTAGGCATTCATGATGAGCTTGATCACCCATAAAACTGCCTTCTTAATCGGATTGTCTTTTGCTTCAACCGGAATGGTCTGCACGATACCCACTGCGAAACCGATGATGCATCCCACAATGGTGCCCACCAGCGCAATGCGGATGCTGACTCCTGCACCCTGCAGCATAGACATTCCGTATCTCTGGAATACGACCATCACACGGCCGAAAAAGTCTGTTGGCATAATACTTCTCCTTTGAAATTTAAAACTGTAGATTAAGGGCGCGCCTGACGGTGCGCCCACATGGAATCTGAATTAGTTAGCCAGCGGCTGAACAGAAATAGCCTCGTCCATCATAGCAGAAAAATCATCTTTGGTCATCTTGGTGAGGACGCTGTCGATGGCTTCTTTTAACTCGGTGTTGCCCTTCTTCATGGAGATACCGATGTTGATATCCTCATCGCTTACCTGGAAGTCGTCATCACCGCCGCCAAACTCAAGCATCTTGAAGTTCGGGTAAGCAACTAAAGCGCCTTTACCGGTCGGCTGGTCGGTTACAACCAGGTCACACTTATCTGCGTTTAAGGACATCAGCATATCCGGTGCGCTCGCGGTTGCAGCCAGGATGTTTGCGTCCGGAATCTGCGGCAGGCAGTTCTGATACCAGATGGTGCTCTGCTGGGAGGTACAGGTTGCGCCGGCCAGATCTGCAACGCTCTTTGCGTCTGCATACTTGCCGTCCTGTTTTACCAGGGTAACGATGGTTGCGTAGTAGTACGGCTCAGAGAAATCGACTGCCTGAAGACGCTCCTCGGTGATGGACTGTCCTGCGATAACACAGTCAACCTGACCAGACTGGATAGCCGGGATCAGGGAATCCCAGTCAAGACGGACGATCTGAAGATCATAGCCTAACTCCTCACAGATTTTCTTTGCCATCATAACATCATAGCCGTAAGCGTATTCATTGCTGTCAGCGATGGGAACCGCACCGTTGGAATCATCCGGCTGTGTCCAGTTATAAGGTGCGTATGCGCACTCCATAGCTACCTTTAATACTTTCTTCTCGCCGTCCTTTGCAGCCTCGGTCTCGCCTGCTGCAGTGGTCTCAGCCTTGCTGCCGCCGCATGCGGTCATGGATGCTGCCATCAGGGCTGCCATAGCGGCTGCCATCAGTTTCTTTGCGTTCTTTTTCATAATGTTTCCTCCTCGCGCATGAAAAAAGTAAAGAAGCCCCTTGGTTGAAGGCTCCTTTGCTTTCTTTTTCACGCATATTCTTGGTTTATAAGCTTGTTTTATCATACAACCCGTCTGTATCTTTGTCAATTGCTTATTTTCTTAACTGCCCCATTCCTGCTCAGTTTCCCGGCCCCGGTGTCTGGGATACTCCAGGTGAACTGCTCACGCCAGAGCCTGATGCTCCCCCGGGACCGCCCGGACTGCTCTGGGTTCCGTTGGAGCCGGAACCCGGACCGCCCGATGAGGAACTGCCGGAGGACGCATTCTGTCCGGAACTGTTCTGCCCCGGATAAGCCTGGGCAGAGCCTGGGGACTGTGCGGATGTCGGCTGGGAAGCCGGCTGCGCTGCCGTTGTCGGCTGCGGCTGAGCGGCCGTTGTCGGCTGCGGCTGGGCGGCCGTTGTTGGCTGCGGCTGGGCGGCCGTTGTTGGCTGCGGCTGAGCGGCCGTTGTCGGCTGCGGCTTTGTCTCCGATTCTGTCTGGGCCGGCTGGGTCTGCTGAGGCTTCGTCTCGGATGCTGCGCCGCCATTCTGGGCCGTGGTGCTGGTCGTGCCGCTCCCCGAGCCATCCAGATGATAGCAGAGTACCGGCATGCCCGCAGAAATATTCTCATAAATCGTCTTGGCTACCGCCGGCGGCAGATTGATACAGCCATGGGAACCATTTGTCTTGTAAATCCTGCCGCCAAAGCTGGACCGCCAGTAAGCATCGTGCATGCCAATACCGCCGTTAAACGGCATCCAGTAAGACACCGGTGTCGCGTAATTCTCGCCCTTTAAGGTCGCATTGCGCTGCTTGTAAGTCAGCGGATATACACCGGCCGGAGTGCTCCAGCCCCTGGACTCATTGCCGGACACAAAGTCCGACTCCACCACAAGTTTTCCTTCCTTATAGAAGAACATGTGCTGGGCCGTCAGGTTGATCTCCGCGTACGTATTGCCGTAGTCATTTGCATCATGGGAGGCCGCCGTCTGGCTGTAGACCGGCTCCCGCTCCTGGCTCTCACAGGAAAGGAGAATCTGTTTTAAGGCCTCGGTTTCCTCACTCTGGTTAATTTTCCAGCCGTACACACTTTTGCTGATGGTAACGGTCTGCCCGTAAGAGGTTTTCAGGGTCTTTGGCTTGTAAGCTGTATTGTAGGTCTGAGCCAGCCAGGACACATACTCTCCAATCTTTGACTCATCCAGAGACACGCCGCCCTGCCCGTCGCTCACCAGCCAGGTATGGATTTTTTCGCCATCCAGTACCTCGTTTTTGCTGCCAAAGCGGTAGGTGACTGTGGTATGTACATACTGGTTCCATGCTGCGAGTTCTGCATTCAGTGCCTCATTGTCTGCTGTAATCTGGGGTTTTTCGTATACATCCGCCTCTTCCAGAGAAAGAGTTTCCTGAAAATTTAAAATTGCGTCTTTGACCGCGTCAGAAAGAAGCTGCGGATCCGGCTTCGCACCCGGGTTCTCCGGCACAATCTCATATCCCGTTCCGGATATATAATCCGATATGTACGCATCCTCCGGTGCCGCAGCCTGCTCTGGTTTTAAACAGTTAAGCCCTGATACCGCGTCAGAAAGCTTTGTCTCATCAAAGGCCGCCATGGTATCAATGGTATAGTCCACATACCGGCCAACGTGAAATCCCCAGGCAAGAGTACTCTGGTTTTGCAGGATCTGCTCCAGCGTCCCGTCAAATTCCGGGTGAAGGCCAATTTCACTTCCACAGATCACTTCATCCGCACCGCCCCGCTCCTGAAGTGTCAGGATATAGCCACTGGTCCCCTCCGTAATCTTCGTTTTGGTTTCTTCCGGGGTCAGTCCAGACACATCCAGACCATTGATGGTGGTATTAGGGAAATAGACCCGTTTGTATTTCTGGCCCATTCCCACATAGACAGCGCCGGCAGCAACTGCCGCAGTCAGGACTGCTCCCCCGACTGCTACGGCAATTTTTCTGCCGGCTCTTTTCCGTTCCTGTCCCTGATTTTCAGAATCCTGTGCCGCGTGATTCGGTGCGGCCTGATTCTGCGTGTTCTCATTCAGCCCGCTCTGACGATTCTTTTCCTCATTCTCCTTCCGTTTTTGCCTGTTCCATTTGCCACGGCTGCGCCCATGGCCAGCCCGCTGATTTTCTGTTTCCATAAATATCTTTCATTCCTTCTATACATTGTCCTTGTTAGTTATAGCAGATGACCGGAATCCCAGTGTATACCAGGTCATAAAGTGCCGCTGCCTTATCCGGCGGCAGGTTCACGCAGCCGTGGCTGCCGCTGTTCTGGTAAATGGTTCCGCCAAATTTGCTGCGCCAGTTCGCGTCGTGAAGTCCAATTCCGCCATTAAACGGCATCCAGTAAGACACCGGTGTCTCGTATTCGTACTTGCCATCCGCCTGCTTCTGTCCGCGCAGAACACGGTCACGCTGCTTGTAGGTGAGACTGTAAAGTCCCGGCGGTGTCGTGTAATTCTTGGATACATTGCCTGTAACGCACGGTGCCTCCCAGACTACTGCTCCATCCTTCGTCATGTATACATGCTGACCAGAGAGATCTACCTCCACATAAGTACTGCCCCACTCGGCCGCGCTGCGGTCCACCGCTTTTGACGCATAGACCGGTTCCCTGCTCTGGGACTGAGCCGTGCGTATCACATCCGCAAGAGCCTGGGCTTCTCCGGCCTGGTCAATTTTCCAGCCAAACGGTCCGGTCACGCTGACATCCCGGCCGGTGGCTGTATGAAAGGCGCGGGCAGTTCCCGCTGTATTGTATTTCGCAGCCAAAGCCTGTACGTAAGCATTCACCTGATCCATATTCAGCTGAATCTGCCCCTCTGCGCTGCCTGTGATCCAGGAACAGATGGTTGCGGAATCCAGGACCTCGCTCTGCTCTCCAAATGTATAAGTGACCGTCATCTCCCGGCAACGGTTCATGGTGTCGCAGAGTGTTTTTAAGTTCTCGTCATCCTTGGTCACAGACGGAGTGTAATAGCAGCCTGCTGCCTCCAGATCCACTTCTGTCTCCCCTTTGGATGCCGCCTCCCGGATAAGCTGTGCGGTCTTTTCCCGGTCTGCGTTATTGCCGCGCACCTCCGGGACAATGGTGAAGGGCTGGCCTTCCTGATAACCGGACACATAGGCATCTTCCGTTGTGACAATACTGCTGCCGCTGATGGCATTTAAACTGCCGATCTTCGCGTCCAGCGCCGCGCTGTCAAAGCTGCCTGTCATATCAGAACGGTGCTTGTTGTCCACATCCGGGCCGGAGAGCCGTCCGGACGAATTCTGCTGATCCAGGATCTGCTGCAGATACCCCTCTGGCAGTCCCACAGAATAGCCAATCTCCGGACCGGTGATGACCTCCGTCTTTCCGCCCTTTTCTTTTATGGTAAGTTTGTAATCGCTGGCATAAAAATCCGCAATGCGCTGTGTAGCCTGGTCCACCGTCATATTGCTGATGCCAAGGCCGTTCACCGAGGTTCCGGGCACAAAGGTAGTTTCATCTGCGTAGGCTGTGCAGGACAGCGTAAGAGCCAATCCGGCAGCAAAAACCATACATTTTACGTTTCGTCTCCAACTTTTTTTCATATTCCATCCTCCTGACACGCGTCATGTCTTATTCGAACCGGCCTTATCTCCGGCCGGCAAAATCCGTTTTCGCAGCAATCGTATCTCCCATTATAGAAGCAGTCAGAAAAACCGTCAAGCACATGCACCTGACGGTTTTCTTACGGTTTTAGGAATGGATCAGCCAGAAGAAATATCCGGCATAGCAAAGCAACATCAGAGTTCCATTATGATCTTCATAAGCATATCCTCCTTTTCCGGTACCGGATCTCCTCTTTTCGTAATACGAAAAGCGAGACCTCCACCGTACCCTTGTTCTTTGTACGGTGAAAGTCTCGCTGCTTGGTCGTAAACCGGATTTTCCAGTTTTTAACATACTTTTAACTGTCTTCAGGCCTCTTCGCTGTTCTTTTTCTCAGCTGCCTGTCTCTGAAGTGCTGCGGAGGCTGCTGCCGCAATGGCCTGGTCGGACGCTGCCTGGGCTTTTGCTGCCGGATCCTGCGGTACCGAAACCGGACGGTTCACTGCCAGTGGAAGGTTCACGCCCATAATATTTAAGACAACACCCTTTGCTTCTTTATCTAATACCTTCGGAAGCTGCGCCGCGTCTACAATGACCGGCTTAAACGCATTGTTGCGGTTAAAACGGCTGAATTCCACAGCATCGGTAAATACCAGCTGGTATTTATCACCAGTATTCAGCTTAACCAGCGGAGTTCCTTTGCCATCCTGCTGAAGCGCAAAGATGAATTTGCTCTTCATAAAGTCAGCAGACATCTCTTCCTGGAGCTGTGCCATGCGCTTTGCGTCCTGAAGTTCCTTCGGTCTGCGCACCTCCTGGGCAAAATACAGGGCGGTCAGATGAAGCTGCGGATTTTCAATCCACTGCTTGCCCTCTTCCACCTGCGGATTTTCTCTGCGCTTTGCGAATTCATCAATCTGGAGCAGATCCATTTTGTCATCATAGTGGATTTCCAGCGCATTGACGCCCATGGTATAAAGATTGGTAAAAAACAAAAGCATATGGTTAGAAAGAATCTTTGCAACTCCTACCGGAATCTTCTCTTCCTTTAACTCTGCCACTCTTGCCTTTGCGGCATCCTCAGACAGATAGACGAATACCTTGTCGTCATAGGTTTCTCCATCACACTCTACGTATGGCTCCTTGGTATATCCTGAAATCAGTGCGTACACTGCACCCTCTGCGTCTTTCATCTGCGCCAGCAGTCTGTCTTTTCCCTCACTCATATTGCTCTCCTGTCCGCGGTTCCACATGGTAGTTTCTGCGTTCCGCCTGTCTTTTTCCGTGAATCTCTTTCCTGTCGCTTCACGGTCTGCTCCTAATTATACAGGCTTTTTTTCTCTTTTTCAAGCAGATCAGTTCCAGTTCATCCGTCCATAGCGCAGGGTCATGCCGTGGATCTCCTGTTTTAAGTCTTCAGTCAGGTCAGACTTGGCCAGACGCCATTTCCAGTTCGTTCCCACTGTGGACGGCTTATTGATCCGGCTGCGGTTGTCCAACCCCATATAATCCTGCATCGGAATAACGCAGAGAACTGACCGGCTGCGAAGGATCAGGCTAATCAGGGACTTGCCCAGCTTTGACTGCGGGGTATACTGGTCGCAGAGATACTCCCGTACCATCTTCTGTTCTTCCGGAGTAATACTCTTCCACCAGCCAGCCAGAGTCTCATTGTCATGAGTTCCCGTGTAGGCTACGGAATTTTCTGTATAGTTGTGCGGCAGATAGTCGTTGGCACAGCCGGAATCCCTGGAATCAAACGCGAACTCCAGCACCTTCATGCCCGGAAAACCGCTTTCCTGCACCAGACGGCGCACGGAATCCGTCACATAACCCAGATCCTCGGCAATGACCTGCTTCCAGCCAAGAGCCTGCTCCACCTTCCGGAACAGGTCAATGCCCGGTCCCTTTTCCCAGTGTCCGTTCACGGCAGAAGTCTCCCCGTACGGAATGGAATAATACTCGTCAAAGCCCCGGAAATGATCGATGCGCACGACATCGTAAAGGCGGAAACAATGGGCCAGTCTTGAGATCCACCACTGATATCCGGTTTCCCGGTGATAATCCCAGCGGTAAAGCGGATTCCCCCAGAGCTGTCCGTCTGCGGAGAAGCCATCCGGCGGGCAGCCGGCCACCGCAAGCGGGAGATTGTCTGCGTCTAACTGAAACAGCTCCGGATGCGCCCAGGCATCCGCGCTGTCCATAGATACATAGATTGGGATATCTCCGACCAGCTGGATTCCCCGCTCATTGGCATAGGTTTTCAGCTGGTTCCACTGGAGGTAAAACTGATACTGCAGATACTGCTGGAATTCAATATCAAAATACAGTTCCCTACGGTAATAGTCCATGGCATTGCCCCAGCGCAGGCGGATATCTTCTGCCCATTTCGTCCACTCTACGCCATCAAACCGGTCTTTAACAGCCATAAAAAGGGCATAATCAGAAAGCCACCAGTTATTTTCGGCAACAAACTTCTGGTAATCCGGATTTTCATGGATATGGCTGCGCTCATAGGCCTTGCGAAGCAGCGGATAACGGCCAAGATAAAGTTTTTCATAGTCAATATTGCGCTCGTTCTTTCCAAAATCTACCGCGTCGCATTCTTCTTTTGTCAGAACGCCCTCCTCAATCAGCGCTTCCAGGCTGATAAAGTAAGGATTTCCCGCAAACGTGGAAAATGACTGATACGGGGAATCCCCGTAGCTGGTCGGTCCCAGCGGAAGGATCTGCCAGTAACTCTGTCCGGCTCCCTTCAGCCAGTCCACAAATTCATAAGCGCTTTTTGAGAAACATCCGATGCCGTATCTGGACGGCAGACTGCTAAGCGGCAGCAAAATTCCTGCTGATCTGTTCATATATTCAATACTCCCTTATTGTTTTCATTCTGATTTCAAACGATCCGGCTGCGTTCAGACCGTTACCATAACGCCAAAATGATCCGATACCACCGGATAAAGCGTTCCATTGCAGATAACTCTGCTGGAACGGATCCGGACCGGATTCCGGCTGAACATATAATCCAGGCGGCAGTTCTCCCCTTCTGCCATCTTATCTCTCCAGCCGTCAATCACATGGTCCACGGTCGCGCCGTCATCTTTTTGCGCTGCCAGAACATAGCTGTCCAGCCACCCTGCTTTCCGGATGCAGTCATAGCCTTCGCCCGATACTGCCGACGGGCTGTTAAAATCTCCCAGAAGCCAGACATTTTTCCCACTGTCCAGCCTGCCCTTTTCCTGCAGGAACTGGTTTAACTGTTCCCACTGCCCTGCAAACGGGTCTTCCGCATCGTCCCACCAGCCCATGTGAACGGTATAAAACCAGGTGTCCGGATCTGCCTCCGTGCGGATGCCCAGCACCCGCCTGGTCTTCCAGTAATGATAATCGAAGGAGCGGCTGATCTGAAACTGGTCCGTATCCGCAATGGGTGATAAACTGAACACAGCCATGCCTTCGTCATAGCGGTCATAGCCCATCTTTGCCGAGATCCAGGTCCAGGAATAAGAAAGCCCGGAATCCTTTAAAAGCTCTGCAAGCCTTGCCGCATGATTTCCTCTCCGCACTGGAAGAGAAAAGCCACGGCAGCGCACAAACCCGGGCAGCTTTTCATCCGGCCATATTTCCTCACAGGCCAGCTGGTTTACCTCCTGCATGGCCAGAATGTCCGGTTTTTCTTTCCGGATGACCTCAGCAAACGCATGCAGCTTTTCCTCGTAATGCTCCTCAATGAGGCTGTGGGTATTCAGTGTGATCAGTTTCATGTTCTGTCCTCTTTTTCTTCCCCCGCAAAGGATTTTGGGGAATCCTTTGCGGCTGTTTTCTTACAGAATATCGTTGATATCGGATTTCAGCACATCGGCCTTCGGTCCGTAAACAGCCTGGATTCCCTGATCCTTTTTGATCAGTCCCAATGCCCCTTCTGCTTTCCACTCCGGAAGCTCTGCCACTTTGGAAATATCCTTGACTGTAACACGAAGACGGGTCATGCAGGCATCTACCAGCACAATATTTTCTCTGCCTCCAAGCAGCGCGATGATGCGTTCCGCCTGACTGTTTCCCTTCTTTGTTCCGGTGCCTGCGGTACTGCTTCCTTCCGTCTGATCTCCATCCTCCGGCGCTGTCTCATCGGTATAGTTGCCAAGACGGCCCGGAGTCGCGAAATGGAACTTTCCAATCATGACATACGCAACCACATAACCGATGATGAAAAATACCACCACGCAGATTACAAAGTTGATAAGATCACCGCCCAGGCCAGCCTTTAAGGACATCGGAATACGGGTGACAAATTCCAGGTTTCCGAAGGAATGGAGGCGCAGATGGATCACACCTGCCATGGCAAAGGCACATCCCTGCAGCACTGCGTAAAGCACATAGAGCGGCAGCGCGCAGAACATAAACATAAATTCCAGCGGTTCGGTCACACCGGTCAGGAACACGGCCAGCACGGTAGACACAAACATAGAACGGTAATTCTGACGCTTATCCGCATCAACACGGCGGTACATAGCCACAGCGATACCAAGAAGCAGGCCTGTAGCTCCGATCATCTGGCCTACCTTGAACCGGGCCGGTGTTACCGTAGTAAGAAGATTCGTGTAGGCTTCCATATCGCCCGCATTTTTAAAGTTGATCAGGTCTGTTGCCCAGGCCAGCCACAGCGGATCCTGGCCAAATACCTGGCTTCCAGCGTTCACACCGGTCGCAATGGTGTAGGTGCCGCCAAAGGAAGTGTAGTTCATCGGAATGGTCAGCATATGATGCAGGCCGAACGGCAGCAGCAGACGCTCCAGGGTTCCGTAGATGAACGGTGCCAGGATCGGTGATGTGGAAGAAGAATTCGCGATCCATACACCAAAGGCGTTGATTCCGAACTGTACAACCGGCCATACCAGAGCCAGAACCAGAGAAATGATCACGGACCAGGCAATGCAGACCATCGGCACAAACCGTTTGCCGTTAAAGAATGCCAGGGCATCCGGCAGCTTGCGGAAATTGTAGTAGCGGTTATAGATCACGCCTCCGGCAAAACCGGAAATGATTCCCACAAAAACACCCATATTCAGAGCCGGAGCGCCAAGCACGGAAGTAAAGTATCCGTTTACCAGAATTTCCTGGCCAAACAATGTGTGGGTCACGGCCTCCGGATCACTGAGCATAGCTGAGGTCACCCCGAAGATGGAGCCGGTGATCTGGTTGATCAGGATAAAGGTGATGATTGCCGCGAAGGCACCGCCTGCACGTTCCTTGGCCCAGGAACCGCCAATTGCTACCGCAAACAGGATATGAAGATTATTGATCACGGCCCAGCCGATGTTCTCCATCGTACTTCCCACCGTCATCAGCACAGACATATCTGCTCCCGCCATCTGAACCAGCTTTCCAAGGCTGATCATAAATCCTGCTGCCGGCATGACCGCAATGACGGTCATTAAGACTTTGCCAAGCTTCTGCAGAAAATCAAAGTTAAAATTCAGGCGCGGCTTCTGTGACGGCTTCTCACCTGTGCTGTCTGCGGATGTTTTCACCATCTCCGCTTCTTTTGCCCCAGTGCCCGCAGACGTCTCCAGGCTGTCTGCAGTTTTCTGCTCATGGTCCGGGACTGTCTCCACAGTCTCTGCCGTTTCCATCAGCACCGTTTTACCGGCCTGAACTGGGCCCTCTGTGCCGCTTAGCTGCTGCCCGTTTAAACCGCCGCACACCAGAACCGGTGTGATTGGATTGATCTCGCGCTCTTTTAAATAGGCCAGATCCACCTCTGCCAAAAGGTCCCCGGCCTTTACCTTATCACCTGGTTTTACAAAGACCTGAAAGCATTCCCCCTTTAAATGTACCGTCTCCAGACCCACATGGATCAAAAGCTCCAGGCCTTCTGCCGTACGCAGGCCAAACGCATGCTTTGTGTCCGCCACGGAAATAACCTCGCCGTCCACCGGACTGAGCAGTTTTCCCTCGGACGGGATCACCGCCATACCATCCCCGATAATCTTCTGGGAAAAAACCGGATCCGGAACTTCGCCAAGTCCCACAGTCTCTCCTGTCATAGGAGAAAGAATCTTGCCGCACTTCATAAAAATATCCCCCTCATTTTTTCTGACCGGTTCTGCGCCCCCTGTGCTGTCTGTACTTGTCAGATTATTTTGCGCAATTAATGCAACCGTTTGCATTAACTATATATGTTTTGCACAGGAATTACAATCTATTTTTTGTTTTTAGCGTGCTTTCTCCACTTTCAACAACTTTTCATTGCCGTTTTTGTGCGTATTGTCCATGTGTCCTCGAACAAAATCTAATGCAACATTTGCACACCGACATTGACTTTTTTTCCGCAATCCCGTAAAATATCAAGAAGAAACCAAGGAATCATCCGGTTCTATATTTTATAAAAGAAAGGAAGCTGGAATCATGTCCGTAACCATCAAGGATGTAGCCGCACTGGCCGGTGTATCTGCCTCTACGGTTTCCCGCACCTGTAAAAACAGTCCTTCCATCAGCGAAGAAACGAAACGCAAAGTAAGAAATGCCATGAAGGAGCTGGGCTATGAACCCAATTTCCAGGCCAGCAATCTGGCCTCCCGAAACACGCGCACCATCGGCATTATCCTTCCGGTATCTGCCCGTGAGGTCTACGAAAACTCCTTTTATCTGGAAGCGATCCGCGGCATCAGCCAGGTCTGCAACCAGCAGCATTACATCAGCACCATCGTAACCGGCCAGGATGAGGACGAGGTGCTGGAAGTCGTCCGTTCCATGGCACGCATCGGACAGGCAGACGGCTTTATCCTGCTCTATTCCCGCCAGAACGATCCCGTGATTGAATACCTGCACCGGGAAAAGCTTCCCTATGTTCTGATCGGCAAAGCCTGCCAGTACGCCAACCAGACCATTTACATTGATAATGACAATCTGCTGGCGGGAGATGAAGCTACCGAATACCTTTACCAGCTTGGGCACCGGAAAATTGCCTACCTGGGCGTAGATAACAGCCTCGTCTTCTCGGCTGACCGCCGAAACGGCTACCAGCTGGCGCTGACCCGCCATGGCATTGTGCCAAAACCGGAATACTGTGTAGAACTCCCCTCCATCACCGCCGGGGAAGATACACCGGTACATGCACTGCTCCGGTCTGCCAGCCGGCCGACCGCCATTGTTGTCAGCGATGATATCCTTGCCCTGACCCTGGAACGCATCTGCACGGAAACCGGACTGTCGATCCCGGCTGACCTTTCCATTCTTTCTTTTAATAATTCGCTGTTTGCGCGTCTTACCTCGCCGCAGCTGACCTCTATTGACATCAACTCCTGCCAGCTTGGCATCGAAGCCGCCGCACAGATGATCAGCCATATTGAAAACCCAGAGCTTCCTGCCACCAAGATCCTGGTACCGCACCAGCTGATCGAGCGGGACAGCTGCGCACGACCTGTATCACATTCGTAAGCATAAGGGGATTTACAAATGAGTATGAATCGAAGAAGTGACATTGACATTGCCAAGGGCTTCGCCCTGTTTCTGGTGGTGCTGGGCCACGTCGTGACTATGCACCACACCATATTCCGGTGGATCTACGCATTCCACATGCCAGCTTTTTTCTTTCTCTCCGGCATGACCTTCCGTCCGGAAAAATATCCATCCTGTCTGGATTACATCAAAAAGAGGGGACAGACGCTCATCCTCCCCTATTTTGCGATTACCCTGACCGCGTTAGCCATCTGCACCATCCGGCCCTATTATCATCAGGCTATCAGCGAATATGGGTGGAAGCACATTCTGAAATGGATTTTCTATTATGGGCAGCCCCAGCAGATCTACACCGGCCAGCTGTGGTTTTTGCCGGCACTGTTTTTTGCCGGTCTTTATGCACTGGTCTGGCTGCGTATCTTTGACCAGAAACACATCGTCACCCGCTGTTATGCCCTGACTGTTCTGATACTGGCCGGAACCTATATCCGCCTTGCAGATCCTCTGATCCCGGTCATGGAGCGGCTTCCCTGGAAACTGGATTCTGCCCTGTGCGCTGCCGTATTTCTGATTGCCGGATACTACACAAACAGAACAAAGCTTCTGGAAAAAATGATGCCATACGCCGGATTCCTGATCCCGTTTTTCGTGGCCTTAAGCTTCTTTTTCGGCCCGAAGCTCAGCGAATATGTAAACTTATGCGACTGTCGCTACACCGCACCGCCCTACTATTTTGGTGCCGCCTTTTCCGGTATTTTCGCGCTGCTTCTCACAGCAAAACTGGCTGCGCTCCCGGCTGTATCCGGCAGTGTATTTTCCCGTTTCTGGCAGTTTTGCGGCCGCCGCTCCATGCTTCTTTTTTCCATTCAGAGCTTCGCCCTCTACTTCTTTGTGGAGCTTATTCTGCGCACCACCGGCGTGGAATTAAAGCCTATGGAATGGATGCCAACCAGGCTTTCCACCTTTGCGCTGACTGCAGCCACTTTCGGCCTGATCTGTCTCATTGGCTGGCCCTGGGACTGCTACAAACACAAAAGAGCAGGCACCTGATTTTTCAGGTACCTGCCCTTATTTTTCTGTCACATGCTCTATACCGTAATACTTTTCAGTGATTTTTTCAGCTGTGTGATTTCTTTTTCCAGAGCAGCCTTTTTCTTTTGATCTGCCTCAAATTCTGCCATCTCTCCAGTCTGGGTCTCCTCACCTGCAAAGCTCAGAAAGCCCTGGGTAAATACCGACGGATATTTGAATTTCTTGTCCGCATTCTCAAAATGCACCAGCAGGGTCCCGTTATCATTGGACTGGACCGCACCGACACCATACGTCTTATGGCGCACCTGCTTTCCCACAACATCCGGCAGATTGACCGGCTTGTCCTGCAATTCTTTCAGCCGCTTCTCCTTTAATGCGATCTCCTGGGCCAGCTTCTCCTGGGCAGCTTTGGCTTCTGCTGTCTTTGTACGCTCCCGGGATGGGATCTTACGGATATCCATACCTGCATAATAACGGTACAGGCTTGCGCAGTCCATGATATCGTAAACCAGGATATGAAGCTGGTCCTCGTAACCATCCAGCTCTTCTTCAAACAGCCCGCTGTAAAGACCGGTCAGCTCCTCATTCTCACGAATCGCGTCAAGAAGCTCATCACACATCTGGTAATAGCCTGCCAGAGAGAAATTCTTGCTGCTGAAATCTCCCTCATACTCCACGCAGGCTGCCCAGCCTGTAGCGGACGCAGCATCGAATACATAGTTTTCCTCCGGCTTCCACAGATTCAGGTAATAGATCACATGATCCCGGGTCTGCAGATATTTTTTCGTTCCACGCTCATAGTAGCGGACCCGTTCATTGATCTTGTCCGCAAAGAAATCTGCACGGTCCTGGCGTTTCTGAAGATCACCGCCGTCATCACTGAATAAAAATCGGAAGCACTCACGCACATACTCAACCTCTGCTTCCCGGGCAAGAAGCATCCGAAGTCCTGCTACCGGCTGCATGGCAGCATCATCCAGAAGATTGCCGGCCTCCTGCATGGCTTTTTCAAACATACCGGCAAAGTCTGCCGCATCCAGATTCCAAAACCGCTTAAAGCAGCCCACAGCACGCCATTTGTAGACCTGGTCACTGTCATCTGCCCGCTCAAGTCCGGCCAGACGTCCCATGTACTGTTCTAATACTGTTTCAAAATTCTTCCTGTTCATATTTCTCACCTGTTCATTAAATTTGCAGTTTGATTTCCAGTTTCTGCATATGGTTTTCACTAGATTCTCATTATATAGCAGAGATTTTTCTCATTCAAGACTTGACATCTCTTTCACAATATGCTTGCCCGTCCAACTTGTTGTGCTGTTCACGCGTTGCGCAAACAGCAACGGATTTTGCCGATGCTTCGCATTCCAAATCGGCAAAATCTGCTGCCACCACGATATCATACGGCATTTTCAGTTCAGAAAATGCCTACCCGTGTACAGTAACGGATTTTCCGCAAACTGCTGCGGCCAGCTGCATTCTGTGTTTACAAACAAATCGCCCTGTTGCTATAATAATCTGAACAGATTCTGCTAAAGTGCCCTCATTCCTGCAGATTTAAAAATAAGCCCATTCAGGAGGAATTCATATGAAACAACCGGTTATTGTCAGAAACACACGGATCGGAGACGGTATTCCGAAAATCTGTGTTCCTATTGTGGAAAAAGATTTTCCTTCCATTCTCACAGCCGCCAGGAACTTAAAGTCATCCTGTCCGGATCTTGCAGAATGGCGCTGCGATCACTTTGACCAGGCCGAAGAGCCAGAGGCCGCCGTGCGTGTCCTTCAGGCACTCCATGAAATACTGGAAGATATTCCGATTCTGTTTACCTTCCGCACCAAAGCGGAAGGCGGAGAAAAGGAGATTGCCGCCGCGTCCTATGAACGGTTAAACTGCCAGGTAGCAGCAAGCGGCCTTGCGGACCTTATCGATGTAGAGATTTTTACCGGAGATGATACCGTCCGTTCCATTCTGGCTGCCGCACACCGCGCAAATGTTCCCGTGGTTGCCTCCAATCATCATTTTCATGAGACCCCGGCCCAGGAAACCCTCCTCGAAATCCTCACCAAAATGGATCAGATGGGGGCTGATATCTTAAAGATTGCCGTGATGCCCCAGTCCCGGAAAGATGTGCTGACCCTGCTTTCTGCCACGGAGGAAATGGATCTTCGCACTGCAAAGCCCCTCATCACCATGTCCATGGGGCCAGTCGGCATGATCAGCCGCCTGTGTGGGGAAGTGTTCGGCTCTGCCTTAACCTTCGGAACAGTCGGTAAGGCATCTGCCCCCGGACAGATTGACGCAAAAGACCTGGCCAGTGTCCTGCAGCTGATCCATAAAAGCATG
>SKEE01000464.1_pt1 | contig 46473 bp, 41 predicted proteins | sample 4826661 | NCBI WGS metagenome assembly SKEE01 (sample SAMN11008817, study PRJNA524170) | human gut metagenome | biome: Human fecal sample; material: Feces; isolation source: fecal sample from pouch patient p20 | host: Homo sapiens | place: Israel: Tel-Aviv | collected 2016-11-14
CACCCAGCAGCCTCTGGGCGGCAAGGCCCAGTTCGGCGGCCAGCGCTTCGGCGAGATGGAGGTCTGGGCTCTGGAAGCTTACGGTGCTGCTTACACCCTGCAGGAGATCCTGACCGTCAAGTCCGATGACGTCGAGGGCCGTGTCAAGACCTACGAGGCCATCGTCAAGGGCGAGCCCATCCCGCAGCCGGGCATCCCCGAGTCCTTCCGCGTTATGCTCAAGGAACTGCAGTCTCTGGGTCTGGACGTCGTGGTCCAGGACAAGGAAGGCAACGAGATCGACATGCGCCAGAACTTCGACGACGAAGAGACCGGCTTCGATATGCGTGATGTTGCCGGCACCGAGACTGTCGCCAACGAGAACGAGCTGCTGAACGATTACACCATCAAGGACGCCGATGCTGGTTTCGATGATCCCTCCGTGCTGGAGGATGACAACTCTGCCGCTGCAGAGTCCGCTTCTGACGAAGTGAACATCGACGAATAATAAGGCCCCTTTGAGAAAGCTGTGTTTCCCTGCGCGGTGCGCGTGCTGCCGCCGCAGGGCAGGGGAGGGCAGCGGGTCTTCCAACGTCAACTGTTATCATCGAGACTATAAAGATTAAGAAAGGGTTCGTTTCATGGAAAACAACGTCTTCGATTCGATCAAAATCGGCCTTGCCTCTCCTGACCAGATCCGCAACTGGAGCTATGGCGAGGTGAAGAAGCCTGAGACCATCAACTACCGCACCCTGAAGCCGGAGCGCGACGGTCTGTACTGCGAGCGCATTTTTGGACCTACCAAGGACTGGGAGTGCCACTGCGGCAAGTATAAGCGCATCCGTTATAAGGGCAAGATCTGCGACCGCTGCGGCGTCGAGGTGACCAAGGCCAAGGTCCGCCGTGAGCGTATGGGCCACATCGAGCTGGCTGCTCCTGTGAGCCACATCTGGTACTTCAAGGGCATCCCCAGCCGCATCGGCCTGATGCTGGACATCAGCCCCCGCCTGCTGGAGAAGGTCCTCTACTTTGCAAGCTATATCGTCACCGATCCCGGCCTGACCCCGCTGGAAAAGAAGCAGCTGCTGACCGAGAAAGAGTACCGCGAGATGCGCGAGCGCTACGGCGACGAGTTCGAGGCTGCGATGGGCGCTGAGGCCGTTCAGGACCTGCTGAAGGAGATCGATCTGGATCAGTTGAGCGCTGAGCTGACCGCCGAGGTGGAGAAGTCCTCCGGCCAGAAGCGCGTGCGCATCCTCAAGCGTCTGGAAGTTGTCGAGGCTTTCCGCATCTCCGGCAACCGCCCCGAGTGGATGGTCATGGACGTGCTGCCCGTGCTGCCGCCTGACCTGCGCCCCATGGTCCAGCTGGACGGCGGCCGTTTCGCCACCTCCGACCTGAACGATCTGTACCGCCGCGTCATCAACCGCAACAACCGTCTGCGCCGCCTGCTGGAGCTGGGCGCTCCCGACATCATCGTGCGCAACGAGAAGCGTATGCTGCAGGAAGCAGTTGACAGCCTCATCGACAACGGCCGCCGCGGCCGTCCCGTCACCGGCCCCAACAACCGCGCACTGAAGAGCCTTTCCGATCTGCTGAAGGGCAAGCAGGGCCGCTTCCGTCAGAACCTGCTGGGCAAGCGTGTTGACTACTCCGGCCGTTCCGTTATCGTCGTCGGCCCTGAGCTGAAGATGGACCAGTGCGGTCTGCCCAAGGAGATGGCTCTGGAGCTGTTCAAGCCCTTCGTCATGAAGGACCTGGTCGAGAAGGGTGTTGCCAACAACATCAAGTCGGCCCGCAAGATGGTCGAGCGCGCAAAGCCCGAGGTCTGGGACAGCCTTGAGACCGTCATCAAGGGCCACCCCGTCCTGCTGAACCGTGCACCTACCCTGCACCGTCTGGGCATTCAGGCCTTCAACCCCGTGCTGGTGGAAGGCCGTGCCGTCAAGCTGCACCCGCTGGCTTGTACCGCATTCAACGCCGACTTCGACGGCGACCAGATGGCAGTCCATCTGCCCCTGAGCGAGGATGCCTGCCGTGAAGCCAAGATGCTGATGCTGGCTTCCGGCAACCTGCTCAAGCCCTCTGACGGCGCACCTGTTACTGTGCCTACGCAGGATATGATCCTGGGCAGCTACTACCTGACCACCGTCCGCGAGAACGACGAGGGCGCAGGCAAGGTGTTCCGTGATGAGAACGAGGTTCTGATGGCTTACGCTGAGCACGTCATCACCCTGCACGCACCCATCAAGGTGCGCCGCACCATGACCATTGACGGCGTGGAGCGCACCGGTCTGGTGGATGCCACCGCCGGCCGCATCATCTTCAATAATCCCATTCCCCAGAATCTGGGCTATGTGGATCGTACCGATCCCGAGCACTGGCTGGAGTACGAGGTCAGCTTCCGTGTGACCAAAAAGACCCTGCCCGAGATCATCTCCCGCTGCATGACCCGCAACGGCACCCGCAAGTGTGCTAAGATGCTGGATGCCATCAAGGCACAGGGCTACAAGTACTCCACCCTGTCCGCTATCTCCGTGGCTGTGTGCGACGCTGTGATCCCGCCCCAGAAGCAGGAACTGATCGCCGAGGCCGATAAGGAGATCGCCAAGGTCGGCAAGCTGTTCAACCGTGGTCTGATCTCGGATAACGAGCGCTACAACAAGACCATTGATATCTGGCAGAAGACCACCGATAAGGTCTCTAAGGCTCTGGCAGACAACCTGCCCAAGGACAACGAGATCTATATGATGGCGGACTCCGGTGCCCGTGGTTCTATGAACCAGATCAAGCAGCTGGCCGGTATGCGCGGCCTGCTGGCAAACACCGCCGGTCACACCATCGAGATGCCCATTCGTGCAAACTACCGCGAAGGCCTGAACATTCTGGAATATTTCGTTTCTGCCCGTGGTGCCCGTAAGGGTCTGGCTGATACCGCTCTGCGTACCGCCGACTCCGGTTACCTGACCCGCCGTATGGTCGACGTTTCTCAGGACGTCATCGTCCGCGAGATCGACTGCGGCACCACCGATGGCCTGTGGGTCTCTGAGATCCACGAGGGCAAGGAGAAGATCGAGAGCTTCCGCGAGCGCCTGATCGGCCGTTTTGCCGTGGGCGATGTGGTCAACCCCATCACCGGCAAGGTCATCGTGCCCGAGGGCAAGATGATCGACCTGTACGACGCCAACGAGATCGAGGCAGCCGGTATCACCCGCCTGAAGATCCGCAGCCTGCTGACCTGCCGTGCTAAGACCGGCGTCTGCGCACGCTGCTACGGCTCCGATATGGCCAACGGCGAGCCGGTCCGTCTGGGCGAGTCTGTCGGTGTTATCGCCGCAGAGTCCATCGGCGAGCCCGGTACTCAGCTGACCATGCGTACCTTCCATACCGGCGGTATCGCATCTGCTGAGGATATTACACAGGGTCTGCCCCGTGTTGAGGAGCTGTTTGAGAGCCGCCGTCCCAAGAGCATGGCTATCATGAGCGAGATCTCCGGTGTGGTCTCTCAGGACGACACCAAGAAGAACGTGGTCATCAAGGTCACCGGCAAGGACGAGAACGGTGCAGAGGAAGTCAAGAGCTACTCCATCCCGTTCACCCAGCATTCCCGCGTGATGCCCGGCGACCGTGTGGAGAAGGGCGACATCATCACCCGCGAGGGCGTGCTGTACCCGCAGGATATTCTTGCTATCAAGGGTCTGGAGGACGTGCAGAACTATCTGATCAACGAGGTCCAGAAGGTCTACCGTCTGCAGGGCGTTGAGATCAACGATAAGCATATCGAGGTCATTGTCCGTCAGATGTGCCGCAAGGTGCGTGTGACCGACTCCGGCTCCTCCAATCTGATCGGCGGTGCTCTGGCAAGCCGTCTGGAAGTGGAGAATATCAATGCAGATCTGCAGAAGCGCATTGATGAAGGCGAAGAGGGTCTGAAGCTGGTGGAGTACCAGCAGGTGCTGCTGGGCATCACCAAGGCTGCTCTGGCCAACGACTCCTTCCTGTCCGCTGCATCCTTCCAGGAGACCACCCGCGTGCTGACCGAGGCTGCCATCAAGGGCAAGGTCGACCCGCTGTCCGGTCTGAAGGAGAACGTCATCATCGGTAAGCTGATCCCCGCCGGTACCGGTCTGCCGGAGGTGCGTGAGGATCTGAAGAACCGTGAGGCTGAGCGCGACGCCGAGATCGCAGCCGAGCTGGCTGCCTCCGCACAGTAAGCGCAGCATCCGTCAGGATCTGATTAATTAAGCAAAACCGCTCCGTGGGCGAAAGCCTGCGGGGCGGTTTTTGCGTGCGAAAAGCAGCGCAACAGGGGAGGGAAAAGGCACTTTTTCTGCCGAAAATTGCCCGAAAGAAAAAATCTGGAATAAATACAAAAAAATTTGCAAAAACTGTTGACATCCGGCTGCAAAGCGGGTATTATATAACTGTTGCGCGTCCCTCATGGGGATAGTGCGGCAAAAAAGTCGGAAAATCTTCCGATGTTCATCATTAAGAAAGGAGAAACAAAATGCCTACTTTTAACCAGCTTGTACGCAAAGGCCGTGAGGTCCTGACTACCAAGAGCACCGCTCCCGCTCTGCAGAAGACTTATAACTCTCAGAAGAAGCAGTACTCTGATCTGAGCAGCCCCCAGAAGCGTGGTGTCTGCACTGCAGTTCGTACCATGACCCCCAAGAAGCCTAACTCTGCTCTGCGTAAGGTTGCTCGTGTCCGTCTCACGAATGGTATCGAGGTCACCTCTTACATTCCCGGTATCGGCCATAACCTGCAGGAGCACTCCGTCGTGCTGATCCGTGGCGGCCGTGTTAAGGATCTGCCCGGTGTGCGTTACCACATCATCCGTGGTACCCTGGATACTCAGGGTGTGGCAGGCCGTAATCAGGCCCGCTCCAAGTACGGCGCAAAGCGTCCTAAGGCCGGTGCTGCAAAGAAGTAATTGAGGACAACCGCCATAAACGGCTTTCCTTTATATAAATAACAAGTCCGCTTAAAAGCGGAGGGTAACGGTTTATGTAAGGTCAGCTCTTTGTGACACAACGGGAGTTTTATTACTTTCGAGTACCGATGATATCATTCTGTGAAGGAGGGAAGAAAGATGCCTAGAAGAGGTAACATTGCTAAGCGCGATGTCTTAGCTGATCCTATTTACAATTCCAAGATGGTCACCCGCCTGGTCAACAGCGTCATGCTGGATGGCAAGAAGGGCGTCGCTCAGAAGATCGTTTACGAAGCTTTCTCCATGATTCAGGAAAAGACCGGCAACGATCCTCTGGAGACTTTCGAGAAGGCGATGGAGAACATCATGCCCAGCCTCGAGTGCAAGACCCGCCGTGTTGGTGGCGCTAACTACCAGGTTCCCCTGGAGGTCAGCCCCGCTCGCCGCGAGACTCTGGGTCTGCGCTGGCTCACTGCCTACAGCCGCACCCGTGGTGAGAAGACCATGGCACAGCGTCTGGCTGCTGAGATCATGGATGCTGCCAACAACACTGGTAACGCCGTGAAGAAGCGTGAGGATACTCACAAGATGGCAGAAGCTAACAAGGCTTTCGCACATTTCCGTTATTGATCTGTTCTGTAGGAGGTTAATTTCATGGCTACACCCAGAGAAGTTTCTCTTCAGATGACGAGAAATATCGGCATTATGGCCCATATCGATGCTGGTAAGACTACGACTACCGAGCGTATTCTGTACTACACCGGCATCAACCACAAGATCGGCGAAGTCCATGATGGCGGCGCTACCATGGACTGGATGGTTCAGGAGCAGGAGCGTGGTATCACCATCACTTCCGCTGCTACCACCTGCTACTGGAGCCACTCTGAGACCCAGAAGGATCCGGTCGCATTCAAGAAGAACCGTCACCGCATCAATATCATCGACACCCCGGGCCACGTGGACTTCACTGTTGAGGTTCAGCGTTCTCTGCGCGTGCTGGACGGTTCTGTGACCGTTCTGGCCGCTAAGGGCGGTGTCGAGCCCCAGTCTGAGACCGTTTGGCGTCAGGCTGACGAGTACAAGGTTCCCCGTATGGTCTACGTCAACAAGATGGATACCATGGGTGCCGACTTCTTCCGTTGCATCAAGATGCTGCACGATCGTCTGCACGCTAACGGCGTAGCGATCCAGCTGCCTATCGGTCAGGAGGATACCTTCCGTGGTATCGTTGACCTGGTCGATATGAACGCTGAGGTCTACTACGACGATATGGGCAACGATATGCGCACCGAGCCTATCCCCGAGGATATGGTCGAGCAGGCTGAAGAGTACCGTAACATTTTGGTCGAGGCTGTTGCCGAGAACGACGAAGAGCTGATGGAGAAGTACCTCGAGGGTGAGGAGATCACCCGTGAGGAACTGAAGGCTGCTATCCGCAAGGAGACCATTGCGAACACTCTGGTCCCCGTTGTCTGTGGTTCTTCCTACAAGAACCGCGGCGTGCAGAAGCTGCTGGACGCTATCGTTGACTATATGCCCGCACCTACCGATGTCGAGGACATCAAGGGTGTGAATCCTGAGACCGAAGAGCAGGAGACCCGTCCTTCTTCTGACGATGCTCCGTTTGCTGCTCTGGCTTTCAAGATCGCTACCGACCCGTTCGTTGGTAAGCTGGCATACTTCCGTGTGTACTCCGGTAAGGTTGAGGCAGGTACTACTGTCTACAACTCCGTGAAGGACAACAAGGAGCGTATGGGCCGCATCCTGCAGATGCACTCCAACCACCGCAAGGATATCGACTGCTGCTACGCAGGTGATATCGCTGCTGTTGTCGGTCTGAAGAACACCACCACCGGTGATACTCTGTGTGATGAGGATCATCCCATCATTCTGGAGTCCATGAAGTTCCCCGAGCCCGTTATCCGCGTTGCTATCGAGCCTAAGACCAAGGCTGGTAACGAGAAGATGGGCATCGCGCTGGCAAAGCTGGCCGAAGAGGATCCGACCTTCAAGACCTACACCGATGAAGAGACCGGCCAGACCATCATTGCTGGTATGGGCGAGCTGCATCTGGAGATCATCGTTGATCGTCTGCTGCGTGAGTTCAAGGTTGAGGCAAACGTGGGCGCACCCCAGGTTGCTTACCGTGAGACCATCCGCAAGGAGGCCAACCAGGAGACCAAGTACGCACGTCAGTCCGGTGGTAAGGGTCAGTACGGTCACGTTAAGATCAAGATCGAGCCCAATGAGCCCGGCAAGGGTTACGAGTTCGTCAACGCTATCGTTGGCGGCGCTATCCCGAAGGAATACATCCCTGCTATCGACAACGGTATTCAGGGTGCTATGAAGGCTGGCGTTCTGGCAGGCTATCCTGTTGTTGATGTCAAGGTCACCCTGTGGGATGGTTCTTATCATGAGGTCGACTCCTCTGAAATGGCTTTCTCCATCGCTGGTTCTATGGCATTCAAGGATGCTATGCGCAAGGCTGATCCTATCATCACCGAGCCCATCATGAAGGTTGCTGTTATCGTTCCCGATGAGTATCTGGGCGATGTTATCGGTGACCTGAACGCTCGCCGTGGTCAGATCCAGGGCATGGAAGCTATGGCTGGTACCCAGCGTGTCAACGCATTTGTGCCTCTGGCTCAGATGTTCGGCTACGCTACCGACCTGCGTTCCAAGACTCAGGGTCGTGGCCAGTATGTTATGGAGCCCTCTCACTACGAGCCGGTTCCCAAGAACATTGCTGACCAGATCATTGCTGGCCGTACCAAGGGCTAAGCGCTGTAAAGCATAAGAATTTTGCCGGGGTAGTGTAACTCCGGCAAAATTTCCTGTAAAAGCACTTGATTTTACAGGACAAATTTAGTAGAATAGCCTTGCAATGCAATGTCTGCATTTTGCAGGGTTGTTGTAACCAATATCAAAACCTAAATTAAGGGAGGATATTCCAATGGCTGAAAAGGCAAAGTTCGACCGTTCTAAGCCGCATGTTAACATCGGCACCATCGGTCACGTTGACCACGGCAAGACCACTCTGACCGCTGCTATCACCAAGTACCTGGCTCTGAAGGGTGATGCAGAGTTCATGGACTACGCTAACATCGATAAGGCTCCCGAGGAGCGTGCTCGTGGTATCACGATCAACTCCGCTCACGTTGAGTACCAGACTGAGAAGCGTCACTACGCTCACGTTGACTGCCCGGGCCATGCTGACTACGTTAAGAACATGATCACTGGTGCTGCTCAGATGGACGGCGCTATTCTGGTCGTTGCTGCTACCGATGGTCCCATGCCCCAGACCCGTGAGCACATCCTGCTGGCTCGTCAGGTCGGCGTGCCCTATATCGTTGTGTTCATGAACAAGTGCGATATGGTCGACGACGAGGAGCTGCTGGATCTGGTCGAGATGGAGATCCGTGAGCTGCTGAGCGAGTACGACTTCCCGGGCGATGACACCCCGATCATTCGTGGTTCCGCTCTGAAGGCTCTGGAGGCTCCCAACGATCCCGAGGATCCTGCTTACGCTTGCATCAAGGAGCTGATGGACGCTGTTGACTCCTACATCCCCAACCCGGATCGTGAGGAGGACAAGCCCTTCCTGATGCCCATCGAGGACGTCATGACCATTTCTGGCCGTGGTACCGTTGCTACCGGTCGTGTTGAGCGTGGTATGGCCAAGGTTGGCGACGCTATGGAGATCGTCGGCATCAAGCCCGACCGTCTGAACACCACCATCACCGGTCTGGAGATGTTCCGTAAGTCTCTGGACTTCGCTGAGGCTGGCGATAACATCGGCGCTCTGCTGCGTGGTGTTGATCGTACCCAGATCGAGCGTGGCCAGGTTCTGGCTAAGCCCGGTTCTGTGCACCCCCACAACGTCTTTGAGGCTCAGGTCTACGTCCTGACCAAGGACGAAGGCGGCCGTCACACTCCCTTCTTCTCCAACTATCGTCCTCAGTTCTACTTCCGTACCACTGACGTGACCGGCATCATCACCCTGCCCGAAGGCACCGAGATGTGCATGCCCGGCGATAACGTCATGATGCACGTTGAGCTGCTGACCCCTGTTGCTATGGAAGAGGGCCTGCGTTTCGCTATCCGTGAGGGTGGCCGTACCGTTGGTTCCGGCGTTGTTGGCAAGATCATTGAGTGATTTTGTCCTTGAACGTAAGTTCCAAGGCTAACTAGCAATTTATAAAGACCTTCCCGTTCCGGAGAGCGGGAAGGTCTTTTTGTTTTGTTTATGGCAGTTGTAAGCGGTTTAGTTTCAAAGCTCTTTTACCGTGTCAGGGTGTTGTAGCAGTCTGCAAAGGCGTGCAGAAAGGCGGTCAATTCCTCCTCTGTGGTAAGGTGGCTCAGGCTGATGCGCCACGAGGAAAGGGCATTGCGCCGGTCCTGACTGACTGCCAGCACTGCCCGGGAGGGCAGTCCATCGGACGAACAGGCGGATTTGACCGAGACACACACCCCGCGTGCGTCCAGCTCCTGCTGGAACACGGTGCCCTTTACGCCCTGCACGCTCAGGTTCAGGATATGCGGCACAGCGTTTGCGGGGCTGTTGACGCGCACTTTTGGATAGCGGGAAAGTTCTGCACGCAGCCGGTCGTTCAGGCTGCGCACGGCTGCGGTGCGGGCGGGCAGCTCCGCAGTAGCCTTTTCCAAGGCCAGCGCCAGCGAACAGGCAAGGGCTACGGTGGGCGTGCCGCTGCGGTAGGGGGTAGTGCTCTCTCCACCGTGGATGAGGGGCGGCAGTGCCAGCCCCAGCCGCTTTACCAGCACACCGATGCCGTTGAGCCCGTAAAACTTATGGGCTGTTAGGCTCATGGTGTCCATGCCTTCAAACTGCACAGGAATTTTCCCCACAGCCTGTGTGGCGTCCACATGAAAATGGCAGTTGGGGTACGCCTTTAAAAGCTCTGCAATCTCCGCAATGGGCTGCACTACGCCCAGCTCGCTGTCCACGGCGGTCACTGCCACCAGAACGGTGTCCGGGCGCAGTCGCCTTTTCAGGTCTGCAAGATCCACCGTGCCGTCCGACCGGATGTCCAGCAGCTCCACCTCGTACCCCTGCTTTTGCAGCGCCTCCAGACTGCCGCTGACGGACGAATGCTCCAGCGGGGTAGAGAGGATGTGCCTGCCCGCTGCACCTCCCAGCGCCGCTAGCCCCTTTACAGCAAGGTTGTTGGCTTCGCTTGCGCCGGAGGTATAGATGATACCTGCAGGCGGTGCGCCCAGACAGCGGGCGATGCTGCGGGTCGCCTCGTTTATAGCGGCTTTCGCGGCAGTGCCTGCCTGATGGTGGGCGTTGGCATTGCCCGGGTAGCGCCGCTCTGCTTCACAGAAGCATCGCAGCACTTCCTCGTCCACAGGGGTATTGGCAGAATAATCCAGATAAAGCATAGAACCTCCTGCAATATCAACACATCGGTATGATAGGAAATAAGAACAGGCTCTATTATAGGCGATTCTGCCGCAAAGCGCAACCCCCGCAGCTTACGGCGCGGCGCAACAGGCAAGAAAAAGCTGTCAACACCTTGCTGGAAAGCCCAAAATCTGCTATACTTATCAAAAAGGCTGCGGCGTTGCCGTGGCCTTGCCGGAGCGGTTCCGGTTGTTGGAAGGAACACAAAAAGAAGGGGAGGAGCACAATGTTTAAGTGTGAGCGACTGCATAGCGGCTTCTTTCCCGTTTTTGTGCGAAGGTCTTGTTCCTGAAATTCAGAGGCACTGCTGTTTCAACGGCAATGCCTCTTTTTTTGGGAATAACAGTACAGGAGGTTTTCTATGAGCGAAAAGATCGATTACTCCAAAGGCGTATACGATGCCAAAAAGCTGGGCACAGGCCGGATGTTCATTCTGGGTGTGCAGCACATGTTTGCCATGTTCGGCGCAACGGTTCTGGTGCCGCTGCTCACCGGCCTGAGCGTTTCCACCACTTTGCTGTGTGCCGGTCTGGGCACCCTGCTGTTCCACCTTATCACCAAAAAGAAGGTCCCGGCATTCCTCGGCTCCTCCTTTGCGTATTTGGGCGGCTTTTCCATCGTGGCTCCCATGCTGGCTGATGCCGACGGCAACCTGACCGTTGCCAACACCAAGATGCTGCCCTATGCCTGCGCTGCCATTGCATTCTCGGGTTTGGTCTATCTGGTGGCCAGCCTGCTGATCTCCACCTTTGGCATCCGCCGCATCATGAAGTTCTTCCCGCCGGTGGTCACTGGCCCCATCATCATCTCCATCGGCTTGATCCTTGCACCCTCTGCCATCACCAATTGCCAGTCCAACTGGCTGCTGGCTTTCGTGGCACTGGGCACTGTCATCGTGTGCAACATCTGGGGCAAGGGCATGGTCAAGATCCTGCCCATCCTCATCGGCGTGCTGGTCTCCTACGCGGTGGCACTGGTCACCGGCGCAGTGGACTTCCAGAAAATCTCCGAAGCCGCTTGGCTGGGCATCCCCCTGCACAAGGAGGCTATGGGTCTGTTCGCCATTGACGGCAGCCCGGAGTTCATCAGTGCGCTGTTCACCATCATCCCCATCGCACTGGCTACCATGATGGAGCACGTTGGCGATATTGCCGCCATCAGCGCCACCGTCGGCCACAACTATATCAATGACCCCGGCCTGAACCGCACCCTGATGGGCGATGGTCTGGCCACTACCATGGCTGGTCTGCTGGGCGGCCCCGCCAACACCACCTACGGCGAGAACACCGGCGTGCTGGCACTGAGCAAGATCTACGACCCGCTGGTCATCCGTATTGCCGCTGTGCTGGCCATCATCCTGAGCTTCAGCCCCAAGTTTGAAGCGGTCATCAACACCATCCCCACCGGCATCATCGGTGGTATCAGCTTTGTGCTGTACGGCATGATCTCTGCCATCGGTGTGCGCAACGTGGTGGAGAACCGCGTGGACTTCACCAACAGCCGCAACCTGATCGTTGCCGCCGTCATTCTGGTGTGCGCACTGGGCTTCAACTCTGTGGGCGGCGTTGGCTTTACCGTTGGCAGCGTTACTATCAACCTGTCCGGTCTGGCTGTGGCTGCGATTGCAGGCATCCTGCTCAACGCCATCCTGCCCGGTAACGACTACGAGTTTGACGCTACCGCCGGCTCCGATGCTGCTACCAGCGGCAACCTGCAGGTCTGATTCCGGTAATGCGTCCAGTTTTCCACAAGGAAATTTGGGCATCCTGCCAGATTTCAATAAATAGGAATAATTCTTAAAAATATACTTGACTAACTAGGAATTATTCGCTATAATAGAGCCATGGAAAGGGAAGTGCACAAAGCACAAAGCTCCTTCCGTGGCTCTTTCTATACCCGGCAGCGCAGCTGCCCCGCATAGAAGCAACAGGCGGGTGGTTTCCGTCCTGTGTTATTTTTAACAGATCGAATGGAGGTAAATTCTTATGAAGAAATACGTTTGCACCGTTTGTGGTTATATCGCTGAGGGTGAGATCCCCGCTCAGTGCCCCGTTTGCAAGGCTCCCGCTTCCGCTTTTGTGGAGAAGACCGGCAACACCTATGTTACCGAGCACGTTGTTGGCATCGGCAAGGCAGAGGGCGTGCCGCAGGAGATCGTTGATGGTCTGCGCGCTAACTTCGAGGGCGAGTGCAGCGAGGTCGGTATGTATCTGGCTATGGCTCGCGTGGCAGAGCGTGAGGGCTACCCCGAGATCGCCGAAGCCTACAAGCGTTATGCTTACGAGGAAGCTGACCACGCATCCCGCTTTGCAGAGCTGCTGGGCGAGGTCGTGACCGACAGCACCAAGAAGAACCTGATGATGCGTGCCGAGGCCGAGTGCGGTGCCTGCGCCGGCAAGATGGATCTGGCCAAGAAGGCTAAGGCGCTGAATCTGGATGCCATCCACGACACCGTCCACGAGATGGCAAAGGATGAAGCCCGTCACGGCCGCGGCTTCGAGGGTCTGCTGAAGCGCTACTTCAACACCGAAGTCTGATAAGAGCTCCCCGGTTATCTATGCTGCCCGCTGCAAGGACATTCCGCCTTGCAGCGGGCTTTTTTGACGTTTCAGGCTTAAAAAGCGGCGCAGAAACTCCGCAGATTTCCCCCTACATAACGCAATAAATTAAGCTGTTTACAGAATAAATGTTCAAATCTGTTCTTGCCTGTTTTTAATGGTCGAGAACAGATTTTTTTATTTGGTGGGCAAACTGTGGGCAAAACTCGCTGATTTGTTCAGTTCTGACCTCTTTTTTTGCTTTTGCCCACATAAAGTCCGAAAGTTGGCTTGTGGCCTAGAAAAATCGGCTATAAATATAATTCTCGATGTGGGCAGACTATTTGAATATTATCTGTAAAGATGCCATTTCCGGTAACGACCTCCCGTGAAAAAGCAAGCGGGGAAGATCCGCAGATTTTCCCCGCTTGCAAATATAAAATGATCTTTCCTCTGAAGATGCGCAAAGTGAACGCGGCGTGCATTCAGAATCGTCCTGTTACAAAAAAGGCAGCTGCGCAGAAATTTACGCAGCTGCCTTTTACATTTGTATGGGGCTGTACCTTACTGGATTCCGGTGACAGGATAATCCTGTGCTTCCACGGCCTTCTTCAGCACCTCATCGTCTACTTCGGCGTTCAGGGTAACGATAGCAGTACCGGCTTCGTGGCTGACAACAGCCTTGTCCACCTGCGGCAGAGCCTCCAGCGCTTTCTTGACGCGGGCTTCACAGTGGGGGCACATCATGCCTTCTACGGTCAGGGTCTTTTTCATAGCGGTCTCCTCCTTTTGATTAGATGCAGTTGTATTTTCCTCCGCTGCGGGCTGCACAAGGGCAGCGGGCAGGGCAGGGACGTGTTTGGGCGGGTGGTCATGCTTTGCGCTGTGCAGGTCAAACAGGTTCAGCCGCAAGGCGTTGCTCACCACGCAGAAGCTGGAAAAGCTCATGGCAGCTGCGCCGAACATGGGGTTCAGCGTCAGCCCCAAGGGAATGAACACACCGGCTGCCAGCGGGATACCGATGATGTTGTAGATAAACGCCCAGAATAGGTTTTCGTGGATGTTGCGCAGGGAAGCGCGGCTCAGCCGGATGGCGGCGGGCACGTCCGAAAGCTTGGAGTTCATCAGCACTACGTCCGCAGCGTCAATGGCTACGTCCGTGCCTGCGCCGATGGCAATGCCGGTGTCGGCGCGGGTCAGGGCAGGGGCGTCGTTGATGCCGTCACCTACCATGGCTACCTTGCCGTACTTTTGCAGCTGCCGGATAACAGCCTCTTTGCCCTCCGGCAGCACCCCGGCAATCACCTCGTCCACACCGGCCTGCCGGCCAATGGCTTCGGCGGTGCGCTGGTTGTCACCGGTCAGCATCACCACCCGGATGCCCATATTCCGCAGCTCCCGGATGGCCTGCGGGCTGTCCTCCTTGATGGTATCTGCCACCGCGATAACGCCCAGCAGACGGTGAGCGCCGCCAAAGAAGAGGGGCGTTTTACCCTGTGCAGCCAGCGCAGCAGCCTGCGTTTGCAGCGCAGCAGGGATAGCGACCTTTGCACCGATAAAGGCAGCGTTGCCGCCAAAGATCTCTTTGCCCTCCAGCTTGGCGGTAAGGCCGTTGCCCGGCAGGGCGGTAAAATCGGTAACAGAGGGCAGCTCCAGCTGCTTTTCCTCCGCATAGGCCAGCACTGCCCGCGCCAGCGGGTGCTCGCTGCGGCCCTCCAGCGCGGCAGCCAGCGTGAGCAGCTCGGTTTCGGTCACGTCCGCAGCGGGCAGAAGGTCGGTGACAGTGGGCTCGCCGCAGGTGATAGTGCCGGTCTTGTCCAGCGCTACGATGCGGGTACGGCCAGCTTCTTCCAGCGCCGCAGCGGTCTTGAACAGGATGCCGTTCTTCGCACCAAGGCCGTTGCCCACCATAATAGCCACCGGCGTTGCCAGACCCAGCGCACAGGGGCAGCTGATGACCAGCACCGAGATGCCCCGCGCCAGCGCGTAGCCCACATCCCGCCCCAGCAGCAGCCAGACAAGGGTGGTGACCACCGCAATGCTGATGACCGCAGGCACGAAAAAGCCGGATACGGTATCGGCAATCTTTGCAATGGGGGCTTTGGTGGCGGCGGCATCGCTGACCATGCGGATGATCTGCGCCAGCGTGGTGTCCTCGCCCACGCGGGTAGCGCGGCACTGCAAATAGCCGGACTGGTTGGTGGTGGCGGCGCTTACCTTATCGCCCGCGGCCTTGTCCACCGGGATGCGCTCGCCGGTCAGGGCACTCTCGTTCACGGCGCTGCTGCCCTCCAGCACAATACCGTCCACCGGGATGTTCTCGCCCGGGCGCACCACAAAGATATCTTCTTTCTGCACCTGTTCAATGGGCACGGTCACCTCGGTACCGTCCCGCAGCAGGGTGGCAGTTTTGGGGGCAAGCTTCATCAGGCTCTTGAGCGCATCGGTGGTCTTACCCTTAGAGCGTGCTTCCAGCATTTTGCCTACCGTGATGAGGGTCAGGATCATGGCGGCAGACTCAAAATAGAACTCCATCATGTAGTGCATGACCAGTTCTTCGTTGCCGTGCAGCTGCGCATCGGTCATGGCAAACAGGGCGTAGGTACTCCACACAAAGCTTGCCATCGAGCCCATAGCCACCAGTGTATCCATGTTGGGGGAGCGGTGCACCAGCCCTTTGAAGCCGTTGATGAAAAACTTCTGGTTGATCACCATCACGATGCCTGCCAGCAGCAACTGCACCAGACCCATGGCAATGTGGTTGCCGTCAAACCAGCGGGGCAGCGGCCAGCCCCACATCATGTGCCCCATGGAAAAGTACATCAGCACCAGCAAAAAGCCCAGCGAGGCGATAAGCCGCCGTTTCAGCTTGGGCGTTTCGTGGTCAGCCAGCGCGTCCAGCTCTGCGCTGGTGCTGGCGGCTGCGGCGGCCTTTTTGGGGCTTGCACCGTAACCTGCCTGCTCCACGGCGCGGATAATGGCGGCATCCTCTGCGGTGCCCTCCACGCCCATGGAGTTGGTCAGCAGGCTTACCGAACAGCCGGTGACGCCCGGCACGCTCTTTACGGCCTTTTCTACCCGGGCAGAGCAGGCCGCGCAGCTCATGCCGGTAACGTTGAATTGTTCCATTGCTATTTCTCCTTGTGGTCAGTTTGCCCGGCGGGCGGTCATTTCATCAGCTTGGGCAGCAGCCGGAGCAGTTCTTCCAGCTTTTCGTCGCTGCCGGCACGCAGGTCGTCCGCCACGCAGCTGCCGATGTGCTGCGCCAGCAATTCCCGGGAAAAGCTGTTCAGCGCCGCATTGGCTGCAGCCACCTGTACCAGAATATCCACACAGTAGGCTTCCTTTTCCAGCATCCCGCGGATGCCGCGTACCTGCCCTTCAATGCGGTTCAGCCGGTTGAGCAGGGCCTTGTATTCCTCCGGGCTGCGCTCTTTGTGGCGGCAGCAGCAGGGGACAGCAGCATCTGCCGCAGCGTCCGCTTCCGGCGCATTATCGCAGCAACAACAGTGCTTTTGGTTCTCTTCCATCTCGGAATCGCTCCCTTCATAAACCCCCATGGGGTATATTTTGCTTGCAACAGCAGTATAGCACATAATATCCGACAATTCAAGTAGGAAATGAAATATAAATGGTGCTGCAAACAAAAAATGGTTCAGAAACGCCGCAGGTGTTTCTGAACCATAAATTTAAAAGTAAAATTCCGCTGCACATAAGAAAACGAGGGAAGCCCCGCAGGCTTTCCCTCGTTAAAATTCTTACTTTACTTCCAGAATGCGCGGTGCGAACAGACTCCACATCTTGCCCCACCAGTACCAGTCGTGGGAGACGTCACCGCCCCAGATCTCCAGATGTGCGGGCATTCCCTGATCCTTCAGCAGGTCGGCCAGTGCCTGCGTATCGTCCAGTGCGTCGCCCTCGTAGGCGCCCTGACCGGCGCAGAGGATCAGGCAGTTTTCTTCTGCCTTGGCCAGCGCAGGCTTGTTGGCAATGCCGCTTTCCTGCAGATAGGCAAGGGGAGAGCAGCGCAGCACCATATCGTCGCTGTCGGTGCCCCAGAAGCGGGTCAGGTCGTAGATACCGCCCATGCCCACAGCACCGGCAAACAGGGTGGGACGGCGCAGACGGCAGTGGACGGCGTGGTAAGCGCCCAAGTCCACACCGGCAGTCCAGATCCGGGTGCCCTTTTTGGCGTTGTTCAGGGTCAGAATGCGGGGAGCCAGCTCAGCGGTCAGGTAGACGAAATACTTTTCCTGCAGCTCGGCGCGGCGGCGCTGGGGCAGATCACCATTCAAAAGACCCTCGCCGTCCACGGCATCCGCGCAGAACAGCTGCACCTTGCCCTCGTTCAGCAGCTGGGCAATGGCATCGGGCATCCCGTTGTTCTCCCAGTCGTAAAAACGGCCGCCGCGGGCGGGCAGTGCCAGCACCGGCACACCGGCATGGCCGTACACCTTAAACTCCATCTCACGGCCAAGAACCGTGCTCCACTCTTTGTAATAGGTACCCTGGATCATAAATCAAGCACTCCTTATTTTATCATTCACCGGCCCGGGCACAGTCGTTGCGCACCGGTGCCGGATTTGGAAGCTATAATCAGATAAACTGGTTGCGCTGCGGGTCGTAATCGTAGCCCACAGCGTGCAGCTTTGCGCACAGACCGGCCTTGTCGGCCTCCAGATCCTCGCACAGCGCATCGAGATCCTTATACTGATCCCGCAGTTTCAGGTTCACCACGCTCAGCAGCATGATGGGATCAACAGGCAAAGACATTTTATTCCACTCCTTGCGGCAAATAAAAAAGCCGGCCACTCGACAAAGTGACCGGCCACATACACCAAATTAGACAGCGCGGGTAACTTTGCCAGCGCGCAGGCAACGGGAGCATGCGTAGACATACTTGGGAGAGCCCTCCACGACCGCCTTGACACGACGGACATTCGGCTTCCAGGTACGGTTGGAACGGCGATGAGAGTGAGAGACCTTGATACCAAAGGTAACACCCTTGCCGCAGCATTCACACTTAGCCATGGTAATTGCACCTCCTACAGTGAAGTATGGAATCAAAATAATCAGCTTGACTATTCTACCAGAGATGCAGAGAAAAAGCAAGCCTTTTTTTAAATTTCCTGCAGCTTTTTGTATTCGCGGCGCAGTGGGGCTTGTGCAGGGCGCAAAAAAATAGTATTATAAAGGAAGAAATTCATTTTGACAGGAGATTTACATGACCGCACAGGCAACCTATTATATCATCCGCGCACTGGTGGCGCTGGTGGCCATCCCGTTCCACGAAGCCGGCCATGCGCTGGCAGCATGGCTGCTGGGCGATGCCACCGCCAAACGCGAGGGGCGGCTTTCGCTGAATCCCTTTGCCCACTTTGACCTGCTGGGCACCTTATGCATGGTGTTTGCGGGCGTGGGCTGGGCAAAGCCTGTGTCCACCAATCCCCGCAACTTCAAAAACCCCAAGTGGGGCATGGCGCTTACGGCGCTGGCAGGCCCTGTGGCAAACCTTGTGCTGGCTTACCTTGGCATGGTGGCATGGAAGGTGATGTACTACTGGGCACCGGTCAATAATGCCACCATCTACATTGCCATGTTTTTGCGGTATCTGGTGCTGATGAACGTGAGCCTTGCGGTGTTCAACCTGATCCCCGTGCCGCCGCTGGACGGCAGCCGCATTTTGCTGGTGGTGCTGCCGCAGCGCATCTATTTTGGCCTGATGCGGTACGAAAAATATATCATGATCGTTATGCTGGCGGCGGTTTGGGGCGGCTTTCTGGATGTGCCGCTGTACTACCTGAACAACGCGGTGTGGTCGCTTTTGGGTGCGGGCACCGGGTATATCGATAAAATTGCCTACGCCGTTTACGCCAGCAGCCTTGGGGCGGTGATCTGAGTGGCAGAGGAATTGACCTTCCATCTGGAAGATTTTGACGGCCCGCTGGAATTATTGCTGGCGCTGGTGGCCAAGCATAAGATGGATCTGCACAACATCCCCATTTTGCAGCTCATCGACCAGTACACCCGTACCGTGGAGCAGGCCGACCCCGACCCCGAGACTGCCAGTGCCTTCATTGAGATGGCGGCGCATCTGGTGGAGATGAAAAGCTTTCTGCTGCTGCCCCGCAGCGAAGAGGGTGAGCGCATGAAACAGGAACTCACCGGTCAGCTCATCGAGTACGACCAGTGCCGCCGCATGGCGGCTCTGCTGCGCGCAAAAGGGGAGACCGCCCCGGTATTCGTGCGCCGTCCCATGGAGATGGAGTTGGACAATACCTACGCGCTGCACCACGCCCCGCAGATACTGGCCGACTACTGGCAGGCACTGGCAGGCCGCACCAAGACCCGCCGTGTGCCCACCCAGCAGCAGTTCGAGCCGCTGGTCACCGCGCCCATGGTATCGGTCACCAGCCGGGTGGTGTACATCCTGCGCCGGATGCTGGGCGGCACCGTGGCAAAAATGGAGCAGCTGTTTTCCCGCAGCCAGAGCCGCAGCACCAACGTAGCTACCTTTCTGGCGCTGCTGGAGCTGGTGCGCGGCGGACGCATCGCGCTGGATGACCGGGGAAAACTGACCATGCGCCGCACCCGCCCGGAACGCAATAAGGAGAACCCATGAACCAGAAACAAACCCTTGCCGCCGTGGAGGCAATGCTTTTTGCCTGCGGCGATCCCATAGGAGCCGATAAGCTGGCACAGGCAGTGCAGCTGCCCCAGTCCAGCGTGGATGCTGCGCTGGAGACCCTGCACACCCGCTATCAGCGGGAGGACAGCGGTCTGTGCCTACTGCATCTCAATACCCGGTGGCAACTTGCCACCAAGACCCAGTGGGCGGACTGTGTGCGCCGCGTGCTGGACAGCCGCCGCGCTGTGCCGCTTGGCCCTGCGGCCATGGAGACTTTGACCGTCATCGCCTACAACCAGCCGGTGTCCCGCGCTTTTATTGAGCAGGTGCGCGGCGTAGATTCCTCCTCCAGCGTGTCCGGTCTGCTGGAAAAGGGGCTGATCGAAGAAGCCGGACGTCTGGATCTGCCGGGTCGCCCGGTCAGTTTCCGCACCACCGATACCTTTTTGCGTGTGTTCGGTCTGTCCAGTCTGGCAGACCTGCCGCCGGTGCACATCGATGCACCGGCAGATGATCCGACCGAAAGTGAGGGCTGACCCATGGGCATGGTTCTTTCCGCAGTGGGCGCTTGTCTGCTGTTCATCCTCAAGGCGGTGGGCATCCTGCTGCTGATTTTGTTGGTGCTGGCGGCGCTGTTGCTGCTGTGCCCCTTCTGTGCGGATGTCTGCTGGCAAAACGATACGCTTACCGTAAAAGCCGGGGCACTGGGCATCACCTTCCCGGTGTTCCAATACCCAAAGCCCGAACCTTCCGCTCAGCCGGAGGAGCCCAAGGGCTTTACCGGCAGACTGAAAGCAAAATTCCGCGCATGGCGTGCGGAGCGTAAGCACAAAAAGGCTGAAAAAAAGGATGCGCAGCCCGCAAAGCCTAAAGCCGAAAAGCCGCCCCGCAAAAAGGCAAAGATCACGCTGGATGTGATCTGCACCATGCTGCGGGGTGTGGGCACGCTGCTGCGGGCAGTGTTTGGCACCATCCGTTTTACAAAGATCTCGGTCTGCCTTGGCGTGCGCGGGGACGACCCCGCTGCAGCTGCCCGCAATTACGGCAAGCTGCAGGCGTGGCTTTACCCGACCCTTGGCGTGTTGGATCACTGTTTCTTTCTGGAATTTGACCAGCTGCGTGTCCTGCCGGACTTCGGCAGCGCCCAGCCCACTGTGCAGGATAGAGTGTCCTTCCGGGTCAGTGCGCAGGCGCTGTTCATCGTCATTGCCGCTGTGCGGGTGCTTTACGAGTTCTGGCGTAAAAAAGTATTGGACATTTTTATTTGAAGATGATACACTAAATCCATATCAGAATGCTTTCCGGCGGGCTGTTGCCTGCACGGATGAATAAAGGAGAGTTGTTTTATGGCAGAGCATCCTATTCAGGGTCTGATGAACGTTACGATGGAAAAGATCCACCAGATGGTGGACTCCAACACCATTATCGGCAAGCCCATCACCACCGAGGATGGCATCACCATCCTGCCGGTGTCCAAGGTGAGCTTTGGTTTCGCTTCCGGCGGCACCGATTTTAACGGCAAGAATGCTGCCAACAAGGATCTGTTCGGCGGCGGCTCTGGTGCCGGTGTCAACATCCAGCCGGTGGCATTTCTGGTCATCAAGGATGGCTGCGTGCGCACCATCCAGCTGTCGGATAGCTCCAACAGCATCGACCGTGCCCTGACCATGCTGCCCGAGCTGGTGGAAAAGCTCACCGCTCTGGTCAAAAAGGACGATAAGGCACCCGCAGAGGAGCCCAAGGCAGAGTAACCCTTTATACAAATCAAGCCGCAGCCGCAGACCTTTTGGCCTGCGGTTTATATAGCCGTGCACCGTGCCCTGCAAAAGCAGGGGAGTGGTGCGCGTTTTGAGCGCCGTGAGGCGCACAAGGAGTAATATTATGGCAGAAGAACGTATTCAGAAGATCATGGCCGAGCAGGGTCTGTGCTCCCGCCGCGCCGCCGAGCAGATCATTGCTGAGGGCCGCGTCAAGGTGAACGGCCACCCGGTAAAGGTGGGCGACAAAATGGACCCCAACCGTGACGTGCTCCATGTGGATGACGAGCGCATCTACATCCAGAAAAACCAGCAGCTGTATTATCTGGCGCTGTACAAGCCCCGTGGCTATGTGACCACCGCCAGCGATGAACTGGGCCGCAAGACCGTGATGGACCTGGTCAGCGATATCCCCGCCCGTCTGTACCCGGTGGGACGATTGGATAAGGACAGCGAGGGTCTGCTGCTGATGACCAACGATGGTGCCTTTGCGCAGGCTGTCACCCATCCGTCCGGCGGCATCTCCAAGCTGTACCGCGTTACCGTGCAGCCCCGCGCTGATGAAGCCACCATCCTCAAGCTGAGCAGCGGCGTTGTGCTGGATGACGGCACCAAGACCATGCCCTGCGCCATCAATGTGGTCACCGACGAGCCCGGCCGCACCGTGATGGAAATGACCCTGAAAGAGGGCAAGAACCGCGAGATCCGCCGGATGTGCGAGAGCGTGGGTCTTGAGGTGGTGCGCCTGAAGCGCAACGCTGAGGGTGTGGTCAAACTGGGTATGCTCAAGCCCGGCACCTACCGCGAGCTGACCAAGGCCGAGGTGAACGGTCTGCGCGCCGCAGCCGTCAAGGGTCGTGCACAGACCCGCAGTGCTGCCCAGCAGTCCAAGGCTGCCGAGCGCCGTCCCCGCGGCCCTGTGGGTAAAAACGCACCCCGGAAGCAGAAGTAAGGAGTTATCGGATCATGGAACGAGAAACTCTGAAATCCCGTCTTGGCTTTATTTTGCTTTCCGCAGGCTGTGCCATCGGCATCGGCAACGTGTGGAAGTTCCCGTATATTGCCGGTCAGGGCGGCGGCGGTGCCTTTGTGCTGTTCTACCTGATCTTTCTGGTCATTCTGGGTCTGCCCATCATGACCATGGAGTTTGCCGTGGGACGCGCCTCCCGCAAAAGCCCGGTGCGGGCGTATCAGGCACTGGAAAAGCCGGGGCAGAAGTGGCACATCCACGGCTATTTTACCCTCATCGGCTGCTACCTGCTGATGATGTTCTACACCACCGTAGCAGGCTGGATGCTGCACTATTTCTACATGACCGCTGCCGGCAAGCTGGCAGGGCTGAACGCCGAGCAGGTGGCCGGTAAGTTTACCGAAATGCTGGCCAGCCCCGCCACCATGACCTTCTGGATGGTGTTCGTGGTCGTGGTAGGTATTCTGGTGTGCGCCAAGGGTCTGCAAAGTGGTCTGGAGCGCGTGACCAAGGGCATGATGATCGCCCTGCTTCTCATTATGGTGGTGCTGGCTGTCAACAGCCTGTTCATGCCCGGGGCAAAGGAAGGGCTTTCTTTCTTCCTTGTGCCGGACTTTACCCGGATGCAGGAAGTGGGCGTGGTCAACACGCTGGTCTCCGCTATGAATCAGGCCTTCTTCACCCTGAGCCTTGGCATCGGTGCTATGTCCATTTTTGGTAGCTATATCGGCAAGGAACACTCCCTGCTGGGCGAGTCTGTCCGCATCGTGGTGCTGGATACCTTCGTAGCTATCACCGCCGGTCTGATCATTTTCCCGGCCTGCTTTACCTACCATGTGGACCAGACCAGCGGTCCCAGCCTGATCTTTATCACCCTGCCCAACATCTTTGCTAATATGTCCATGGGTCGGCTGTGGGGCAGCCTGTTCTTTTTGTTCATGGCCTTTGCAGCCATGTCCACCGTGCTGGCAGTGTTCGAAAATATCATCTGCTGCGGCATGGAACTGACCGGTTGCAGCCGCAAAAAGTCCAGTCTGGTGAACCTTGTGCTCATCATCCTGCTGTCCATGCCCTGCGTGCTGGGCTATAACCTGTGGGCATGGGATGGCTTTGCGGTGTTCGGCGGCGCTGTGCTGGATGTGGAGGATTTTCTGGTCAGCAACCTGTTCCTGCCGCTGGGCAGCTTGGTATATCTGCTGTTCTGCGTCACCCGCTACGGCTGGGGCTGGCAGAACTACAAAAAAGAGGTCAACACCGGCGAGGGGCTCAAGGTGCAGGACTGGATGCGCGGCTACCTGACCTATGTTCTGCCGCTTATCGTAGTGTTCATCTTTGCGTTTGGACTCTACGACAAATTCCTAGCATAAGACGTCTGCTCTGTCTTTGATTGACGAACGGGCGGAACAAGTGTAATATAAAAGCATATAGGGTGCTTCTCCCGGCGGGGGACACTGCTATATGCTTTTTTGTATTCAGAAGGAGGAAATACCCCCATGCACATTCTGGTCTGTGACGATGATGCGGTCTTTGCTGCGCAGATGGACGAGTATATCTCGGAATGGTTCCGCGCACGGGAAATCCAGGTGCAGAGCACTGTCTGCACCAGCGGCGAGCAGCTGTTGGCTACCCCGGAGCTGGAACGCTACCAGCTGGCGTTTCTGGATGTAGACCTGAAAACCACCGACGGCATTGCGCTGGGGCGCAGGCTGCGGCAGGTCGCCCCGGATATCGTGCTGGTGTACATCTCGGCGTATCTGGAATTTGCCCCGCAGGGCTACACGGTCAATGCCTATCGCTATCTGCTCAAGCGGGATATTGCCGCTCAGCTGCCCAGCTGTCTGGAGGATATCTTTGCCGGCATGACCGACTCTAAAAAGACGTTGGAGGTGCACCACAACCGCACCACCAGCGAGATACCTCTCGACCAGATCTATTATCTGGAAAGTGATCTGCGGCAGATCAACGTCTACGGCGATATCCCGCACCAGCCCATCTGCACCTTTTACGGCAAAATCGCAGATCTGCCCGCCATGCTGTACGAAAACGGTTTTTTGCAGGTAGGGCGCAGCGATGTGGTCAACCTGCAATATGTGCGTTCCATCCGCAACTATAAGGTAGAACTGCGCAGCGGGGTAGAACTGAACGCAAGCCGACAGGATTTTCCGGCTATCCGCAGCGCATGGCTGGAATGGAAGGGGCAGTTCGGCGATGAATGAAGAATTCTGGCGCTGGTATATGTACGGCCACTGGGTCTGCCTGACCCAATGGCTCGGCTTTATCATGGTGGAATATGCTTACCTTGGCAAGGGCAAGGTAAAGCACCCTCTGGTGTGGTCCGGTGTTATAACCATGCTTACGATGACCCTCTCGGTCGTGTACAACTTTGGCTTTTTTACGCCGATGGCAGTGGCTCTCACGATCCTTTTTCTGTTCATCACCGTCATGCTGTTTGGCGGCACACCGGGTCAGAAGTTTACTGCCTGCCTGATCAACGGTACCATGTGCCTGTTGGTCGAAAACAGTATGCGGTATGTCATATCGTGGATCCTGAAGTGTGAACTGCAGCAGGTCATCCAACGCGCAGACTGTCTGATCATCATAGCGGTGGCAAATATGGTGGTGGGCGCAGCTGTGGCCTTTTTGGTAGGCAAGTGGCGCAGGCGCAATGCGCTGGAGCCCTTGCAGGCGCTGACCATGAGCTTTTTTCCGGGTGTGGTCGTGGTGCTGAACATCCTGCTCATGCTCACAGATAACAACAAAAGGGCCACCATGGCCACAATGGGGATGACAGTGGGGCTTACGGTGGCTGTCATGGTGCATCTGTGCATCGTGGCGATGTTCAACGATCAGGTCATGCAGCGGCGCAGCCTGCATTTTCAGGCCGAGCTGGAGCAGCAGCGGGCCTCGGCTCTGCTGGATTCCTACACCGCCCAGCGCCGTCTGACCCATGAGTTCACCAACCACATCAGTGCGCTGCGTGCCTTGCTGGAACAGGGAGATGTGGCTGGGGCACAGAACTATATTGCCGGCGTAGATAAGGCTGTGGCGGCCAGCACTACCATTATGGACACCCACAACCCGCTGTTGGACTCCATCCTGACCCGCAAATACGAGGAAGCCGCCCGGCAGGGCGTAAGCGTGTATTTTGACCTTTGTGATTTGCGGGATTTCCCCTTAAGCGGGGTGGATATGGTCACCGTGCTGGCAAATCTGCTGGATAACGCCATCTGTGCCGCAGCGCAGGCGTACCCACCGGAGGTCTATGTGCGGGTGCGCAAAACGGAGGAAGAATACCTTCTCTCGGTGCGCAACCGGGTGCAGCGGGACGTGGAGCTGCCGCCGGACGGCCAGCTGCCCCGCACCACCCGCAAGGAGCCCGGCCACGGTATGGGGCTTTCCAACGTGCGGGATGTGCTGCTGCGTCATGGTGCGGAGTATACCCTGAGCTGCCGGGACAATTGGTTCCGCTTTACCTGTGCGGTGCCCACCGACAATTCATGACATCTGCACCGTCAGAATATGACAGTTTTTGTGCAACACAAGCGTAACTCTGCTATACTAAAGCCAGTAAAGGAAGCCTTCCGTGCGGACATGGTCACGTTGCGGTGGGAGGGTAACACCCTTCTTTTTAAGAGCTTTGTTGCTGGATGGAAAACAGTCTGCGGTGCGTGTAAGCGGGCTGTCTACCTTTGCTTTTTGGGTTGCGCAGAGATGCGCAGACCTCTGCTGACGGGACTTTCTGCGGCGGGCCTTTTGGGGGTTGCAGTCGATAAAGTTACTCGATGCGTCGCAATTCCGGTTTTGTCGGCTGTTTGGGAATGGCGTGGACAAGCCGGAGTGTCGTGCGCTGCAAAGAGTTCCGTCAGCTCTCTTTTGTGCAAAAAAGGACTGCTCTACATGGGTTTTGCCCAGTATAGCAGTCCTTTTTGTATACTCGACCCTCTCAGTCATCGCAGCGCTCTGCCGTTTTCCTTTGCGTCCCTCCTGTGAAAAAGCAGCTCAGCCAAGCCCGCAGGCTTGGCTGAGCTGCAAAATTAAAATGCAATTCCTTGAACTATGCGCAGAGCGAAGCGGAGCGCATTTAAATCATTTAAAAGCGCAGTTACTCCGGCTTTACCTGCAGCTCCTGCTCGCAGTAGATGCAGCGGTACTTGCCGTTGGAACTCAGCTCAAAGATCTGGTCGCACTCCTCTTCAATGCTGGAGATGCAGCGGGGGTTCTTGCACCGCACGATGTTCACCAGACGCTTGGGCGGCTTGGGCTGCTCCTTGCGGACAGCCTTGCCGTTCTCAATAATGGTCACGCTGATGTTCGGGTCCAGATAAGCCAGCACATCCAGGTTCAGCCACGAAGCGTCGCCCTCCACCTTGATGATGTCCTTACGGCCGCTGGCCGTCTTTTTGCTGCGTGCGTTCTGGATCAGCGCCACACTGGCAGTGCGGTTGCCCGCAATGCCCAGCAGATCCATCAGACCAACGGCAGTACCTGCCTTGATGTGGTCGATGACAATACCGTTCTGAATCTCGTCAATATTCAACATATCAGTTCTCCTCCTTCGGTGCTTTGGGGTCTGCAAGCCCCAGCAGAGTCATAATCAGTGCCATGCGAACGTAAACGCCGTTCTGCACCTGTTCAAAATAAGCGGCGCGCGGGTCGTCGTCCACGTCCAGCGCGATCTCGTTCACACGGGGCAGGGGGTGCAGCACCGCCATGGTGGGCTTGGCCTGCGCCATCTTTTCGCGGGTCAGCACATAGCTGTTCTTCAGGCGGATGTAGTCCTCCTCGTTGAAGAAGCGCTCCTTCTGCACGCGGGTCATATACAGGATGTCCAGCTCCGGCATGGATTCCTCCAGACTGCGGGTCTCCTTGTAGGGGATGCCGTTGGCCTCCAGCACGTCGTTGATGATATAATCCGGCACCCGCAGTTCCTCCGGGCTGATCAGCACAAAGCGCACATTCTTGCAGCGCGCCATGGTCTTGAGCAGGGAGTGGACGGTGCGGCCGAACTTCAGATCACCGCACAGACCGATGGTCAGATCATCCAGCCTGCCCATGCGGCGGCGGATGGTCATCAGGTCGGTCAGGGTCTGGGTGGGGTGCTGGTGGCCGCCGTCACCGGCGTTGATCACCGGAATGCGGGAATAGCGGGAGGCACGCAGCGGTGCGCCCTCCTTGGGGTGGCGCATGGCAACGATATCGGCATAGCAGGACACCACCCGGATGGTGTCGGCTACGCTCTCGCCCTTGGAGGCGCTGGACACGTTCTCGCTGGGGAAGCCCAGCACATGGCCGCCTAAGTTCAGCATGGCCGCTTCAAAGGACAGCCGGGTGCGGGTGGAGGGCTCGTAGAACAAGGTAGCCAGCTTTTTGTGGTTGGCCACCTCCTGATAGGCGGCGGGGTCGGCGCAGATACGGTCGGCAAGATCAAGCAGCTGTGTGATCTCCTGCTGGGTAAGATCCAAAGGATCGATCAGATGACGCATAGATAGGATACCTCCGTTTAAAGCAGTTTGCGTAAAATGGAAAAATCAAAAAAGTTCGTGTAGTAGCTCAGCGAGCGCATCACCGGCTTACACAAACGATTGAAACATACTTCGTCCAGCAGCAGCATGGCCTCGCCCGGGGCAAGCCGCATGGCTGCGCGGATGGCTTCATCGCCGCAGCTGGCCTTCAGGTGCGCCACGTTGGAAGAGATCTGCTGGTGGCACTCCTGCTCCAAGATCTCAAAGATGTCGCCGGTCAGGTCGATGCGGGTGTAGTCCCGGTTGCCGAACAGGCTGCGGGGCAGGTAGTCGATGGAATAGATCACCGGGGTGGTGTCGGCAAGGATGCGCTTTTTGATGCAGATCACCTCGTCACCGACTTCCAGCGCCAGCGCGTGCGCCATCTCCTCGCCTGCACGAAGAAGCATCACCTGAATGCCGTCGGCATGGGGATAGCTGCCAAAGCTGCGGATCAAAGGGTAGTACTCCAGCTTCTGGTCCAAGCGGCTGCGCAGCCCCAGCACAGCGCGGTTCACCACCGTGCCAATGCCGCGCACCCGTTCCACATAACCGGCGCGCTCCATCTCGCTCAGCGCGTCACGGATCACGGTGCGGCTCACCCCCCGCTCGGGGGCAAGGTCTACCTCGGCGGGCAGACGGTCGGCTTGGGCATAGCGCCCGTTGGACAGCTCCTCCAGCAGGCTTGCAACAACGCGGTCGCTGATCACAGCGCCGCCCAAGCGGCTGGACGATGCCAGTGCGGGATCTTTCATGGATGGTTCCTCCGTTTCCGGGCGGCAAGCCGCCCCGAACTTCATACGAACGGGCAGGGAGGATTCCTCCACAGCCCCTTCTCTCCTATTATAGCATAATTTGACATTTAGAAAAGCGTCATTTATACTGGAATCTGCTGAAAAGTACGATTTTATTTTGGAGGGCATAGTACAGATGGACTATTTTCTGCAAAAAGTATGCGGCAAGCCCGCCCGGCAGGCTGTTACCCTGCGGCGCTGCACCTCCGCCGAGGCATCGGCGGTGTTCGCGCTGCAAAACGAAGTGCGCGCCGCCATACCGCACCCGGAGCAGTTCGTGCCGGATACGCTGGAAAACATCACCGGCTATCTGCGCACCGGGATATGTATCGGCGCATGGCAGCAACGGCGGTTGGGCGCGTACCTCATCCTGCGCCTGTGCGGGCAGAGCAGTGAGAACTACGCCGCCTTTCTGGGCGTGCCGCAAAGCCAGTGGCAGCACTGGGCGAACGCAGACAGCGCGGTAGTGCACCCGGACTGGCGGGGCAACGGCCTGCAGCGCGCCATGCTGGAAGCAGCCCTGCCGCTGCTGCCGCCGCAGATCACCCATCTGGGCGCTACCATCAGCCCGGATAACAGCTACAGCCTGCGCAACGCACAGGCCGGCGGCTTCGTCATCCGCTGCCGCCGGGAGATGTACGGCGGCTACGACCGCTATCTGCTGGAAAAGCAGTTGTAACTCCATGCAGTTTTGGTGTACAACCTTTTCGAAATGTGTTATACTATACGGTATGAATAACAGCGAAGGAAACAGGTGAAACCATGGCAGCATCTCTCGGGCAGGAATTCTGCACCCTGCGTGATACTTACATTGAAAAGCAATTCGGCCGCCTGAACGATATGCAGCGGCAGGCTGTGTTTACCACGGATGGCCCGCTGCTCATCCTTGCCGGTGCCGGCAGCGGCAAGACCACCGTGCTGGTCAACCGCATTGCCAACCTCATCCGGTTCGGCTCGGCGCACGGCTCCAAAGAAACGCCCCGCCCGGTGACCGAGGAGGACGTCAAAGCCCTGCGCACCGCCATCATGACCGGTACCGATGCCCCCAGCTGGCTGGACGGGATGCTGCGCCGCAACGCGGTGCGCAGCTGGAACGTGATGGCCATTACCTTTACCAACAAGGCGGCAGGGGAACTGAAGGAACGTCTGCGCCGGATGCTGGGCAGCGAGGAAGGGGACGAGGTGTTCGCCTCCACTTTCCACTCGGCCTGTGTGCGCATCCTGCGCCGCTGGGCGGAGGAGATCGGCTACCCCCGCAGCTTTACCATCTACGACACCGATGATGCCCAGCGCGTGATGAAAACGGTGTATAAAGAACTGAGCATCGATGATAAATTCCTGCCCATCAAGGCCGCCATCAACCAGATGAGCCGCTGGAAGGATCAGCTGGTCAGCCCGGAACAGGCGCTTGCAGACCACGCCAGAGACGTGAAGAGCACCCAGACCGCCCGCATCTACGCAGCTTACGAGAAAAAGCTGAAGGAGGCCGGTGCGTTCGATTTTGATGACCTCATCTACCAGACCGTGCAGCTGCTGGCCGACCACCCGGACGTGCGGGAGTTCTACCAGAACAAGTACCGCTACCTGCTGGTGGACGAGTATCAGGACACCAGCGTGGCGCAGTTCCGTCTGGTCAGTCTGCTCACCGGACCGGAGCGCAACATCTGCGTGGTGGGCGATGACGACCAGAGCATCTACCGCTTCCGCGGCGCTACCATTGAAAATATCCTCAACTTTGAAAAGCTCTACCCTGGCACTAAGACGATTCGTCTGGAGCAGAACTACCGCTCCACCTCCAACATCCTCAACGCAGCCAACTGCGTCATCCAGCACAACACCGAGCGCAAGGGCAAGACCCTGTGGACGGACAACGGCGAGGGTGATAAGGTGCAGGTGTATACCGCCGAGAACGAGCAGGATGAAGCCAGCCATATCGCGGACGTTATCGGCCAGCATCTGAAGGCGGGCGGCCATCTGGCAGACCACGCCATCCTCTACCGCATGAACGCCCAGTCGGCTCCCATCGAAAGCTACTTCACCCGCGCAGGTATCCCGCATAAGATCGTGGGCGGGCAGCGCTTCAACGACCGCAAGGAGGTCAAGGACATCCACTCCTATATGTCCATCGTGGCCAACCCCCGGGACGATGTGCGGCTGCGCCGCATCATCAACGAGCCCGCCCGCAAGATCGGTGCCACCACCGTTGACGTCATTGCAGACCTTGCCGGGCAGCAGGGGGTCAGTATGCTGGATGTTATCAGCCATGCCGACCAGTACGCCAAGCTCTCCCGCGCGGTCATGCCGCTGCTCAAGTTCTGGCAGATCTACCAGCGCCTGCAGGATTCCCTTGCCACCCGCACGCTGGATGAGTTCGCTTCCGATGTCATTGAACTGACCGGCTACAAGGCCATGCTGGAAGCAGACGCCGCTAAGGGGCACGAGGATGCCGCCGACCGTCTGCAGAACTTGGGTCAGTTGGTGAACAACGTCAAAAACTACTGCGACCAGCACGGCGAGGAAGCCACGTTGGAGGGCTATCTGGAGGATATCGCCCTCATCAGCGATATCGACAGCTACAACGAGAGCAGCGATCAGGTGGTACTGATGACCATCCACTCTGCCAAGGGTCTGGAGTTTCCCTATGTGTTCCTCATCGGTATGGAGGAGGGCGTTTTCCCCAGCGAGATGAGCAAGTACTCCGAAGCAGATCTGGAAGAAGAGCGCCGTCTTGCTTACGTCGGTATCACCCGCGCCAAAAAGGAGCTGTACATCTCCAACAGCGTCACCCGGATGCTGTATGGCCGTACCCAGCGCAACGAGCCCAGCCGCTTTCTGCGGGAGATTGAGCCGGAATATATCGAAGAAACCCGCAGCCCGGTGCTGGAACAGCGTTCCCGCATGGGCGGTTGGGGCAGTAGTTACAGCGATACCGTGCCCGGCGGGGCATCCGGCTACTCCGGCCCCTCCGGTTACAGCCGCAGCAGCTACGGCGGCGGTTATGGCTCGGGTTACAGCTCGGGCAACCGCAGCGGCTACCTGAACCGGGAATATAACGCCGGTGAAAGCCGTGGCTTTGGCTCCTCTTACGGTGGAAGAAGCACCACTTCTTCCGGTTTTGGCAGTCACTATGGCAACAGCTCCACTCAGCCGACTACCAGAAGCGGCGGATTTGGTTCTGGATATTCCAGCGGAAATGCGACGAAAAATACTGTAAAGCAAACAACCTTTACAGCAAATTCTGCCGTAAAATCGGTGGCTTTCGACGCAAAGCACTATGAACCGGGCGACATCGTGGAGCACAAGGTGTTCGGCCGCGGCACGGTGCTGAAGGTAAAGCCTGCTGCCGGGGATCAGATCGTGGAGATCAACTTTGAAAAAGTGGGCATCAAGAAAACGATGGCCAATTTTGCGCCCCTGACCAAGATTACGGAGGAAGAATGACCCTATGATGACTGTTCGTTTGATCGCCCACACCCCGGAACCGGAAAAGGTGGTGGCGGCTGCCGCAAAGCTCTGTTACTCCGACGCCCATATCACCGACCTTCTGGACGGGTTGGACGAGGAAAAAACTGCAAAATTCCTGACCATGCTCAGTGACCTTGGCCATGCCAGCCCCATCGAGCACGCCAGCTTCACCTTTGGTATCGAAGGGGTCAGCCGCACCCTGCTTGCCCAGATCACCCGGCACCGCATTGCGTCCTTTAGCGTGCAGAGCCAGCGCTATGTGCGTCTGGATGATTTCCGCTATGTGACGCCCCCGGAGATCGAAGCCATCCCGGAAGCAAAAGCCGCTTTCCTTGCCAGCATGGAAGAGGATGCAAAGCGCTACCTCGACCTTGCCCATAAGCTGGAGGAGGGGCACACCGCCCGCCTGATGGCTGAGGGAATGCCGGAAAAGCAGGCCCGCGCCAAGGCGTCTAAACAGGCCAACGAGGACGCCCGCTTTGTGCTGCCCAATGCCTGCGAGACCAAAATGGTAGTCACCATGAACGCCCGCAGCCTGATGAACTTCTTCCAGCTGCGCTGCTGCAACCGCGCCCAGTGGGAGATCCGGGAATTGGCTGAAAAGATGTTCGCGCTGGTGTACCCGGTAGCACCCCATATCTTTGCTAAGGCCGGCCCTGCCTGCCTGTGCGGTGCCTGCCCGGAGGGCAAGATGTGCTGCGGCAAGACCGCTGAGGTGCGCGCAAAATATGCTGCCATTAAAGAAGGTGCCGTCGTATGAGCAAGGGAAAACTCATCGTGCTGGAAGGGCTGGACGGCAGCGGCAAGGCCACCCAGGCAAAGCTGCTGGCAGAGCATCTTGCCGCGCAGGGTGTACCGGTGCAGAAGATCACCTTCCCGGATTATGCCAGCGATTCCAGCGCACTGGTCAAGATGTATCTGGCGGGGCAGTTCGGCCAGCACCCGGACGATGTAAACGCCTACGCGGCTTCCAGCTTTTACGCGGTGGACCGCTATGCCAGCTATAAAACCAGCTGGGGCAGCTTTTATGAGCAGGGCGGTGTGATCATCGCCGACCGGTACACCACCTCCAACGCGGTGCACCAGTGCTCGAAGCTTCCGCAGAAGCAGTGGGAGGAATATCTGCACTGGCTGTTCGATTACGAGTTCCGGCTGCTGGGTCTGCCCGCACCGGACAGGGTCATCTATTTGCAGGTAGACCCGGCGGTCAGCCAGCGGCTGATGACCCAGCGCTATCACGGCGACGAAAGCAAAAAGGACGTGCACGAGAAGGATACGGCTTATCTGGCGCGCAGCCGCGCCGCTGCCGAGTTCTGTGCCCGGCATCTTGGCTGGGACACCGTGCACTGCACCAGCGGGGACGCCATGCGCAGCATTGAAGAGATCCAGCAAGAGGTACAGCAGCTTGCCCGGAAAACACTGGGCTGAACAATAAAATATGATAAGAGGGGGCATCCTGAACGATGTATCGTCTGATGCAGCCGTCCGACGAGGCGGCAGTGCTGGCTTTGTGGCAGAGCCAGCATCATGATACCGAAGATTTTGCAAAAATGGTACTGGAACGTTTTGCCGGTGTGCAGAACATTTATGTAGCCGATGAAAACGACACCATCGTGGCAGCTGCGCTGGCTGTGCCGGTCACCTTGCAGGGGCGCACGGGCAATTACCTGTGCCTGTGCGGCGAGGGCAGTCTGCTGCTGGCGGGTCTGCTGGATACCCTGTGCGCCCAGCAAAAGCTGCGGGGCGCAGGCTTTACGGTGGCAGTCCCGGCAGATGCAGCACAGGCCGCTCTGCTGCAGGATAAGGGCTTTGCGCAGGCCTTTGCGCTGCGCTGCCTGCCCCGCGAGGTAAGCCGCAACCTGTGGAGCCAGGCGGAATTTGACACGGTTACGGCCAAAAAGCTGTGTGAGCTGCGGGAACAGTTCTGGAAGGATACCGTGCAGCTGAGCCCGGAACGCATGGCGGTGGTGCTGCAGGAGCTGTACGCCCGGGGCGCTACCATCGTGTCCAACGAGCATGGCTACGGCATCTACTTCCGCAAGGAGGATACCCTGTATTTCGTGGAAATGATGGCCGACAGCGACCGCGCCGCCGAGATCCTGATGGAAGCCGCCCGCGAGAAGGAAGTCATTGTGGAAAAGGCGGTCATCACGGTAGGTGCTGCCCAGCCGCTGTTTCTGGGCGAGGGCACCCGGCAGGAATACGGCATGATCCGCTTTGAGGCAGAGCCTTTTGACGTGAGCGAAAGCTATCTGCGTCTGATGCTGGAAAACTGAAAAAAGGAAGGTGCGTATGGCACACAACGATACACACGCAGCCCGCAAAAAGGGCGGTGCAGGCAAAATTCTGCTGGTAGTGCTTCTGCTGATCCTTCTGGCAGCGGGCGCAGCGGTGCTGTTTGCCCGCAGCGAGATCCACGGCAGCAGTAAGCCCGGCACGGCGGTCACCGTAAGCATTCAGCAGGGCAGCGGCGTAGCCACGATCGCCAACAAGCTGAAGGATGCAGGCGTCATCCGCTCTGCCTACCTGTTCCGCTGGTATGTGGGGGAAAAGGGTGCTGCCGCAAAGCTGCAATACGGTGATTTTGAGCTAACCACTGGCAGCTCCTACGATGCACTCATCAGCACCCTTTCCCAGTACGCCAAGGCAGAAACAGTGCGGGTGACTATCCCGGAGGGTACAACGGCTATTGCTATTGCCCAGAAGATGGAAGCCGCTGGTCTGTGCACCGCCGAGGAGTTTTTGAAGGAAGCCAACGAGGGCGATTTCAGCGCTTATACCTTCTGGCAGTATGTCCCGGAGAATAAGGATGCTCCGAACCGCTTTATGAAGTGTGAGGGCTATCTATTCCCGGAGACTTACGAGTTTTTGAAGGGTGATACGGTGCATAACTATGTAGCTACCTTCTACGCCCAGTTCGATGCACAATTTACCAAGGAAATGTACGCAGCGCTCAAAAAGCAGGACATGACCCTGCCGGAGCTGGTCACCCTTGCCTCCTTTGTGCAGGAGGAAGCGGGCAACAGTCAGGACTCCAATGTGGCGCAGGTGTTCCGCAACCGTCTGGCGGAGGGCTCGCCCTACCCCCGGCTGCAAAGCAACACCTCCAGCCATATCCAGAGCGACGCCGACAACAACTATCTCTGGAACTGGGTCGCACCCTACTACGGCGGCTGGGATGATATCCCGGAAAATATCCTTGCAGCCTACGACACTTACAGCTGCACCGGCCTGCCCGCAGGCCCCATCTCGAACCCCGGCCTTGCCGCCATCAAGGCAGCACTGGAGCCGCAGCCCGATGAGGAAGCCAAGGACGCTTACTTTTTTGTGACCGACCGCAAGGGCAATTACTACTACGCCCACACGCTGGCAGAGCATAATGCCAACTGCAAAACTGCCGTAGCTGTGAACAAAAGCCTGAAAAACTGAGGAAAGGCCGCTGCACAAAAAACACGGTGCAGCGGCCCCTTTCCAGTTAAAAACTGTGATACATAAGAGAGGAACCTACAAATGCTACAGATCCCGGAACTGCTTGCCCCGGCGGGCGATGCGGAACGTCTGCGTTATGCCATCAACTACGGTGCCGATGCCGTTTACTGCGGCCTGCCGGAGTTTGGTATGCGCTCTGCCCCGGCTAATTTCACCCCGGAGCAGCTGACGGAAAGCGTCATCTACGCCCATGCCCGCGGCCGCAAGGTCTACCTGACCATGAACACCCTGCCCACCAACGAGGAAGCCGACCGCCTGCCGGAGGCCATCAAGGAAGCCGCCAAGGCCGGTGTGGATGCTTTTATCGTGGCAGACCTTGGTGTGCTGGATGCCTGCAAGACCTTTGCCCCGGATATTGACGTGCATCTTTCTACCCAGACCGGCATCACCAACTGGGCAGCCGCCCGCGCCGCCTACAAAATGGGTGCAAAGCGCGTGGTGCTGGCGCGGGAGATGACCTTGCAGGATATTGCCATCCTGCGCGATAAGACCCCGCCGGAGCTTGAAATCGAAGCTTTTGTGCACGGTGCGATGTGCATGAGCGTGTCCGGCCGGTGTCTGCTGTCCAACTACATGGCCGGACGTGACGCCAACCGTGGCCAGTGCGCCCAGCCCTGCCGCTGGAAGTATTACCTGAGCGAGGAGACCCGCCCCGGCCAGCTGTACGAGATCGGCGAAAACGAGAACGGCAGCTACATCCTTAACGCCAACGATCTGTGCACCGCACCCTTCATCGACCTGATCTGCAAGGCGGGCGTGGACAGCCTGAAGATCGAAGGCCGCGCCAAGACCTTCTACTATGTGGCCAGTGTCACCGCCGCCTACCGCAAGGCGCTGGATGCCTATCTGGCCGACCCGACAAACGATAACTTTGAACTGCCGCCGGAGGTGTACGCGGAGCTTACCCGCACCAGCCACCGGCACTACTCTCCCGGCTTCTATTTTGGCCGCGAGCAGGCCAAACAGGCCACCGACAGCGCCACCTACATCCGCGAGTGGGAGTTCGTGGGTACGGTGGACAGCTGGGAAAACGGCATCGCCCATTGCCAGCAGCGCGGCAAATGGAGCCTTGGAGATACGCTGGAGGCGCTGTGCCCGGACGGACGCAGTATCCCGCTTACCCCGGAATGGATCGAAAACGAAGCAGGGGAGCGGGTGGAAAGCACCCCGCACGCCATGGAAAAATACACCATGCCCACCCAGGAGCTGCCGCCCATGAGCCTGCTGCGCCGCAAAACGGTGTAACAGCGTGACAAAAAGGAAGGAAAACGCCGTGAAGTACAATAACACTTCTGGCCGCTACGCCCTTCTGGACGAGCTGCGCGGACTGGATCTGGTCAGCATGATGCTCTATCACGGCTGCTGGGATCTGGTCAATCTGTTCGGCATTCAGGCAGACTGGTATTATGGCCTGCCCGGGCATCTGTGGCAGCAGAGCATCTGCTGGGTGTTTATTCTGTTGTCCGGCTTCTGTGTGCAGCTGGGGCATCATACCCTGCGCCGGGGCGCACAGGTGTTTGGGGCAGGGGCGCTTGTCACGGCGGTCACGCTGCTTTTTATGCCGGAGGACAGAGTTATCTTTGGTGTGCTGACCCTGCTGGGTAGCGCCATGCTGCTGACAGGCCTTTTGGAAAAGCCGCTGCGGCGCATTCCACCCGCAGCAGGGTTTGCTATCTCCGCAGTGCTGTTCGCCCTGACCCGCAATGTTTCGGTAGGCTATCTGGGTTTTGGAAGCCTGCGCCTCTGGCTGCCGCAGACACTGTATGCAAACTACGTTACAGCGTACTTTGGCTTTTATCCGTGGTGGTTCTATTCTACGGATTATTTCGCCCTTCTGCCGTGGCTGTTTCTGTTCTGGGTGGGGTACTTTCTCTACGGCGTTGTAGGGCGGCAGCGCATGGAGCCCTTGCACTGCTCGGTCTGCCCGCCGCTGGGCTGGCTTGGACGGCACTCGCTGCTGCTGTATCTGTTGCACCAGCCGGTCATCTACGGGGTGCTGCTGGTGGTTTTCCGCGTATTAGGTGGTTGAAACACACGCTCTGTATGCTTCAGAAAAGGCGGTATTGTTGCACCGTGCAAACATTGCGCCAATACCTTGACAAGCGGGGCAGGGCTGTGGTATCCTGTTGACGGTTAGAAAATACTAACTACAAAAATGCGTCATGAAATATGGACGCATTTTTACAGAGCATGAAGTTAAAGAAAACTAACTACACAGAGAAAGAGGTAGAGTTTTATGAGCAAAGTAGCAATCGTATTCTGGAGCGCAACCGGCAACACCGAGACCATGGCAAACTGCATCGCCGAGGGCGCAGGTGCCAACGGCACCATCGTGTCCTGCGCCGAGATGACCCCCGCAAAGCTGGCAGAGTTTGACGTAGTGGCCTTTGGCTGCCCGGCTATGGGTGCAGAGCAGCTGGAAGAGAGCGAGTTCGAGCCCATGTTTGCTGCACTGGAAGGCTCTCTGAACGGCAAAAAGATCGCACTGTTCGGCTCCTACGGCTGGGGTGATGGCCAGTGGATGCGCGACTGGGCACAGCGAGCACAGGATGATGGCGCACAGCTGTTCAGCGAGGAAGGCCTCATCTGCAACGAAACGCCCGATGATGATGTGCAGGCTGCCTGCCGTAAGCTGGGCGCAGATCTGGCTGCTTGGTAAGCTTTGCCGGGAAAGCACTCTCTTGACAAAAATGGTTTGCTGCGCTAAACTATAACTTGCCGTGTAACGGCATTTATATAGCGATAAAAGTTAGACAGTTCTAACATTCATTAAGGATGCAGCAGCCTTTGCACAGAGTATCGTAACAATGTAAAATTTGCGGCAGGGGAAAACGGACGAAATATCCGGCAGCCCCTGCCGTTTTTGATAAAGGCGGTGTATATGGAAATGGCTGCGGCAATCGGTGTTACGGTTGGCTTTGCGTTTTTGCGCGGTGCAGTGCGCCGTGCTGCGCGCCGGTCTGGCCGTAAAAGAGAATAAGGAACGATCAGGAGGAACGGACCCGATGCAGCAGACCCCCAAAAACTTGGATAAAAAGCGTGCAGATGAAAAACTGCTTGTCAGCGAGATGATCGCACTCTACTGCCGCAAACAGCATGGCACCGCCAAAGGCACTTTATGCCCGGAGTGCCGGCAGCTGCACGATTATGCGCTTGCGCGCATTGAAAAGTGTCCGTTTATGGAAACAAAGACCTTCTGTTCCGCCTGCAAGGTCCATTGCTATAAACCGGAAATGCGGGAGAAAATTCGTGCAGTCATGCGCTGGGCTGGCCCGCGTATGCTGCCGGTGCATCCGATGTTGTCTATCAGGCACGTGGCGGTCACGCTCAAGTCCAAGCGGGAAGCCAAAAAGGCAAACGGATAAAATCCATGTATAAACCCTTGCTCCACAGGGCAACCTATGGACAAAGAGGTGATAAGCATGGAAAACATCGGCGTGACCTGTGATGTCTGCGCGTGCTGCCACAATGTGGACGGCTGCAAATGTGATCTGCCGCAGATCAAGGTGACGGAGCAGTGCAGCTGCACCACCCAGCAGGTGGAGACCCCGCACTACTGCCAGAGCTACGAGGAAAAGTAAGTTCCCACCAACGCAAAGCAGCCCCTGCCGGAACGGCTTTCCGGCAGGGGCTGCTGCATTTATTGGATCAATACTCAGCGCAGCGTCACGTTACAAGTGGCAAGGCTGCGGATCAGAGTTCCTACGCTGTCCTTCATCTGGATACCGGCAAAGCCCAGCGCAAAGGCTGCCTGCACGTTTTCCAGTCTGTCATCGATAAATACGCACTCGCTGGCCTTCAGCTGATACTTCTTCAGCAGAGCTTTGTAGATCTGCGGGTCGGGCTTGTTGACCTGTACCTCACAGGAGGCTACGCCGCCGTCAAACTGAGCCAGCACGCCGCGTTCGATCAGCAATTCCAGCACATCCTGCGGGATGTTGCTCAGGTAATACACGCAATAGCCGTGGCTCTTCAGCCGCCGCACCAGCTCCAGCATCCGCAGACGCGGGCGCAGAATGTGCATCCAGTCGTCCAGAACGCCCTGCACCTCAAAGGCGCAGCCCTCGGCGCGGGCGTGCTCCAGCATACGCTGGTTGCCGTCATAGCGGGAAAGCTTGCCCGCGTCCAGCAGCTGCCACTCCTCGCTGCCAAAGGTCAAATCGTAGACCTTCTCCTCCATTTCGGCGTTGCACAGCCGGTCTACTAAGTACGCCTTGGGGTCAAAATCCACCAGCACACCGCCGATATCAAAAATAATGCTTTTATACATAACTGCTGCCTCGCTTGTATTGGATGTTTTTCTCAGATATTTTCCATAGTATACCACAACCGGGCGGGTGCTTTCCACCCCTTTGGCATAGAAAATGCTGCCCCGGCGTATGCTGTGGCAGAAAGGGGAGAGTGCCGTGACGATCCGGGAACTGTGCGAGAAAGAGGTCGTTCAGCTGGAGCAGGGGGTGTGCCTTGGCCGCGCGGATGATCTGGAACTTGACCCCGCAACGGCGCAGCTGCAAAGCCTGATCTTACTGGGCAGGCCGCGTCTGCTGGGGCTGCTGGGCCGGGATGAGAGCCTGACCATCCCATGGCAGGAGATCGAGACCATCGGCACGGACGCCATTCTGGTGCATACCGCCGTGCCAAAAGCACCGGCAGCACCTCACGGCTTCTGGCAGCAGCTGCGTGCTAAGCTGGGTCTGTGAAAAATAGGGGAATATTTTGAAAAATAAAACCGTAATTTTTGTAAAATCATGAATGGACATTTTCAGCAAAGTGACTATAATAAGCACGAAAGGCTTGTGCAAATAGCACAGCCACTCTGGAAATAGGGTTCGGGACGTGGAAAGGGATATCGACTATGAAAACATCCAAACCGCTGTTGACCCTGCGGATGCTCTTCCCGGCGGCAGTTTCTCTTATCGTGCTGCTGCTGGGCGAGTGGATCGCGCGTGGGTCGCTGACCGCTGATACCTTTATCAGCTTTATTTTTCCCCATTTCGGGGCATACCTGCTGGCATGGCTGCTGCTGTTTCTGGTGTGGGAGCTGCTGGACTGGGTGCTGCGCATCCCGCCGCTTGCCACGCTGGGCATGGCCGTTCTGGGCTGTGCGCCCTGCGCGGTAAACTTCTATACCATGCAGCTGCGGGGTGAGCCATTTCTGCCGTGGGATCTGATGCAGGTGTCCGAGGCTGCCGGTGTGGCCTCTGCTGCCGGGCTCAAGTTGCAGACCAGCATGGTGGTCTCCGTTGTGCTGGTGCTGGCGCTTACGGTGGCAAGCTTCTTTGTTTATCGCGGTCGGCTGCGTCAGCGCTGGCTGCCAAGGCTTGCGGGCACCGGTGCTTCGGCGGCGGCGCTGTGTCTGCTGATCTTCGGCGTTTACTTACAGCCCGCAGTCACGCAGGTTTTGGGCATCACGCCGGATGCATGGATGCAGGACCGCTACTATCGTTACTACGGTGTACTTACCGGTTTTATGACCAACCTCACCAATCTGGAGATCGACAAGCCCGAAGGCTACTCGGAGCAGGCGGTGGACGATATTCTGGATAACGTGGCCGAGAGTGAGAAATTCTCCACCGGCCCCATGTATGCAGGCAGCTATGCCGCCACCACCCCCAAGGAGGAGCAGGCAAAGCAGCCTACCATTATTTATGTGATGGACGAGTCCTACTGGGATGTTTCGGAGTTAGAGCAGTACGGCATCACCTTTGATACCGATGTATCGCAGAATCTTCATGCTCTGCAGCAGACCAGCGCCTACGGCAGAGCCTACAGCCCCAGCTTTGGCGGCGGCACCTGTGATGTGGAGTTTGAAGCCCTGACCGGCTACTCGGTGTCCTTCCTGCCCAGCGGCAGCAAGCCCTACCAGCAGCACGTCACAAAGCCCATGTTCGCCCTGCCCAATTACCTCAAACTCAAGGGCTATCAGACCGCTGCGGTGCACTGCTTCTGGGCAAAATACTGGAGCCGCGATAAGGCGTACCCTAATCTCGGTTTCAGTGATTTTATCAGTCTGGAAGATATGCACGGCGTGACCAAGGTGCGCAAGCACTACTGGACCAGCGGCCTTGTGACCGATGACTCCATGGCCGACCAGATCATTCAGCAGTACGAAAAGATGAGCACTTCCTCTGATAAGCCCATCTTCCTGCACGCGGTCACCATGCAGAACCATACCAATTATAATAGGGATAACTACCCGGACGACGAGCGGGTACACGTTGTATCTCATCCGGTGGGGCTCAAGAGCAGCACTGTGGGCGCGCTGGAAGATTTCGCTACCGGCATCCGGGATGCAGACGCGATGCTGGGTAAGCTGACAGAATACTTCTCTCAGGTGGATGAGCCGGTCATTCTGGTGTTCTGGGGCGACCATTATAACCCCATCGATTCCAACTACGATGTCTACACCACCACCGGCTATGCAAGCGGCTCCAGCACCGACCCCCGTCTGCACCAGACCACGCTGCTGATGTGGTCGAATTACAGCCAGCAGCAGGTGGATCTTGGCACCATTGCCGCCTACGATATCTCTCCGGTGATGATGGAACTGTTCGGGCTGGAGCAGCCGCTGTACTTCCAGTTCCTCAACCGGCAGCTGCGGGTCGCCAGCCGCAGCTGCACCCGCGGCACTACCATGAACTTGGACGGCACCACCACCCAGCAGCCCACGGAGTTCCAGCAGCGCTGGACAAACGAGCACTGGATGCTGCAATACGACCTGATGTTCGGCAAGGGATACGCCCTCAACCGCATGGGTGTTGCAGGCCTGAGCGGGATGAATACGGGCAAATAAGAGAAAAAGTGAGAGTTTCTTTATACAAAACAGAGAAAACCACTTGCAACCGCATTCTTTTTGTGCTATTATAACAAAGCATTACACACGCATCACTATGCCCTTTTGTGCCCTTTTGGGTTGAGGGCAGTCCGCCGGTACCCGATGTACTGTGCAGATCACGGTGTGCGGAGGCAAAACAATATCTGGAGGTATTTTATTATGGCAGTCGTTTCTATGAAGCAGCTTCTCGAGGCAGGTGTGCACTTCGGTCACCAGACCCGCCGCTGGAACCCCAAGATGGCTAAGTACATCTTCACCGAGCGCAATGGTATCTATATCATTGACCTGCAGAAGACCGTGAAGAAGCTGGACGAGGCTTACAACTACGTGAAGGAAGTTGCAGCTGAGGGCGGCGACATCCTGTTCGTTGGCACCAAGAAGCAGGCTCAGGAGTCCATCCGTGACGAGGCTCTGCGCTGCGGCATGCACTACGTCAACGCTCGTTGGCTGGGCGGCATGATGACCAACTTCCGCACCATCCGTAAGCGCATCGACCGTATGGATCAGCTGGCTAAGATGAAGGAAAACGGCACCTTCGAGCTGCTGCCCAAGAAGGAAGTGGCTAAGCTGGAGCTGGAGATGGAGAAGCTGGACAAGTACCTGGGCGGCGTCAAGAACATGAAGACCCTGCCGAAGGCTATGTTCATCGTCGATCCTCACAAGGAGCGCATCGCTGTTGCTGAGGCTCGCAAGCTGAACATCCCCATCGTTGCTATCGTTGATACCAACTGCAACCCCGATGAGATCGACTACGTGATCCCCGGCAACGACGACGCTATCCGCGCTGTCAAGCTGATTGCCGGCGCTATGGCTGACGCTGTGCTGGAAGGCAAGCAGGGCAACCAGGAGGCCGCTCCCGCCGAGGACGCAGCAAACGCCTGATTTCCCATTCCGCAACCAATCAAATAACGTGTAAGGGAGAAAACAAAAATGGCTATTTCTGCAAAGGACGTTATGGAACTGCGCAAGCAGACCGACTGCGGCATGATGGAGTGCAAGAAGGCTCTGACCGAGGCTGACGGCAACTTCGAGAAGGCAATCGAGATCCTGCGCGAGCGTGGTCTGGCTACCGCCGCCAAGAAGGCAAGCCGCGTTGCTGCCGAGGGTATGGTCTACGCTGACTACTGCCCCACCTGCAAGGTCGGTGTTGTCATCGAGGTCAACGCTGAGACCGACTTCGTTGCCAAGAACGACAAGTTCGTTGACTTCGTCAAGGAGGCCACCAAGGTCATCATGAAGCAGAACCCCGCTGATGTCGAGGCTCTGATGGCTTGCAAGACCGAGGCTGGTGAGACCGTTGACGAGGCTCTGAAGAACCTGATTCTGGTCATCAAGGAAAACATCAAGGTTCGCCGCTTCACCCGTTACGAGGGCGTCTGCTCTGCATACGTCCACGGCGGCGGCACTCACGGCATTCTGGTCAACTTCGAGACCACCAACGACATCGATGCTAAGGACGAGTTCGTTGCTTACGGCAAGGACATCGCCATGCAGGTCGCTGCTGCTAACCCCGGCTACGTCGACGAGGCTTCTGTCCCCGCCGAGGTCGTGGCTAAGGAGAAGGAGATCATGCTGGCTCAGATGGCTCAGGATCCCAAGACCGCTAACAAGCCTGAGGCTGTGAAGGAGAAGATGATCGAGGGCAAGATCAAGAAGTTCTTCAAGGAGAACTGCCTGGTCGATCAGGAGTTCGTCAAGGACGGCGACCTGACCGTTGCTCAGTACACCGCTAAGGTCGCTAAGGACCTGGGCGGCGAGATCAAGATCGTCAAGTTCGCCCGCTTTGTCAAGGGCGAGGGTCTGGAGAAGCGTGCTGACGACTTCGCATCTGAAGTTGCAAGCATGGTGAAGTAATTTAAACTTCCAAAGACAAAAAGGAGCCGCAGTACCTGTAACAGGGTGCTGCGGCTCCTTTTGTTTGTGAAAAGGCAAATACCGGGCAGCCCGCAGACTGCCCGGTATTTGCTGCAAGAAGCATTTGGATTATGCTTCGTCCAAAACCTCTTCGGGATCCTCAATGGCGTCCTCGATAGTCTCCTCAACCTCCATCGCTTCTTCAGCGTCCGGGGCGGCAAACAACTCCTGAATCTGATCCCGCAGCCAGAGCAGACGGTTATCCAAAGCCTTGTCCCGTGCCAGCAGCGGCGCAATGATCTCGGGTTTGTCAGTGATCAGGTCATCCACGCCCAGCTGCAGCAGCTTTTCGGCATCTTGCTGACGGTTGATGGTCCAAGCGGAGATGGTCTTGCCGCGCAGATGGATCTGCTGCACCATACCGGCGGTGATAAAGGTGGATTCTACGCTGAAAAAGTCTGCGGCAGGCAGATCGTAGTAGGTGCCTACGCCCAGCGCCAGAATATACCCGGTGGTAATGTCCGGGTCCAGTTCCTTCACCTTGCACAGGGTCTCGTAGCTCTGGGAGGTGACCACGCAGTCCGCGCCGTAGTCGTATGCGTGGATCAGCCGTACCGTTTCGGCTTCCAATGTCGGCGTAAAGGTGCTGGGCTTGATCTCGATGTTCAGTTCTGCCTTGCCCTTGCACAGCGCCAGAACCTCTTCCAGCGTGGGAATATAGGAACCCGTGAACTGCCGATGGAACCAGCGTCCGGCATCCAGCTGCTGCACCTGTGTATAGGTCAGGTCGTAGATGTTGGCGTTGTAGCCGGTGCACCGGCGCAGGCTGGTGTCGTGGGTCACCACGGCTACGCCGTCAGCGGTCATCTGCACGTCCAACTCAATGCGGGGGCTGCCGTGTTCCAGCGCGGCCTCGAAGGCAGCCATGGTGTTCTCCGGTGCACGGGAAGAATAGCCACGGTGATAGGTGATCACCGGGTCGGCAAGGCCCAGCACGCTTTGCAACGGCTGCGTTTGCGGGAACAGCAGGTACACCGTTGCCACGCCGCAGGTGACCAGTGCGGCGCAGGCCATCATCCCGGCCAGCACCGTCTGCTCACGGTGCTGGGCAGGGAGCACATCGGAAATGGTCGGCTGCGCTGCATCGGACTGCCGGGGCGCTTCGTACAGTACCTCTGTAAGGGTGCTCTGCGCCGCCGTCATGGCACAGTCCATAAGCAGGCAAAGGAACGGCAGTTCGATCAGCAGCGCCGCGCGGGAAAGCGCCAGCAGGGCAGCAGTGCTGGCAAAGCCGACACCTAGGATGACGCAATAGAACAGCGCTGCCCCGCACAGCAGCATCAGCCCGGTGCGCACGGCGGCGGTCAGCATCCAGCGCAGTGCCAGCCCAAGCAGCTGCCCGGTGCGGCTGCGCAAAATGTGCAGGCTCTCCGCAAACGCACAGCCAAAGCTTTTGCGCTCCAGCAGAAATTTTGGCAGAACCACAAGCCCGTCCAGCAGCAGTGCCAGCACAAAAAGCACCGCCAGAGCAAATAGAAAACGATTGGAGGAACGCGCCTTCAGCAGCCCCCAGAGATATTCCGGCACGGCAAACTGGGTCAGATGGTTTGCAGCCAGAAAAAAGTTCGTCAGCGGGATCAGGGCAGCACCATACAGCAGCAGTGGAAGGTTCTGCGGCAGAAACACCCGCACAAGGCTGCAAAAGGCATCCCAGAACACCGCCCACGCCCGCAGCGGCTCGCCGTGCCGTACCCGCGTCAGTAGTTGCAGCATCGTGGCGATTTCATACAGGCTCCAGAAGGCTGCCAGTACCGCCAGCACAGCAATGCACCCGATGATGGCAGGGGAGGCAAAGATGCGGGACGCAGTTTTATTGTTGAGGTAACGGATGGGTGCGAACCGCAGTGTCAACGCCCAGATCAGCTGCAACGCCGGTACGAGCAGGAGGTTTGTCAGTACCTTATAAAACAACAGAAAAAGCAGAAATACCCGTCCTTTTGGCGAAAGCAGGGAACGGGCGGCATCGTGCAGAGAGCGGTAGGCCTGCTCCTGCTGCCGGAGCTTTGCGGAAAATCGCTTCAAGATAGCTTCAACCTCTTTTTTCATTTTTACCGGGCTTTTCTCGTGCACTGCATAGGTACAGTCTGGCAGATTGCCCGGCAAATATGATTTTTAATATTTTATCGCAAGTCAAGAAATTAGTACAACATCCAAACAGCATATTTGCGATATGCAATTCAACGCTGTTGCTGTTGCATTAAAAAGTTGAATTGCTATAATATAGTATCGCTTTTTGAGGAAAA
>SKEE01000467.1_pt1 | contig 46314 bp, 30 predicted proteins | sample 4826661 | NCBI WGS metagenome assembly SKEE01 (sample SAMN11008817, study PRJNA524170) | human gut metagenome | biome: Human fecal sample; material: Feces; isolation source: fecal sample from pouch patient p20 | host: Homo sapiens | place: Israel: Tel-Aviv | collected 2016-11-14
ATATCATACAAACTTTAGCTTATTTTTTAATGCTTGTCAAGGTGAGAGGAGGAATCGTAAGAATCCTTACGTTTTTTGAGGTCCATCTGTTCCAGAGTTTCGAAGAAAGCAATATCTTTCTGGCGCATCTGAGCAAGCTCCTTTTTTCGTTTCTTTTTGTGATGCCATCTTCGAATCTTCAGATAAAAGAGGAAGATCAGTAAAATTACGATCAGAAACAGGATGGAAAGCAAAAGAACAAGCATCCAGTCCACGCGGCTGTAGATCAGTTCGATTGTATGGTCGGACTGAATGGCAGTCAGCGTGATATTATTTTCTCCCTTTTTGAAAGTATACTCTTTTCCATCCACCAGGCAGGAGTGCAGAAAACAGGAGGTATCCGGTGTAGCGGTGGTTGTGTAGGAATCCCCGCGGTAGACTGTAACCGGAGAAGTATCCACGGTACCGTTTTGGGCTGTAACAGTGATTGTATATGACGGGATCGGTTTGAAAGTCACATCAATCGTGTGATCCGAAGTCAGATCATCAAATACATAGCCGGAAGTGTCACTGGTAACAGGGACAGTGGCACCATCTACAGTGAGAGTATCTACAACGTAATGCTCATCAGGAGTAAAAGTGACAGACAAAGGTTCATGCTCTTTCCCGGATGGTGAGGTATCGATGGTTCCGTTGGTAGCTGAGGTAGAGACGGTATAGACCGGTATTTCTTCAAAAACAGCCTGTATTGTGCGATCTTCCTGCAGATCTGTGAATGTATAGGAAAGAGGATATTGGCTGACATCCACAGCTCCGCCGTCAATCAGAAGAGACTGCAGGCGATGATCGGTATCGCATCCGTAGGAGACGGTATAGGAACCGCCTTCATCGATTTCCAGATTACTGTCCGTGATTTTTCCGTTTTCCGCACTGGTTGTGACACTATGGACCAGTGGAAGGGTGGCTTCGTACAGACGGAAGCGAGTGGTACCGATGATGGCAGATGCCATCAGAAAATGTCCGGGTTCGAGCTGGCAGATGCCTTCCGGTTCGACCTCAAAGGCATCATGACCTGGCAGTGTGAGGTAATAACTTCCAATTCGTTTTTGCCGGGAGATCGAATAAACATCCAGTACATTCATATAGCCTTCCCGCTGCATATATGGAATGCTGATAATCGCATCGCCGGAAACACAAAAATCCTGGAAGGAACTGCGGCTGTAGGAAAGATGCAGATTTAATTTATCTACGATCTGAAAATTACTGTCGGTAAAATAAAAGGCATAATCGGCAATGCGGTTTGCCATCAGAACATACTGATCTTTTTCCGGAACATAGTCGATGCCAAAGAAATTGATACTTCCGTTTCCGACTTGCACTTTCCGTTTGAAATGCAAAGTGTTGGCATCAACGATAAAGATGGCTCCGGCATCAGAAGGATCATTGGTAAAAAGACCGGCAATTGCGATCTCCTGGGTACTGGGATTGTAAGTCATGCCGTTTCCATGTTCATAATCGGTTTCTGTCACGCTGAAAGCATAACTGTACTGTTCTACGGGATTGCCGTCGGTATCTGTGGTGTTTCGGTAGAAGGCAATCAGGGTGTCCGGATCCGTGCCTTTTTTTGACGCATTTACCAGACATACAATATATTGATCAGTGGCGCACATGGACTGCAGCCAGCCTTTTTCATTTATTATAGAAGATTCTGTTACCATACTCCATGGAACAGTTTCCAGATCTGAAGTTTTTACAGCGGCAGATACGATCGTACCGGAAAAGAAAAGAAAAAAGACCGTAAGCAGCATGAAAAATGGATAATAAAAATAGTGGTGTTTAAAAGATTTCATCTAACCCCTCCTGAACGATACTATTTTCAGTATACCATGAGAGAAAAAACAGGGCAATGTTCAGAGAGAAGATTCTGCAAAAACAAAAAACTTGAAGAAAGAACGGATATGAGATAGAATAGTACGAATGAAAGGTAAATTTGTAATTGTTCAGAAAATGAACAGGAAGAAAAATACGAGGAGTACATAGTATTATGATAAGAAAAATCTGTAAAAAGGCGACGGTATGGCTGCTGGCTGGTGTGATCGGTCTGTCAGCTGTCACGGTACAGGCGGCAGAGGTGGATAACGGGGCATCTTATCCGATCACAACAAATGCCATAGAAGGCTGGCCACAGGGACCGGATACTTATTCGGAGACAGCAGTGCTGATGGATGCAGATACAGGAACAATCCTTTATAATAAGGGAATGGATGAAAAGAGATACCCGGCGAGTATCACAAAGATCATGACGGCACTTCTGGCACTGGAAAACAGCAATCTGGATGATCAGGTGACATTTACAGAGGAATGTCTGGCAGATCAGACATCGGATAGTGGAAATATCGGCATGCAGGTAGGCGAGGTGCTGACGATGCGTCAGTGTCTGCTGGCATTGATGATACGGTCAGCAAATGATGTGGCGACGCAGATCGCGGTTCAGATTGCAGGATCGGTATCGGCATTTGCAGATATGATGAATCAGAGGGCACAGGAACTGGGATGTGTGAATACGCATTTTGTGAATGCCAGCGGGATGCCGGATGAGAATCATTATACAACGGCACACGATATGGCACTGATTTTCCGGGAAGCAATCAAAAATCAGGATTTTCTGGATATTATCGGTACACAGAGTTTTACGATTGATCCGACGAATATGAATCCGGAGAGCCGGACGTATTCCACACATCATGCACTGGTGGCACAGGGAGCACCGGAATATTATGAAGGATGTTTTGGTGGCAAGACAGGCGTGACGGAAGCGTCGAAGAATACACTGGTCAGCGGAGCGACCAGAGACGGCATGACACTGATCGCAGTGGCAATGCGGGCAGATGCCGGACAGGTGTGTCAGGATCATATCAGTATGTTTGATTATGGGTTTAATAATTTTCAGAAAGTAGAGGTATCGGGAGGTGCGGTTACGATACCGAAAGATGTACAGGTAAGTGATCTGACCAATACGGATAATTCCTATTATTATGGAACGGATTATTATGTGGGAAGCGGTTCCGAAGAGGTGCAGGAGGAAGAACCTTCAGAGATAGCGGCAGAGGAGACAACGCCGACACCTGAGGTAGCGCCGGAATCTCCTGATTCGAACACGGGACAGGAAGAAAAAACGCAGGATATGACGGTATATCGCTATGTGATCTATATTCTGGCGGGACTGATCGCAGTTACTCTGGTAGTTACGATTGTTTCCGGAATTCGAAAACATATGAAAAAGAAAAAAAGAAGGAGAAAATCCTGATGGATTTTCCCCTTCTTTTTTCTTGATTTGTTTAAGCACCAGGAACCCATGCACCGGAACCATTTACATAACAGGAACCGATACGGGTGTTGGTTGCCATAGCGCCGGAGCCGGTCAGGTAGTACCAGGTACCGCCGAGATTGATCCATCCGGTTGCCATAGCGCCGGAGCCAGTGAGGTAATACCAGGTATTGCCAAGTTTCAGCCATCCGGTAACCATCCAGCCGGACTGATCAAAGTAATACCACTGACCGTTAATATATTCCCAGCCATTGGTAGTGTAGCTGCCGTCCTGATGACGATACCACCAGCGGGAACCGTTCTGGATCCAGCCGGCAGTGTATTTTACTCTGCCGGAAACCCATGCACCGGATGCGTTGACATAGTAGGAACCGATCCAGGTGTCAGCAGCCATAGAACCGTTAGAATACATATAATAATAAGTATTATTTATGATATGCCAGCCGCCAGGGTACATGGCACCATTTCCACCAAAGTAGTACCAGCCATTGCCAAGATATGCCCAGCCGGTAAGCATGGCACCGGATGCGTCCATATAATACCAACTGCCTCCCAGGTGGAGCCAGCCGGTATGCATAGCACCATTCTCATTCAGATAATACCAAGTTTTTCCAAGTTTTAACCAATTGTTGCTGATCATATATCCACTGGCATTGAAATAGTACCAATGCCCATCGATACTTTCCCACTGACTGACAGGGTAAGTACCATCAGGACGCTGATACCAGTAACCATTGGTATCTTTTCTCCAGTTTTCGTTTTTGTAATATGGAATCCATACGCCATCAGCTCCGTAATATTTATTTCCAACCCAGGCAGATGTGACCATAGATCCGTCAGAATTGAAAGTATATTCGGAACCATTGATGGTATGTGTACCGGTGTACATAGCACCATCTGCCCCAAGATAATACCAGATATTATTAAGCTGAATCCATCCTGTGACCATGGCATCGGTAGAAGGGTCAAGATAGTAATAATAGCCGTTAACATAGATCCATCCGGTTGTCCTCTGACCGGAGGCATTCACATAATACCAGGCATTATTATCCTCAACGAACTGATTAGTCAGCGGAGTTGAGGAATTTTGGAAATAATAATAATTGCCATAATTATCTTTTTTCCATCCACTGCAAACTGTTGGGAAACCATTCTCGTAATAAACAGAGACTGTGGAACCGTCAATATTTCCAATAGCTACTAGACTTCTTCCGGATGAAATGTTGTTGTCCAGAGACGGATTCAGATGAATCACGAGAGCGGGCTGAATGCCTGCGTACCATCCGGTAGCATATAGTGGAGTACCACGTTCACCCATCGCGAGCAGTGTGTCACGGGTACCGCATTCACCGTTGAAGGTTGAGTCGGTTACATAGGTATAGGTACCGGTCATAATTGCCATATCAGGGCTTAAAGCACGAAGATAACTGTCGGTATTAGAACCGTAGGATCCATGATGACCAAGCTTTAATAGATTTATATGTCCCAACTTTTGTGCAAGAGCAGATTCCGTACGTTTGTTAGTAGGTTTCAAGTTGGAATCCAACAGCGGATAGTTATTGATGTCACCAGACAAAAAAGCGGTAGTTCCGGTTTGCATGGAAGTAACTTTTACACCAAGACTAAAATAATTTGCATCAGGCTGTGGACGTGAAACACCATAATTCATGATTTCTATTTTGAGTGTATTCTGATCTCCCAGATAGAAAATAGGTGTGGATACGTGTCCTGTTTCATTTTCATAAATACTGCGCTGTCCGGATGCTGCCTTTTCATCCTGATTTGCATTGGTCGGGTCACTGTCAGTTCCGGCAACTACGCGGTCGCTGGATGGAATACTGGAAGTAACCAGATTGTCTGAGGTACCGGAGAGTGAAGAACTTACATCTTCATCCAGAATACCACTGTCCAGGGGGTGGATATTCGGAGATTCTGCTGATGTAGAGGCTGTTGTTTCAGCAGAAGCATCATCGGGTGCACAACTGAAATCATAATCAGAACCTCCGATGTTAGAGAAAGAATAACCATCGGCTTCCGGTGTAACGCTATACTCATAAGCAGATTTGGTATCATCGTATTTGGGAATGGACTGGAACTCATAGTCCCACTGGTTCTCAGAGACTTTGGTAACAGATCCATGTTCCGATGTGGTATCGGAAGTTAACGTTACGGACTGATTATCTCCCCAGGACAGAGTAACTGAAATCGTATCCGGAGGCTTGATCGAGGCTGAATCATCATTCTGTGCGGAAGTTTCGGTGACCGGCGTTGCAGCTGTTGAAACAGTTGCAAGTGAAACTACATCACTCTGCGTTTCCGTAGAAGCGGAAAGATCTTTTATGGTTTCAGAAGAAGTTTCCGTGACAGTATCGTTGTTCTGCATAGCTGGTTCTTCGGTAGTAGCCGGTGCATCTGGTTCTGACTCGGATTCAGAACCAGATGAAGAATCTGATGAAATATCAGATTCAGTAGTATCAGGCTCCTGCGCCGGGACATCAGAATCATCATCCCCTTTAAGTTCGGTGTCTGCATCTGAATCGTTCGGGGTACTCTGTTCTGGTTTCTGAATTTCTTCGGGGACTTCCGGCTCCTCCGGCACTGTCCAGACAATGCTTCCCTTTACTGTGACTGTCTCAGGATAAAGTGGTGCATCCGCATTAAAATACTGAATGAGTGTTGCCCCGGTCTCCTTGGCAGCGGCAACAGCGCGATCATAGACATAGAGATTATCCCAATAATGTGTGGAATCAGTGATATCGCTGTCCGAATAAGGTTCCAGATAGACACGTTTTGGATGAAATGCACGGATGATTTCATCAGCAGATCCGATATGATCGCTGTGGGGATGGGTTCCTATATAGAATTCAAAGTTATCTTCTGTAACACCCTTACTTGTCAGATAGGAAATCACCTGATTTTCGAATCCCAGTCCTTTGGTAATGCCTGCACGTAAAGGATAGCGGGGATCACTGCCATCTGGATAATCATTGTCTTCACCGGAGTCGACCATACCGAATTTTCCATCACATTCGATGAGAATGGCATCAGTATTGTGATTTAAGGTAAGAAAATGAATCGTGCCGTCTGTACTGTGAAAAGTAGAATCTGTAGTAGTTGCCTGAACCGTACTTATCCCGGAAGGCGATGCAAACACCAGACTGCCCGCCATACAAAGTGCCGAAACGCCACACAGCAGGTGTTTTAATCTGTTTTTCATAATATTTTGTGAAACAACTCCTTTCCTAAAAAATAACACGCAGCAGAAAGAAAAAAATAAATAGGCAACGCGTTACATATAATCACGTTCATTATAACAGTTATAATAGAAAAATCAAGGAACGAACGATAGAAAAACGTAAGAATGAAAACTTGTATAAAATAAGAATAAATGATATGATGAAAAACACGAAAAGAAGTAGTAAGAGGAAGGGAAAAATGAACAAAAAAGAATATAAAAAATGGTTGGGTCTGCTGTGTGCAATGATCGGACTCTGTGTAATCCTTTTGAGCGTTTATTACTGGAGAATCCGGGAAACAGCAAACAGCCAGCACTCCTATCTGCAGATTGAAGCATCAGAAGAGCAGTTTCAGGACAAAACAGGATACATAGAGGTCCGTGAAATGGAACAACAGTTTATTGTTGATGAAAATGAACTGACAGAGTTTAATGTAATGTTTCGAAAACTTGAACAGCAGGCAGAGGAGCCTGTGCAGGTGGAACTTTTAAAAGCGACGGACAGAGAGCAGATCCAAAAATGGGAAATTGACGGAAATACGGTAGGGGATTACAGCTACCAGACATTTCATCTGAGTGTTCCACTGGAAGGAATTATGGGAGAAAAGTACATTATTCACGTAACAATCCCGGAAAATTCTGCTATTGTTCCGGCGGTGACGAATTATGAGGCTTATGGAGAACATGTAAAAACCGACGGGAATGACGAGACAGGGTGTATGGTTTTTAACTTACAGGCAACAAATGCATTTTTAAAGAATATATATGCATGTGTGGGCGTAATTCTGTGTCTCTCGCTTGTCGCATTTGGGCTTCTGCTCATGCGAAAAGAAAAGAGAGTGGAGTGGTATTTTCTTGTTCTGGGACTCTTTATGGGAAGTATGTATATTGTACTTTTTCCACCCAATACGGCACCGGATGAGCACAGTCATATAGCAACAGCATATTATGATGCGAATAAGATACTGTTTCGAAATAGCGTGGACGAAGAAGGATATGTTCTGGTGCGAAAGACTGATGCACAGATTCAGGATAAAATGGCGATTTCACTGGCAGATGCTTCCTATTATTATAATCAGCTTCTTCAAAAAGGGGGACAGGAACCAGCTGCATTGAATCGAGGACCATTGGCTGCACCATTTGTTGCGCATCTGCCGCAGGCTGTCGGAATTGCAATCGGTTGGCTTTTCCATGCAAATGGTATGATTACATTGTATCTGGGAAAAATCACAGCATTGTTGTTTTATCTGCTATGTGTTTTCTGGGCAGTTCGTTTTATGCCATGGGGAAAGATGGTAATGGCGGTGATTGCGCTGTTTCCGATGAGTCTGGAGATTGCATCGTCGTATTCTTATGACTGTACGGTAAACGCACTCAGTTTTCTTTTCATCGGTTATACAATGTACCTGAGTTATGAGAAGGAGAGGGTGACGTGGAAAGATTATGCATTTCTGACTGTTGTCGGAATGTGGATGGCACCGTGTAAACTGGTTTATATTTTTGTATGTGGAATCATCTTCCTGATACCATCGTCCAAATCAAATAATCCGCGCGGTGTACTTGCGGGAAAAATAGGGATTATAGTTGTGATTGGAATGGTTACAATGCTTCTGAGAGGGGCAGTTGTAGCAAACCTGACGTCTACTCCGGGAACAGGATATTCGGATATTGAAAGAGGATGGACTCTTGCCCAGATTCTGGAAGATCCGGTAAACAGTATGGGTGTACTGTTTAATACGTATTTTGAACAGGGAGAGTATTATCTGGGAACAATTATAGGACAGTCGTTGGGATGGCTTCAGGTGAAAATTTCCTGGATAAATATTACAGGATTTCTGTTGTGTATGGTATTTGCTTTATTTACAGATAAAAAGGCGGATTACATGACGAATAAACAGAAAGTACTGGTTGGCATGCTGTCATTGATTATGATTGGCGGAGTAGTGCTGAGTATGTGGCTTGATTTTACACCGCCTCAATGGAAAAACGTAGCGGGAGTTCAGGGACGATATTTTTTGCCATTTTTGCCAATGTTGGTGCTGATGTTAAAGGGAAAACAGACACTTCGAGTGGAAAGATACAGCAAAAGAATCATGATTTCCATGTATATTCTGGAAATCCTTACAGTTTTTGATGTATGGAAAGCAATGATTGTGTAAATCTGTCTGTCAGGAAAAAATCGTTGGAGTTGAAGAATAAGAACGATGATGGTATAATAAAACATCATGGAAATCAAAATTGATTCACTGGATCAATTATTGATATGCAATGCAATAAAAACAGCAGTATCCTTTATCAGGGTACTGCTCGTTTGTGTTAAAAACCTGCTTGCAGGAAAGAATATTTTATTAAAGAGAGGATAAAAAAATGGGAAAAATTACAGTAGAAACATGTGAAATTGAAGGACTGAAAGTAATCACACCGACAGTGTTTGGCGATGAACGTGGATATTTTATGGAAACATATAATTATAATGATTATAAAGCAGCAGGCATCGATATGGAATTCGTACAGGATAACCAGTCAAGCTCCAAAAAAGGAGTTTTAAGAGGACTGCATTTTCAGATTAATTATCCCCAGGACAAACTGGTGCGGGTAGTTAGTGGGGAGGTCTTTGATGTGGCAGTGGATCTGCGCCCGGGTTCTGAAACATATGGAAAATGGTTTGGTGTTGTGCTGTCCGCAGAGAATAAAAAACAGTTCTTTATTCCAAAGAATTTTGCGCATGGATTTATCGTACTGTCCGAGTCCGCAGAATTTGCATATAAATGTACCGATTTTTATCACCCAAACGATGAAGGCGGACTGAAATGGGATGACCCGGAGATTGGCGTAGAATGGCCGATGCCGGAAGGAATGACAAAAGAAGAACTGACCATCTCTGACAAGGATCAGAAGTGGGGAAGCTTTGCGGAGTACAAAAATCGATAAGAGGGAAATGAAATGGGAAGAAAGAAAAAGATTCTGGCCGGTATCTGCGTGTTGTGTTTACTGGTTTTAAATGTGCTGATCGTATGTCACAGAGGAAGTGTAGGCGGTAATTATGAGCTTCATCTTACGATGAACAGCGATAAGGAACAGGAGATTCAGGTCTATTACAGTGCGGCCGGAGAACTTTCAGAAAAATCAAGTCAGGTCAAGACGTATGATCAGGTTGGAGAAAGTCAGGAACTGGTTTTTTCTGTTCCATTTCAGTTTAATATGGTGCGTCTGGATCTGGGCACGCAGCCGGGAACGTTCACGATTGAAAATGTTTATCTTGGATGTAAAGATACGAAAACAGAGATTCCGGAGATGACGAATCCGAAGCTGATCGAAGGTCAGCAACTGGAGAGCCTGGAAGCTAATGACGGAACATTAAAAATCTGGACGAATGGAACAGATCCTTATGTGTGGCTGCATCTGGATAAAGAAGAACTGTATCCGGTTCTCGAGAAAGATTATACACAGAAATTGTGGATCAAAAATATTCTGATGCTGTTACTGATTGACGGTGGAGCAGTGGTTGCGTTTGTTTTCCGGAAGAAAGTACTGACACTCCCAATCGAGCTTTTACAGAACAGAAAACTGATTATGAATCTGGCAAAGAATGACTTCAAAACGAAGTATGCAGGGTCATATCTTGGAATCGTATGGGCATTTGTACAGCCAATCGTTACGATTCTGGTATATTGGTTTGTCTTTTCTGTCGGTCTGAAAGCAGGAAATGTATCGGAATATCCATTTGTTCTATATTTGGTATCTGGTATTGTACCATGGTTCTTTTTCCAGGATGCATTGAATGGTGGAACCAATGCACTGATGGAATACAACTACCTGGTTAAAAAAGTAGTGTTTAAAATCAGTGTACTGCCGATCGTAAAGATGATTTCCGCTTTATTTGTACATGCCTTTTTCGTTGTGTTTTCACTGGTTTTATGCAGCCTGTATGGCTATACGCCGTCGCTGGCAACATTGCAGATCTTTTATTATTCGCTCTGCACATTTATGTTTACACTGGGGCTGGTATATGCGACCAGTGCGATCGTTGTATTCTTCCGGGATCTGACACAGATCATCAGTATTTTCTTACAGGTAGGTATCTGGCTGACACCAATCATGTGGGATGTCAACATGCTGGCAAATTATCCGTGGCTGATCAAACTGTTCAAATTGAATCCGATGTACTATATTGTCACCGGATACCGTGATTCTATGCTGGGTCACGTATGGTTCTGGAATCACTGGGGATGGACCGTATACTTCTGGATCGTAACAGTAGTATTGTTTGCACTTGGTTCCTGGATCTTTAAGAGACTGAAACCACATTTTGCAGATGTACTTTAAGAGAAATCAAAGAGAGGTTTACAGATGTCAGAGATTGCAATTTCAGTGAATAACATCAGTAAGATGTATAAACTGTACGAGAATCCGATGGATCGGTTAAAAGAATCCCTCGGATTGACAAGAAAAAAAAGATATAAAGAACATTATGCTTTGAACAACGTAAGTTTTCAGGTGAAAAAGGGGGAGACCGTGGGAATTATCGGAACGAATGGTTCCGGTAAATCCACGATTTTAAAAATTATCACCGGCGTACTGAATCCCACACAGGGAGAAGTGGTGGTGGATGGAAGAATCTCCGCGTTGCTGGAACTGGGAGCCGGATTCAACGGAGAGTATTCCGGTATCGAAAACGTGTATCTGAACGGTCAGATGATCGGATTCAGCAAAGAAGAGATCGATGCAAAACTGCAGGATATCCTGGATTTTGCAGATATCGGAGATTTTATACACCAACCGGTAAAAACGTATTCCAGTGGTATGTTTGTGCGATTGGCTTTTGCGGTAGCTATTAATATCGAACCGGAAATTCTGATCGTAGATGAAGCACTTTCCGTAGGAGATGTCTTTTTTCAGGCGAAATGTTACCGGAAGTTTGAAGAATTTAAAGAGATGGGAAAAACCATTCTTTTTGTAAGTCATGACCTGAGCAGCATCGGGAAATATTGTGACCGGGTTGTTCTGTTAAACAAAGGAGAAAAACTGGCAGAAGGCGATGCGAAAGAGATGGTCAATCTGTATCGTCGTGTTCTGGTGAACCAGTATGATGAACCAGGGGAACAGAACACTACGCAGGAAGAAACGCCAGAGGTACAAGAAGAAAAGAGTACGAAAGATCAGTTAAATCTGAATCCAAAAGTACTGGAATATGGAAGTAAATTAGCAGAAATTCAGGACTTTGCAATTCGTGATAAGTCCGGAATGGTTACGAATGTGATTGAAAAGGGAGAAGAATTTTCCGTGGATATGAAGATTCATTTTCATGAAACGATCCAGGAACCGATTTTTGCTTTCACGATCAAAGATCTGAAAGGAACGGAGATCACCGGAACCAATACGATGTATGAGAATACACCGGTAGGTACACAGAAGGCGGGAGAAACCAGACGGATCACCTTTACACAGAAGATGCCGTTAGAGGCCGGAGAATATATGCTGTGTCTGGGATGTACCGGTTACCGGGATGGTGATTTTACCGTGTTCCACCGGTTGTATGATGTATGTAATCTGACAGTCATTACAGATAAGAAAGCTGTCGGATATTTTGATCTGTTCTCAAAGGTCACGTTAAAGTAACTGAGGAGGAAAAGAATGGCAATACTGAACTTAGAGTATTATACGCAAAAAGATCTGTATTCAGATGGAGATATTGAAGAACAGATGCTTAAGATGGCAAAAGAAGGAGTAACCTGTGAGGATCTTTCCAGTGAGCAGGTTTCTTTTCCTGTGATCTATCACTTCTCAGATCTGCGAGCAAATATACTGAACTGGTATCCGATCAAAAAATCGGACAGTGTTCTGGAGATCGGTGCGGGCTGTGGTGCAATCACAGGTACGCTCTGTGAAAAAGCAGGTCAGGTTACATCTGTGGAACTCTCGAAAAGAAGAGCACAGATCAATTATTACCGCAATGAGAAAAAAGATAATCTGACCATCATGGTGGGAAACCTCAATGACATGGATCTGGGGCAGCAGTATGACTATGTGGTAGTCAATGGAGTACTGGAATATGCCATGAGCTTTACAGAGAGCGATACACCGTATGAGACATTTTTAGGGAAAATGGGTTCTTACTTGAAAAATACAGGAAAATTGCTGATCGCAATTGAGAATAAGCTGGGAATGAAGTATTTTGCCGGGGCCCCGGAAGATCATACGGACATTCCCTTCTTTGGAATCAATGGTTATCCGGAAAATCACAGTGTCAGAACATTTTCCAAAACAGAATTGCAGGAACTTGTGAAAAAAAGCGGATTTCCTTTTCAAAAATTTTATTACCCGTATCCGGATTATAAATTTCCAACGGAGATCTTTACGGATGCGTCACTGACTACCAATCATTATGGGAAAAATTATCCGATCTACACGGACAAAACCGTGGATCTGTTTTCAGAAAGCGCCGGTATCGAGGCAATGAAAAAAGAACAGATCGCGGACCGTTTTGTGAATTCTTTTCTTCTGGTTGCAGGAAAACAGGAACTTGAAGAAAAAGAAGAAATTCTATATGTAAAACTGAATCAGGGCCGCAGGAAAGAGTTTCGAACCCTGACCCAGTTGGTGCGGAAAGAGGAAAGTGTGTGGGCAGAGAAAAAACCACTGTGCCCGGAGGCAGAAAACTTTATAGCAGGACTGAAAAAAACAGGAGCGCAGAAACCAGGAAAAGGATTTCGTAATCTTCCGTGCAGATATGAGAATGGGGGAATCGTGTATCCGGTATTGAGCGGGAAAACACTTGAAGACAGAATTCGTGATCTTGTGGAGAAAGAACAGACAGATGAGATTCTGAGAACCCTGAAACATGTATATGAGCATGTGTTCGCACAGCGGAAAAAAGAACCGGAGTACCAGACGAAAGTTTTTAAGGAAGTGTTTGGAGAACATCCGGGCAAGGAATATTATGAATGCGTAAGTCCGGCAAACATTGATCTGATCTGTGCGAATATCTTTGAGTTCGGAGATGATTATGAAATCATTGACTATGAATGGACTTTTGACTTTCCGGTTCCGGTTGCCTTTATCATGTGGAGAATGATCCATGAACTGTATTACCGAATCCCGAAACTGGGCGGGCTGTATACACAGGACGATATGAATCACGAATTCGGTATAGAACCATCGGACAGCGAAATTTTCATGGCATGGACAATGCATTTTACTTATGAATATGTTGGCAGCGATTCGCTGGATGTATACCGGAAAGAGAGAATTCCGGTGGATTTGTCAGAAACTGTGCGCGCATGTCAGGAGAAAAAGCGATTTCGCAGCAAACTGTATTATGATACAGGTTCTGGGCTGTCGGAAGAGAACAGTATTGAGACGGCGGTGGAATTGGATCGGGGAAGATTTCAGGTTACGTTTGATCTGCAGAAAGTAGAAAATATCTGCGGAATCCGCTGGAATCTGTTAAGTGATACATTCTGTGAGGTGAAAGTGGAAGTACTTGACTGCGGATGCCATGGGGAGTTAATTCCGTTTGGTATGCGGATCGACAAGGCGGCGGATGCGGTAGTGTTCCTGAATCTGGCAGGCGGATATTTTATCCATGTGACGGATCCGTCAGAATTGAAGAAAATTACAATTTCCGGTCAAATTCGTTTTCTGTCGCAGAAAGAGATCGCAGAAGAAATCCAACTGGAAGAGGATCGAAAAGAAGCGGTACGTCGGGAAGAAGAAAGAAAACTTCAGCAGCGGATACAAAAAGAAGAACGGATAGCAGCGAAAAAAGCCGAAGAAGAGAGAAGGCAGGAAGAACTTCGGGCAGCCATGGAATTTCAGCATCGACCGAAACAGAGAACAAAACGTCTGGTGAAGAAGATGCTTGGACGTCCTGTGGCCCCACTGGTTACAGAAAATCAACAGACAGAACAGCCGGTATCGAGCTGTGTGGGAAGTATCGACAGCTTCAGCTATGAAAATAATGTGCTGCAGATTATCGGCTGGGCATTTGACCGTGCGTACGCCATGGAGAACACGCATCTTGCTTTTTTACAGAACGGGGAAGTGGTGGCGGAAGAACCGATTACTGTAGTATATCGGAGCGATGTGGCAGCTGTTTTACAGATTCCGGAGGCAGAATCCTGTGGATTTTCCTGTGTGCTGGTGGTGCATTCACCAGTGGAAACGGAAGTGGCAGTTGTTTACGACACCGTAGACGGAGAAAAAGCATATCCGTTATGCAAGATCCCTGCAGATCCGGGGTGTAATGAGATACAGGTGTATACCCTGGAGGGACAGGAGAGCATCGGCAATATTCGATATTTTAAAGAACGTTATCTGGAAGAAACGCCGGTATTTGATGCGAAGATTCCTTCGGATGAAGTGATAGATATTATTATCCCGATTTATAATGGCTTACAGTATTTTGACAAGCTGTTTGCGGGGATTGAAAAGACAAAGATGAAATACCGTCTGATTCTAGTGGACGATCAGAGTCCGGATCCGGCAGTACGGGAATATCTGGAGCGATACGTGGCAGAACATGAGGGAACGGTTCTGCTTCGAAATGAGAAAAATATGGGATTCCTCCCGTCTGTAAACCGTGCCCTTGCAATTGCAGAGCATCATGTAGCACTGGTCAATACCGATGTGGAAGTGCCGGAGGGATGGCTGGAGAGACTGATGTGGCCGATCTTTACAAAAGAAAAAGTAGCATCCTCCACACCGTTTACGACCTGCGGAACCATCTGCAGCTTTCCTAATTTTTGTGAGGATAATGTCATTTTTGAAGGTATGCCATTATGGCAGATCGATGATGCTTTTCGCCAGATCCGTCCGCAGTATGCGACCATGCCGACAGGTATCGGTTTCTGTATGGGTATGAATCTGGAAGCAATCAGAGAAGTAGGTCTTCTGGATGAGGAGAACTTTGACAAAGGATACGGAGAAGAAAATGACTGGTGTCAGCGGGCGATCCAGGCAGGTTATACCAATGTACAGGTGGAGAATCTGTTTGTTTATCACAAACATGGCGGAAGTTTTTCTTCCGAAGAAAAATTACGGCTGCTAAAGAGCCATCTGGAGAGACTGGCGAAGAAACATCCGAATTATAACAGCGATACGGCAGCTTTCTGTCGGAGAGATCCGGCAAGAACGATCCGACTGTATGTGGAAACACAGCTGTTAAATCAGTTGCTGGATGTACCGACGATTGTTGCCTTTGATCATAACCTCGGCGGTGGTGCCACGGAATATCTGATTGAGAAACGTAAACTGGCACTGAAAGAAGGAAAACGTTTCCTGACTGTCCGGTTTGACATCGATAATATGCGCTATTATCTGGAATATGAATACAAAAAATATAAGGTTCAGTATTTTGCTAAAGATCTGGAGATGATCCTTGATGAGATTCCGAGAGTGGATGAAATCTGGATCAACGAACTGGTAACTTATCAGAAAATCTATCAGGTTCTGGATCAGATTCTTGAACTGAAAGAAAAACATCAGGCACATCTGAAGATGTTGCTTCATGACTTTTTCTTCATGTGTCCGGCGGTAAATCTGATGGATGCTCAGGGGAAATACTGTCATGGCGCGGATGCACAGATTTGTAACCAGTGTATCCCGGCAAACCGAAGCAATGCATGTCTGGACTATGAGTCCGGAACCGCATGGAGAACACACTGGAGGGAGTTTTTATCCCGGTGTGATGAGATTCTGGCATTCTCTGATGATACGGCACAGATATTTAAAAAGACCTATCCTTATCTGTATCAGTTACATGTGCTGCCACACAAACCGCATTATGTGACGGCACTGGATAAGAAGGTGAAGACGACCAGGACACTGAACATTGGTCTGCTCGGCGTGCTGTGTTATAAAAAAGGTCTGGATGTTGTCAAGGAGATGATAAAAGAGATCGAGATGCAGAACCTGAACATCCGAATGAAACTGATCGGGGTGTCGGATGAAGAAATCGACAGTCCGGTATTCTCCTGTACGGGAAGATATACCAGAGATGAACTTCCGAGACTGACGATGGAAGAAGATATTGACCTGTTCTTTATCCCATCCATCTGGCCGGAGACCTTCTCGTATACAACTTCAGAGATTATGTCCATGCATATGCCGGTTGCTGTATTCCCGATTGGTGCGCCGGTGGAGCGGGTAAAACATTACGAAAAAGGTCTGGTTCTGAAAGGAACAGATGCAAAGGCAGCACTGAAAGAATTACAGGAGTTTGCAGAACAGACACTGAAGTGTCAGAATATGCCTGTATGCGAAAAGAAGATTCTGTTTGTGGGTGAGGAAATTTCGTTTGCTTCCCGTTATCGGGTAGAACATTTCAGGGAACAGCTGCATTATCAGGGTTACGGATCGGATTTTTATCAGGTGGATGAGGTCGAAGATCTGGACTGGGATGCGTACCGGGCAGTTGTATGTTACCGTTGCAGCCGGGAAGATGTGGTGTGCAAGGTAGTGGAGCAGGCGAAAAAAACTGGATTAAACGTATATTATGACATTGACGATCTGATCTTTGATTACGAAAGAATCTCTTATCTGCATTTTCTGACAGGAAGTGAGTATAAAGATTTTAAAAAGACGACGGAACAGATTCATTCCTGTATGGAACTGTGTGATGGCTATTTTACCTCTACTGATACACTGGCGGGAGAGATCCGAAGAGAATTTCCGGGAAAACCAGTGGTAATCAACCGGAATTGTGCAAGCATGGAGATGCAGATTCTGTCCCATGACGCAGTAGAGCAGGTGGGAAAAGACCCGGAGCATATTTCCATCGGTTACTTCAGCGGATCGAAAACTCATGATCAGGACTTTGAGGTGGCGGAAGAAGCAATTCTGGAAGTGATGAAGGAACATCCGGAGGTACGGCTGAAGCTGGTTGGTGTACTCTCTGACAGAAAAATGGAAAAATTCGGAAATAAGGTGGAAAAACTTCCGTTTATGGACTGGAAACAGTTACCTTCTGTTATGGCAGGTATCGATATCAATCTGATGCCGCTGGAGGACAGTATCTTCCATTGTAGTAAGTCCGAAAACAAATGGATGGAAGCCGCACTGGTGAAAGTGCCATCAGTGATGAGCAGAAACCGGGAGATGGAAGGCGTGATCGAAAATGGTGTGGATGGCTGGCTTTGCAGTGACAAGGAGGAGTGGAAAAAAGCGCTCACAACGCTGATCGAGGAGAAGACAGCCAGAGTACAGATGGGTGAAAAAGCCCATAAAAAAGTGATGTGTCAGTATGTAACTCAGAATACAGGAAAAGATGCAAGAGAGGAATTACTATGCAGCGAGAAGTATTCGTAGTAGAAAAAGAAAGATTTGATCTTTCAGATGAGAAAATCTATCATCTGCAGGGCACCTGGCCCAAGGAACATACCGCGGCAGCGGAACTGGACGGGAAATCACTGGAGGTAAATCTGAAGCAGCAGGAGCGCATCAGTGCCCTGGAACGATTTCAGGATCTGGATCTGGTGGATGCGATCCGTGTTCAGATGGAGATTGTACTTCCAGATAAGCTGGAACAGTATAAAAAGTTAGTGGTTTATGCGAAAGAGAACGGGAAAAAAGAGGTCTGGTTTTCAATTCCGGTAAAACAGCTGATCAGAAGACAGGGTATGCCTCAGTATTTCATTGAGAGTTCCGAAGTGGACCGGAAACTCGGCATCTGCCGGGTGCGTGGCTGGGCAGCTTATACGAAACCGCTAAAAGTTTATCTGGAGAATTCCCGCGGAAACAGAATTCCATGTGAGATCCAGCACCTGAAACGTGTCGATGTACAGAATCAGTATCCGGAGGCAGAGGTAGAAGAAAAATGTGGGTTCTTTTTTGAACTGCACTACCAGCAGCTGAAAGAATTTTATATTGTATTTGAGGCAGGTTCGATACGGGTAAGAAGACAGATTCACCTGCAGCCGGTACAGCTTGCTGCAGAAAAGATGAATGAGTACTGCAAAAAGGGTGGCCGTTATCTGAAACTGCACGGTCCGGTAGCACTTGCCCAAAAAGTGGCCGGAAAAGTAAAAAATAAAAACAAAGCAGCTGTGATCTATCAGAAATGGCTTCCGAAACATCTGCCAAGTAAAGCAGAACTGGAACACCAGCGAAAAGAACATTTTTCCTGGGAACCGACCTTCAGTGTGGTTGTACCGCTTTATAAAACACCGGAAAAATATCTCCGTGCGCTGGTGGAATCTCTGCAGGCGCAGACTTACGGCAAATGGGAACTCTGCTTGTCTGACGGAAGCGGTGCGGATTCTCCGATCCGGGAACTGTTAAAACAGTTACAGAAGGAAGAGAGCAGAATCAAAGTCATCGATCATCAGGAAAAGTTACAGATATCAGAAAATACGAATGCTGCGATCGAGGCGGCAACGGGTGAGTTTGTGGTATTTGCGGATCATGATGACGAACTGACGGCACATGCCCTGTATGAGTGTGTGAAAGTACTGAATGAGAAACCGGAAACAGAGGTTCTATATTCGGATGAAGATAAGATGACGATGGACGGACACAAGTTCTTCCAGCCACATTTCAAACCGGATTATAACGTGGATCTGCTGTGTACGGTCAATTATATCTGCCATTTGTTTGTGGCGAAGAAAACGTTGATTGATGAGGTCGGAATGTTACGCAGAGAGTTTGACGGAGCGCAGGATTATGACTTTATCTTCCGTTGTGTGGAACATGCGGGAGCGAAAAAGATCCATCATATTCCGAAGATCCTGTATCACTGGCGATGCCATGAAGATTCCACATCGGAGAATCCGGAGAGCAAGCTGTATGCATTTGATGCGGGACAACGGGCGGTGCAGGCGCATTATGACCGGATCGGTGTTAAAGTGGAAGTGAGCAAGGGAGAGTTCCTGGGACTCTACCGGACAAAATTCCTGCGGGATTATGACCCACTGATCTCGATCATTATTCCGAATAAAGATCATATTGATGATCTGAAACGGTGTATCGATTCAATCGAAGCAAAATCCACATATACCAATTATGAATATATTATCGTGGAGAACAACAGCGAAGAAAAAGAAACTTTTGCATATTACGAGCAGCTTGAAGCGGTTAATCCGAAAGTGCATGTGGTGTATTATAAAGGCCACTTTAATTATTCTGCCATCAATAATTTCGGTGTGCAGTATGCCAAAGGAGAGTATTTCCTGCTGCTAAACAACGATACCGAGATCATCAACGACGATTGTCTGGAGGAACTGCTTGGTTACTGTACCAGAGAAGATGTGGGTGCTGTGGGTGCGAGACTGTATTACGAAGATGATACGATCCAGCATGCCGGCGTGGTCATCGGTTTCGGTGGAATCGCCGGACACTGTTTTGTACAGCAGAAGCGTGGATTTACCGGGTACTGCCACCGGATCATCTGTGCACAGGATTACAGTGCGGTGACTGCGGCTTGTATGATGGTAAAACGAGAAGCGTTTGAGAAAGTCGGTGGTTTGAGTGAAGAACTGCAGGTGGCATTTAACGATATTGATTTCTGTATGAAACTTCGACAGGCAGGATATCTGATCGTGTACAATCCATATGCGGAACTGTATCATTACGAATCCAAATCCCGAGGATTGGAAGATACTCCGGAGAAAGTGGCAAGATTCAATCAGGAGATTGCTACGTTTGAGAAACGCTGGCCCGATATCCTGAAGAACGGCGATCCGTTCTATAATCCGAACCTGACCCTGGATAGCCAGGATTTTTCACTGAAACGATTATAAACAACCAAAAAAGCGGGTGCATGGTGGAAATGTACCTGCTTTTTTAAAAGAAAGGTGGAAAAGATGAATATAGAAAAGCTATGGGACAAGTACAAAGACATTATTCCGTACGGTGTCTTCGGCGTTCTGACAACGCTTGTTAATATTGTGAGCTATTGGATCTTTGCGCATCCGTTTGGCTTATCGGTTATGGTGAGTACTGTACTTGCATGGATTTTATCGGTTCTGTTTGCATATCTTACTAACAGAAAATGGGTATTTCACAGCGAAGCCAGTACAAGGGAAGAAATAGGGAAAGAGATAGTTTCGTTTTTCTCCTGTCGTCTGGCTACGGGAATACTGGACTGGGCATGTATGTTTATTTTTGCTGATCTGTGCGGATTCAATGACGTACTGATTAAATGTGCGGCAAATGTACTTGTAATCATCTTGAATTATGTGGCAAGCAAACTGGTTATTTTCAGGCATAAAGGGTGATGGAATGAAAAAAACAGTAAAAACAGTGAAAAAAGAATATGCAATATGGATTTTTGTACTTCTGGTTTTTGTATTTTATCTTTCCTGGGCGCTGGCGGCACCGTTCGATGCCTCACCGGATGAAAGTATGCGCTACCAGATCGTCGAATTTATTGTAAAGCATGGAACCTTGCCGGATGGACGGGATCCGGAGATACGGAATGCCAACTGGGGCATCTCCTATGCGTTTAATCCAATTCTTCCTTATATGGCAGGAGCAGTATTTGCAAAGGTTGTGCAGGTATTTACGGACAGTTTTCGGGCTACGGTGATTGCGGCGCGTATGGTGAATGTCCTTCTGGGATGCGGAATGGCATGGTTTACCTGGAAAATAGGAGAACTGTTATTTCGGAAAAAAGAGACAGGGAGGCTGTTTACAGTTCTGGTGTGCTTTCTTCCGGGAACCTGTTTTCTGTTTTCTTATATCAATACGGATGGACTGGCACTTTTTACGACAGCCTGGATCCTGTACTGCTGGTGCAGGGCGTGTAAGGAAGGCTGGACCCTGAAAGTCTGTGTACAGATGGGAATTGCCATGGGATTGTGTATGTTGTCTTATTACAACGCATATGGATATCTTCTGATGAGCGCCGTATTTTTTGCAGGCTGCATGATGAAGTGTGGAGAGCAGAAATGGGACTGGCAGCAGCTGCTGAAGAAAGGCTGCCTGATGCTGGGAATTGTCTTTCTTGTGGCCGGATGGTGGTTTATCCGGAGCGGAATCCTGTATGACGGAGATTTTCTGGGAATGAAAACCTCTTCCATCTATGCGGAAAAATACGCGATCGATGAGTTAAAACCTTCCAATCGGGTGCTTCCGGTGAATATGGGAATGAGCGTTCTGGATATGATATGGTGGGTACCTGGAGAATGGCAGCATAACTGGCTGGTTACGGTACTGGTAAGCTTTGTGGGAACGTTCGGACATCTTGATATTTTTATGCCATATCTGTGGAGTAAAGTGTATCTGATCGTGTTTGCAGTGGGAATTCTTGGAAACAGCTGGAGACTGCGTCGGGAATTTTGTCTGACCACGGAATTTGTAAAAAAAGAGAAAAAAGCCGATGCAGATGGAATTCTTATCACTGAGATATGGAGAAAAAACAGATGGTGGAATATGAGAAACTGGATGCATATCTGTATGGTGGGAGCTATGGTGATACCGGTTGGATTGCTGGTGTATTATGCTTATGCAAGTGATTTTCAGGCGCAGGGACGCTATATCATGCCGATGGCGCTTCCATTTTTCTATTTTGTGACACTGGGATATGAAAACTGGAGTGAAAAACTAATCAGAAATGAAAAAATAAGCATATGGATCTGCAGGATCGGACAGGGGACAGCAGCAATTTCTGTATTGCTGACGTATGTGCTGGTATATCGGGCGGCTTATTAAGAATAACTATAAAAAATGAGCTTATACAGGAAAAACTGATTTCTGTATAAGCTCATTTTTCATACTTATTTTGTTTTTGGATAGTCAGGCATCTGGTTACGGTAAAGGACTTCTTTTCCATCCGAAGACGGGATGGTCATGGAAGCGAAGAATTCACCGGTGACCTGATCCAGCTCTTTTCTGGATGGACAGGAGATATAGTACAGTGCCACATAAGGATTCGGTCCGTGGGCAATGACAGATTCTCCTTCGTGATAAAAAATCCATGGTTTTTTTACCGCAGAATGAGATGCCAGTTTCTGCGGAACAGAAAGATCACGGATCTGTAACAGGCGTCCCTGAAAATACAGGACAGCTCCGTGACAAATCGGTTTTCGTGGATCGTGCTGATCCAGCATCTGTTCCAGTGCGGGAGCATCATACAGGTAATCTAACAGCAGATCCTCGATGGAGAACCCGTATACCATATCGGTCAGTTCGTGCTCATAGCCGAAGAATCGGGCTGCAATCTCACAGACCTGGATGCCGTTTTCCGGTTTCCAGAAAAACTGCATGGATAACGCCCCCTCTTTCTGCCCGGTTTTGTCGGCGTAGCACTGTAAAAGATCGGTTGCCGGAGCAACCACCTGTTCATACAGGCAGGATGGATAGACATTTCGGGTGCTGATCGGGATCTCCCCCGGTCCGATGTCTGTCTTTTCGCGATCTGCGATGCTGATCACATGGACTTTTCCTTTATGTACCCAGGTCATCATATTGAATTCGTAACCGTCGTTATATTCTTCTACGAGAATCTCAGGAAGATCGGTGAAAGAAGCGGTCTCAGTGATTGCCTGTTTCAGTTCTTCAAGATTGTGTACCACATAGATGCCGCGGGAGCCGTATTTATCCAGTGGTTTTGTCACCAGAGGAAAATGCAGGTGAGCGATCAGCTCCGGAGCCAATCCGGAAGTGGGGATTTTTGCAAAACCAGGTGAGGGAAGACCGAGTTCTTCGAGCAGTCCCCGGGTGGCGGATTTGTCACGATACCAGGGAAGCTGTTCCGGGTTCAGATAGCAGGGAAGACCTGCTTTTGCGGAAATCTTCACCATACATTCCAGCAGAAGGTCGGAAAACGAGGTGAGAATTCCGTCCACCTGTTTTTCTTTACAAAGGGCGGCGATCCGGTCCGTATCGGTAACCGGGATCACATAAGATTCGTCTGCAAAGGCACGTGCCGGACCGTCCGGGTATCCGTCACAAACGATGGTATAGATACCCCGGGCTCTGGCTTTCTGCACCAGCTGTTCAAATTCCCCGAGGGTTCCGAGAATCAGTAAACGTTTATTCATAATAATCCTTTCTTCTAGAGCGTGTCTTAAAAAGGCCTTTCGCAAACTGGGGTTTGCAGATTGCGGAAATGATTTTTCAGACACGTTCTAAGGTTCCAGTGCATGGATCACGTCTGCGATCCGCTGCATCTCTTCGTTTCCGTAACGCTGGTCGCAGGGGAGCGGGAGAATATCTGCCGCCCACTGATATTCGTAAGATTCGGGTGCACAGTCCCGGATCACGTTGGACCAGTTGGTTGGAACAAAGATTTTTTCTTTCGCCAGGGCTTTTCGCAGTGCAATTCCGTTTTTGTGATAATAAGGATAGGCGAAGGGTCCGTCCGGTGTCACGCGGGTAAAAGGTGAATCGGAGGGAAGCAGTTCTTTCAGAAATCTGTAATTTTCATTCCGTTTCTGACGGATCTGTTCGTAGTCGATGGCTTTTAACAGATTCTGTGTCAGGCGGGACATGGTGAGAATCTCCATATGATGATAGGTCGCAGCGTTGTCTAACATTTTCTGATAATACGTTCCGGCATCTTTTTCGAAACGGCCGAGAATATGTCCCATACGTTCCGCAGAGACATCCTGCTCCTTTCCGGCAGTGAGCGTGGCATCTGTGGAAAGATAGGCACCGTCACTCAGCCCGAAAAATTTGCGACAGGAATAAAGAGTATCCACGCCGGGAAGTGGATGCTGAAAAAAAGCGTGGGTGTGATCCACGATAATATTTTTATAGTATTTTTTATAATAAAGAATCTTTTCATCCGTCAGCTGCCCGTAATAATTGACCAGATAGAGGTATTCCCTTGGATGAAGGGAAAGGTCGGGAGGAAGAGCCGGCGTAAGATCCTCATTCAGCGAATAGAAGTTCACGTGGATTCCCTGCCGCAAGCAGGCATCAATCACGGAGTCACAAAGGAAAAACGGAAGATAGAGCGTTTCAATCTTCCGGGATTCCAGCAGCCAGCAGAGGGCTGTACGGCCAAGATTCACTTTTACAAGATCAGGATAGTATTCTTTCCCGTGGAAAACTTCCAGTTCCAGATATCCTCCAATTTCCTGTTTCATACAATCCTCCTGTCAGACATCTTTTCTACGGATGACATAATGAGGCATTTTCTTGGATTCGTTCAGAATATTCATCAGATAAATCCCCATGATTCCAATGGAAAGCAGGGTGATACCGAAAAATGCCAGCAGTACGAGCATCAGGGAAGTCCAGCCCTCCACGGAAATACCGTAGAGGAAATAGCGGATCAGGAAAAAGATTCCAAGTGCCACACTGACCAGAAAACTGCAGATGCCGAGATCACGTACCAAAAGCAGCGGGAATGCTGAGTGGGAAGTGATATCGTAAAGCAGGTCTCTGACCAGACGGCGGAAAGAATAACCGCTTTTTCCGTAGGCTCTTGCATCATGATGCACCGGTACATTGATGATACGGTTGGAACTTAACACCAGAAGATTGCCGATCTGCGGAAGATAGGTGTTTGTCTGCAACATGGCGTCCACGAGGAAACGGCGGATCAGACGAAAACTGGTGATCTGCAGATTCGGGTCTTTTCCAAGCATTTTGGAGGTGGCCCAGACAGAAACTTTGGTTCCGAGACGGCGGATCGGTCCGTGCTTTCTGCCTTCATAGCTGGCGATGATGACATCCACATCGTCCCGCTCTCTGATGGTGTTGATCAGCTTCGGGATCTCTTCCGGGGGATGCTGAAGATCATCATCCATGGTGATGATGAAATCTCCCTCCGCATGAGAGAATCCACACAGAAGAGCCGGATGCTGTCCGAAGTTTCTAGCCATCTGGATGATCTTCACACGGGGATCTTTCTGTCGAAGTTCTTCCATGATCTGGTAGGATCGGTCTTTGGAACCATCATCCACAAGGATCAGTTCAAAGGGTTCCTGCACGGTTTCACGGAAGACTTTCTCGAGACGTGTATAAAGTTCCGTTAAGGTATGTTCCGAATTATATACCGGAACAACAACAGAATATAAACTCATAGTATCTTGTATTTCCTTTCTTAAAGGGTTGTGTTCTGTGCTTCATCATATCATTTTCAATCCTTTATTTCAAGGTTTTCCGGGGAAACGGCTCACCTTGACAATGGATTTTACAACAGATATAATGGTGCAAGATCAACGCAGAAAAAAGTGGGGAGGAACAGCTTTGCAGTATAGAGAATACGATACGGAAATATTGAATCGAATCAAGGATGTGGAAAAACAGATTTTATGCAAATATATCGAAATCTGCGAAAAATACCATCTGCGTTATTTTGTGGCGTTCGGGACACTTCTCGGAACGGTGCGGCATAAAGGATTTATTCCCTGGGACGATGATATTGATGTGGGAATGCCGAGAGAAGACTATGAGAGATTCCTTCAGATTGCACAGAAAGAATGCGGGGAAGAGTATTTTCTTCAGACTGTGGATACGGATCCGGAATATCATCTGTATTTTGCAAAACTACGCATGAATCGCACTCGTTTTGTGGAAAACAGTCTGCAAAAGTCGGGAAGCATTACCGGATTCTATATTGATATCTTTCCTTATGATGAGATTTCTGATGATGAGGCAGAGATGGAAAAACAGCTGAACCGGGCGGTGCGTTGGGGCATGATCCTGAGTATCTATAAGGTCAAAGAACCACAGATCGGCCAGTACGGACCGGCAAAAGACTTTGTAATGCGATCCATCTGGCATATTCTGCATGGCGGAATGCATCTGTGCGGAATCTCTGCGGGAATGGTCTGGAAAAAGTGTAATCAGGCATTTATGAAGAAACCGGAGAAAGGAAGTTCTCGGATGACAACCTTTGCCGCAGATGCAAAAAAATGGATCATTGAGAAAAAAGAGATTGAACAGCTGGTGGATGTGCCGTTTGAGAATATCACTGTGAAGATTCCATGCGGATATGATGCCATCCTGACTAGATGTTACGGAGATTATATGAAACTTCCGGATGAAAAAGACAGGGTAAATCATATGCCTGTAGAGATTCAGTTTCCGGGAGAAGAGGTAATGACATTTGGAAAATGAAAATAAAGACCCCATCAGAGTATCGGTGATTGTTCCGGTTTATAACGCGGAAAGCTATCTTCGCATATGCCTGGACTCAATTTTACAGCAGTCCCTTGAGGAAATCGAGATCCTTGCGGTGGATGACGGAAGCAAAGATCACTCGGCGAAGATACTGAGAGAATATGAAAAAAAATATCCGGATAAAATACATGTGATCTATCAGGAAAACCAGGGCCAGTCAGCGGCGCGAAATCATGCACTGGCGATGGCATCCGGAGAGTTCGTGGCATTTGTGGACAGCGACGATTACATAGGGAAGGATTTTCTGAAGAGAATGTATAACACTGCCATAGAAAAGAAGTCAGATATGGTGATGTGCAATTATACCAAGGTGACAGAACGGGGCGAGATCATTCAGAAGTATGAGATCAATTATCAGGAAAAAGGGATTCGGATTCCATCGTATCTTTGCTGTAACCGTCTGGTAAGAAGACAACTGTTTGATACCTGGAAGATCTATTTCCGTGAAGGCGTGATCTGTGAAGATATTCCGCTGATCTTAAAACTGGAAGCCGTTGCCACAAATATTCAGACCATCGGGGACGGAGAATATTATTACCGTGCAAATCCTCAGTCGACAACATCTACGATCAAAAACAGGAAACTGGAGATGTGGCAGCTGCCTTTTGGAGAATTGCGGGATGCCATTGCATTCTGTACAGACAAAGAGCATCCGATGGATCCACTGAAACTGGAATTTTTTATCTGCAGGATCATGACGAGTCTGTTGTTTGATACGGGAAGAGGATGCCGCAAAGAGGTGAAGAACGGGATGTGCCGGGAAGTACAGGAAATCATGGAAACCTGTTTCCCGCGATGCTATAAAAATCCCTACATAAAAGTGGGATATTTTCACCAGCTTCCGGCGGTACAAAAGATCGGACCGTGGATCTTTGTGTGTGCACTCCGGGTGCACGGACTGAAACTTCTGGCAAAACTGGTAGGCTGAACAAGAAGGAAAAAAATGGAAGAAAAAAAAGTATCAATACAAAAGAGTATTATCTGGAACTCGGCGGGAAGTATGGTATATCTGATCACACAGTGGCTGATCAGTGTACTGGTGGTCCGGCTGTCCGGAGTGGAAACAGCGGGAATCCTTACCCTTGCCATGTCGGTTAACAATGTATTTTACAGCATCGCTATGCAGGGGATCCGCAATTATCAGGTATCGGACATGAAAGAAAAATACACCTCCGGTATCTATGTGAGCAGCCGTCTGATCATCTGTATCCTTGCATTCCTGGTCTGCGTAGGTTATGCACTGATTGCCGGATACAGCTACGGATCGAGTCTGTGTATCGTTGCATACTGTCTGTTTAAGATGGCGGAGGCGTTCTATGATGTCTATGCCGGAATCTGTCAGAAAAAATGGCGGATGGACTGGATCGGAAAGTCCTGGATGGTGAAAGGAATCCTTTCATTTGTGGGATTTGTGGCGGTACTGGCAGTGACACAGAGTCTGCTGGCAGCCATTCTTGCTATGGCACTGGTTTCCTGGCTGGTGATCTTTTTCTATGATATTCCACGGGCAAAGAAGCTGGATACCATAAAGATCCATCTGAAAGAGAAAAAAAATATAACACTGATGGCGGAATGCTTTCCGCTGTTATGTTACCAGACTATGTCATCGGTCATTCCGACGATCCCGCGTCTGGTCATGGAAAAAATTCTGGGAGGTGCAGCACTCGGTATCTATGGATCAGTCGCAGCACCCACAATGATCGTTCAGATGGGAGCATCCTATGTATTTAACCCGTTTATTACGCTGTTTGCCGAACAGTACAGCAGTGGAAATATCCGGGATTTCTGGAAAACCTTTCGCAAATGTATGGCAGCAATTTTGCTGATCAGTGTTGTCGCTCTGGGAGGAGGAAAGATCTTCGGACACTGGGGGCTGGAACTTTTGTACGGGGATGAGGTGGCAGCGCATGAAGATCTGCTGCTTCCACTTATAGGCTGTACGATCCTGACTGCCATCGTGTGGTTTTTATGTGCACTGCTTACGGTAGTAAGAGAAATCAAAGGACTGGTTATATGCAATGTGATCATACTTCCGGTCAGCTATTTTGGTGCGTATTTGCTGATACAGCAATATGGAATGCAGGGCGGAAGTATTTCTCTGGCAGTGAGTTATCTGATTGAAATCGGCGCACTCTGGTTCTGGCTGTTACGGAAGATCAAACAAAGAGAAAAACAACATATGGAACAATAAGAAAAAGTGCCTGTTATGAGGCACTTTTTTGCCTGTAATGCATATCAATAATTGCCAGTGGATCCAAGTTGATTGTAAGTGTAAATTGCAATAGAAAAGTATTCTTGAAGCGAAAGTATAAGAATGGTATAATAAGATGATATGGTATCGCTCGTAAAGACGATATACAAAAAAATAAAAGGAAAAAACAATGGAAAAAGTAAAGAATTACATACAGCTTCACCTGAATATTCTGCTGTTTTCCCTGACCAGTGTATTTTCCAAGATGGCATCCGTGCAGTATAACCGGCACGGGCTGGGAAGTATCTGCCTTTATGTGTTCCTGACACTGATGATCGGAAACTGCGGAATCTATGCCATTGCATGGCAGCAGGTGATAAAGAAGTTTTCCCTGTCCACAGCGTATGCCAACAAGAGTGTGTACCTGTTGTGGTCGCAGATCTGGGCAGTGGTGATCTTTCATGAAAATCTGTCGGTACGGAATATTATCGGTATCCTGGTAGTTCTCACCGGCGTATGGGTGGTGCAGCGCTATGAATAGAATGTTTATGTTACTGATGCTGGCAGGCACATTTTTTACTGCCATCTCCCAGGTACTCTTAAAACAGAGTGCCAATAAAAAATACAGCAATCCGCTGCTGGAATATCTGAACTGGCGGGTGATCGTGGCGTACGGGATCTTTTTCGGCGTATTGCTTCTGAACACCTGGTGTTATACAAAAGTAGATATGCGGTTTGGACCGGTGATCGATACGGCTGCGTATGTATTTGTTCTGATCTTTTCAAGAGTGATCCTGAACGAAAAGATCACAAAAGGAAAACTTGTGGGAAACCTGCTGATCATAGCAGGAATTTTGATTTATACGATGTGAGATGATACAAGAGTCAAAAGTACGGAACAATCCGGTATCAAAGCAAAACAATAACAGGAGTGAGAAGAGTGAGAATCAGTTTTAACCGCCCACCGTTTGTGGGAAAAGAAACAGAGTATATTAAAGAAGCCGTAGAAAAAAACGGTATGATCTGCGGAGACGGTCCATTTACCAAAAAATGTTCCCAGTGGATGAAGGAAAGGTTTCAGACAAAAAACGTATTGCTGACAACTTCCTGTACCCATGCACTGGAGATGGCAGCGTTTCTGGCGGATATTCAGCCGGGAGATGAAGTGATCATGCCGTCGTATACCTTTGTATCCACCGCGGATGCTTTTGTTTTACGGGGAGCCACCTGCGTGTTTGTGGACATCCGTCCGGATACCATGAACATTGATGAGACAAAAATTGAGGAAGCAATTACAGAAAAGACCAAAGCAATCGTGCCGGTTCATTATGCAGGCGTCAGCTGTGCAATGGATGAGATCATGGCAATTGCGAAAAAATATAACCTGAAAGTGGTGGAAGATGCCGCGCAGGGAGTGAATGCTTTTTATAAAGGAAAAGCACTGGGAACAATCGGTGATTTTGGCTGCTACAGTTTCCATGAGACAAAGAATTATTCCATGGGAGAGGGCGGTGCGATTCTCTTTCAGGATGACAGATACCTGGAACCTGCAGAAATCTTACGGGAAAAGGGAACAAACCGCAGCCAGTATTTCCGTGGACAGATTGATAAATATACCTGGGTGGGCTATGGATCGTCCTATCTGCCAAGCGATATGAATGCCGCTTATCTGTGGGCGCAGCTGGAAGAGGCAGACAAGATCAATGATAAGAGATTGTCCATCTGGAACTTCTATCACGAAGAACTGAAAGAACTGGAAGACAAAGGGGTGCTGGAACGCCCGTATATTCCGGAGTATGCCACACACAATGCCCACATGTATTATATCAAAGTAAAAGATCTGAGGGTGCGTACAAAGCTTCTGGCTTATCTGAAAGAGCGTGGGATCCTGAGTGTTTTCCATTATGTTCCACTGCACTCTGCAACAGCCGGAAAGAAGTTTGGACGGTTCCATGGCGAGGATGTTTACACGACAAAAGAGAGCGAACGGCTGTGTCGTTTGCCGATGTACTACAGTCTGTCCCTGGAAGAAGCAGCGGAAGTGGTAAAAGCGCTGAAAGAATTTCCGGAGTATGAGACGATAGAAGACAGGTAGCTATTCAGAGGGCAGAAACTGTTAACCGGGAAGACACTGGACAGTTACGAAAGCAGATAAGAGGCAACAGAAAGGAGTATCGATGAGTTCAGAAAACTGGATGCGTTATCTCAAAAAGATAAAACCGTATACGATAAAAAAGGGAATCCGCTATCTGAAACATTACGGACCGAAAGAGTTCTGGGTGCGTCTGTGTGAGCGGATGGAGCCGGAAGAAGTGCCTTATGGTCCATGGTTTGAGAATCACAAACCTTCGGAAAAAGAACTGGAAGGGCAGAGAAGGAAACAGTGGAAAAAACAGCCACTGATCAGTGTGGTTGTCCCGGCATATAAAACACCGGCGAAATTCCTGCGGGAAATGATAGAATCACTGGAGGTGCAGACCTATACAAACTGGGAACTGTGTATCGCCAATGCAAGCCCCGAGGATGTAGCGATGTCGGAAGTACTCCGGGAATACACCTCGAAAGATGCCAGAGTAAAAGTGGAGAATCTGAAAGAAAATCTCGGAATCGCGGAAAATACGAACGCAGCGATGGAGATGGCATCCGGAGAATATACCGGTCTGCTTGACCATGACGATCTGCTGGCACCACAGGCACTGTACCGGATCGTGGAGGCACTGAATCAGAGCAGAGAAGAGCCGGATGTCTTTTATTCGGATGAAGATAAAGTAACGACGGATCTGAGCGAACATTTTCAGCCACATTTCAAACCGGATTTTAATGTGGATCTGTTAAGATCCAATAATTATATTACACATTTCTTCGTGGTGAGAACCAGTCTGATCCGTCAGGTGGGCGGGTTCCGCAGAGAGTATGACGGGGCACAGGATTATGATTTCATCTTCCGTTGTACGGAGGCTGCGAAGAAGATCTGCCATATCCCGGAGGTGCTGTATTACTGGCGGACGCATCAGGCATCCACGGCGGACAATCCGGCAAGCAAGATGTATGCGTTTGATGCGGGAAAGAGAGCTATTGAAGCACATCTGAAACGACAGGGTGTGGAGGGAACCGTGAGTCATACGAAAGATCTTGGCTTCTATCAGGTGGAATATCCGGTGCAGGGAACCCCGCTGGTGTCTGTCCTGATCCCGAATAAAGATCAGAAAGATACGTTGAAACAGTGTCTGGATTCGGTATTTTCCAAAACTACATATTGCAATTACGAAGTAATCATTATAGAAAATAACAGCCAGGAGAAAGAAACCTGGGAATATTATGAAGAACTGAAAAAACGGAATAACGTAAAAATTGTGATCTGGGAATCCGGATTTAATTATTCAGCCATCAATAATTTCGGAGAAAAATCGGCTTCCGGAGAGTATCTGCTGTTTTTGAATAATGATGTGGAAGTGATCAATCCTCACTGGATGGAAGAAATGCTGGGGAACTGCCAACGGAAAGAAGTGGGAATCGTGGGAGCAAAACTGTATTATCCGGACGATACGATCCAGCATGCGGGAACAATCATCGGAATCGGCGGGATCGCCGGTCATGCATTCTTAAATATGCCACGTTCGAGAAGTGGGTATCTTCACAAAGCATCTTTGCAGATGGATCTGAGCGCAGTGACTGCCGCATGTATGATGATGAAACGAACTGTTTTTGAAAGTCTGGATGGATTTGAAGAAGCACTTACAGTGGCGTTTAACGACGTGGATCTTTGCCTCCGGTGCGTGAGAGCAGGATATCTTGTGGTCTATAATCCGAAGGTGGAATTATATCATTACGAATCCAAATCCAGGGGATCGGAGGACAGTGAAGACAAAGTGCGCCGGTTCCAGCAGGAGATAGAATTTATGCGGACCAGATGGATCGATTTGTTAAAGCAGGGAGATCCTTATTATAATAAAAACCTTACGTTGAGCAAATGGAATTATTCGCTGCGTGCGTAAGGAAGGAGATACCATGAAGAAGATAACTGTTGTGATTCCTAATTTTAATGGGATGCAGTATGTAGAACGTTGTCTGGACAGTTTGAAACGACAGACTTTTTCTGAATTCGATGTGATATTTGTGGACAATGGTTCCGTAGATGGAAGCAGAGAACTGACAGAAGAAAAATATCCATGGGTACGGGTAATTGCACTTGCGGAAAATACTGGTTTTTGTAAAGCTGTGAATATCGGAATTGAAGCAACACAGACACCATATGTAGTACTGTTAAATAATGATACCGAGGCAGAGCCCGATTTTTTGCTGGAACTGTATCGGGGAATTGAAAGGAAAAAGGATGCTTTTTCTGCAGCTGCTCGGATGCTGCAGTTTCATGATCGGGGAAAGATAGACGATGCCGGAAATTATTATAACTGTCTTGGCTGGGCGTTTGCGCTTGGGAAGGGAAAACCGGAAGAAAAATACAGAAAAGAGCGGAAAATATTTGCTTCCTGTGGCGGAGCTGCTATTTATCGGACAGAACTGGTAAAGCAGCTGGGAGGATTTGATGAGGAACATTTTGCGTATCTTGAGGATATTGATCTTGGATATCGGGCACAGATAGCAGGGTATGAAAACTGGTATTTGCCGAAGGCAGGGGTGTATCACGTGGGAAGCGGAACTTCAGGATCACGCTATAATCAGTTTAAAATCAGATATTCTTCCAGAAATAATGTTTATATGCTTTATAAAAATATGCCATTGCTCCAGATTTTACTGAATCTGCCTTTTCTGGTGCTGGGATTCACTGTGAAACTTATATTCTTTGCTTCAAAGAAATATGGGCGGGAATATGCAGCAGGGATTAAGAATGGTTTTTCACTGTGTAAAAAAGATAAAAAAGTACCGTTTTTTTGGAAAAATCTTCCTAATTACGGGAAGATTCAATTGCAGTTGTGGATCAATGTGATACGGAGATTTGACGTTACTGTTCACTGGTAATATTCCGCGAATTTATGCGTTTAGCATAAATTCTGTGCATCGCGCAGTGTGTTGCTGGGCACGGAGTGAACAGTAACGATTTGGCTGGAAGAAACATTGGAGAACGTAAGTTTTGTTGACAGGAAAATATATCCTGACTATAATATGTAAGAAAAGTGTAAGCTAATTAACAAAATGTTTGGTTGTGGTTTTGTATATTGCGTATTATAGTAATATGGTAAATACAAAACATACCAGAAATACTAAAAGGTGAAAAATATTGATTAAAGATAATCAGAAGTACTTTAATCGTATGCATGTAGTGATTGATGCTGTTGTGATCATTGTTTCTTATCTGCTGGCATGGACATTAAAATTCGTGGGTCCCTTTTCAGTAGATGCGGTCAGAAGTTTATCTTTTGAATGGTATATGACAGCGCTGGTTGGAATCGTACCGGTTTATCTGATCCTGTATTATGCGTTTAATCTGTATACACCGAAACGGGTGCAGGGACGCAGACTGGAATTTTCTAATATTGTAAAAGCCAATACGGTGGGAATATTGTTGATCATCGGGTGCATTTATGTGTGGCTCAAAGAAATCAACTTTTCCCGTGATATGTTGTTTTTCTTCTATTTTATAAATATGTTCCTGGAAGAATTGGTCCGTATCACGATTCGTTATCTGTTGCGGGATATCCGTAAACGAGGTCTGAATCAGAAGCATATCCTGTTGGTTGGTTACAGTAAGGCAGCAGAAGCATATATTGACCGGATACTTGAAAATCCACAGTGGGGATATCAGATCCGTGGAATCCTCGATGATAATGTGGAAGCCGGAACTATGTACCGCGGAATTAAAGTGCTTGGAAGAATCGCAAATCTGATGGTGATCCTGCCGGAAAACAGGCTGGACGAGATTGCAATCACTTTGGGACTGAGTGAATATTACCGGCTGCAGGAAATTGTGGCAATGTGTGAAAAGTCAGGAGTACACACGAAGTTTATTCCTGATTACAATAATATCATTCCGACAAAACCATATACAGAAGATTTACTGGGACTTCCGGTCATCAATATCCGTTATGTGCCGCTGACCAATACGTTCAATGCGGTGGTAAAACGGCTAATGGATATTTTCGGATCGATCGTTGCAATTATTCTGTTTTCTCCGATAATGTTGTTTGCTGTGATCATGATCAAGCTGACTTCTCCGGGACCGCTGATATACAAACAGGAGCGGGTGGGACTGCATAATCATACATTTATGATGTATAAGTTCCGTTCAATGGAAGTACAGTCGAAGGAAAGTGAAAAGAAGGCATGGACCGTCAAAAACGATCCAAGGGTAACCGGAATCGGAAAGCTGATGCGACGGACGAGTATCGATGAGCTGCCACAGCTGTTTAACATTCTCAAAGGAGATATGAGTCTGGTGGGACCGAGACCGGAACGGCCGTTTTTTGTGGAAAAATTCCGGGAAGAGATCCCGAGATATATGGTAAAACATCAGGTACGTCCGGGTCTTACCGGCTGGGCGCAGGTCAATGGCTACAGAGGAAATACATCCATTCGGAAACGAATAGATTATGATCTGTATTATATTGAAAACTGGTCTGTCGGACTGGATGTAAAAATTATTTTGCTGACGTTTTTTAAAGGCTTTATTAACAAGAACGCATATTAGGAAGAGGGTCTGCAAGATAGGAAAACAAAGGAATAAGGAGTAAATACATGGCGAAAAAGAAAAACCTGACGGACAGACAGAAAAGAATCCGACGCAGACGCCGGAAAAGTACGATGAGCAGAGTAGTGTTTGCGCTGGAAATTATCATTCTAGTCGTTCTGATGGGCGGACTGTTTGTATATGCGAAACTCGGAAATATGAATTATGAAGACCTGAATTTTGAAAATGTGGATGTGAATCAAAGTGTGGAAGAAAATCAGGTTATGAAAGGTTATACAAGTATTGCACTGGTTGGGCTTGACAGTAGAGAAGGAGAACTGGATGGTGATGTCAACAGTGATACGATGATCATTGCGAGTATCAATAACGATACCAAAAAGGTAAAACTGGTTTCTATATACCGTGATACGTATCTTCGGGTTGGAAGTAATTCGGACGGCGAAAATGTATACAATAAGGCAAATTCTGCGTTCTGTACAGGTGGTCCGGAAAAAATGATGACCATGATGAATAAGAATCTTGATCTTAATATTGTTGACTATGTAACGGTTGATTTTAAAGGTGTTGCAGAGGCGGTGGAACTGCTTGGCGGTATCGATGTTGATCTGAAAGAAGAGGAGATTGAACATCTGAACAATTATTGTGTAGAGACGTCAGAAGTTACCGGTATGGATTATACACCACTGAAAAAGGTTGCCGGAGTTCATCATCTAAACGGAGTACAGACTGTAGCGTATGCGCGAATTCGTTATACAGCGGGAAACGATTTCAGACGTGCGGCAAGACAGAGAGAGGTTATATATAAGATCGTAGAAAAGGCAAAGAATTCCAGTATCAGTACTCTTAGCAAAGTTCTGGATAAAGTGTTCCCACTGATCAAAACCTCGCTGACGAAACCGGAGATTTTGCAGATGGGAATGAGTATGCTCTCATATGATATTGAAGATCAGACAGGTTTCCCATTTGATCATTTATATGGAGGGGTAGTAGAAGACGCAATGGACGGTCTTGACTGTGTACTTCCGATTACTTTGGAATCTAATGTAATCAAACTGCATGAATTTCTGTATCCGGAAGACAGTTATGTTCCTTCGGAAGAGGTGAAAACATACAGTCAGAAAATTATAGAAATCAGTGGATTTGGAGAAGAATCCAGACTGGATCATTCGGAGGATGGTTCACTGGCAGCTTATCATGAATCGGATACAGAGTCTGCGAATCAGGCAGAGAACTCTGCAGATTCGCGGGAAGAAAGCCAGACAGATGTAACAGATGATACACAGGGATATGATGATTCTTCCCTGGAACAGTAAACCTCGGGGGATACGAAAGAGGGAGGGAAACCCATGTCTAAAAAACAGTCGTTGACCAGAAAACAGAAGAGATTATTAAAGAAAAGAAGACGCAGAAGAATTCTTTTCGGAATCGAGATTTTTATTCTGCTGATTCTGATTGCAGGTGTTTTTATATATGCAAAACTTGGCAAGATGAATTTTACGAGTCTTGATTTCAGCAAGATTGGAGTTAATTCCGGCGTCAGCAATAATAAAGTTATGAAAGGTTATACGACCATCGGCCTGGTGGGTCTGGATAATCGCAGTACTAAATTAAAATCCGGTAACAGTGATACTATGATTATTGCAAGTATCAATAATGATACCAAGAAAGTGAAACTGGTTTCAGTATATCGTGATACGTATCTGCGGATTGGTGAAGATTCGGAAGGAAATGGTCAGTATAGCAAAGCGAATGCTGCATATGCAAAAGGCGGTGCCGAACAGTTTCTGAATATGCTCAATACCAATCTGGATCTGAATGTGACGGATTTTGTAAGCGTAGATTTTCAGGCAGTTGCGGAAGCCGTGGAACTGCTTGGCGGAATTGATGTGGAACTGAAAGAAGAAGAAGTGGTTCATCTGAATAATTACTGTGTGGAAACATCAAAAGTAACAGGTATGGATTATACGCCACTTAAAAAAACAGCAGGCGTACATCATCTGAATGGTGTGCAGACAGTAGCATATGCACGAATCAGATATACAGCAGGAAATGATTTCCGTCGTGCGGCAAGACAGAGAGAAGTTATCTATAAAATCGTAGAGAAAGCGAAAAATGCAGATGTCACTACATTGAGTAAAATTCTAGATAAAGTATTTCCAAATATCTATACATCTTTTTCAAAAGCAGAAATTCTGCAGATGGGAATGAGTATGTTATCCTATGATATTGAAGATCAAACTGGTTTTCCATTTGATCATCTGTATGGACAGCGTGTGAAAGATGCGGTTGGAATTGATGTAGTACTTCCGGTCACATTGGAATCAAATGTGATCAAACTGCATGAATTCCTGTATCCGGAAGACAGTTATACACCTTCCGAAGAAGTGAAGGCATATAGCCAGCGAATTGTGGATAAGAGCGGATTTGGAGAAGAGTCAAGACTGGATCATTCGGAAGATGGCTCCCTCGCAGCTTATCGCGAGAGTGATACGGAGTAAGAAGAAAAAATGGAAAATAAAGAACTGTCGTGAAAAGTGCGACAGTTCTTTTCACATATATAGAAAATGGAGCAGATTATGGAAAAGAAAACGGTAGATGTGATTATCCCGGCTTATCGTCCGGGAGAAGGGTGGAAACAGATGCTGCGCGGACTGGAAGGACAGACCTGGCCGGTACACCGTCTGATCGTGATGAATACAGGAAAGGAAAACTGGAAAGCAGCTTATGAGAAAACGACGATTCCGATGGAAGTGCACCATCTGACCAGAGAGGAATTCGATCATGGAAAGACAAGGGATCAGGCGGCGCGGATGAGCCGGGCAGATTATCTGCTGTTTATGACTCAGGATGCATTGCCGGAAGACTGCCATCTGATCGAAAAGCTGGTGGAGGCGATGGAACGGGATGAAAAAATCGGAGCTGCCTATGCCAGACAGCTGCCACGGGAGGACTGCCGGTTGATGGAACAGTATACGAGACAGTTTAATTATCCGGAGGAAAGCCGGGTGAAATGGCTGGCAGACCTGCCGGAACTCGGTATCAAGACGTATTTTTGTTCCAATGTGTGTGCAATGTACAGACGGGAGCTGTATCTGCAGTTGGGTGGTTTTGTACAGAAGGCCATTTTTAATGAAGATATGATCTTTGCAGGAGAACTGATCCAAAAGGGATATGGAGTGGCTTATGCGGCAGAGGCAAAGGTGGTACATTCCCACAATTATTCGGCAATCCAGCAGTTTCACCGAAACTTTGATCTGGCGGTTTCACAGGCAGACCATCCGGAAGTTTTTGCCGGGATCCGATCGGAAGGAGAGGGGATCCGTCTGGTGAAAAAAACCGCCGGATGGCTCTGCAGACAGGGAAAACCATGGATGGTGATCCAGCTGGTATGGCAGAGCGGCTGGAAATATCTGGGCTATCTTCTGGGAAAGAGATATCAGAAGCTTCCAAAGTGGGTGATCCCTCGCTGTACGATGAATCCGAAATATTGGGAATAAGCGGGAAAGTTCACAGTTTTAACACAATTTTCGGATATGATAAACAGATACACAAAACGTGAAAAAGAATGTGAAAACATATAAAGGACAGGGAGAAAAACGATGAATGATGAATGGAAAATGCCGGGAACAGAACAGGAAGAAAATCAGCAACCGGTCGGTGAAGAATCTGAAGTGACAGAGGCGACAGCTGTAAAAGAACCGGAAGCAGGGGAAACCGCAGAAGCAATGCCGGAGGCGACAGAAAGTCAGGAACCTGAAGTATCGGAGCGGGTGGAAGTGACAGAAACGACGGAAGAAGCAGCGACAAACGGTGACGGGCAGGTTGCAAAAACAGAGGAAGAAAAACCGAGATATCCGTGGGAAGCAGTGCTGGGAAAAGAGCAGAAGAAAGAACAGCCGGCGGATGTGACGGATACTCCGGTACAGCCACAGGAACAGCCGGTGCAGCAGAGTGGTGCACAGCCGGAGAATTCGCGGGAAGCAGCTTCTTATCACTGGGTAAACCCGGATTATCAGAAACGCCAGAACGGAGCGGACGGCGGGGAACGTGCCAGCCAGAATACGTATGAGAATCAGAATTACCGGGAGGATGTCAGCGGGACTGCGGATACACAAAATTACACAGAGACAGCAGCCGAATCACAGGATAACGGAGGCTGGGGACAGCCGGTCGGTGGAAATCATACAACAAAAGAGACGGAAGACAGCAGTCCTTCCGGACAGACAACCGGGGGCTATCAGAATGGTAACTGGGGCTGTGCGGGAAACAGTCAGAATAACCAGAATACACAAAATGGCGGAGCGTATCAGAGTGGGAATTCCTGGACGAGCCGGGAACAGAGTACGCAGAACGGTCCGGTGACCGGTCAGAGAAAGTATGGAAATTATACGTATTACCAGCCACAGCAGGATCCGAATCAACCACAGGATCACAGAAAACCGGGCGGAACAGGAAAAAAAGTATTAGTAACGCTTGGTCTGGCGGTACTTTTTGGTGTAGTTGCAGGCGGTATCATCATCGGATCCAGTATGATCGTGCATAAAGAAATTAAAAATGAGCAGAAAACAGAGTATCAGCTTCCGACCACGGAACTGCCACAGCAGGAGAATGCTGACGGGGACAGTAACAGTGCAGCAGGAAGCGGAAGTGATGCAACGGAGGAAGTAAGCGCAGGCACAACGGGAGAATACACCGTTGCACAGGTGGCAAAAAGTTGTATGCCGTCTGTTGTATCTATTACGAATGCGTCTGTAAAAACGGTACAGGATTTCTTTGGCGGCGTGCAGCAGTACCCGAGTGAGAGTTCCGGTTCCGGTATCATTGTAGGACAGAATGACAGTGAGATCCTGGTAGCAACGAATAATCATGTAGTAGCTGATGCAGATACTATTACGGTCGCTTTTGATGATGATGCGGTGTATGAAGCTCAGGTCAAGGGAACGGATTCCGACAACGATCTGGCGGTAGTCGCTGTGAAAATTTCGGATATGAGTGAAGATACTCTGAAATCCATTAAAGTAGTAAGCATCGGCAATTCCGATGAGCTGGAAATCGGGGAACAGGTAGTTGCCATTGGTAATGCACTGGGATATGGACAGTCCGTAACTTCCGGATGGATCAGTGCGGTGGATCGTGAAGTAACCGACGAAGAGGGAAAGACAACCGGGAAACTGATCCAGACAGATGCAGCAATCAATCCCGGCAACAGCGGTGGGGCACTGCTGAATATGCAGGGAGAACTGATTGGTATCAACTCTGCGAAAGCGGCAGCCACCGAAGTAGAAGGAATGGGTTATGCGATTCCGGTATCTGTGGCACAGCCAATCCTGGATGAACTGATGAACCGCGAGACAAGATATAAGGCGGATGAAGATCATGCGGGTTATATCGGTGTGACTTGTCTGAATGTAGATTCTACTTCTGCACAGACTTACGGTATCCCACTGGGTGCCTTTGTAGATTCTGTGGAAGAAGGCGGACCGGCGCAGACAGCAGGTATCCAGAAAGGTGACGTGATTGTCAAATTTGACGGTATGACGGTTTCCGGTAGTTCGGATCTGGTTGGAAAACTGGAGTATTATCAGGCAGGAGAGACTGTGGAGGTTGTGATCAGCCGGGCACAGAACGGGGAGTATCAGGAGCAGACGGTTTCGGTTACTCTTGGAAAGAAGAGTGAGATGAAGCAGGCAGATCCCCAGCAGGGTAAGTAAGAGAATAAGTAGTATCATAGACGGACGCGGCAGGGGTTCCCGTCAGAGTCCGGCAACGTGGGCAGAGCAACTTTAAGCTAAGTCCTAAGAAGAACTAAATGCCAGTTCGCGGAGAGCCGCTCACTGTCAAGTTCTTCTAAGGACTGGATCTTAAAGCTTGCTCTAAACGCCCACAAAGTGTTGCCGGACCCTGGCGGGAACCCCTGCCGCTGTGCGTTGACGGTGGGAGAAAGTTGAAATATGGTGGGAATGGCAGGAAATAAAAGGAATGAAGGGATAGAACTTATTCAGAGGGGGAGAACAGAAGGAAAATAGGGGGAGACAGTATGCTGAAAGCTGTGTTTAGAAAAAGTTTACTTGAGGGCAAGAAGATTCTGTTTTATAATATAGGGTAAGTAACCGGAAGTACACAGGAGTGACAGGTGGTTTCAGGGACAGTGTCTCATAAAATGTGGGATGAGAAAGGGATAAACGGATGTCAGAAGACAAGGATTTACTGGAAAAAGAAAAGCAGGGGCGGGAGGCTTCTGATGAAAATATGAAGGAAGATGAATACGAAAAAGTCTGTTTCCTGTGTCGGAGACCAGAGAGCAAGACAGGACCGATGATCACGCTTCCTCAGAATATACATATTTGTACGGAATGTATGCAGAAAAGTTTTGATACCATGAATAACAGCAATATGAATTACGGGGATCTGATGAGCCACATGCCCAATATCAGTATGATGGATCTGTCGAGTATTCCGAATCAGGTATCAGAGAAACAGAGAGTGAAGAAGAAAAAGAAAACGGAAGAAAAGAAGCAGGAATTTACCATGAAGGATGTTCCGCCGCCACATAAGATCAAAGAAAAACTGGATGAATATGTGATCGGTCAGGAACATGCGAAAAAGGTGATTTCGGTTGGTGTGTACAATCACTATAAACGAGTACTCAGCGCAGAGCAGAAAAATGGTGAAGTAGAGATTGCAAAGTCCAATATGTTGATGATCGGACCGACCGGAAGTGGTAAGACTTATCTGGTGCAGACGCTGGCGAAACTGCTGGATGTGCCACTTGCAATCACGGATGCGACTTCGCTGACGGAAGCAGGTTATATCGGTGATGATATCGAAAGCGTAGTTTCCAAACTACTTGCGGCAGCAGACAATGATGTGGAGCGGGCAGAGCATGGAATTATCTTTATCGATGAGATCGATAAGATTGCAAAAAAGAAGAATACGAACCAGAGAGATGTCAGTGGTGAGGCAGTACAGCAGGGGATGTTAAAGCTTCTCGAGGGCAGTGATGTGGAAGTGCCGGTGGGAGCGAACAGTAAAAATGCCATGGTACCACTGACAACAGTAAATACCAGCAATATTTTATTTATCTGTGGCGGTGCATTCCCGGATCTGGAGGAAATCATCAAAGAACGGTTAAACAAAAAGGCAGCAATTGGTTTTCAGGCGGATCTGAAAGATAAATATGACAATGATAAAAATCTGTTGAATAAGGTAACGGTGGAGGATCTGAGAATGTTCGGTATGGTACCGGAATTTCTTGGAAGACTGCCGATCATTTTCACATTGCAGGGACTCGATGAAGACATGCTGGTGAAGATTCTTAAAGAGCCACGCAATGCAATCCTGAAACAGTATGAAAAACTGCTAGAGATGGACGAAGTCAAACTGGAATTTGAAGAAAATGCGCTGCGTGCAATCGCAAAAAAAGCACTGGAAAAAGATACCGGTGCGAGAGCACTGCGGGCGATTCTGGAAGAATACATGCTGGATATCATGTATGAGATTCCGAAAGATGACAGCATCGGAGAGGTGATCATCACCGAAGAGTATATCGAACACATCGGTGGTCCGAAGATCCTTCTGAGAGGACAGGAATCGCTGTTGTTGCAGTAAAAAGGATACAAATGGGGTTAATATGTAAGGAGGTATGACTTATGAACGAAGATTTATTTGGCAGCATTAAACAGACGATTACAGAAACAGCAGGGGCTGTAGGAAAGAAAACAGAGGAATTTGTTGAGACACAGAAGATGCGAAACAAAGTGCGGACACTGCAAAGAGAAATTCGGAAAAAATATGCGGATGTCGGTGAAATTGTGTATAAGCGCTATGTAGACGGAGATACCATGGATGAAGAACTGACCGGTCACTGTGAAGTGGTGATGGGTCTGCAGAAAGAACTGGCAGAGTGTAAAGAGAGCATGGCTGCAAAACAGGGAAAAAATGTATGCCCTGCCTGTGGAATCTCCAATCCGAAAGATGCCGTATTCTGCATGTACTGCGGTACGGAACTTCCGGGGGAAGAGGAAGAAAAAGAAGAGGAATGGTTTACCCAGGGACCGGTAGAGGAGACGGAAGACCAGGAAGAGAAAGAAGGCGAAGAGCCGGAAACAGAAGTTGAAGAAGAAACCGAAGACCCCCAGGAAGAAACAGCGCCGGAACAGGATGCAGAGCAGGAAGTATGGGATGCCTGTGCACAGAAGGAGGACGGCGATGAAGAGTGAAGAAAAACTGGATCAGTGTTATGAGGCAGTGAAAGATCAGCTCCCATTTGTACCGAAACTGGCGCTGATCCTCGGATCCGGTCTGGGGGATTATGCAGAACATGTAACAGTGGAAAAAACCATTCCATATGAGAGCATCGAAGGATTTCCACGGTCTACGGTAGCCGGACATAAAGGGCAGTTCGTATTTGCGAAGGTAGAAGGTGTACCGACTGTTATGATGCAGGGACGGGTACACTATTATGAAGGCTATCCGATGCAGGATGTGGTACTTCCGGTGCGTCTGATGAAGAAAATGGGTGCAGAGATCCTGTTTCTGACCAATGCAGCCGGTGGTGTCAATGAGAACTTCCATGCCGGGGATCTGATGATGATCACCGATCAGATTTCAAGTTTTGTACCGTCTCCGCTGATCGGAGCCAACAGAGAAGATCTGGGACCGCGTTTTCCAGATATGAGTGAGATTTACCGGAGGGAGTACCGGAAGATCATCCGGGAGAGCAGCAAAGCGTTGAACATTGATCTTCAGGAAGGAACGTATCTGCAGTTTACCGGTCCGGCGTATGAGTCTCCGGCAGAGATCCGCATGGTACGGACATTGGGGGCAGATGCAGTGGGAATGAGTACCGCGTGTGAAGCTGTCGCAGCCAACCATATGGGAATGAAGATCCTGGGAATTTCCTTTATTTCGAATCTGGCAGCCGGCATGAGTACACAGCCGCTGTCCCACAAAGAGGTGCAGGAAGCCGCCGATCTTGCCGCACCGAAATTCCGTGCGCTGGTAACGGAAGTGATCCGAAGAATCGGTGAACATGAAAAGTCAGAATAGTATAGAAAAAGGGGAGAAAAACGGAAGTTTTTCGCCCTTTTTTCGGTTATGATGAGAGTATCTGGTGTTTGGCAAAAACACAAAATGATAAATGTAAAAGGGAGAGATAAAACTATGGAAAAAAGATGGTGGAAAGAAAGTATCGTATATCAGATTTATCCGAGAAGTTTTAAGGACAGCAACGGAGATGGAATCGGTGATCTGAACGGTATCACAGAAAAGATGGAGTATCTGGAAAAACTGGGAGTGAATGTTGTATGGCTATCCCCGGTATATCAGTCCCCGAATGATGATAACGGATATGATATCAGCGATTACCGTGCAATTATGACCGAGTTCGGAACAATGGAAGATTTTGACCGGATGCTGGCAGCAGCACATGAGCATGGAATTAAAATCGTCATGGATCTGGTAGTCAACCATACCTCCGATGAACATCCATGGTTTATAGAGAGCAGAAAGTCTAAAGACAATCCATATCGTGACTATTATATCTGGAGAGATGGAAAAGATGGAAAGGAACCGAATAACTGGGGCTCCTGTTTCTCCGGGCCGGCATGGGATTATGATGAAGAAACGGATATGTATTATCTGCATCTGTTTTCGAAAAAACAGCCGGATCTGAACTGGGATAATCCAAAAGTCCGGGAAGAAGTATTTGACATGATGAACTGGTGGCTGGAAAAAGGAGTAGATGGATTCCGTATGGATGTTATCAGCCTGATTTCCAAACAGCCGGATCTGCCGGATGGAAAGCCGGGAATCAATGGATACGCAAGCTTTAATGAGCCGGCAAACGGTCCTCATGTCCATGAATATCTGCAGGAGATGCGTGAAAAGGTATTAAACAATGCGGATACCATTACCGTAGGCGAGTGTTCCGGTGTGACTCTGGAAGAAGCTAAAAAATACGCAAGAAGCGATGAAAAAGAGCTGAATATGGTATTCCAGTTTGAACACATGGATGTGGATGCTGATGCGGATAACAAATGGACCGATAAAAAGATGGATCTGCGCGAGATGAAAGCTGTTCTGACCAAATGGCAGAAAGGTCTGGAGGATATTGCCTGGAACAGTCTGTTCTGGGAGAATCACGATCAGCCACGTTCGGTATCCAGATATGCCGATGATTCCGCAAAATATCATGATGTATCTGCAAAGATGCTGGCAACTTGTATTCACATGATGCAGGGAACTCCTTATGTATATCAGGGAGAAGAACTTGGCATGACGAACGTTCCGTTCACATCGATCGATCAGTTCCGTGATCTGGACAGCATCAATGCTTACAGAGAACTGGTAGAAGAGCAGCATGTATTTACCGCGGAAGAAATGATGCGTTATCTGTGCTGTAAGAGCCGTGACAATGCGAGAACACCGTTCCAGTGGGATGACAGTGCTTATGCAGGATTTTCCACTGTAGAACCATGGATCATGGTCAATCCGAACTATAAAGAGATCAATGCGAAGAAACAGGTCGACGATCCGGAATCTGTATTTAATTATTACAGAAAGCTGATCGCACTGCGAAAAGAAAAAGAGATCATCGTATACGGAACTTATGATCTGTTATTGCCGGAATCCGAAGAAATCTATATGTATACAAGAACATTGGGAGAGGAAAAACTGTTGGTGGTATGTAACTTCAGTGAAAAAGAAGTAGCAGTAGAGATTCCGGAGGAATTCCGCAAGGGAAGTTATCTGATCGCAAACTATCCGAAAGGAGAAATCAAAGAACAGATGACGATTCGCCCATATGAAGCATTTGTGCTTGAAAAATAAAAGAAAACTGTGAGGGTATTGAACAGTTATAATAA
>SKEE01000474.1_pt1 | contig 45663 bp, 44 predicted proteins | sample 4826661 | NCBI WGS metagenome assembly SKEE01 (sample SAMN11008817, study PRJNA524170) | human gut metagenome | biome: Human fecal sample; material: Feces; isolation source: fecal sample from pouch patient p20 | host: Homo sapiens | place: Israel: Tel-Aviv | collected 2016-11-14
CTCGCCAGATGAACTGCGCACCGATTTGTTCAGCGACGACGAGGGTGGCTATGTGGACTGCGTGGCGCTCGATGCCGCCCTGCTGGAAAAACTCCAGGCTGTCGCTGAACACCTTCGGGAAGCCGAAGGCTGGGAATGGTGCGCCGGGCGCATGGAGCCTGTCGGTGAGTGCCGTGAGGATGCCGGAACATACCGCTGTCTGCCGGAGCCGGAAGCGGTGCTGACGGAGGCGGAAGAAGAACGCCTGAACGAACTGATGACGCGTTACGACGCGCTGGAAAACCAGTGTGAGGAATCCGACCTGCTGGAAGCAGAAATGAAGCTGATGCGCTGCATGGCGAAGGTCAGAGCGTGGACGCCGGAGATGCGTGCCGGAAGCGGTGTGGTGGTGTCCTGGCGTTACGGTAATGTGTGTGTCCAGCGTGGTGTGCAGTTGCGCAGTGAGGATGACGCGGCTGACGACGCTGACCGCACGGAACAGGTGCAGGAGAAAGCGTCAGTGGAGGAAATCAGTCTGCCACTGCTGACGAAAATGTCTTCCGAACGCACGCTGGCAGTCCAGGCAGCACTGATGCAGCAACCGGACAAATCTCTGGCACTGCTGGCATGGACGCTCTGCCTGAATGTGTTTGACAGCGGAGCGTACAGTAAACCAGCACAAATCAGCCTGGAATGTAAATATTATTCGCTGACCAGCGATGCGCCATCGGGGAAGGAAGGTGCCGCATTCCTGGCGCTGATGGCAGAAAAAGCCCGTCTTGCAGCCCTGCTGCCGGAGGGATGGTCACGGGACATGACGACATTCCTGTCACTCCGCCAGGAGGTGCTGTTATCCCTGCTCAGTTTCTGCACCGCGTGCAGCATCCACGGCGTTCAGACCCGTGAGTGTGGTCACACGTCACGCAGTCCGCTGGACTCGCTGGAAACCGCTATCGGATTCCACATGCGCGACTGGTGGCAGCCGACGAAAGCAAACTTTTTCGGACACCTGAAAAAGCCGCAGATTATCGCAGCCCTGAATGAGGCCGGACTGTCCGGTGCCGCACGGGACGCGGAGAAGATGAAGAAAGGCGATGCGGCTGAACATGCAGAGCACCACATGAAAGACAACCGCTGGGTGCCTGGCTGGATGTGTGCACCGCGTCCACAGGCAGAGACGGAAACCACAGAATAACGTGACAACCAGGCCGATGCCGCCTGACCGCCAGTTATAAACCATTTATCACGCCGCCCCGCCGGAGACGGGGCGGCAGCAAGGGAGATACCGTGATGAAAACTGAACTGACCCTGAATGTATTACAGACCATGAGCGCACAGGAATATGAAGAGACCCGGGCTGCGGGAAGTGATGTTCGTTGTCGCCTCACACATGCCGTGATGCGGGAACTGGATGCGCCGGATAACTGGACGATGAACGGCGAGTACGGCAGCGAGTTCGGCGGCTTTTTCCCCGTCCAGGTGCGTTTCAGCCCGTTCCATGAGCGTTTTCATATTGTCGTATGCAGCCCCGGTGAGGCCAGCGCAACCTGGATGGTGATACTGGTCAGTATCAGCGGACGTCCTTTCCGGGTGATTCGCACACAGCCATCGTTCAGCCCTGAAACGGTGAATCATATCCTGCGTCTGGCGGCGAGTCTGGATGAGGCCGGATATTCCACGGCCAGCATCATCAACCTGCTGGTCACGGAAGGAGGTGCTGCATGACTGCCCGTCAGAATGCACTGGTTCCCCTGAACGCAGAGCAACAGGCCGCATGGCGGGCGGTGGCGGAGACGGAAAAACGCCGCCATCAGGGGAACACGCTGGCGGAATATCCGTATGCGGGGGCATTTTTCCGCTGTCTGAACGGAAGCCGCAGGATATCGCTGTCTGACCTGCGATTTTTCATGCCGTCCCTGACAGCAGAAGAACTGCGCGGCAACCGTTCTCAGTGGCTGTATGCCGTCGATGTGCTGATTGAAACACAGGGCGAGGTCTGCCTTCTTCCCCTTCCCGGCGATGCAGCAGAGCGGCTGTTCCCGTCGGTGCGGTTCCGCGTCAGGGAACGCAGTCGCCATAAATCCGCGCTGGTCATGCAGAAGTACAGCCGCCAGCAGGCAAGGGAGGCAGAGCAGAAAGCCCGTGCGTACCAGGCGCTGGTCGCTCAGGCGGAAATCGGACTGGCATTCCATTCGCCTGAAACAGTCGGAAGCTGGTATGCCCGCTGGAGTGACCGGGTGGCAGAGCATGACCTGGAAACCCTGTTCTGGCAGTGTGGGGAGCGTTTCCCGTCACTGGCCGGAATGGAACGCTGGCAGTGGCAGGATATACCATTCTGGCAGGTTATTGCGGAAGCCAGTCTTGCAGCAAGAGAGGCTGGTCACGCTGTCCGTGAGATGGAGCGGTGGATGGTGCCGAACAAACTCCGGGAGGCGGCATGATGCTGAATGTCAGACATCCGAAAACACACAGGGAACTGTGTGAACTGGCCTGTCGTTTTCTCCGTAACCACGGTTTTAAGGTGGTGTTCAGTGACCGTTTTCACGCATGGACGCCCTGCGGTGAACATCCTGATGCGCCGGGATTCCGTAACGGAGCGTCATGTCTCATTGAGGTGAAATGCTCACGGTCTGATTTCCTGGCTGACAGGAAAAAGGTGTTCCGGGCAGAGCCGGAAAAGGGCATGGGAGACTGGCGTTTTTATCTCTGCGAGCCGGGCGTGATTACCGTGGATGATTTACCGGCGGGCTGGGGACTGCTGTATGTGATTAACGGGCGGGTCAGGAAAGTGCATGGCTGGCCCCGGAACTACCAGTGGGTGGTCACGAAAGTCAAACCCTTCAGGGCAAACAAACAGGCTGAATGCGATTATCTGTTCAGTGCACTACGCCGAATGGAAATCCGGGCCGTGACGGAGAACGGTGCAGATGCTGACAGGGTGCAGATATATGGGCTATGATGTGCCCGGCGCTTGAGGCTTTCTGCCTCATGACGTGAAGGTGGTTTGTTACCGTGTTGTGTGGCAGAAGGACAAAAGCCCCGTAGTTAATTTTTCATTAACCCACGAGGCCTCTGCATGTCTAGTCCACGTCAGTATGGCCTCTTACCGTGCAAATTGCAAGGAGGAGTAAACCATGAAACTACCGGGAAACGCCCTTATCTGGTGCGTATTAATCGTGTGCTGCACGTTGTTAATATTCACTCTCCTGACCCGGAATCGCCTGTGCGAAGTCCGGCTGAAGGACGGATACAGGGAAGTTACGGCAACAATGGCTTACGAATCCGGCGGTAAGTAGCAACCCGGAGGCGGGCGCAGGCCCGCCTTTCCGGAACTGATGTGGGTCTGACTGCACTGAAGCGCCTTTATGAAGGGACTGTCGGTTCGTCCATTTTCCGGCAGTCCCTTTTTCCTTACTGGCATTGTGCGGGCATGAACAACCTGGCTGCCAGGAAGGCCGTTTCCCTTTGGGAACAGGGAAGAACGCGCGCCTGCGGCGCCCGTTCTTCTCCTCCGCCTTCTCTGTTTATGGCCAGTTGTCAGAAATGACATTACCTTTCCCGTGATTATTCGTAACCGGCTCATTTAAACCGTCTGGTCTGTTTCCTCCGGCTCCACAAAAATAATGTCCGTAACCGTCTTATTTAAACCGTCTTTCGCCTCCCTTTCCTGTTTCCGATACTAATGTCCATTTTCGCAGTAAAGGGACATTTAAGATGAATGCACGAAAAGCGGTACTGGCAGACAATCCGGAATTGATCCTGCGTGTGCTACAACTGAGATTTGACGAGTCACTGTCGTACCCGCGCATTTCTGCGCAGACCGGTATCAGCAAAACCGCCATTTTTTCTCTGGTGAGGCGATTTCACCAGGTATTCACTGACTGGCCTCTTTCCGGGGAATATTCCTGCGTGCAACTGGCCCGGGCTCTGTTCCCGGGGCGATACCCTTCAGCCCCGACAGTAACTCAGACTGTGAAAACAGAGAAAAACCGCCGGAACCGATTTTCACCGGAGTTTAAATGGAGACTTGTTCAGCAAACTCTTTTACCCGGTGCCTGTGTCGCACAAATAGCTCGTGAGAACGGAATCAACGATAACCTGCTCTTTAACTGGCGGCATCTCTGGCGTAACGGCGGCCTGCAGCCGACCGGCGAACATGAAACATCGCTACTTCCCGTGACGTTAACTCCGGAGCCGGATAATAAAATCCCGGCACCAGCGCAGATACCTGAACAGATAAATACACCGCCCGACAGTCTGTGCTGTGAGCTGGTTCTGCCGGCCGGAACTCTCAGGCTGGAAGGTGAACTGACACCGGCGTTATTACAGACACTTATCCGCGAAATGAAAGGGAGCAGCCACTGATGATATCTCTCCCTGCCGGTTCGCGTATCTGGCTGGTTGCCGGTATCACCGACATGCGAAATGGTTTTAACGGCCTGGCATCAAAAGTTCAGAACGTCCTGAAGGATGACCCGTTCTCCGGGCATCTGTTCATCTTCCGCGGACGCCGGGGTGACCAGATAAAAGTGTTGTGGGCTGACAGTGACGGACTGTGCCTCTTCACCAAACGCCTGGAGCGGGGCCGCTTCGTCTGGCCGGTTACCCGTGACGGCAAGGTGCACCTTACTCCGGCTCAGTTATCCATGCTTCTTGAAGGTATCAACTGGAAGCACCCGATACGAACGGAACGCGCTGGAATCCGTATATAACCCGTTGTAAAGTGAGGGTATGGACACCTCACTTGCTCATGAGAATGCCCGCCTGCGGGCACTGTTGCAGACGCAACAGGACACCATCCGCCAGATGGCTGAATACAACCGCCTGCTCTCACAGCGGGTGGCGGCTTATGCTTCCGAAATCAACCGGCTGAAGGCGCTGGTTGCAAAACTGCAGCGCATGCAGTTCGGTAAAAGCTCAGAAAAACTTCGCGCTAAAACCGAACGGCAGATACAGGAAGCACAGGAGCGAATCAGCGCACTTCAGGAAGAAATGGCGGAAACGCTGGGTGAGCAATATGACCCGGTACTGCCATCCGCCCTGCGCCAGTCTTCAGCCCGTAAACCGTTACCGGCCTCACTTCCCCGTGAAACCCGGGTCATCCGGCCGGAAGAGGAATGCTGTCCGGCCTGTGGTGGTGACCTCAGTCCTCTGGGATGTGATGTGTCAGAACAACTGGAGCTTATCAGCAGCACCTTTAAGGTTATCGAAACACAACGTCCGAAACTGGCCTGTTGCCGGTGCGACCATATCGTGCAGGCTCCGGTGCCTTCAAAACCCATTGCACGCAGCTATGCCGGAGCGGGGCTTCTGGCCCATGTCGTCACCGGGAAGTATGCAGACCATCTGCCGTTATACCGCCAGTCAGAAATATACCGTCGTCAGGGTGTGGAGGTGAGCCGCGCCACGCTGGGTCGCTGGATCAGTGCCGTTGCTGAACTGCTGGAGCCGCTGTATGACGTGCTGCGCCAGTATGTGCTGATGCCCGGTAAAGTCCATGCGGATGATATCCCCGTCCCGGTCCAGGAGCCGGGCAGCGGTAAAACAAGGACAGCCCGGCTGTGGGTCTATGTCCGTGATGACCGCAACGCCGGTTCACAGATGCCCCCGGCGGTCTGGTTCGCGTACAGTCCGGACCGGAAGGGTATCCATCCTCAAAATCACCTGGCCGGTTACAGCGGTGTGCTTCAGGCCGATGCTTACGGTGGCTACCGGGCGTTATACGAATCCGGCAGAATAACGGAAGCCGCGTGTATGGCCCATGCCCGGAGAAAAATCCACGATGTGCATGCAAGAGCGCCAACCGATATCACCACGGAAGCCCTGCAGCGTATCGGTGAACTGTATGCCATCGAGGCAGAAGTCCGGGGATGTTCAGCAGAACAGCGTCTGGCGGCAAGAAAAGCCAGAGCTGCGCCACTGATGCAGTCACTGTATGACTGGATACAGACTCAGGTGAAAACACTGTCGCGTCACTCGGATACGGCAAAAGCGTTCGCATACCTGCTGAAACAGTGGGATGCCCTGAACGTGTACTGCAGTAATGGCCAGGTGGAAATCGACAACAACATCGCAGAGAACGCCTTACGGGGAGTGGCCGTAGGCCGGAAAAACTGGCTGTTCGCGGGTTCCGACAGCGGTGGCGAACATGCGGCGGTGTTGTACTCGCTGATCGGCACATGTCGTCTGAACAATGTGGAGCCGGAAAAATGGCTGCGTTACGTCATTGAGCATATCCAGGACTGGCCGGCAAACCGGGTACGCGAGCTGTTGCCCTGGAAAGTTGATCTGACCTCTCAGTAAATATCAATACGGTTCTGACGAGCCGCTTACGATTATTCTCTTTTTCTTCCTGCTCTGATTCTGACTACTGCAGTGTTGTCCTGTCTGCCGGGTCGGGTAGCAGCGGCACATTGCTGCGCCGCCGCCCCCTAAGAACGGAGCGTGCGAGTTTCCCCGCACTCCGCTCAAGCCTTTATAAGTGCTTTCGGTGAGCACCGGCTTCCCTGCTGTGTAACTGTCGGTGGCAGTTCGGATGTAACAACTCGAGATTGGTCAGTTCGTCACTGCCGCCCATAACTTTCCTGATCCGGTGATGTATATTCCATCCGGTCTGGTTGGTTATGAGTTGTCCGCACTGCGGACAGTGTTTCCCCTGCCTCTTCCAGAGTTGAACTACTGTCTTCATCTTCTTTGATTTGCCTTTCCAGATTAGATCCAGACGACGTTCAAAGTAGATTTCCATTCCGGGGGTGTATGGTGTTGCTTCGCCTTTGATTTTTATATGGCGCTTTATCGGTGTTTCCATTGCCCGGAAGAGTGTCAGAATTTTCCCTTCCGGGGTTATGGCTTTAAAGATCCAGCGCCTGCCTTCAAAGGAGAAGTATCGTCCGGCGATCCACCGCAATCCTTTCCGGGGATGCCGTCTTACACACCATCGCCATATAGCTCGCCAGATTTGGGTGTCGACATAATTAAATGTTTCTTTCGCCACGACGTGTCGGTGATAGGTAGCCCATCCCCGGATCACCGGGTTTAGCTGGCCTATCAGTTTCCATGCCGGGAGCGTCGGATTGCGTTTAATTATTTCTCTGACTTTACAGAGGAAGTTCTTCAGGTTTTTCTTCGACGGTTTAATCAGCATTTTACCGTTGTACTTCCTGACGTTCTGCCCTAAAAAGTCGAAGCCTTTATCTATATGTGTGATCGCTGTTTTTTCTTCCGACAGTTCCAGCCCTCGTTCGCGCATGAAAGCTGCAATCAGTGGTCTGACCTCATTTCCCAGCAATTCACGGGAGCTGCCTGAACAGATGAAATCATCAGCATATCTCACATAATTCACCTGGTGCTTTGCACTGTGATAACCACTTTTCCTGAACGTTTGCATCAGTTCCTTCTCCAGTCCGTCCAGAGCCATGTTGGCGAGAACAGGGGATATGATGCCTCCCTGCGGTGTCCCGCTGTTCGTATGGTTAAACACGCCTCTTTCCATGTAACCTGCTTTCAACCATTTTTTAAGCAGTCTCCTGTCCATCGGAATATGGGAAAGCAGCCAGTCATGGCTGATGTTATCGAAACACCCTTTAATATCGCCCTCCAGTATCCATTTGGGCGATACTTTCTGGCTCATCCGCAGAAAAATGGACTCAATGGCGTCATGCGTGCTGCGCATTGGTCTGAAACCATAGCTGTTATGGTCAGCAGTGGTCTCGGATACGGGTTCCAGAGCCAGCAGCCACAGTGCCTGCATGGCCCGGTCCCTCATTGTGGGTATGCCCAGCGGTCGCGTTTTGCCGTTTGATTTTGGGATATGTATTCGCCGTAGTGGCTGTGGCCTGTAACCACACAGATTCAGGCTGCATATTCCTTCCCATTTCTCCTTCGGTGTGTGCCATATTTTTCCGTCAATACCGGGTGTCCTTTTACCGGTGTTTTCAGTTACACGCCTGACAGCCACGGCTTTGCCGGAGAATGAGCGGGTGAGGATGCGCTGTAGTTCTCTGACCTGCCGCCATTGTTGCTGTCGGGTTGCCTTTGCAATCCGTAACTGTAGCTTTCGCACCCGGGCATGGCATGCTTTCCAGTTTATGGTGTGCCAGCCTGTCGGGTGGGGTATCGTGGACACACTGATGTGTGTATTCATCTCGCTGATATCCTTTTGACTGCTTTACAGCTTTTCATGCAATTAAAGACCAGACGGAAGTCTGCCCGCTTTCGCGTCGGGGAACCTGCCCCGTATCCCGGTTATTACAGCCGGGCATTCGCTTTTTCCGTCCTCCTATGCCCGCACCGCTAACAGTGTTCCTTGCGGTTCACCTGCCTGTGAGGCAGCGATACGGGTTTACCAGGTTCCGCTTAACATACAGAGGGTCAGGGCGGGTTCTGTCTCTTCACCGGGGGTCTCTGCGCCCATGTGCTCCCTGTGCGCGAGGTAGCAACCGGACCCCGTACCTTTTGGTTCAGGCCTGTCAGCATCTTTGGCCTGTTGCCGATAACGGTGTTTATCAACAGTTCACATGTGTTAACCCTTCTGACCAGCCTTGCTCTCCTGCCGCATGATGCTTGCAGCAAGGTAAAGCCCCTCACGGGGCATTACCCGGGCTGACGCCCGGCTCTCGTTGTCCCGGGAGCTTCAGACCCCGCCGTTGCCGGCAACGCCTGTCCCGGTAGGCTACAGCTAATGGGATAGCTGGTTTTATCAATGTAAAACAATACGTTAAGCGACTTCCTGTCGCACACGCACCTTCGGCTCCCGGCTGCCTGGCGGCATCCGGTCGTCAGGCCCGACTCCGACAGGTAGCTGCTGGCGCACCTGCCAGTCTCCGCCGAACCCGCTGGCGCGGTTTCGGGCTGTCGCTACGGTCCGATGCGTGAAAACCCCGGGCTTGCAGCGACCGTTCCGGTCGAGCCGCCTCTGTCGCGCCGTGGCCTGCGCTCCTGGCATCCCGGCAAAAGGCCGCCGGGATGTAAGCAACTGTCTTGAGCATGATATTTATAATGAAAACTTGTGGTATGAATCACTCCATTCTTCATTCTTTCGGATCATTGCATTCAGAATGGTTAACAGCTTGCGCATGCAGGCAACAAGAGCAACTTTCCTCACTTTTCCAGCTGTAATGAGTCGCGTATAAAAATCTTTTATTACGGGATTAAATCTGGTCGCGACAAGCGCAGCCATATAAAGCGCAGTTCTTACGCCAGCTCTCCCGCCAAAAATAGTTCGTCTACCACGCATTGTTCCGGAGTCTCTGTTTACAGGAGCCACACCTATAAGTGCACTAATCTCTCGACGTGAAAGACTTCCCAGTTCAGGTACTTCAGAGAGCAATGTGGCAACTGTCATTGCACCAACCCCCTTAATGCTGCTCAAACGAGCTGCAAGCTCTTTGAAATGAGTTTTAATGTGATTATTCATCGCCTCGTCAATTCGGGAAAGTTCATCCTCCAGGGCTTTTATGATGGTATTGATACTCTTTCTGTTCTGAGGATGTGCAGGGTGAAGTCTGTTCCGTTCCGCAACCAACATTGTTATCAACTGGCGTCTACGTACCACCATAGCGGCAAGAATTTGCCGTTCGGCGTCGGGTATAGCTTTGATAAAGCGCTCCCGTTCTGGATGACGGTTTATTACCTCGGCCATTTGAGACAACACTTTTGCATCAATCCTGTCGGTCTTTGCCAGATATCCCATAGCACGAGAGAAATTCCTGGCCTGTCTGGGATTGATGACCGCGATATCAAAACCTTCAGCCTGAAGTGAACAGGCTACAGCAGCTTCAAGCCCACCTGTAGCCTCCATCAAAACCAGCGCCACCGAATGCTTTCTCAATTCAGCAATGATGAGCTCAAAACCATCGGTGTCGTTACCAGCAGTAAACTGAGCAAACTCGTTGTTAGCAGTAGCAATGTCCAGAGTTGTTTTAGAAACATCAATACCCACACAAAGCGGATTTGGCTGACTCATTATTACCCATCCTTGCAAATGCGTTATGAATTACGGACAACTGTTCGGGTTTCAGATGAGTGGCTCAGCGTATGCGCCATTTGCTTACATACGGGCTTAAACCCTAAGGGGCACCAGGCTGCATACGCTTTGCCAAATCTATTCGCTGCTCATGATAACGAAGAACCAAGATACAAGGGGCAACGCCGTTTCGCAAACCGCGCTTCACGTCGTTGCGGCAGGTCCCTGCCCGTTGTTCTGTCCGGTGCCATTCACCTGTATCAGCCCCTGTCGACGGGGGCTGATACAGCCACAACCGTCTCCGCCAGTCCAGGGGTGAAATGTACATCCCGCAAAACGTCAAAACCGCGGCTCCCGAAGCTCAACAGCTACCGTGTTTAGTCAAGAAAATTATGTGATGTTTGAACATTCCATCTTCAGGAGAAATTTTCTCTGAGTTTTTATAAAAAGAGCAGATGCTCAGTTAGATACCATGAAAGAAGGCAAAAGATACAAACATGTTGCTTCAGCATTGCTCCGGTGTTCTTGCTTACCATGTTGTTTTATAATGATTTTATTGATTGTATTCAGCGTCGAATGGTAACTGCGTTTTCAGCACACCATAGCACCAGTGCACAAGTTTTCGCATTAATGCTCCAATAGCACACATCTTTGACTTTCCCCTCTGGCATAACTTCGTATACATCTGTTTCATTACAGGGTTGAATCTCAGCCCACATAAAGCGGCAAGATAAAGTTTTGTTCTTATCTCCGGTGGTCCAATTTTAGATAATTTAGGTTTTCCATTTACAGATGTGCCAGATCTCCTTTCTACCGGAACTACACCAAGGAATGCTGCTGCCTGCTCTGCTGATTCGAATGAATGGCTTTTGAGTATCGCCAGCATATTTAATCCCAGCAGATAACCAACATATTTTATTGATGTTAACAGTCTGAAATCCTGGTTTAGTTCCGGGTGAGTTTCAATATGTTTCTGGATCAGGACATCAAGATGTTCGATCTCATTGTTCAGCTCCTGAAGCATGTGTTCAATTGATGCCCTGACGGCATCAGGGCTGTCTGTAAAAACAGATTTTTCAAGTCTGTTTTTTTCTCTGGTGCTATCTGCAACAAGAGCGTCTCTGCGGCGTAAAAGAGCTCTAAGATACCGCACAGATTCCGGTGGTGGAGTCCATGCCTCAGGCTCTTTAAGGGAGCCATAACAAGCCAGCATCCAGGCATCAACTTTGTCATTCTTGGTCAGGATATTCATCCCTCTGGCAAATTCCCTTGCGCGGTGAGGATTGGCTAAAGAAATTCTGGCGCCAGCAAAGTGAAGGCCATAAGCCAGAGGTTCATGATATACCCCAGTGGCCTCCATGATGATATGAACTTCGCCCAGTTCACAGGATTGCTTTTTAAGCCACTCTGTCACGACTTTAGCCGCATCAGCGGTATTTTTTAGCTTACGAGTTTTGATCCTCCCTTTGATGCCCTCCCGTAAGAGACATAGATCAAGAGTGTTTTTACTGACATCAATACCTAACTGATACATCGGCATTTTTTCTCCTTTCACATAACCATCACGCCAATTTGTCTTGTTCATGCAGAGTCTTAGCTCTTGGCAACCGTTCAATGTTAATGCTGGCGTGAAAGGTGAAGCAGAGGACTATAGCTGTTGACGAAGGTTATTACCTTAGATGATGGGGCAGGTTCTCTCCGCTTCATGCGATGGTAGCTAATCATCGCTCGTTGATTACATACAAGATGATGGGGGCTGAAAACATCAGATACAGGAGGAATTATGAGCGCATTTTCTTTTAACACCACTTATCAGCCAACAGGCGATCAGCAGAAAGACGCAATCGCACAAATCGGGATCATGCAGAATCGTGCTGTTCAGGCAAATCTTGCATATCAGAGCAGCCTGGATGCGGAAACTTTGATGAAACAGTTAGGGCAAATCAATGATGAACTGGGGGCGCTGTTAGACAGCGTGGAAAATCACACGCCAGTTATTAGAAAAAAGTCAGTGATTTGAGTGCACTGGTGATGCTTTTCAGCCAACAGGCCGGTCAGTCCATGAGCAGCCCGGTGTGATGATTACCCCTCCCTGATTGTTGTTGATTTGTTAATGACAACCAGGGGGCAGGAAATTAAGCGAAAAATTTTTGACTTATTTTTTCTTTCAGCGAGGAGTGAATATTATGCGACTGGCTTTCCGTTTTGGCCGATATAATTCTATTCGCCGTGAGCGCCCGTTAACGGACGACGAATTAATGCACTTTGTTCCATCTGTCTTTTCTGGTGATAAACATGAATCCCGGAGTGAGCGTTATACATATATCCCAACCATCAATATCACCAATAAGTTACGTGATGAAGGTTTCCAGCCGTTCTTTGCCTGTCAGAGTCGGGTTCGTGATTTGGGGCGTCGCGAATACAGTAAACATATGTTACGTCTTCGCAGGGAAGGGCATATTAACGGGAAAGAAGTTCCTGAAATTATCCTGCTTAATTCACATGATGGTTCATCCAGTTATCAGATGATCCCCGGGATTTTTCTTTTTGTCTGCACAAATGGCCTGGTGTGCGGGAATAATTTTGGCGAAATCCGCGTTCCACATAAAGGTGATATTGTCGGGCAGGTTATTGAGGGAGCGTATGAAGTGCTCGGTGTCTTTGATAAAGTCACTGAAAATATGGAAGCAATGAAAGAGATACATCTTAACGGTGACGAGCAATATTTATTTGGCAGGGCTGCATTGATGGTCAGGTATGAAGATGAAAATAAGACACCAGTGACGCCTGAACAAATAATTTCCCCTCGTCGTTGGGAGGATAAACAGGACGATCTCTGGACGACATGGCAGCGTGTCCAGGAGAATATGATCAAGGGTGGATTATCGGGAAAAAGTGCCTCCGGTAAAAATACCAGGACAAGAGCCATTACAGGTATTGATGGTGATATCCGAATCAACAAGGCATTATGGATGATTGCCGAACAGTTCAGGGAGTGGAAGTCATGATACTATAAGTAAAGCCCCGAAAAATTTTTTCGGGGCTTTACTTATAGTATCATTCTGAGGCATTGCTGTGTCGTCTGTTATGCCTCAATTTCATCAACTGGCTTTCCGGTAGTCTATAAATATTGTGCCCGCGAAAAATGGTCTGGCAGGAGGCTGCGCAGTTACCGGGTATATATAAGATGGATTCCCGCTTCGCGGGGCTTCGGCCAGTCAGTATTGTCACTCATATGATATTTTTGTGTGTGGCCTTCCATGTCGCTGCCGCGACATAACCAATATTTGACAATGTTTATAAGATTAATTGTTCTGCACGCCGTTAATTTCCGAAAGTGATTTCTTCGTGGCCGGAAGGCGGATGCCTTTACTGCTTTTTATCCCGGTATAAATCCGGTAAACGTCTGATGCATAGGCAAGACGTCTCTGGTTCTGGCGTTCGGTTTTCCTGAATCCTGCATTGTATGCACCAACGGCCTCCCAGGATACTCCCCATTTTTTAAAGGCTATTGCCAGATAATAAGCACCGGTATAAATGTTCATGCAGGGATCTGTTGTCAGATGTTCCGGCTTAATTCCGTAGCGGGCCAGTTCGTTAAAATGCTGGGAGTCTACCTGCATAAGTCCGCTGCCATATCCCGTTATCGGATTAATACCGATGGCATTAACCCGATAACGGGATTCTTTCCATGATATTGCTCTCAGTAAATCAGGGTCTATTTTGTAATCTCTTCCAGCCAGTTCAAAACAGTCCTGAGCAATGACCGGAGAGGTAAGCGCGAGTAATCCAACAAGCAGAACGCTCATCATCTGCAAAATTCCATTATTATCTTTCCCTGTGCCAGAGTGCCATTTTTTAATAAAAACGGCAATGCCCGTTAATACTGAATCCTGCCCGGCAAGCTAATTTTCATATGCCTGCTCCTTAACATCAAAGTCCCACACCCGTCGCAAGAATCAATCTTGCATGATTAACTATATAAAACAGTATGTTATGGTTGTTTTGAAGGTGTGTTTTTGATGATGATATTTCAATGTAGAGTATAGTTGCACTCTATTTATACTCCAATCAGAGTATAGAGATACTCTGATTAGAGTATCTCAGCAAATTCAGTATGTTATATAGAGTGTACTCTGTTTTTTGATATGCTCTATACTCGCCTCTATACTCTGTTTTTTTAATGGTGTACTCGCCTTATACTATGGATAGAAGTATTCAGGTAATATTTTAAATAGATCATGATGATTGATTCATGAAGGAGCAACGATGCCACGTATACAAACTTTTGTAAGCAATCAGGTTCGTGAGGAAATTGAGAATCTGGTAACCGAAAGGAGACAGGAGGGGGCTACAGAAAATGATGCCACGGTATCATCTGTTACTTCAATGCTCATAGAGTTAGGTCTCAGGGTTTACAGAATTCAGAGAGAAAAAAAGGAAAGTGGATTTAATCAGATGGAGTACAACAAGATTATGCTGGATAATATATCAAGAGTGAGATTTATGTGTAGTGAAATTATGAACATGAGCATGCTCAATCAGGAGTCTGTTTCCAGCGGACATTTCACGATTGAAAAGATTAAGCCCGCGATGGAAAAATTCGTTAATGAGCAGGTGGGGATTTTTTTTCATGACGATGACGAGACAGAGTAACTCTTGTCAATTATATATCAAGGCACCTTGTGAGTTCCATTTTACAAGATGCTTTTGTCTGACTGACAAATATAGATGTACAGTGTTTATTCTATTTCTAAAGTTTTGATAAATCTCCTTAAATAAGCATGTAACCCAGCGCAAGTTATTATTGAATCGTTCCATGAATTCATAGAGTAACCAGTGCTGGGTGATTTTTTATGCTGCTATTTTAGTTTTCCCCTCATTATGATACTTATATGTAATCCCACGGTCTCAATAGCGTTTTCCCAGCAGTGATCAGCATAAATAAATTGTATATCAAGCCAGTTTTCTGGTCTTAATGGACTTATTCTGGGGGCTTTCTGGTTGAAGCCTGAACAGGAACAGAGGTTTCTGAGCCACTGAGAGAGAGATGCGGAGAGATTTGTCCCGCAGCCTCAGATGTTTTTCCTGTCATTAACCATAATGCATACTTTTGGAATCGAGGGTGGTTCGTTAGTTTTAGGAGGATTGTCTCTGTTGTCAGAACCCCCTTTGTTTCATAGTTAGTGAGACTGCCATAAGAAACGCCTATTAATTCAGCCAGTTCCTTTCTGGTCATTCCCTCAGCTTTTCGCATCAGGCGAATCTTTTCGCCCATGTTTGACATATCTGCCACCTTGGATTATTCTCCATAGTAAGTTGTCATATCTGCCACATTTTTCTCGAATAGGCAGTTGTAGACCATTTCAGACGATAAAAAGGCCAATTTAAAATGATAACACAAATGAAAGATTCTGACGTTGAAGGGTATGTACAAATGGGTGGGTATCCGATAGATGCGGTGCCTTACGCTATGTTTGCAAAGCTTATTGGACGCAAAGAATCTAGCGTCAAAGCGATGATAGAGTCTAATAAGTTACCCGTTGTGCACTGGGTAAAGCCTGGTTCTCAAAAAGGGGCTCGTGCTGATTCTTGGGTTTACTTGCCAGCATTTAATGCAGGTATGCAAGCAGCTTTTTTTAAGAAGCAGAAGGAACAGCGAGATGCATGGTTATCATGGCTTGGTTTGTGACATTAATAATTTAACGTTTATTTTTATCAGGGCCATAACGGGTTCAATATAAATTGAAACATGTTACATATTGACTGTTGAACTGGCCACAACTCTGTGGCTCTTAAAATTGAAGAGGCTTTGAGAATGAAGAAGTAATTCTGTCACAGAATCATTCACAATGGTTCTGTGCCGGATTGACTTAACCTGTCAATACCGCTCTGGGTTTTTTGTAAATAACATAAATGGAGTTTTTATGAATTTATCCTTATCTAAAGGCGGTCGCCCCGCGTCTGTAAAAAACCGTGCATGGCATTATTGCCAGATGGCATGGCGTGGAGTGTGCACCCCAAAAGCACTCTCCCGTCTGGCTGCGTTCTCTCCGCTGCTGTTACTGGGGATGGGGCAGATGGCTCATGCCACTGACCTGCTGGCCGGGGGCAAGGACGATGTAAAAGCGACCTTTGGTGCCGACTCATTCGTCATCATGTGTATTTATATCGCTGAAATCGTTATCGGTGTTGCGACGTATATCCGAACCAAGAACCTGCTGATTCTGCTGGGACTCGTCGTGGTTATTGTCTTCACCACCGTTGGCCTGACATTCGTCAGCTGATATGTCGGGAAACGATTTAGAAAAATTCCGTTTCCCGAAAACTCTGTCAGAGCAGAACCGCATTATCGGACTGCCGCTTGATGAAGCCATCCCCGCAGCAGTGTTAGTGCTGTGGGGATTTTTCGCCAAGAAATATGTATTTGGTCTGATTATTGCGACAGTTGTCTGGCAGCTAATCCGGGCGGCAAAACGCGGAAAGAGCTCCCGCTGGTTATATAACTGGTGCTACTGGCATTTGCCTGTTGAATTATTCCGGGTTGTCTACCGCGTTATTCCCGACTCCAGTTACAGGAAATGGATAAAATAAAATATTACAGGGCCATCTTATGGAAATAAGCGCTCGTAACTCATCCACTAAAATTATTGCCATTATTATTCTGTCACTTACGGCTCTGGTCTTTATTCTGGGGTTTGCTGTTACCTGGCTGGCGGTGACTAACAGAACACTCATTCATGAGCAGCGTACGGTCGTTACCCCGATGACCTATAACGCGCCTTTTGCGGTATCTGAAACAAAAGCGGATACCGGTTTTTTCCGGATGATGACGCTGTCCTTCCTGGCCCTGCGTCTTAACGTCTCCCCCGAAACGGTAGATTCCAACCACGCTTTTCTGATGTCTTTTGTCGAACCAGAAGTCAGAGAGGAATTTAAAAAAGTTCTGCAGGAAGAGGCTGCACAGATAAAGGCCAGTGATGTGAATTCCACATTCTACACCACGGAAATCAAAGTCTATCCCGTTGACGGGCGCGTGGATGTCAGGGGCGTGCTGAAAATGTGGATCGGCAACTCAAAACCCACCACGGAATTAAAAAACTATCGTCTCCGCCTTAAGTACACCGGTGGCTTTACCCGCATTGGCCGTTTCTATGAGGTAACCAATGAAAAATAACTTTTCGGCGCTGCTTTTTGGCACCGCCCTGATGGTCACTTCGCCTGTGGCAGTATATGCACAGTCACCTGCCACACTCAGCTTTCCGCAGGGGGGGCAGTTCCGGCTCAGTATCAGTAATACCGATCCCAATATGATTTTTATTCCGGGAGATAAAGTCACGGCCATCACAGCCCAGAACGGGATGCTGGCAGATAAACGACTGACGTCTGCCGGCGGGGTGCTGTTCACTTCCGTGGCTACCCGGGCCTTCACGCTGTATGTGGAAACTGCCCTGGGTCAAACCTTCTCTGTCGTGGCCACGCCCGTCAAAGGTGAGGGGCGAGTCTACCGACTGATGAGTGCAGAACCGCCGTCGCGGCCTGAAACCCGCCACTGGGAAACCGCTCAGGCTTACGAAAAACTGCTCATCGCACTCAACCGGGCTGTGCTGACAGACACGATGCCTGATGGCTATGGCGAGGTGAAACCGCTTGCGGACGGTATCAACGTACCGGGTGGGTTTACCGTTACACCGCAGAAAGCCTGGGCGGGCGACCAGTTACGGGTCGATCGTTATGAACTGCGCAATGCCAGTACGTGGGGAGTGGCTCTGCGTGAGCAGGACTTCTGGAAGCCCGGTGTTCGTGCAGTCATGTTTGACAGCAATGCACAGACCCTGATGGGCGGGGGACGGCTGACGATCACCGTTATCCGTGAAAACGGGGAGGGAACAGATGGCCAACGTTAACAAAATCGTTCGTCGTCGTCAGCTCGCTCTGTTTGTCGCGCTTGTTCTGGGTATTGGGGCGGGAGGGGCTGGAACCTGGATGGTATCCGAGATGAACCTGAAGAAAGCCCCGCCGACAAAGGCCCCAAAAGGCGAACCCGCGCCGGATATGACCGGGGTGGTCAATCAGTCCTTTGACAATAAAGTCCAGCGTTCCGCCATTGCGGAAGCCCAGCGTCTGAACAAGGAAACGCAGACTGAAATCAAAAAGCTGCGTACAGAAATGGGAATTATCGGGCGGGATCTGAAAAGCTCTCAGGAACGCATCCGTGAGCTCGAAGAGGAAAATAAACTCCTGCAGACACAAATCGAAGCCGGGAAGAACTTTGACTCTCTCAGTGCTGAACCGCTGCCAGGAGCACTAGCCTCACAGGGAAAAGCAGCGGTACAGGCTGGTGATATACCTCCCCCGACCTCTTTCTGGCCCGCCGGTGGCGGACAGGCTCCAGCTGCACCGGTGATGACCCCGGTTCAGCGTCCGGGAATGATGGACAGTCAGGAGTTCACTCTGCCGGACATCACTCCGCAAAAGCCCCGTTTCCCGTGGATTTCCTCCGGCAGTTTTGCCGAAGCCATTGTGGTGGAAGGCGCTGATGCCAATGCCTCTGTCACCGGCGATAAAAATACTGTCCCGATGCAGCTTCGTCTGACCGGCAAAGTTCAGATGCCTAACGATCAGGAACTCGATCTTACCGGGTGTTTTGTGACTCTCGAAGCCTGGGGGGATGTATCCAGTGAACGGGCCATCGTCCGGACCCGCTCCATCAGTTGCAAGCTGGGTGATGACAATATCGACCAGAAGATTGCCGGTCACGTGTCCTTTATGGGCAAGAACGGTATCAAGGGCGAAGTGGTCATGCGTAACGGTCAAATCCTGCTGTATGCGGGGGGATCAGGCTTTCTTGATGGTATCGGGAAGGGCATTGAGAAAGCCTCTTCCACAACCGTGGGTGTTGGAGCCACTGCCAGTATGAGTGTCGGTGAAATCGGTCAGGCCGGGCTTGGCGGCGGAGTCAGTTCTGCAGCCAAAACACTCTCTGATTACTACATCAAACGTGCTGAACAGTACCACCCGGTTATTCCGATTGGTGCGGGCAATGAAGTCACCCTGGTTTTCCAGGATGGCTTCCAGCTTGAAACGCTGGAAGAAGCCCGCGCGAAAGCCGCTGCACGCAGGAAACAAAATCAACCATCAGCCTCATCTGCGCCTGCTGCCATGCCCGGCAACACGACGGACATGCTTAAACACCTGCAGGACTTCAGGCTGGGGGACACCGTAGACCCGGCTACAGGCCAGGTTGTCACGCAGTAAACGGGTGCCGGAATACCGGCCAGAACCACACAATCCGGAACAGTCAGTGCCCTGAAAGACGTGAAAGGGATGGGCGGTAGCGTGTCCGGACAGCGTAAACAAGGAGAACCGATGGCCGACGTACTGGACCATTTACAGAAGCAGGAAGACCTGCTGAACCGGCTGCATATTCAGGCCGCCCGGCAGTTGCTCATAAGGGGTGGGGAAAGTCTCAGCGAGTGTGAATGCTGTGGTAACGATATTCCTCTCAAACGCCAGCAAACGATACCCGGTGTACGGACCTGCACGGAATGCCAGCGGGTACTGGAAATCCGGCAAAAACACTATCTGAGGTGAAGGATGGAAAACAGAAAAGACAATGTGATGGTGCCGCTGAAAACCGGCAGCAGTAAGACCGTCATTCCCCACACCTTTTGACGCCTGAATGACAAGGAATACTTCAATGAACAAATACACCTTTCTGCTGGCAGGCAGTGTCCTGCTGTTGACCGGCTGTGCCGGTGTGAAAAGCAGCTTTGACTGCGAAGCCACAACATCTGATACCTGTATGACCATGACGAAAGCCAACCAGCTGGCACGGGACAAGGCGGCAAAAAAGACGGGAAAGCTGGCTGCGGACGGACTGCCCACCCTGGTTAATCTTCCGTCCACTTCTGCGGCGGTGCCTCCGTCAGCATCCCGCTCCGTTGGCAGTCCCTCTTCCGCAGTCCTGGTAACCAGCAACAGACCCACAGTATCAGCGGGGATCCCGACAGGGGCAAACACGACTGCAGCAACGTCAGCACTGGTGCCCCGCCCGGTTGCCGGAATACCGGCAACCTCCGCTTCACGTACGGCAGTATCCGGGGGCAATCCTGCCCCCTCATGCCAGACCGTGCGTTGTGATAATCCCGGCACTGTACATCCACAGCGCAGCAGGGATCGCATAGCTACCGTCTGGATCGCCCCCTGGGTGGACAGCGATAACGCTTTCCATCAGCCCGGTCGTGTCTCCTTTGTGGTCAGTGCGTCCGACTGGGTTCTTCCGTCCCGCATAAATTAAGGAGGTTCTGGTGAAAAAATTTCTGAGCGTACTGGAGAGCCTGACTAATGCCTTCCGGATGCCGGATGGCGCGTCGGAGATGACGCGCAATCTGGCCAGCATGGATTTTCCGCAGCTGACCAGTGTCCTGCCGTATCGCGACTATGATCGTGACTCCGGGCTGTTTGTGAACCGCAGTACGATTGGTTTTCTGTTGCGTGCAGAACCCCTTATCGGCGCTAACGAACAGATTGTGTATGTACTGGAAGACCTCATTAAAAGCAAGCTGCCGCGTAAGACGCCGATTTCATTTCATCTGGTTTCCAGCAAGCTGATTGGCGATCAGCTGGATCGTGGCCTGTCTGAATTCCGCTGGCAGGGTAAGTGTGCTGATAAATTTAACCGTATCACGCGGGCGTATTACCGGCGTGCAGCGCAGCAGCAGTTCAACAGTCCGACAGGCTTGCCGCTGACCCTGAGAGATTACCGTCTGTATATATCTTACTGCGTGAAAGCCAGGAAACGCACTGCGGCGGTAATGACGGAAGTTGCCCACACCCTGAAAGTTCTTCGTTCTTCACTGGATGCAGCGAAAATTTTCACACAGACGGCAGATGCTCAGGAACTGGCCACGCTGGTTCACGGGATGCTGAATGCCCGCCATGATCAGTTGTATCCGGACGACGTACGTGTCGGCAAATTTGATGAACTGCATCAGCGCTGTATTGATCAGCGTATTGGCATCGATGTACGTCCTGACGATGTGCGTATCAGCCTGGCTGACAGGCAGGGCAGAGTGACCACAACACGGGCCATGAACTTTATGCTGGAGAATAACCCGGATATGTTCATGCTGTGGATGGGCGGCGATAACCTCTCCAACCTGCTCAGCCCGGATCTGACCATTGCCAGCCCGTTCGTCATCACTATGGTAATGGAGGCTGAAGACCAGGTGGCAACTCAGGGGGAGGCCACGCGCAAGTATCTTGACCGGGACAAAAAAGCAAAATCCCCCTATGCCACCCTGTTTCCGGGTGTGGCCAAACAGGCTCAGGAGTGGAAGGAAATCCGCGAGCGTCTTAACAGCAACCAGACCTGTATTGTTCGTTATTACTATAACATCACCACATTCTGTCCGGATACGGATGAGGATGCGCTGGTCTGCGAACAGCAGGTTATCAACACGTTCAAGAAGAACGGTATAGAGCTGTTTTCCCCGACTTATATGCAGTTCCGCAACTGGATAGCGATGATCCCCTTCATTCATGCAGAAGGATTGTGGGAAGACATCAAAATGGGCGGGGCCACCTGCCGGGCTGAGAGTATTCAGGCCGTGAACTTGCTGCCTGTAGTGGCCGACAACCGTCTGTGTCAGGGGGGACTGCTGACGCCGTCCTACCGTAATCAGCTGGCGTTCCTCGATATCTACGGGGACGGGATGGGTAACACCAACTACAACATGGCGGTGACCGGCACTTCCGGAGCCGGTAAAACCGGTCTGGTACAGCCTATTCTGCGCAGCGTGCTGGACTCCGGTGGTATCGCCTGGGTGTTTGATATGGGGGATGGCTACAAGTCGTTCTGTGAGAATGTCGGCGGGACATATCTTGACGGTAAGTCACTCAAGTTCAACCCGTTTGCCAACATCTCCAATATCAATGAGTCCGGGGAACGTATCCGTGACCAGCTGGCGGTACTGGCAAGCCCCAACGGGACGCTGGATGAAGTCCACCACAGTCTGCTGTTGCGCGGGGTTCAGGAGGCCTGGGAAGAACACAAGGAAACCGCCCGTATTGACCATGTTGTCCATAAGCTGACGGCTATCCGTGAGCATGATAAATACCAGAATTCGCCGGGCATCACCAACCGACTGGATGAAATTATCGAGCTACTCGGGAAGTACTGCTCCTGGGGGATTTACGGCGAATATTTCAACAGCGACGAGCCGTCACTGACTGACGATGCCCGCTTTATCGTCCTGGAGCTGGGCGGTCTGCAGGACAAGCCTGATTTGCTGGTTGCGGTGATGTTCTCCCTCATCATCTACATCGAGGACAAGATGTACCGAACGCCGCGCAGCCTGAAGAAGTGCTGCACCATCGACGAAGGCTGGAAGCTGCTCAACTTCAAAAATGAGAAGGTCGGTCAGTTTATTGAGACCGGTTACCGTACCGTGCGACGTCACCGTGGCGCGTTCATCACCATCAGCCAGAATATCAAGGACTTTGATGCCGATGATGCCTCCGGTGCGGCAAAAGCCGCCTGGGGTAATTCTGCCTTCAAGGTGGTTCTCAAGCAGGATGCGTCGGAATTTAAACAGTACAACCAGAACCGCCCCAACCAGTTCAGCGAGCTGGAGCGCAGCGTTATCTCCAAATTCGGGGATGCAAAAGACCAGTGGTTCTCCTCCTTTATGCTGCGCATCAACGATACCTGCAGTTTCCATCGTCTCTTTGTCGATCCACTCAGCCGGGCGATGTTCAGTTCAAAAGGCGATGACTTTGAATTTATCCGCCAGTGCCGGGAACAGAACATGGATATTCACGATGCCGTCTACCAGCTGGCACAACGTAACTTCCCTGATGAGATGCGCGAACTGGAAGCGCTCGCGGAGGCTGCATGAAAAAGGCACAACAGCTTCACGAGACTCAGTCAACACCCGCAGCCACAGGGATGGGCCTGACCCGGCGCAAACGCCAGAGGTGCTGTTGTCTGCGTAGTCTGCTGCTGGTTATCGCCACCATCCTGTGTATTAACACCACCATCACGTTGTTGCTGATTAGCTGGCGTACGCCAGTGGTGGTGTCCTTTGATATGAAAAGAACACTGGATCAGTTCACTGAACAGGCCGGTTCCCGGTCACTGGATGAGCCTCAGACTAAGGTGCTGACGGAGCGATTTATGACCAGTCTCAATGCGGAGCTGCAGGACTGGCAGCGTCGCCATGATGCGCTGATTCTGGTCACGCCTGCAGTGGTCAGCGGTGCGGCCGACATCACCAATGAGATCCAGACAGGAGTGGCACACCGGATGGCGGCAGGAGGTGACAACGGATGATAAAAGGGCTGCTGACACTGTTACTGATATCTGGCACAGCACAGGCAAAAAATCTCGGGACATGGGGGGAGATGTATCCCATTGCCGAGCAGGACATGCTCACCACCATCCAGACCCGGCTGAAGGCGATGGAGGCAAGCGGTGAGCTGGCCCGGGAGCAGGAAGCGTTCAAACAGCGTGTCATCGAAAACACCCTGCGCCCCAGGCCGGTGGAAGGGCTGACGCTGGCGCAGGAAAACACCACACACTATATCGATCCGTCGCTGACGGTCAGTGAGGATCTGAAAGACCATCAGGGGCGGGTATTTGCCCGTAAGGGGCAGGTGATTAACCCGCTGGATACAGTGCCGTTCACTGACACGCTCTACTTTATTGATGCCGATAATCCGCAACAGCTGGCATGGATGAAAACGCAGAAGCCCGGAACATTGACTTATCGGGTGATTCTGGTCAATGGCGATGTTCGTGAGGCGACAAGAGTCCTCGATACACGTATTTACTTCGATCAGGATGGTTCTCTCTGCCGTAAATTTGGACTGAAAAGTATCCCGGCCCGGGTAACTCTGGCGGAAGACCGCCGCCGTCTGCGGGTGGATTCATTTGCACTGGATGTACCAGAGGTAAAGCCATGATCCGTTATTTAACAGTCCTGGGACTGATGTTGTTATGCCTGAGCGGTACGGCCAGGGCAGCTTCGGCTGAATGTGAAGGTAATTTTGTTAATCCAATAACGGATATCTGCTGGGAGTGTATTTTCCCGGTAACCATCGGAAATGTGCCTGTGGTCAACGGCAGTCAGCCGGACACCCCCAATCCTTCCATGCCGATCCAGTTTTGCCCGATGGGCATTTTATACCGGGTGGGGCTGGCCATTGGTTACTGGGAGCCGATGGCGCTGACGGATGTGACACGCTCCCCTTACTGCATGGTGAATCTGGGCGGGTTCAATATCAATATTGGTAATGTGGGCAGCGGCAGTGGTGGTCAGGAAAGCCGTGCGAAGCCTGGTGCCTTCTACCATGTTCACTGGTACAAATACCCGCTGACATACTGGCTGAACATTATCACGTCAATGGGTTGCCTGCAGGGCGGCGACCTGGATATTGGTTATCTGTCTGAACTGGATCCGATGTGGGACAGCAGCTCTCTCAGCATGATTATCCAGCCGGAAGCGATCCTCTTTGGCAACATCATCGCCCAGGGCGCCTGTGCCGCTGATGCCGCGGCCAGTCTGGTGGGGAAACCCATCGATGCTCTTTTCTGGTGTGCCGGCAGTCAGGGCAGTATGTACCCGTTTAATGGCTATGTTTCTAACGAATTCAGTCCGTTGCAGACATCACTGCTGCTCAGCGAGCGCATGGCATTCAAGCTTCACCGGCAGGGCATGATCATGAACAGCATCGGTGAAAACACGTCTGTCTGTTTTGAATATCCATCCCCGATCATCCCCAAAAGTCGCTGGCGGTATCACCTGGTTAATAAGTATCCGGATGCCGGGCAGTGTCATCCGCTGGGGCGCAGCGTGACCCGCTGGGAAGCAGGCAAGAATATGCCCAATGACCGGCGTAACTTTGGGTATCTCTTCTGGCGTAAACGCAACTGCGTTTTCCTTTAAGGAGCACAGTATGTTTGTGAGCAAAAAAAAGTATGACTTTCTGCTGGAACGCTACGAACAGGCCGCTTCCCGGGCGGATCTGCTGGAGAAACAGCTTGCGGAACTTCACGGGGCACTGACGAAAAATGGCGGGCCGTACAGATGCATTCTGGAGTGCCGGGAAGCGGCGATGGCGCTGTCATCGCCAGGCAGTGAAGAGGTATGGCTGACACTGGAGCGTCTGGCGTTTGTTGACAGGTGGATAAGTGGTCTGCTGCCGACCCTGATATGCCGGATGCCCACCCGGAAACGTAAGATGTGGGAGGATATGCTGGACATTCGCTCTGCGGAAAGCGCCTACGGAATGGCGCATCGCCAGTCACAGGAGGTAACGCGTTGAAACGAGTCATGATATCGCTGTTCCTGCTTCTGGTCAGCGGGGGTGGCATGGCGAATGACCATACGGAAAACCGCCAGTTTATTTACGACCAGCTGCAACTGGACCGCCAGCGTTTTCGTGCCCTGCAGACGCCGGAGTTCCTGAAGCAACCTCGTCCGGTCGCACCACAGGACCAGGCTTTTCTGGATGAGCAGACCCTGCAGTTGCGCAAGTCCATGCAACCCGGGGAACGCCCGGTGGATGCAGCTCTGGTGTTTGTGTCCTTCTCGATGCCATCTGATGAACTGAAGCAGCGCGTTCAGGACGCTGCAGCGCTGAATATTCCGGTAGTTATCCGGGGGATGGTGAATGGTGACATGCGGGCCACAGCGAATGCCGTTGCCGGACTTGTTAAGGACACGAATACAGGTGGTGTGCAGATAGATCCGACAACGTTTCGTAAGTACAACATCACTGCTGTGCCAGCCCTGATTGTGACATGTGAGCATCAGGGCGTTAAGGTCGATCGCCTGCAGGGGGATGTGAGGTTATACCAGGCTCTGAAACGGGTGGCAGATGAAGGTGATTGTGCAGAAACTGCCAGAAAACTGATGGGTGAGGAGGCTGCACAATGATGAAACCATACATCCTGCTGATAATGGTGATGCTCTTTGCAGGGCAGAGCTTACCACTTGTGGCAAGTGATCAGTTTAACCAGGGAATGAGTCTGGGGAGCCAGAGTAAGGGGCTGGGGGCCAGTGCCATCCAGGGATTTAATCCAGCAGAGGTCATCCCGGGTTATACCGATTCTCCTCCTGAAAGCGGGTATTACGGTGGTGTGATCTCCTCCGGCGTCGATATGACCTCCCCCGGTTCGGCGGCGCTGAATACATCTGACGTCGGTAACACAATCACGGAGTCCATTCTCAATACGCCGGCGGATAATAAGCCATCGCTGGATGCGCCGTTTATTTCAGAAGGACTGGCCATGAAGGATAAGGCGGAGGCCATTACCGGTGGTGGATTTGATGGTTGCGTGGATCAGGTTGCCGGTTTCACAGAAATCACCACACACCAGTGCCTGCGGGACACGAAAATTGAGCAGTACTGTACCCGTACAGCAACCATCAGTGGGTACTATGAGGATACGACCGAAACAAAACAGATTGTGATTGAATCTTCCTCCATTCAGTTCAGCCAGAATGATGATTCCTTTTCGGGGAGTTTTAAGGTGAACGACGGAGGACGTGTTATCGCCGCCAGCGCGGTTTACTCCTGGAACAGAAAACTGGCTTACGGAAACGATCACTGGTTCATGAGAGTGACCACGCCATTTGGTTTAATTTCAATGGATGATTCTGAAGGGAGTGTCACACTCAGTTCCGGAATGGATATAACAGACGGGCAGTCATTAACCTTTTCCATTAAAACCAGAAAGAACAGGCCAGCAGAAGCGTTTACCTGGTATAACTCATCGATGGCGTACCGCTTTACTGTCACACTGACGATTCTTGTACCATCCCGACAATGGGTGCCACGCGTGGAATGGTCCGAAAGCTGTCCGTTCAGTAAAACAGAAGGCGCGATGACCGGCTCGCAGTGCATTGAACCGGGGGAAACCCGGACCGTCATTGTTGACGGTAAAACTTACAGTGTTCATCAGGACTGCTGGAAATGGCAGGACACGTATCTGACGCAGACTGAAACGGAAGGGACATGCGGAGAGTATATCCGTGATTCTGCCTGTACGGTAACGCGCAGTGAATGTGCCGATACCGTGGACGGCTTCTGCGTCAGTCAGCGGGTTACTTATTCCTGCGAGCGTAGAAAAGAAGGTAACGGTCAGATTTGCGGTGGGGAGTTCTTCTGTAAAGACGGCAGCTGCGCCCAGGCGCAGACGGGGACCAGCAATATGTTTGGTCAGGCGGTGTCTGCGCTGGCGGCTGTGGCTGCTGCCGGAGAGGATGTGGCGGAACTGAACGGCGAGAACGTCAGGGCATTCACTGGTGAAGCCAAATCCTGCAAGAAGTTTGCTGCCGGGTTTAATAACTGCTGTAAGGATTCTGGCTGGGGGCAGGATATCGGGTTGTCCAGCTGCAGCAGTGATGAAAAAGCCCTGGGTAAGGCAAAAGAGAAAAAACTGACGGTCTATGTCGGTGAATACTGCAGCAAAAAAGTTCTCGGCGTGTGTCTCGAGAAGAAACGCGGTTACTGCGTGTTTGAGTCCAAACTGGCACGCATTGTCCAGGAGCAGGGGCGTCGTGACCAACTTGGCGTTGGTTTCGGCAGAGGAAAATCTCCGGATTGCCGCGGTATCACGGTAGATGAGCTGCAGAGGCTGGACTTTGGTGTGATGAATTTCAGTGATTTCTATGATGATCTCAATGCCGGCAGTGATATTCCGGAAGACCAGGCTTTACTGAAAAAAGCACAGGACATTATCGCTGAAAAGATGAAGGAAAATGCGCCATGAGAGTTGTCATCGGTGTGCTTACCCTTTTGATTAACGCATCGTTGTATGCAGCCCCTGAGGATGTACTGACGTCCAACTACGCCCGTGAAGAAGGCTGGCAGTGGTACAACCCGAATGCAGAAGAGATTCAACCGGAGCCTGCGCCAGAGCCGACCCTTCAGGAACGTCTGACCAGCATGACACCATCTGAACAGAAAAAGATCCTGCAGCAGGCGACCCGTGAAGCGCTGGATACGGCCATTCTGTATCCGTCTGCGGAGAACTTCCGTCGTTTTATGATTCTCCAGAACTTCTGGACTGACCGGGCGACAGATTTTACCCAGACATCAAAATTGGCGCGTCTGAAATATCCGGAGCTTGACTATAACGTGAAGCGCAGCCATTACAACGGCTCGGTGGAAGCGCGTCTTACTGAAGAGAGGAAGGTTCAGAATGCGGTCATCCGTCAGGTGGCGCAGCGCTACGGTCTGTTCTTTTTCTACCGCGGGGATAATGCCATCGACAACCTGATGGCCGGTGTCATCCGCGCGTTCTGCGAAGAGCGGGGCATCACACTTATGGCCGTCAGCGTGGACGGTAAAATCAGCGACCAGCTGCCGCAGAGCCGTCCGGACAGCGGGCAGGCTGAGCAGATGCGCGCCACACATTTCCCCGCGACTTTCCTGGTCGATCCGAAAACGCACCAGTGGCAGCCCCTTGCATGGGGATTTATGAGCCACGATGACCTGGATCGCCAGATGGTCAACGTTCTTACCCATTTTAAACCTGACTACTGATAACGCCTGTTCTGAGGTAATTCATGCTTATTCTCGTATTGCGAACCGCCATTCTGATGGCGGCGATGCTGTCCGGCTGTCTGCAGGCAGGGACACTGGATGATATCCGTGCTCTGGAAGCCGGAAAAAACGGACGTAGCGCTCCTGCACTGGATGGGGTGCGTCTTCCTGAGAGCAACACATCACAGTCACCCGGACTCAGCGAAAAGACGTCGCCCGTCTGGTATCCGCTGAGTGACGGGCGGCGGGTGGATTTGCAGGACTGGAAACTGGTGCTGTTTATGCAGTCGACCTGTCAGTACTGCCGCCAGTTTGCACCGGCGCTGAAGTCACTGTCGCAGCAGACCGGTCTCGGTGTCTTCTCTGTAAGCCTTGATGGAAAAGGTGATGCCGAATTTCCTGATGTACTTCCGGCCACCCCGGATGTGATGGTGGAGTTTTTCCAGAGTGGCGTGCCGGTAGCCACCCCAACCACTTTTCTGACCAACGTTAACACGATGGAAACCTGGCCTCTGCTGCAGGGGGTTGCAGAGGCCGGAGAGGTCCGTAAACGTCTCGATGACGTGTTCCGTATGGCTCTGGACCGTCAGGCCGGGAAATCCCTTCAGGCCCATTCTCAGGAATAACAATAATGCGACTGAAACCGCTTTGCCTGGCGTTTGCGCTGGGCCTGTACAGTGCAGGAACGGCGCAGGCCGGACTGCAGGATGACATGAATTCGTTCTTTAACGATATGAGTTATGCAAGCAACACCACTTCAGCAAAAGCCTGGCAGGGCCAGGCGGCACGCTATGTAACCGGTGGTTCGTTTTATGCCCGCACAGGAAACAAGAATATCCAGCTGATATCCATCAGCTTGCCGTCCATCAACGCCGGATGTGGTGGAATTGACGTCTACCTGGGTGCCTTCTCCTTTATTAACTCCGACCAGATTATGGCATTTGTGAAACAGACGATGGCCAACGCGGCGGGGTACTTTTTCGACCTGGCACTGGAAACTACCGTGCCTGAGCTGAAAGCGGCAAAAGACTTCCTGCAGAAGATGGCCGCTGACCTTAACCGTTTCAATATGTCCAGCTGCCAGGCGGCAAAAGCGATGGTCGACAGCGTGGCGTCACTGTGGGGGGAAAGTCAGCAGAACGTCTGCCAGTCAGTTGCCGGGCAGAATAATATGTTCTCGGACTGGGTGGCATCCCGTCAGGGCTGCACCTCCGGCGGGAAATATGAAAGCGTCACGAACAAGGCCACCGGCGCAGAAAAAGACCAGGTTCTGAAGGACATCAACCTGATGTGGGATGCTCTCAGCAACAGTACGCTCAGCAGCAATGCAGAGCTGCGCCAGTTTGCCATGAGCATCAGCGGTTCGGTGATTTTCGGCAGTAACGGGGAAATGCGAATCCTGTCTTCACTGGCGTCAGACCGCAGTCTGCTGAGTGCGATGATGAGTGGTGGCAGCGCCAAAGTGTACGTCTGTGATAACCAGAACAAGTGTCTGTCACCCTCCCTGAATAACGTGACCATTTCGGAGTCAAAATCGCTGATCCGCATGGTGCAGGACACGCTGACCAGCATAGAAAATAAAGCCATCACGGACACACCGTTGACGGAGAGAGAGAAGCAGTTCATCAACAGCACCTCCATCCCCATCCTGTCATGGATAGTGGACCAGTCATCACTGAGCGTCTCGCAGTCCCTGTTTGCCCAGCTGACGGATTACATCGCCGTCGACATTTACCTGCAGTATCTGGAAGCCGTCATGAAGGTGGTTAATGGCTCACTGGCCACCAAAGACTATCCGGGGGCCAATATGAATGAGCTGAAAAATGGCCTGGCAGATGCACGGCAGGCACTCAACTCGCTGCGAATGGAGGTTCAGATTAAGGAAAATGCGCTTATTTCCGCACAACAGCAAATCCGCTTTATCCGCCAGCAGCTCTCCTCAAAAATGAGCGATCGCGTGCTGGGTAACTACCAGTTCAGCAGAGTGAATTAATATGGCTATTGATACCATTTATACGATTGCCGGTGGTGCGTGGTTTCAGGATACGCTCAATGGCGTGGCATCGTTTCTCGACAGCCGTGCGGGCGATGCGCTGATTGCGATGGCCACCGCCGTGTCAGTTATTGTCGGTGCTGCAACCTATATCCGGACCCGTAATATTATGGATCTGGTCAAGTGGGCCGGGTTTTACGTTCTGGTCATTGCCGTTCTGACTGGCGATAAACGAAGCGTTCAGATTATCGATCTGTCTGAGCCAGCCAGAATTTACCAGGTGGACAATGTCCCTGCCGGGCTGGCCGCACCTGCCAGTATGATCACCCGGCTGGGTGCCGGTATGGCGCAGGTGTATGATACCATTTTTGCCCGGCCTGACGCGCTGACCTACAGTAAAACCGGGATGCTTTTTGGTGCACAGCTGGCCGCAGGAAGCAGTGATTTCCGGTTCTCTGAGCCGGAGATTCAGCGCATGTTCTCGGATTATGTTCATAACTGCGTGGTGGGTGACATCATGCTGAACAACAAGTACACCATCGGGGATCTGATGAACGCGGACGACCCCTACGCACTGATCTTCAGTCGTCCGAGTCCGCTGCGCGGGCTCTACGATAAAAATCGAAATTTTCTGACCTGTGAACAGGCCGCCACCAGAATAAACACGGACTCCGGTGATATTTCCGGGGCGAATACATCCCCATTTCTGCAACAGATCCTGAATACGCTGCACGGTTTCACTGACCAGGTATTTGGTCAGACGAACGGGGCGCAATCGGCGCTGTTCACTGAAATGCTGGGTGACAGCTATAACTATTTCCATCGTACTTCCCTGACCTCCACGGAGATCATCCGGAAGAATGTGATAATGAACGGTCTGCGCAGCGGGCTGGAGAGTTTCTCCGCACTGAGCGGGGACACGGCAGGGCTGGTAAATGTGGCCACGCAGACCTCAATGGCCAAAATGCGACTGTCGCAGGCGACCAGTGCGTCCATTGCGGCTAACACACTGCCGGTGATGTACAGCGTACTGCTGGGCATGACAATAGCGCTTTTCCCTGTACTGATAGTGCTTGCGGTGGTGAGCTCTTTGTCCTGGACCATTATTAAAGGCTATGTCTATACCATTGCCTATCTGCAGATGTGGCCCATTCTGTTCTCCATCCTGAACCATGCCATGAACTTCTATCTGCAGGGTAAGCTCAGCGGGACGGCAGTAACGCTGGCGAACTTTGACCAGATACAGAATACCTACTCAGATATTGGCACAACCGCCGGTTGGCTGGCGCTGTCCATCCCGTTCATCGCTTACGGGATGGTGAAAGGGCTGGGGCAGGTAGTGTCGCAGGCAGGTAACTATCTGGGACAGACCCTGCAGTCAGCCTCCACGCAATCGTCGTCTCAGGCCATTGACGGTAACTGGCACTACAACAATATGACAACCGGGAACGTACAGGGTAACAAGTGGGACACCAACTACAGCCATCGTGAAGGCCATATGACCAGTCAGCTGGAGAGTGGGGCGATGAAGACGCTGACGACCTCCGGGCAGTCGGTCTACAACACCACAGAAGCGATTTCAAAACTGCCGGTCGATATTGCGCTGGGTAAAACCGCAACGAGCAGCTGGCAACAGCAACAACGTGATGCCATGAGTGAAGCGCAAAGCCTCACTTACAGCCTGTCGCAGACATCCAGCCTGGCCGCGTCGCAGATGAGCCAGTGGAGTCAGCAGCGGGGTAACAGCGATACCACCGTGGCAGGCAGCGACACCTCGACCAGCAGCAATCTGACCAAAGCGCTGAATACCATTCTGTCGATTGGTAACCGCTATGCCCGTGATGAAAATGTCAGTCTGGCTGAAGCCGTGAGGGAAGCCGCGACAAAAAGTCAGGAGGCGAGTGCAGGTGGAGGCTTTCAGGTTTCATTTGATACAGACCGTCACATCCTGGGTAAAATTGGTGGACTGGCAACAGGACTTAAAGGCTCTGCTGAAGGGCATATCAGATACGCTGGCCGAAGTGGATCTTCGCACGGGACCAGTTCCGATCTGACCCGCCAGGGCGGGAGCAGTAAAGGGTTCAGTGCTCAGGAGCTTAAAGATTTTCGCGATGCAATGGATGTGGTGGCCTCCAGCCGTGTCACTGACAGTGGTAGTCATACAGACAATGAGTCAGCTTCCCTGGCCAGCCAGCTGTCGTCCACCTTCTCCAGCCTGAAGAGTCAGGCGTCACAATATAATGATGCCGTTACCCGTAGCCATGAGTATGCCCGGCTGGCCAGCTATGCAGAGAACAACAGTGCGAACATTAACCAGAACTACTCGCAGGAGTTTGTCGGGTATGTCACCAGCCAGCGTCCGGGAGAGGCTGACCAGCTGCTTTCTGACACTGCCAGCCCGGAAGTGCGGGCAGAACGCGAAAGACTGGTGCAGGCTTTTGTGGAAGAGCGCATAAAGCCGCAGTTGTTACAGCAATTTGAGCAGAACAAAGGTCGTACCGGAGACGGGATTGGGAACGTATCGGCACCAACAGTGGCTTCTGACCTGAAGGGAGAATACCGTGAACAGCAGGCTGACATGGAAAATAGCGCTGCGCAGCACGGCGTAAAAGCAGAGGGTGTGGTGGCTACGGATGTCCAGAATCAACGCAGTAATGTTGAATCACAGGTCAATGATGAAAAAAATACTGTGATCTCATCTGGAGAATCTTCCGGTAAGGAATACAGAGACTTGCAGAATGAACATGACCAGGGTAAGAAAGCATTCGATGACGCTCAAAAGGCAGAAAATGAAAGACAGAAATTCTATAAAAATGACTTTGTAATTAGTCATGATGAAAATATTAAACAAATCAAAAATGACATGAGTAATAGATTTAATGGAAAGACGTAAGGTGAGAGTATGAGGAAATCAGTGTTAGAGCAGGATGTTAGCTCTTTGATTGAGAAAATAAAAGAAAGTGATTATGAAATACCAAAAAACTCTGATGTAATGAAAATTATATTAAAAAGAATGCAAGTGGTAATAATTATTCAGTTGGTAATGATTTTATGTCACTTCATCATCTACAGATACGATCATGAGGCATTAATTGGTATAAGCATTTTGTCTGCAGGTGGAATTTTGTTTTTCTCAGCCGTGTTTGTCCCTTCTTTATATCAACCTGTCAGCATAATGTTGTCGATTAATGAGGTGGATAAAGGTGATTCCCTAATTGTAAAATTGTTAATGAGAAAGCTTAAACAGTACTGGAAATTTCTTGTGGTTATAAACCTGATTATAGGTGTAGGTTTACTACTCTCTGGTGAAGGGGTTATTTCGGGGCTTGGTTTTTCATGGTTTGTTACATATCTCATCTGCATGATGTCGTTTCAAATGTCGTTATCCAGATATATGACCCCAGCAGTGGTCAGTAGTTTATCGAAAATTAAAGAGCTTATTTCGGCATCCCCGAAATAAGTTATTCATCGGACTTTTACTATGAGAGCCTAAAAAACAACCAACTCTGGCTGTGATATTGATGCGGGTATATTTCTGGTTATAAGATAGCCATTACCTCCTGAGAAGGGAGGAATGATAGCAGCACTTCTGAGCATGAAAGATATCATGCCACTTATACGGAAATGATAAAATATGAAACAAAACATTAAGTTAATGGCAGTGACCGCCATATTGTCTTCCACTCTGGTCTTGTCTGGTTGTGGAGCGATGAGTACAGCAATCAAGAAACGTAATCTTGAAGTGAAAACCCAGATGAGTGAAACCATCTGGCTTGAACCGTCCTCGCAGAAAACCGTATATCTTCAGATAAAGAATACCTCCGACAAAGACATGTCCGGTCTGCAGGCGAAAGTGACTAAGGCGCTTCAGGATAAAGGGTATACTGTGACATCCGCGCCGGACAGCGCGTATTACTGGATACAGGCCAATGTCCTCAAAGCCGATAAAATGGATCTGCGCACAGCCCAGGGATTCCTGAGTCAGGGGTATCAGGGGGCAGCAATGGGAGCTGCGTTAGGGGCAGGTATTACGGCCTATAACTCCAACTCTGCGGGGGCGACATTAGGTGTGGGTCTTGCTGCCGGTCTCGTGGGTATGGCCGCTGATGCGATGGTTGAAGATATTAACTACACCATGGTCACAGATATTCAGATTTCTGAAAAAACGAATGCCACTGTCCAGACCGATAATGTAGCTGCGCTGAAACAAGGAACATCCGGATATAAGGTTCAGACCAGTACGCAGACAGGCAATCAGCATAAATACCAGACGCGTATTGTCTCTTCCGCTAATAAAGTTAATCTCAAATTTGAAGAAGCCAAACCCGTTCTTGAAGATCAACTGGCGAAATCAGTTGCTAATATCTTGTAAGACTTTCCGGGTGGCCAGTGGCCACCCGTATTAAAACGTTTCCCTGTTATTTTATTCTCTGACGCAATCAGAATTAACGCGTTCTGTTCGTGAAGGTTTCTTTCTGAAGTATCTTCACTAAGTATTATTCTCCGGAAAATATTATGAGCCTGAATCCTCGCGATTTAACGCAGGGCGGTCAGGTCGCTTTTATGCGCCTGAAAATGTTCCTGCAAATAAATAATCTGATTTCTTATTACGTTATCATGGGCACGGTGTTATTTGGTATTGCCGTTCTGCTGATGCGAATAAGCATCCAGAATCTGACCAACGGTATTATTTACTGGTTTGTCCGGATGATTTCACCTTTTACGGAAAAAATGGTGAGTCAGCCTGTCTATACCATCCGTTATTACGAACATAAGCTGCAGTACAGTGCACGTCAGATACTGAATGATGATTACACCGTATATTGCGGTCAGTTGCTGAAGCAGGAGCTGATTATTGCTGGTTGCGCCGCGCTGCTGGTCGCCTTTGTGGCCACATTCGCCGTGTACTGGTATATCGGGCGCACCGGTCGCCAGCAGAGTGAGGATGAAATCATCGGGGGCCGCGCTCTCAGTGAGTCACCAAAAGACGTTGCCCGGATGATGAAAAAACGTGGGGAAGCATCCGATATCCGCATCGATGACCTGCCGCTGAAGCTGGATTCTGAGATACAGAATATGTCCATGCACGGTACTGTATCGACCGGTAAGTCCACTCTGATGCGCAAGATTATGAAGCAACTGCGCGACAGGGGGGACCTGGTCATTATCTACGACAAGGGCTGTACGTTCATTGAGGATTTCTACGATGAATCCCGGGATAAAGTGCTTAATGCGCTGGATGCCCGTTGCCCCAACTGGGATTTGTGGGAAGAGTGCCGTACGATTTCCGAACTGGAGAATGCCAGTGCAACCTTGATCCCGGCCAGCAGTGGTGAAGATCCGTTCTGGCAGGGCAGTGCGCGTACCATCTTTGCGGAAGGCGCAGAACGCATGCGCAGGGATGAAGACCGCAGCTACAATAAATTCCTGCGCACTCTGCTGGCTATTCAGCTTGATCAACTGAGAACGTTTCTTGCCGGCACGCCCGCTTCCACCCTAGTTGACGGTAAGATTGAGAAGACCGCCATTTCCATCCGCAGCGTGCTGACTAACTACGTCAAGGCGATGCGTTATCTGCAGGGTATCGACAGGCCCGGACGCGAAAAGTTTACCATCCGGGAATGGATGAAGGGCCAGGCCGATAAATCGAAAAATGGCTGGCTCTTTATTACCTCCGACGAACAGAACCATGAGTCTCTTAAGCCATTGATTTCACTGTGGCTAAGTATTGCAGCCACCAGTCTGCTGGCGATGGGGCCGAACCGCCAGCGACGTGTCTGGTTTTTTTATGACGAACTGGCTTCTTTGCACAAATTACCGACTCTGCCACGAATTATTTCGGAGGCGCGTAAGTTTGGCGGCTGTTTTGTCCTGGGCTTCCAGAGCTTCGCACAGCTGGAAGAAATTTACGGCCCGAAAGCGGCGGCGGCGCTGTTTGACCTGCTGAATACCAAATTCTTCTTCCGCTCCCCGAGCGCCCAGATTGCGAAGTTTGTGGAGGAAGATATCGGTGAAACCTGGCGAAAAAAATTCAGTGAACAGACCAGCTTTGGTCATGAACAGGTGCGTGACGGGATTTCTTTTGGCAAGGAAGAAGAACGCGTCAGTATTGTCAGCTACTCCGATGTGCAGTCCCTGAACGACCTGCAGTGTTTTGTCACCCTGCCGGGAAGTTATCCGGTGGTGAAACTGACAATGAAGTATGAGGCGATGCCCAAAGTGGCTGACTCGCTGTTGTTGCGTGATGTACAGACCAGTCTGGATCAGATGCTTGAAGATGAAATTACCCGTCGCACAGAAGAAGAGAGGCATAAGTTTGCCGGCCTGTTCGAAGGGGCGTCGTTAATTCAGGCTGTTCCGGAGAGTAATCTGTCGAATACGCCCCCTCCTTCTGCCGGCCGGGTGGCTGCTGTTCTTGCGGAAACGAACACACCTCCTGAGACGCGCACATTACAGACAGAAAACGCTGCCGGCGATGCAGATACCAAAAACACGGGATCCACTGTTGTTGTAACTGAAGGGGGCTCAGTCTCCACCGGAGGGACTGAACGGGATATTGAACAGGATTTACCTAAGGACGTTCCTCCGGGTCTGAACAGCGATGGTGAGGTGGTGGATTCTGAAGCGTATGAGGCCTGGGTTCAGGCTTCACATCAGACCCGCGATATGACCTGCAGGGAAGAGGTCAACATCAATCATGCGACAGATAAAGCGCGTGATTTTGATGACGACAGGGAGGTGTTCTGATGCTCTCCATTTCCTCCATTAAGGGTGATGCGGGCTACTACAGTCATGAAGACAACTACTACGCCAGCGGTTCACTGGAGTCCCGCTGGATGGGTGAGGGAGCGGAGAAATTGGGACTGAAGGGGGAAGTCGCCAGTGCTGATATGGATGCTGTGCGTCAGGGTAAACTTCCGGACGGTTCAGATCTCTCCCGTATGGTAAATGGTGTGAATAAGCACCGCAGCGGCTACGACCTGACGTTTTCTGCCCCCAAAAGTGTCTCCGTCATGGCGCTGGTCGGGGAAGATCGGCGCTTTATTGAGGCGCATAACCGGGCTGTAGCGGTGGTGATGCAGGAGGTTGAGAAGCTGGTCAGCGCGCGCATTACAGAAGAGGGTAAAACGGAAACAGTACTGACCGGCAACATGGTGGCCGCACTCTATAACCATGATACGTCCCGTGACCTCGATCCGCAGTTGCATACCCACGCTCTGGTCTTTAACGCCACGTTCGCTGATGAAAAATGGCGATCGCTGGCCAGTGATACCCGCATGAAAACGGGGTTCTCCGAGAATCTGTATGCCACCAAGATAGCGCTGGGAAACCTGTATCGTTCTGCTTTACGTGAAGACGTTGAGTCGATGGGATTTGAAACTGTCGCGGCCGGAAAGAATGGTCTGTGGGAGCTGAAGGATGTCCCTGTCGATGTGTTTTCCTCACGCAGTCAGGCCATCCGGGAGGCCGCCGGCCCGGACGCGTCCGCCAAATCCCGTGACGTTGCCGCGCTCGATACCCGTCAGGCCAAAGCCTGGGCCGACCCGGAGCTACTGAAAGCTGACTGGCACCGGCGGCTGGCCGATGAAAAATTTGATATCGATGGCTACATCAGGCAGGCGCAGGCGCGCGTGGAGGCTCCTGGTCCTGTTGCAGGTGGGCATAGCGGTATACATGCGCCGGACCTGTCGGGAGGCGCGTCTTCCGGCGAGATTGCTGACGAGCAGGTGCGGAAAGCTGTCAGCGACACGATTTCGGCGTTGTCGGAGAAAAAGGTCCAGTTCACCTGGTCGGAGATGCTGGCCGGTACGGTCAACCGTCTGCCTTCCGCACCCGGTCTGTTTGAGCAGGCCCGGGCCGGCATCGATGCCGCGATTGAAGGGCAGCGTCTTATCCCTCTGGACCGTGAGAAGGGGATATTCACCTCTGATATCCACCTGCTGAATGAACTCAGCGTCCATCAGCTGGCGCGCACGGCCATTCAGGAACAGACCGTGCTGCTCTTTCCTGAACGGGCACAGGAACGCGATATACCGGCAGGTGATGCTGTCTCTGTTCTGACGCAGGACAAAAGCCCGGTGGCCATTCTCAGTGGTCGCGGAGGCGCGCAGGCCCTGCGTGAGCGCACGGAAGACGTGGCCATGATGGCCCGTTCACAGGGCCGTGAGGTGATGGTGATTGCAGCCGACGGTCGCAGTGGCTTGTTTATGTCAGAAAGCCCGCATCTGGCAGGCCATGTGATGCTGCGCTCGCAGATGAACGCAGACACCGTATTGCCGGTGCAGGGAACGGTCATCGTTGACCGTGCTGAGCGGCTGTCGCTGAAAGAGACGGTGCTGCTGCAGGAAAAGGCGCTCAGTGCCGGGGCGCAACTGATATTCATGGATACAGAGAACCGGCAGGGAACGGGGAATGCCCTGTCTGTGCTGAAAGAAGCCGGTATCCCGCAGTACCGGTTTTATGGCACACAACTGCCGGAGGTGCGACTGGTCAGCGAGGCGGACAAGCGAAGCCGTTATGGCCAGCTGGCACAGGACTATGTGCGCCTGTCGGCGGAAGGGCGGGATGTGGTGGCCCGGGTGACCGGTACCCGGGAACAGCAGCAACTGACGGATATCATTCGCGGGTCACGGCGCGATGCCGGAGAACTGGGGCGGGAGCAGATGACACTGCAGGTACTGGAGCCTGTGTGGCTGGACAGCAAAACCCGCCATCAGCGTGATAACTACCGGGCCGGGATGGTGATGGAGCACTGGGACGCTGAGAAGAAAATGATGACACGTCACACCATTGACCGTGTGGCTGAGGCCACCAACAGCCTGGTTCTGCTGGGAGAAGACGGCAGTCGCCTGACGCTGAAGGTCCCGCAGCTTGACGGCAGCTGGAGCCTGTACCGCAGCCGGACGCTGGCAGTTTCAGAGGGGGACCGCGTCAGGGCGCTGGGTCGTGAGCTGAAGGGGGCCATCAAAGCGAAGGAGCAGTTCACGGTGACTGCTCTGGAAAACGGTGCGATACGGTTGCGCAGTGGTGAGCGGGAGTTGCGCCTGCCCACTGAGCGGGCCGTGAAGCTGGCCCATGATTATGTGGAGGGAATCGGGGAGGGTTCCAGCGCATCACGCACGGTACTGGCCGCGGTCGGGCCACGAGCACTGAATAAACAGGTCCTGAACGCGCTGGCGCAGAGCGGCGGTGACATCCGGATTTATACGCCACTGGAGGCCGGGAAGGCTGCGCGTAAAGTGGAGAGTGTGTCTGCCGTCCGGCTTGCCAGTGACCAGCTCCGCCAGTCGACTGGCGAGACAAATCTGGATACCGCCATACAGGCCAGCCGGGAGCGGCTGATGTCGGATGCAGAGCAGGCGGTGAATCTGTCCATCCCGCGCGCACAGCAGGGACAGGTACACCTCAGTGAAATAGCTCTGTTGTCAGAGGCGGTAAAATCCGGCCAGCCGCTGGCTGATGTCCGGGCTGAAATTGCCCGGCAGGTGAGCAGCGGGGAACTGATTCAGCTGGATTCGGTTGCCGGAGCGGGAAACCGGGTGCTGGTTCCGCGGGTGGCGTATGAGATGGAAAAGAGCATCATCCGCCATATTGCTGAGGGTAAGGATGCCGTGCAGCCCCTGATGTCGCTGACGCCTGCTTCGGTACTGTCAGGTCTGACAGCAGGCCAGCGGGAAGCCACGCGAACGGTGCTGGAGAATACCGACCGCTTTATGGCCATTCAGGGTTACGCCGGGGTGGGGAAAACCACTCAGTTCCAGGCGGTGATGGGTGCCCTGAACACCCTGTCTGAATCCGTGCGCCCGCAGGTCATCGGCCTGGGCCCCACGCACCGGGCCGTGCATGAGATGCGGGAGGCCGGAGTGGAGGCACGCACGCTGGCCAGTTTCCTCAGTGAAACCCGCCAGGCCATTCAGGCCGGGGAAACTCCTGACTTTCGCAACATCCTGTTCCTGACTGATGAGAGTTCGATGGTGGGCAACCGTGATATGGCAGAGCTCTATCAGCTGGTTGCCGCCGGTGGCGGGCGAATGGTCTCCAGCGGGGACACCGCGCAGTTGCAGGCTGTTTCCACTGGTCAGCCGTTCCGTCTGGTACAACAGCGCAGTGCCATCGATACGGTGGTGATGCAGGAGATTGTCCGTCAGACCCCGGCGCTGCGCCCGGCAATTGAAAGCATTATCGCCGGGCAGGTGGAGACATCCCTTCGCCAGGTGGAGGACGTCAGCCCACTACAGGTTCCGCGACAGGCCGGGGCATGGATACCGGAAAAGTCCGTTATGGAAATCCGCAAGTCGAAAAAGGGCCAGGAGCAGGACAATAACGTTACAGGTGAACAGACGCAGACACCTGAGCAGTTGTCACCGGCGCGTACCGACATCATTGCAGCCATCCGGGATGACTGGATGGGACGTACCCCGGAGGCTCAGCAGCAGACGCTGATTGTGGCTGAACTTAACGCCGACCGGCATGCCATTAATGAGGCCATTCATGCCGCCCGGCATGAGAAAGGTGATACCGGCGCAGAAGAACGTACGTTCACCGTGCTGGAGCCGCTACGGGTGCCGGACAACGCCCTGCGTGCGGCTGAAACCTTTGCGGAATACACCGGGGCGGTGGCGATGATGAATGAACGCTACTGGACGGTAGCAGACGTAAACCCACAGGACGGTGTGGTCACCCTGCGTAATACCGACGGTGAATCGGTTCTGATTTCACCGCAGCAGAACACTGCACAGGATATTTCCCTCTTCACCCATCGTGAACTGACCCTCAGCCAGGGAGACCGGGTACGTTTTACCCGCTCCGATACTGATCGGGGTTATGTGGCCAACAGTCTGTGGGAGGTGGCCGGATTCACGCAGGAGGGGGCTATCCGCTTTCGTCAGGGTGAGCAGGAGAAAATTGTCGACCCGCAGTCCATGACGGAGGACCGTCATATTGACCTCGCTTATGCCCTGACGGTGTATGGTGTGCAGGGAGCCAGCGAGCGTTTTGCCATTGCCCTGACCGGCACCGAAGGCGGCAGGAAGAGAATGGCGTCCCTGGAATCCACCTATGTGACGTTGTCACGTGCAAAGGAGCATGTCCAGGTGTACACGGACAACCTTGAGGACTGGCAGCAACAGGTCCGGCAGTCTGACGGAGGCAAAACCGCCCACGACCTGCTGCACGAGAAAAGTGACCGCGAGTCCGACACCGGTAACCGCCTGCTGGCCACAGCCTCGCGGCTGGATGAAACGGCGCTGGGCCGCCGGGTGCTGGTGGAAAACGGTCTGGAGGGTGAAACGATGGCCCGCTTTATTGCGGCCGGTAAAAAATACCCGACACCGTATGTGGCTCTTCCGGTGTGGAGCCGCCACGGAAAAGAAGCCGGGGCGCTGCTGACGGAAATTCGTATTGAGGATGACGGGATGCGCGTGGTGCTCAGCGAAGAGTCCCGGCTGCGTGGCGGAGAAGATGCGCAGTTTGCCGGACTACAGGCCAGCCGGAATGGTCAGACACTGATAGCTGACAGTGCAGAAGCCGCACTGCGACTGGCGCAGGAGAATCCGGAGAGTGGGGTGGTGATACGCCTGCACGGCGAAGAGCGCCTGCTCAATGCTGTCCGGCTGACCGGGGGACGTATCACAGAGCCTGACGAGTTGAGTCGGGCATTGCGTAACGTGGCGGACGCCGAAACGGCGGCAAAGGCGGAAGACCCCATTACGCTGCCTCCGGATGAGCAGCAGAAGCTGGCGGAGGTGCAGGAGAAAGCCGCCCGTGAACTGGCGGAACAGGCCCGGCGTGAGCTGCTGTCGGTGGCACCACAGAAAGATGAAGATAAACGTGATCCGCTGTTATCTGCCGATGATGAGCGCCGCCTGCGTGACGGTACAGAACGGGAAAGCCGGGAACTGGATGAGGCTGTCCGGGAAGCGGTTGCCGGTGGTCGTGGTGCCCGCCAGCAGGTACGTGAACAGATGCAGCGTACTGAACGTGAGTGGGTGGTGAAGATGCCGGAAAAAGAGATAGAGCTGGAAAAGACGCTCGGTGGCGACTGAATCAGGGAGAGGAACGTATGTTTATTGCATTCATTATTATTGTCATTCTTCTGGGCGGGTTTGTGCTCCTGCTCCGTCAGGCCGGTCGTGCAGCACATCCACTTCTGCAGTCATTGCGGTCAAGGGGTATACGGCCTGGTGCAGCAGAGCTGTTGTTGTGCAGCCGACCATCATTTGTCAGTGCCGGCCGGTTAATGACCGAACGGGAGCAGCGTTTTCTGCGCAGGCTGGACAGAGTGACAGATACCCGCCAGTGGCGGTTATGTCCGCAGGTTCGTGTGGCCGATATCGTCAGAGTGGCGCCCGACCGGAAGTCCGGCAGCCGTGAATGGTGGCAGTTATTTCGCCTGGTGTCACAGTGGCACTGCGATGTGGTTATCACGGACCGTGCCGGGCGCATCATTGCAGCGGTCGAGCTGGACGACCGGTCTCATCAGGAACCGAAACGTCAGCGGCGTGACCTGCTGCTGGAAGAGGTGCTGAAACAGGCGGGTATCCCGCTGTTGCGTGGCGATAATGAACAGCAACTGGCGGCGCGTGTCAGGGCGCACCTTTGCGCACAGCGTCCGGAGGCCGCAGCATGAATCAGGGTAAATCCGTTGCTGTGCAACCTGTCAGGCCGGTCCTGAATTTCTCCGCGCTGCAGCGCGATGTCATCCGGATGGTCGCGTTTGTGGCGATGGTGGTGGACCATATCGCCACAGCCTTTCAGCTGGATATGCCCTTACTGAATATGCTCGGGCGCTGTGCATTCCCTCTTTTTGCACTGGTCAGTGGGGGCAATCTGGCGGGTAAAACCTTACGTCAGCACAGCCTGAACCGCCTGTGGCTTATGGCACTCCTGGCCCAGCCGGGTTACTGGCTGGCCTTCCGTGATGTCGGCCTTGCGTGGTGGCAACTGAATATCCTGTTCACCTTTGCTGTTGTCATGCAGGTGGCTCTTTTCCTGCAGTCTGCTACTGCCCGTAATGGTGTTGTGGCCTTCATGGCACTGATGGGGTATATACCGTTCAGTTCTGCCAGTTACGGCATCCCCGGTCTGCTGATGCTCGCCGGGGCGCTGCTGGTCTGGCAGGCAAGGGGCTCACTTCAGCCGGCACTGTTGGCAGTCTGGTTGTTGCTGGTTGGTCTGCTTAATGCACGACACGGTGAGGTGATGATGTTGTCAGGTGTATTGTTGACATTAATGGTGCTGTTTTGCGTACATGGGCTGATTACGGCTTCCGGCCGAAGACTCCGGGCGGGATACTGGTCTGGACCTGCGTATGTCATTCATCTGCTTTTTATTGGTTTTCTGGTCAGAGTTCTCTGACCGTTCCTGACCCCGATACAGTGGTCTGGTGCTTTAGTATTACTGAACAGTAAAAAAATGCCTCCCACAGAGATGAAGGGAGGCGGAAGAATAAGGCTAGTCTGATGAAACAACTCCCATGTCCGCTGGAAGTTGGATTACGGTTATTTTTTAACATATTTAGTCGGCAGAACAGAAGAGGAGATGAGTGGGAAAATGAATGGATTCAGAAAATGTTCACGAAGTAGTCAGGTCTGGCGTTACAGGCGCGTCGGGAAGCGTGCCGTCCGGCTGGAGGTCAGGGAACGCTGGGCAGAGGCTGCAGATGTATGGGGGCTGGCTGCTCATATTGCTCCCCGTACTGACTGGCAGCAGTTTGCGTCGCAGAGGGCAGAACACTGCCAGCGGCGCAGCAGGGGGAAGGACGGACATCAACCATGCCCTTCAGGAAGTCGTGGATGTCCGGCGAAAACCAAAGAACATACATGTCAGGTGGGCTGACGCTTTCGTGGTGCTCAGTTGTCCAACCCCGGAAGCGGGAAAAAGCAAGTTTTTCCTGCTTCCGGGGGCAATGCTATTTAGTGAATGGTATTTGTCATATATACAAACATAATATCAACAAGATAAATTAATACGGAAAGTCCGATATTAATATTGGTTTCTTTTAACAGTGCTGAGGATTCATGGGATATAGCCAGTGTTTTTCTGGTTTTAATTTGTTGCACCAGAAACCATGTATTAAGAATGGCGATAAGAAAATAGGCAAAGTAAATTGCGTTAACCATACTATCAACTCTCGTAAAATAAGTAAAAACAGAAACTCACAGCTATCTGACAGATAACGAATGATATCGTTATTATCTTTTATTACGGGATTTTACGTACAAACAGATATGGAACAATTCGGGAAATGCTGATGATTATTAAGGTTATCAGATAATTAAGCGACGGGCTGAAGTGTGGTACTATCGCTGCGGGTGTCTGAGCCTTTCTGGTTCAGGCAAGACGCAGGTTCCAGAAATGCGAAGACCCCACTCGTTAATCCATTAACTCGTGAGGTCTGCATGAAGTACCTTAACACTACTGATTGTAGCCTCTTCCTTGCAGAGAGGTCAAAGTTTATGACGAAATATGCCCTTATTGGGTTGCTCGCCGTATGTGCCACGGTGTTGTGTTTTTCACTGATATTCAGGGAACGGTTATGTGAACTGAATATTTACAGAGGAAATACAGTGGTGCAGGTAACTCTGGCCTACGAAGCACGGAAGTAAGCTGCCGGGCGGGGACGGAAGTCCCCGCTTTCCGGAAGTGTGAGGTATTTCAGGGGCAGACACCCTGTATACCAGAAACCGCCGGTCCCGCCCGGGGCCGGCATCCTGGTTAATAAGGCATTTCCTGCTTTTCAGTCATTTCGTCATCAAAATCACATTAAACGGTCGTAATCAGACATGATTTGTGCGCCAACACAGATCATCGTCACAACTTTCAAGTCGCTGATTTCAAAAAACTGTAGTATCCTCTGCGAAACGATCCCTGTTTGAGTATTGAGGAGGCGAGATGTCGCAGACAGAAAATGCAGTGACTTCCTCATTGAGTCAAAAGCGGTTTGTGCGCAGAGGTAAGCCTATGACTGACTCTGAGAAACAAATGGCCGCTGTTGCAAGAAAACGTCTTACACACAAAGAGATAAAAGTTTTTGTCAAAAATCCTCTGAAAGATCTCATGGTTGAGTACTGCGAGAGAGAGGGGATAACACAGGCTCAGTTCGTTGAGAAAATCATCAAAGATGAACTGCAGAGACTGGATATACTAAAGTAAAGACTTTACTTTGTGG
>SKEE01000476.1_pt1 | contig 45613 bp, 26 predicted proteins | sample 4826661 | NCBI WGS metagenome assembly SKEE01 (sample SAMN11008817, study PRJNA524170) | human gut metagenome | biome: Human fecal sample; material: Feces; isolation source: fecal sample from pouch patient p20 | host: Homo sapiens | place: Israel: Tel-Aviv | collected 2016-11-14
ATAAAGTGTGGGGACGGAACATATTTCTCGGTCTTTATGAACAATGAATAATCTGCCTTATTCCACACTCTGATGTTGAAACTTTATGCAAAAATATAACGATTAAATAATATACAATGAATAAACACATTGTATTTATGAAGTTCAAGAGATCTTCATTCATTAAAAAGGTAGGCGTGCTATTGTGTTTCGTAGCATTTGCGCTGTCAGCCAATGCACAGACCCGAAAGGTTACAGGACAGATAGTGGACGAAAGTGGCCAGCCGATTATCGGAGCTACTATACGGTTACAGGATGCTACGACAGGTACTATTACTGATATTGACGGTCACTTTTCGCTGAATGTGCCGGATGGGAAAAAGGTGGTAATATCTTATATCGGATATCTGAAACAAGTAATCCTGCCGAAAGGCGATACTTTGAAAGTCATTCTTCAGGAAGATAACCAGAAACTTGATGAAGTAGTCGTAGTAGGTTACGGTAGTATGAAACAGAAAAACATTACCGGTTCCGTATCGACTATTTCTGCTGAAGAACTGGAAGATCTTCCGGTATCCAATCTTTCGGAAGCCTTGCAGGGAATGGTGAATGGCTTGAATGTACAGTTAGGCTCCAGCCGTCCGGGTACGAATGTCAATGAGGTTTATATCCGTCAGAACCGGACTTTCACCGGCATATCCAAGGATGGCGGTAATTCCACCCCTTTGATTATTATTGATGATGTCATTCAGTTAGGAACGAATGGACAGCCGAGTATGGAGCAGTTTAATATGCTGGACCCTTCGGAAGTAGAAAGTATAACTGTGTTACGTGATGCCAGCGCAGCGATTTACGGTTCTCGTGCTGCCAATGGTGCAATTCTTGTAAAGACCAAAAGAGGGAAAAAAGGAGTACCTGTTATTTCCTATTCAGGTAAATTTGCCGTGAATGATGCCGTTAGTCATTCCAAGGTGCTGAAAGGTTCTGCTTATGGACGTTTCTATAATGCTTTGGCGATAGGTTCCAATAAAGCGAGTGGTTATGATGACCTCGACGTGTTGTATAGTGATATGGAATTGGCTGAGATGGATAACCTGAATTATGATTGGCTGGATAAAGCAGGTTGGAAATCGGCTTTCCAACAGACACATACACTGAATGTTACCGGTGGAAGTGAACGTGCTACATATTATGCCGGAGCTACTTATTTTGACCAGGGAGCTAATTTGGGTGATCAAAGCTATAAGCGTTATACTTACCGTGCCGGTGTTGATGTGCGTTTGACGAATGATATTAAATTATCAGCCACGGTTGCCGGTAATGAGGGTAAATCCGATCAGATCTATACAAAAGGGGCTCGCTTTAAACTGTACGGGATGAGTGGAAGTACGGAAAAATCAGACTATAGTGCTTTGCATCATATGCCCAACCATATGCCTTGGAGTGTGACTTTACCGGATGAGAACGGGCAAGATCAGGAATATTGGTTGGGACCTATAGAGAATACATATAGTAGTCCGAGTTTTAATAGAGATTATGTCACTTCCTGGAATTATTTTGCGTTGAATAATAGTGGTTCGTTCAGTAAGAACAGAAGCAACAGCTGGAATGCTGATATCTCATTGACCTACGAAGTTCCTTTTGTGAAAGGTTTGTCGCTCCGTGCCACTTATTCGTCTTCGCACTCAAGTGAAGCAACCGAGCAGGCTAGTTTCCCTTATGAACTGGCGTATGTAGGCGGCAGAATGCCTGCCGATCAGCATTTGGTTTATACCATCCCGAGCAGTTCCTTTAAAACGGCTATCTTTGATAAAAACAGTACATTATCATTTAAAGATAAACAGGCGGAAAGACGTCAGATGAACTTTTACGTAAACTATGACCGTACGTTTGGCCAACATAGCATTTCGGCTATGGCTTCCATCGAGCGTTATGAATCATTCTATGATTCTCGTGATATTGAATATGCCGATCTGGCTCATGACATTTCTGATACTTATCTGGGAGTCGGTGGTCCCTCCATCGTCGGGCCGGACGGCAAGTCAGCTCTGGCTTCCGACAATACAGTGACACTTAAAGGTGAATCGGGCTCGCTTTCTTACTTGGGACGTGTGGCATATTCTTATGCTGACCGCTATATGCTACAGTTTATTTTCCGTTCGGACGCTTCGACTAAGTTTGCTCCGGAGAATTACTGGGGATTCTTTCCCGGTATCTCTGCAGGATGGATCATGTCTGAAGAATCATGGTTCAAACGCTCGCTTCCTTGGTTTGAATTTTTGAAGGTACGTGCATCCTGGGGACGTACGGGACGTGACAACATCAAAATGTGGAAATGGAAAGAACAGTACAAGATGGACTTGAAAGGAATGCAGTTCGGTGCCGAAAGCGGAAAACCAGGTACCAGTCTGATCCCGCAGTCATCTCCGAACCGTAATGTGAAATGGGATGTTTCCGACAAGTTTAATCTTGGTTTTGATACTCGTTTTTTTGATGGTCGTTTAAGTGCGGTATTCGATTTCTACTATGATATCAATGATAACATCTTGAATCAGTTTATGGCTAGCCAACCGGGAATTCCCGTGTATGCCGGTGGTTCGTATGCTGAAGAAAATTTTGGCCGTGTTGATACATATGGCGGCGAGTTGTCTTTGACATGGCGTGACAAGGTAGGACAGGTGAACTATAATATCGGTATGGATTTCGGTCTGAACGGTAGTAGAGTGAAAGAGTGGGTGCCGGGTTTGCGCTATAACAAATATCCGTCCAGCTCAAGCTGGGAGGAAGGAATGTCTACTTATCTGCCGGTATGGGGATTCAAGGTATGGAAAGGAACCTCGAATGGTGACGGAATTTTGCGTACGCAGGATGATATTAACAGGTATTGGTCTTATCTGGAATCATATACTCCCGAAGGCGGACAAACTAAATATCTGGATAAGACAAGTAAAGACGATTTGCGTCCGGGTATGCTGGCTTACCAGGATTTAGGGGGCGAAATGGTCAATGGAGTTCAACAAGGTCCCAACGGACAGATTGTATTGGAACAGGATTATGGAAAGTTATGTGAAAAGAATAAGACTTATAATGTATCGACAAGACTGGGTGCCAGCTGGAAAGGACTTGCTATCAGTGCCAATATCGCTACTTCATGGGGTGGAGTACGCTTTATAGATCGTGCTTCTATGGGTGGTAATAAGAGTACAATGATATGGGCGCCGGATTCTTTCTGGGGAGATATGTTTGACGAAATGTACAATCCGAATGGTAAATACCCTAACTTGGGAACAGAATCTCTGATTTCCAGTTCGGCTATCGCCAACTCTGATTTCTGGATGATTAGTACCTTCCGTTGTTACATACGTAATCTGTCTGTCAGCTATACACTTCCTAAAAAGTGGATTGCTCCGTTGAAAATGTCGGCTGTCCGTCTGAATCTGACCGGTAATAATTTGTGGGATTTGTACAATCCGTACCCTAACCATTACCGTAATATGTATGATGCTTCTTCTACAGATTATCCTACTTTAAGAACTTGGTCATTAGGTGTTAATGTTACATTTTAATAATTGTGTCAACGATGAAAAAGAAAAACTTTTTATATACAGGAACTTTAGCCCTCGGTATGTTTATGTCCGGTTGCAGTGATTCATTTTTGGATATGAATAATTACGGAGCTTATGATGATTTTAATTCTGAAACGAAAATCACCTGGTATCTGGCCGGATTATATCAGACTAGTTTTGAAAACTATACATCTCCGACGTCTCAGTATTTGGGATTGTATACTTCTTATGCGCAGGATTTTAACGAATTCACGGATGAGATGTGGGGAATCACGTCTACCAGCCGGATTGACCCGAGTACGCAATATTCGACCATTGATGATATAAAAACACAGACAGATGCATCCAGCGGTAAAAGTTACGACCCGTTGTTTGCCGGTTATTTCGGCAAGGCACTAGGTTCAAGTGTTACAAACAATGCTTATACGCGTATACGTAACTGCAATATCCTGCTTCGTGACATTGATGCTTCCTCGGTTTCGCAGGATACCAAAGATAAGGCAAAAGGGCAGGCCCTCTTTCTACGTGCCATGCAGTTGTTTGATTTGGTTCGTATGTATGGTTGCGTACCTATTGTGACAACAGTGCTGAATGCTGAGGTGACCGATGCAGGACTGCCAAGAGCCTCTGTGACCCAATGTGTGGAACAGATTGTGAAAGACTTGACCGATGCGGCCGCTTTGCTGCCGGATGAATGGGGAACAAACGATTACGGACGTCTCACACGTGGCGGAGCATTGGCATACAAGAGCCGTGTGTTATTATTCTATGCCAGCCCCATCTTTAATAAGAATTGGAATGATCCGGGCAACCTTCGTTGGCAAAAAGCCCTGGAAGCTACTCAGAACGCTATTTCCGGTATTACTGCCAGTGGATTGGACGGTGTGACGGATGCTGCAAGCTGGAGTAAAATATTGGCGGATGACGATAATGAACATTCTAACAGAGAAACATTAGTTGTCCGACTATTGGCTAAGGAAAGCAACTCGTCATTAGGTTACAAGAATAATCGCTGGGAGAAGAATATCCGTTTGAGTTCTCAAGGAGGAAGCGGTGGAAAAGGTGCTCCTATTGAGTTGATCGATGTATTCCCTATGGCTGACGGTACACTTCCCGATGCCGCTCATCAGGTTACCGAAGGTAGTTTGCGCTTTATGGAAAACCGTGATCCGCGTTTCTACCAGACATTTGCCTTTAATGGTTTGAAGTGGGGACATAAAGATGTCACCAATGATACGGTCTGGGCTTATCGTTGGCGAACTTCGGAGTCAACTACCAGCGGCTTTGCCTATAGTGAAGGAGTAAATATAACCAGTCCGGTATTCGTACGTAAGATGAGTGGACTCAATACTGCTTCTGCCAACAACTACGAAGCTTCGGGAGTGCATATCTATGATTTCCGTTATGCGGAATTGCAATTGAATCTTGCCGAGTGTTATGCGGCAACCAATCAGATTGATTTATGTAAACAGGCAATCGGGAAATTGCGTGCGCGGGTTGGGATTCCTTCCACTAATAATTACGGTTTGGATACTTATGTGTTTGACCGGGCATCGGCGTTGGCTGCCTGTTTGCGTGAACGTCAGGTCGAACTGGCATATGAAGGCAAAAGATATTGGGATATTTGGCGTTGGATGCTTTATGATGGAGGACGGGGAGAAGCTATGCAGTTGAGTACCACTAATACCTGTTCATTCCTGGGAGTAACTCCGTTGACCGAAAGATATCGTACAGCTAAATATGTGGATGTAAAAGATGGATATACTCCAGGCAGTAAAGATGTGTTGTCGGAACTGCGTAAGAATATATTTGCAGACCCTGAATCTGCCGATTTCCAGAAGCAACTTAAAGAAGTGGCTGATTTTTGGGAGTCTAATTTCCAGTACGGGGAGCCCAATGTGCAACCTGATAAGAACAACAGCAATGAATGGATTAAGATCGGATGGCGATCTAATTATTATATAATGGGTCTGTCAAAAGATATTTTGGACAATAACTCCTGGCTCGGACAGACCAAAGGCTGGACAGACCAAAATGGTGCTGCCGGAACTATAGATTGGCAAGATGATGAAACTCTGACCATAGATTAAAACTGTTTTCAGGATTAGATTAAGGGCCATAGTAAGGAAGAATTTTATAATACTTTTCTACTATGGCTTTTTTATGAATTATTTTCCGGAGATATACTTTGTTTGAGTACAATTTTAATAGACGAACAGGTAAATGACTATTTTTTACTCCTAATCTGTCAATAATTGAACTTAGGGGGAGTAGACTTCCATTACTTTTGCTTGTGAAATGGGAAAAACATATTAATGAAGATATGGATATTTCTGTAAGTAGCTATCAATAGGAACCCGATAAAATAAATTAAAAAGAGATGAATGGAATTTTGAAAAAGGATTTGAGAGTTGTGCTGACAGGTGTTATGATATTTATATCATATCAGGTTTATTCAAATCCGGAAAGTGGAACAAAAGAACAGGGAGACGTATACAGGAATCTTCCGTTTTCAATGCCTGAAGTGAGCCAACCTTCCTTTCCCGATTATGAGGTTAATATCCGTGATTTCGGCGCACTCAGCGATGGTGTGACCTTGAACACAGAGGCGATAAACAATGCAATCAAGGCGGTAAGTTCCAAAGGAGGGGGGAAAGTTATCATACCCGAAGGATTATGGTTGACGGGGCCCGTCGTACTTTTGAGTAACGTTAATCTATATGCCGAGAAGAATGCTCTCATTGTATTTAGCAGCGATACATCTCTATATCCCATTATCGACACTTCTTTCGAAGGGCTGGACACTAAGCGCTGCCAATCGCCGCTTTCGGCAATGAATGCTGAAAATATAGCCATCACCGGCAATGGTGTTTTCGATGGGGCAGGAGATAGATGGCGTCCGGTCAAGAAAGACAAGATGACGGAATGGCAATGGAAAAATCTGGTGAGTTCGGGTGGTAAAGTGGATGAGAACGGAAAAGTATGGTATCCTGATGCGGGTGCTTTGAAAGCTTCTGTACTTATGACCGGACAAAATAACGGGCAGAAAGAAATAACCGATGAAGAGTGGACTTACATGAAAAGCTGGTTGCGCCCTGTCATGCTGAGTATAGTAAAGAGCAAACGGATTCTGCTGGAAGGGGTGACTTTCAAGAACTCACCGGGCTGGTGTATCCATCCTTTGTCCTGCGAATCTTTGACTTTGAACGATGTGAAGGTGTTCAATCCCTGGTATTCGCAAAATGGCGATGCGCTGGATGTGGAGTCGTGTAAAAACGTACTGGTCACTAATTGTTTTTTTGATGCGGGGGATGATGCTATCTGTCTGAAATCGGGTAAAGATGAGGATGGACGCAGGCGGGGAGAACCTTGTGAGAATGTGATTATTAAGAATAATACGGTTTTGCATGGGCATGGCGGATTTGTAATCGGCAGCGAAATGTCCGGTGGTGTCCGGAATGTATACGTATCGGGCTGTTCTTTCGTGGGCACAGATGTCGGTTTGCGGTTTAAGAGTACCCGCGGACGTGGTGGCGTAGTGGAGAACATTTTCATAGATAATATCAACATGATTGATATTCCCAATGATGCTCTGACGATGGATTTGTATTATGCTGTCAATGACTTTCCGGAAACTCCGATACCGGATGTGAATGAGGAAACTCCTGTTTTCAGGAACATTTATATTTCAAATGTTCTTTGCAGAGGTACGGGACGGGCAGTATATTTCAACGGGCTGCCGGAAATGCCTCTTAAGAATATCTTTATCAAGAACATGACTGTAACCAATGCCAAGAAAGGTATTGTAATCAATCAGGCTTCTCAGGTGAATATGGAGAATATCAAAGTGGAGGATCCCGAGGCTCCGGGCATACAGATAAAAAATGCTACAGGCATTATTATTAACGGGAAAGAATATAAAAAGGATTCCGGAAAAATGCTGCTTTCCGGAAATCAGCGGAATTAACAGATTCGGAACTGTTGCTAACTTATTGGAACATAGGGATAAATAAGTATCCTGCTAGCCAAAATCTTTTATGTCTTTAGTCGTTTTTCTTTCGTTGCACCTAGGTGAGACGAATGTGTTACCTAGGTGCTTCAGTTATCTGACCTGGGTGCTACAATTGTCTGACCTAGGTGCTACGAAAGAAAATAGCCGGTTATGGTGATTAATGAATGCGTACGGTCGGCTTCTTTTTTTATTTATTCTTCTCTTTATATTCGGAAGGCGTGATACCTACTACCTTCTTGAAGCATTTACTGAAATACTTCGGGTCATTGAAACCGGTCATATAGGCTACCTGTGAGAAATTATATTCCCCGCTGTCTATTAGCTGTGCTGCACGTTTGATGCGTACTTCACGTATGAAGTCTACAGGAGTCAGTCCGATGATGGACTTCAGTTTCCGATAGAAGATGGTGCGGCTGAGCATCAGATGCTCTGCAAATTCGTCGATGGTCAGTTCGGCATTATCCATCTGTTCTTCTATGAACTCCATTACCTTTTGCATGAATTGCTCGTCGTAGGGAGTAATCTGCGGTTGCGATGGGGTAAGAGCTTCTGCGACAGCTATTTCTTTTCCTTCCGTCAGTTTGGCCATATAGATTTCCTGCAAGGATTTGCGTTGGCGGAGCAGTGAAGCGATACGTGTTTTCAGATATGTGGCGCTGAAAGGTTTTGTGATATAGTCATCTATACCTTGCTCCAGTCCGGCAATCCGGTCATCCAAAGAGGCTTTTGCCGATAATACAATAATGGGAATGTGACAGATGTTATTGTTTTCTTTGATTTTCCGAATCATCTCCAAGCCGTCCATAACCGGCATCATTACGTCACTGATGATAAGATCGGGGATATTATCAACTGCGTGTTGCAATCCTTCTTTTCCGTTCGGAGCGGTGATTACAGTATAATTCTCAGACAAGATGTTTTTTAAGAAAGTTTTCAGTTCCTCATTGTCCTCAACTACCAATATAGTAAGCGTATCCGGAGCCGCATTATTCTCCATATCTTCTTTGTCTTCTGCTTCTGCTCTTTTCTCAGTCTGGAGGCTGCTGTCCGGATGGGCAGCCGGACTTTGGCTGTCATTCAGAATAAATTCCACCTGACTATCTTGTTCGAAGACTTCCTTTTGAAGAGGCAGAGTTACCATGAAACGGCTTCCTGCTTCCTGCTCGCTCGTTACTTTGATTGTACCGTGATGCATGTCGACCATTTCTTTTACCAATGACAGGCCGATGCCGGAAGACGGTTGGAGCATATTCTGCTGTGCCAGTGTTTCGAAGCGCTGGAACAAAGTACGCAGTTTAGTCGGTTCAATTCCGATGCCTTCATCCACCACAGAGATTGTCACTTTATCTGTCTGTTTTGTCACTTCTATTGTAATCGCCTTCTCAGCCGGTGTATATTTGAATGCGTTGGATATCAGATTAAAGAATATCTTTTCAAACTTATCGCGGTCTATCCATGCATATATTGATTTAAGTTCGCTTTCCAACCGGAAATTAATCTTCTTTTCTTCTGCAATCAATCGGAAGTTGATCATTACTTTTTCAAGAAGTGGAATCAGGTCTGTCTTCTCCACCAGCACTTTCATCTTCTGATTCTGTATCTTGCGGAAGTCCAGAATCTGATTCATGAGACGTAACATACGTTCGGCATTCTTTTGTACTACAGTCAAGTGCTCACGGGCTGTGGCGGATAAGTCTTCATTTTCCAGAACTTCATTGACCGGACTGCTGATCAGAGTCAGCGGTGTCCGGAGTTCATGAGATATGTCAGTAAAGAAACGGAGCTTGATATTGGATAGTTGTTGCTCGATATCCACTTGGTGGCGCAACCGATAAATATAAAAAAGTACATATACGATACTGCCCGTAAAGAGAACGAAGAGAATAACGTAGAGCAGCCATGCCCAGCCCGTCTCCCAGAAAGTGGGCAGTACGTTGATGGATAAAGTGCGGATATTGTCCATCCATACTCCGTCGCTGTTGGTGGATTTGATTTGCAGTTTATATTTGCTATTCGGCAAGTTGATGTAGCTGGCAGAACGGTTCTTGTCCCCGTCGTGCCACTCTTCTTCCAGTCCTTTCAGTCGGTATGCGTAACGGATTTCTTTGGAATCGACATAATCGAGTGCTGCAAACTGGAAAGTAACATTACGCTGAGAGGGGGTGAGGCGTAATTCTTCCAGATCGTCAATGGCGATGACAGAAGATTGTCCCTGCACTTTCAAACCGGTAAAGACAATGGGAGGGATATAGGAACTTTTCTGCATCTCTTTGGAAGAAATCTCAATGAATCCCTTGTCTGTACCGAATACGATTTGATTGCGAGCGTTGATCACCGGTGCCGCTTCTGAGAAGCTAAATTCCTGGTGCAGAGAGTTAAGCCCGTAATTCTCGAAAGTCTTTCTTTGAGCGTCGAATTTAGAAATGGCATTTTCCGAAAGAATCCATAAGTTGCCTTGTTGGTCTTCCTGCATGGCTTGTACCAAGTCCGAAGCCAGTCCGTCATCCGTTGTATATGTCTTGAACTCAATCTTGTTGCTGAGCAGGTTCTTGGATACGATTTGGCTGATGCCTCCCGTAAAGCTGGCTATATAGGTTCGTTTTTGCTTGTCGGTGTATGTATGCATCACATCATTTCCGCTCAGGCTGGTACTTATTCCTGACTCGCAACAATTACGATAAAACTTGATTTCTTCCGGTCTCTCAAATTGATTGGAGAAAGTCAGTAATCCGTTGGTGGTTCCTATTAACAGCACACCGCCCGGCGCTTCGGATATGTGGCGGACTTTCGAAGCGTAGCCGGTCGGGTAATTCTTCAACTCATTATCGCTGTGTATAAATTCTGTCTTACCGTCCTTATTGTAGGTTAGCAAATTGATTCCTCCGCCATAGCAGCCTATCCAGATACGTTTATGGCTATCTTGAAAAATGGAATATACACTGTTGCCACTCAAGCTGTATGGCATATTCGGTTGATGAGTGAATTGTTGTACGGAATAGGAATCCGGCGACTTTTTCTTTAACAGATAAATGCCGTTTTCCTTTGTTCCTATCCAGATATTGCCTTCATGGTCTTCAAGAAAGCAATATACGCTTGTAAAACTCTGTTTATCTTTGCTTATTTTTCCTTGTGGCGTCAGATAGCCTTCCAACTGTCCGTCCGGTTGGTACACTCTGATCATCTGTGCCTTCGAAGAAACCCACAGCCTCTTTTCATTGTCGCATAAAAAAGCGCGGGTCTCGAATCCATTGTCAATATGCACCAGATTATAGGTATGTGGAAAGAAGGACAATTTGTAAATGCCACGTGTACTGGTCAGCCAGCAGTTACCCTGATTGTCCAGTGTGTAAAAGCGGACGAGCGGACTGAAAACAGACTTCGGATTGTTGCTGTCCTTCAGCATGGGTTTCAGTTCTTTGTTTTCACGGTCATAATAAGACAGATTCCCTTCCGGGGGGAGAACCCATAACGTGTGTTGCCGGTCTTCAAAGATCACATTCTTATTTTTCCGTTCATATCTGATCACTTCGTCGGCCGGTGTGAACAAATGCTGCATTTCCTTGGTGGATGGATTATAACGGATCACTCCTGTCGTTTGGGGGAATATCCATAGTTCCTTGTAATGGTCTTGATAAACTGACTGTACGACGTTGGAAGGTTGCGTTGATGTGCGTATATCAATCAACTGGAATTCTTTTTCTTTTATCTTATAAATAATCAGTCCGTTATCTGTAGCCAGCAAAAGTGTATTGGAGTCAAACTTCTTGACTTCGTTAATCATCGAAACATGATAAGGAATCTCTATGAATTTGAATTGTCTGGTCTTAAAGTTGTAAGAGGCCAATTTGTCCGATTGGGAAACCAGATAAATAATTCCATCCGCTTCTTTAATATATTGGAACGGGAAATCGCTGTCTACCTGCTTCTTTCCTATGATAGAAATTCCTTTGTTGGTCAGTATCCATTCATCTCCTTCGGAATCTTCGAAAACGGTATATATCTTGTCTCCCTTCAAGTTTTGTTTGAAGGAACTGTACAGAGTGATTCCTTTCCCCTGTTTGCAAAGTTGGTCATCTATGCGGATGGCGGCACATTCGTTTTGAAAGGTGATCCATGAGATTCCTTTGGAAAGGGTATAAATATGGTCGGCATAATTATTCGTTATCATCGTTTCTGCTACTGAACCTAAAATGTCGATGAACTTCTCTGTCTGATTGTCGAACATATACACCCGTCCGTCATAGGCTTGGCACCAGATATCCCCATATTTCGTTTCCGCTATCTGACTGATCCGGTTGGTATTCAGAATATAGCCGTCTTTGTAAGATGTCTTATAGTTTTTGAATGTATATCCGTCGAATTTATTCAGCCCGTTCCAGGTGCCGAACCATAGGAATCCTTTTTTGTCTTGTATGATTGTCTGTACTATTCCTTGTGACATTCCGTCATTGACGGAATAATGCTTGATCTGATAGGTAGGCTGGGCCACTAATATGCAAAAGTTAAAAAGAGAAATAAGAAGGAGCCAGGCGCGTTTCATAATATCGGTGTTTTTTGTTAGAACAAAAATAAGTAAAAGGATGGAAAACAAGAAGCCCGGACGCTACATTGAACGGATAATACGAAAGTTTGCCTATTTTTTCCTCCCTTTCGCTGTCTTGTCTGCCTGCTTATGCTAAAAATCCTCTTTATATTCTGTTTTTAGAACATAAAGAGGATAGTTTATTGACGAGAGTCGCATGGGGTATGGTGAGATGAAATCATAATTGGGGAATAATTGCACAAGACTTTCACAAGTATCCTCCCGTCAATGCTTAAAATCACACAAAACTAACTAAATAGTTTCTGCTTTCGCAATAAATATTAATTTATCTTATGCACTTTATGTTTTTTTTAATATATTGAAGATATTTTGGGGCATCTTTCCGTAACTCGCTGTTTTTTCTTATGTTTGCCACACAAATAACAAATGAATTAAATAGATATGTCTTATCAAATACAATATAATGATTTCCCAACCTTTCTGCGAAAACATTTTCCTTACAAAGTGCAGAAAATATCATTAAATGCCGGTTTTACTTGTCCTAATCGGGATGGGACGAAGGGATGGGGCGGTTGTACGTATTGCAATAACCAGACTTTCAACCCGGACTATTGCCGGACGGAAAAGTCGATTGCTACCCAACTGGAGGAGGGGAAATGTTTCTTTGCCCATAAATATCCGGAGATGAAATATCTGGCGTATTTCCAGGCATATACCAATACTTATGCAGAACTGGAAGGACTGAAACGTAAATATGAAGAGGCGTTGCAGGTAGACGGGGTAGTAGGATTGGTGATCGGTACGCGTCCGGATTGTATGCCGGAAGAACTGCTTCAGTATCTGGAAGAACTGAACCGCCATACATTCCTGATGGTGGAATATGGCATTGAGAGTGCCAGTGATGAGACATTGCGGCGTATCAATCGCGGACATACGTATGCGGATACGGTAGAGGCTGTTCAGCGTACCGCCGCCTGTGGCATACTGACGGGCGGGCACGTCATCCTCGGTCTTCCGGGAGAGACACATGATACAATGGTAGAGCAGGCAGGAATCCTTTCCGCGCTTCCTTTGTCCACACTCAAAATTCATCAGTTACAGTTGATTCGTGGTACTCGCATGGCGCATGAATACGAAGAGAATCCGGAAGGTTTTCATCTGTTTACGGAAGTGGACGAATATATTGACCTGGTGATTGACTATGTAGAGCATCTCCGCCCGGATCTGGTATTGGAACGTTTTGTTTCGCAGTCTCCCAAAGAATTGCTGATTGCTCCGGACTGGGGACTGAAGAATTATGAATTTGTAACTCGTTTGCAAAAAAGAATGAAAGAAAGGGGAGCTTATCAAGGTAAGAAGTACAGGGATTCAGAAAAAAGAGTTATTTTTGCGGAAGATAACTTCACCACAGAATAAATCTCTGTCCTCAGAGGATCATAGCTGGTGAGCAGAAATTAATTAAAGTTGAAGAATGGAACAGAAAACAAGAATTAAAGGAAATGTCCACTATGTGGGAGTAAATGACCGTAATAAACACCGTTTTGAGGCGTTATGGCCGTTGCCCTATGGAGTTTCGTATAACTCTTATTTGATTGATGATGAAATGGTGGCGTTGGTGGATACTGTAGATATCTGTTATTTTGAAGTCTACTTGCGCAAGATCAAGCAAGTAATCGGAGAACGTCCTATTAACTATTTGATTATAAATCACATGGAGCCGGATCATTCGGGCTCCATCCGATTGATTAAACAACACTATCCGGATATTATTATTGTCGGCAATAAGCAAACCTTCGGTATGATTGAAGGATTCTACGGTGTTACCGGCGAGCAATATCTGGTGAAAGACGGAGACTTCCTTGCATTAGGCAAGCATATGCTTCGTTTCTATATGACTCCGATGGTGCACTGGCCCGAAACGATGATGACATTTGATGAAACGGACGGAATCCTTTTCTCAGGTGACGGATTCGGATGCTTTGGCACTGTAGACGGAGGATTTCTGGATACCCGTATCAATGTAGATAAGTACTGGGGTGAAATGGTGCGTTACTACTCCAATATCGTTGGCAAATACGGTAGTCCGGTACAGAAAGCCCTGCAAAAATTGGGAGGACTGCCTATCACTACCATTTGCTCTACACACGGACCGGTATGGACAGAGAATATTTCCAGGGTGATCGGTATCTATGACCGTCTGAGCCGTTATGATGCGGACGAAGGTGTGGTTATCGTATATGGCAGTATGTATGGAAATACGGAACAGATGGCGGAAGCTATTGCTGCGGAACTCTCAGCACAGGGAATCAGGAATATTGTGATGCACAATGTGACGAAGAGTCATCCTTCTTATATCCTTGCAGATATTTTCCGTTATAAAGGATTGATTGTCGGTTCTCCGACATACAGTAATCAGATATTCCCGGAAGTGGAATCGTTATTGTCTAAGATTCTGGTTCGCGAACTCAAAGGACGTTACTTGGGATACTTCGGTTCCTTCACCTGGGCAGGAGCTGCTGTGAAGCGTATGGCTGAATTTGCGGAAAAGAGTAAGTTCGAGCTGGTAGGCGATCCGGTAGAGATGAAACAGGCGATGCAGGATATTACCTATACCCAGTGTGAGAACCTGGCACGTGCGATGGCGGACCGCTTGAAAAAAGACCGCTAAATAAAGAATGAACAATTATTTACTAACCTATAAAACAATCGACTTATGAGACTTATTATTCAGCCGGACTATCAGTCCGTATCTCAGTGGGCTGCACATTACGTTGCCGCAAAAATAAAAGCTGCCAACCCAACTCCGGAAAAACCTTTTGTATTGGGCTGTCCTACGGGATCTTCACCTCTGGGTATGTATAAAGCTTTGATCGATTTAAATAAGAAAGGAATCGTTTCTTTCCAGAACGTCGTAACATTCAATATGGATGAATATGTAGGCTTGCCGAAAGAACATCCGGAAAGCTATTACTCTTTTATGTGGAATAACTTCTTCAGCCATATCGATATCAAAAAGGAAAATACGAATATCCTGAACGGTAATGCTCCCGACCTGGATGCAGAATGTGCACGCTACGAGGAAAAGATTAAGTCTTATGGTGGCATCGACCTTTTCATGGGTGGCATTGGTCCAGACGGACACATCGCATTCAACGAACCGGGCTCTTCACTGACTTCCCGTACCCGTCAGAAAACGCTGACTACGGATACAATCATTGCGAACTCCCGTTTCTTTGACAACGATATTAACAAAGTTCCGAAGACAGCTCTGACTGTTGGTGTAGGCACTGTGCTTTCTGCTAAAGAAGTGATGATTATCGTAAATGGTCACAATAAGGCCCGCGCATTATATCATGCAGTAGAAGGTTCTATCACTCAGATGTGGACTATCAGTGCTTTGCAGATGCACGAAAAGGGTATTATCGTTTGTGACGATGCTGCTACGGAAGAGTTGAAAGTAGGTACTTACCGTTACTTCAAGGATATCGAAGCAGGTCATCTGGATCCGGAATCATTGATTAAGTAAGAAATATTCAGGCACGGATTTCACGGATTAACACGTTTTTTAGATATGTAATCTTTTAAAACCGTGAAATCCGTGTAGTCCGTGCCTGATTTATATATTCTCTAAGTTAATAGTCTTCGGGATTAAATCCCTTCCAGCCAGCCTTTTCCCTGACGGACAATTTCCGGTTCATCTTCTGTGCACTTCACTACTGTAGAAGGTTCTATGCCTCCTATTCCTCCGTCGATTACCAGATCCACGATATCACCGAACTTTTCGTCAATCAGTTCGGGATCGGTCATATATTCCAGATCTTCATGCTCATCGTATGGCAGTGTGGTGGTCATAATAGGAGCATCCAGTAAGCGGGCGATTTCACGGATGATATTGTTGTCCGGCATACGGATACCCACCTCTTTTCGGTTACGGAAGATTTTGGGCAGCCGGTTGGTGCCATTCAGGATAAACGTGAACGGGCCGGGGAGATTATGCTTCATGAGCTTGAACTCATTATTACCCACTTTGGCATACTCGCTGATACTGCTTAGATCGTAGCAGATGATAGACAGGTTGTTTTTGCGCGGATCAATATCTTTGATCCGGCAAATCCGTTCAATAGCACGTTCTTTCAGCCCGTGGCATCCGATGGCGTACATCGTATCCGTAGGATAGATGATCAGTCCGCCGTCGTTCAGGATGTCGGTTACCCGTTGCAAGTCCTGCGGGTTATTGTTTTTATCGTACAGTTTCAGAAGCATACTCTCTTCTCCTTTTCTTATTTAAGTTTCTTCTTTAAGAAATCAAGTGCTTTCTCTGTAGCTTTTTCCGTCACTTTCTGTTTGATGGAATCTTTGTTGGCAGTCGTGGCAGAATCCAGTCCGAGCTTTTCTCCCAGTTTGCTGATTGCTTCGTCGGCTACGGATTCAAGTGCCTGATTGGCCATACTCTTTGTATCGACACTGACTTTCGGGGAAGTGAATGAACCTCCGATCTTCAGATCGAGCGTCATTAGCTTGGAAATGCCGGTGGATGCCGGAAGCTTGATCTTGCCGGAGTAGTCGATGGTCTGGTCAAGTCCTGTGCTACCGGAGAGATTCAGATTATAGTCACCCATTTTGATATCAAACGGTTTGGTTTCCACCCGTCCGTCTTTGATGGTGAAATCCAGTGTCATATCTTTCACTTTCATTTCTTTCAGACTCGGCTGGCTGATGGCGTCGGCTATCTGGTCGATTGCTTTCACACCACTCAGACTGAGGTCGCGGGTAGACAAGCTGCCGTCTCCTTGCATCGTTTCCAGTACCGGGCTCATGGCTGCGTCCAGGTCGGTCAGCACATTGATGCTGCCGGAGAAGTTTCCTTTCAGGTTCTCAAAGATAGGAGCCAGTTGCTGAACCATATCCAGTTCTTTGTATGCCTGTGAGAAGCTGATATCCGACAGTTTGAATCCGGCTTTCATTTCCGGTTTCTTCGCATTGGCGGTAGAGTAATATCCATTCATCACCACGTTGCCGCCCATAGTACCCATAGAAAGATTCTTCATATCTACCTTTCCGTCTTTGACAACAAGTTTACCGTTCATGTTGTTGAATGTCATCTTGTCAAACAGCACCTGTTTCAGATTGGCGTCCATCTGGAAGTCGATATTGCGCGGAACTTCTATCACGCCGGCAATTGCCGTGGAGTCTGTGGCAGCTGCTTCGGTAGTTGCCACGCTGTCTGCGGATGCTGTCATGAAATCATTCAGATTGAAATAATTGGAATGAATGTTCAGCGTTCCTTTCAGTGTAGTACCTTTCAGAGCATAGCCGATATAGTTCTCGAAACGGCTGTCGGCAGTAATATCGTTCTTACCGATATTGACCGTCGTTTCGCTCAGTTGCAGATATTTCGGGGTGAAGGTGAAGAGTGATTTCTTGATGTCTACATCCGGCATATCCTGCATTTTCAGTTTCATATTGGTCAGACCGATGGTTCCGGAGGCTTTCATGTTGTCGTACTGTTCTTTCTCTATATAAGAAAGGCGTCCTGACATTTGCATATCGGCGTTGATGGTTCCGTTCAGTTCCATATCTCCCAAAGGATATACCTGTTTGATCATACCCAGATCGAGCGTACCTTTTGCCTCAGCTTTGAAATCGGGGTCGCTGATCGGTGTTTTCACGTCCGCAGTCAGACTGAAAGGATTCCCTGCCAGACGGAAGCTGAACGGGTTGATTTGGATGGTGGTCAGGTCTATATTTCCTCCCGGATTCCGGACGTTGGCACTAATGTTGATCTGATCGACTCCTGCGGGCAATGCCGGATAACGGAACATAGCGTTCTTGACTTGCATGTCGATGTTGAATGCGGGGACAGTATCTCCTTGCAGCGTACCTTTGGCTGATGCGGCAAGAGTAGCGGTTCCGTCTGTTTTCAGACTGGAGAATTCCGTTGCGTAAATGGCAGGAATCAAAGACAGTATTTCCTTGAAGCCTACATCATTGGTGTTGAGTTTGAGATCCATGTCGATGGCGGGATCTTTCAGTTCCACCCAACCGTCGATACCTGCCTGAATGGCGTTGAGGCGAATGGTATTGTCTTTCAGTATATACTTGTTGTTGGCAAGATCGGCGTCTACATCCATCTTGGCGGAGATGTTGGCGTTTGCTAGGAAAGGAATGCCATTCATCTTGTAAGTCAGTGATTTGGTTTCCGCTTCCAGTTTCAGCGTAGTGCGGTCACTGCCCAGGTCACCGGCACAAAGGGCGTTGAAATCACGGATGTCGGCATACATTTTACCTTGCTGGTCGTCATAAATCAAATTCATGTTCTTGATGACGAAACGTTGCAGCTTGACTTTGAAAGGAGATGACTCTTCTTCCGTGGCAGGCGTTTCCTGCGTGTCTGTCGTGTCGGGCTTCATGATATCCCAGTTGACATGACCGTCCGGCAGGACGATGGCGTGCAGGCGGGTATCTTCTATGAATACTTTGGAAATGTCATAACCGCTGTCTCCGAAAAGGGAGAACAGATTGATGGTGGCAGTCACCTCTCCGGCTTGTACAAGGGTATCGTTTGCGAATTCTCCCGCGCCTTTCAGCCAGAAATCTTCGAGAGTAACAGAAGCCTGCGGAAAGTTGCGGAACAGGCTAATGTTGAGTTTCTTGAAATCAAATTGTGCATTGAGCATCTTGTTGCCTTCTGTTTTTACAATACCTGCTATCTTACCTTGGAAGGCGAAAGGGAGGAGGAGCATCAGAATGATTATTACCCCTACAACGATAGCTGCGATTTTCAAACCTTTTTTCATTTGCTTTTCTTTTAAGAGTTTGACGTACATACGAAGGCAAAGTTAATAAAAAGTTTTTGATGTAAGATGATATTCAATAACTTTCACAATCAGAAGACTTCTGATACACTACCAACTTATTTATGATTTTTTCTTTCTGAGTTCTTCGGCAATTCTCCATTGTATGGCGGCTTCCACTTCTTTCCCCACTCTTAACAGGGCATCTCCGAAGAGCTCGTGTGCGCCGGCATGCTCGGGTTTCAGACTTGTAGCCTTGTCCAGGTCCGCAATTGCCCCTTCTGTATTATCGATTTTCAGACGCAGTTTTCCACGGTTGTACACAGCTTTAAAGTTTGCAGGATGAAGGCTGACAGCGGTATTGAAACAGTTTTCCGCATCAAAATACTCTTTGCTGTTGAACAAGGTGATTCCTTTTCGTATCCAGGCGTCTATATAATTAGGGTCGAGGCTGAGCGCTTTGTCATAATTGGCAATGGCGGCACGAGCGTCGTGGGCTTGGGTGATACATTCATTTCCCATTAACAGATATTCATGGGCATATTGCCGCAGACGTTCCTGCTGTTCCCGCATTTGCTCTTTGAGCTTTTTGTTCTGCTCCTGCAAGGTATTGATAATTCCCAGTTTCCGGCGGATTAATCGGCGAGGAACAGGTTTCTCTATATCATAACGGGAGTGAATGGCACGGAAAAATTGTTCCAGACATTCCTCCATATCCCCTTTGTCGAAAGCACGTGCGGCAGCGGCATACTGAACATCGGCCTGCGCCTGTTTCAGAGCCTTGTCGATGGCTTGCCGGTCGTTGAACCGTCCGGCAAAGTTTACGATTTCGGGACGCACAAAGATATCCGCCCGGTTGATCGGTTTTTTGAGCTGGATGCCATCCAGTGAGGTACAACGGCTGAGTGCTACATACGCCTGTCCGCCGGCAAATACACCTCCCGTGAAGTCAATCACTACTCTGCTGAAAGTCAGCCCCTGACTCTTGTGGACGGTAATGGCCCAGGCCAGCCGGATGGGATATTGGGTGAAGCTGCCTAGTACTTCCTCTTCAATCTCTTTCGTCTTTTCGTTGTAGCGATAGCGGATGTTACGCCATGATTCCCGTTTTACATCGCATTCCTTGCCGTCATCGGTGATGACGTATATCGTTTCTTCTTCCTCGTCGATACCGGCAATCACTCCGATGGTACCGTTTACCCACCGGCGGTCGAAATCATTCTTGATAAAGATGATTTGAGCACCCGGTTTCAGAACGAGTTCCTGTGAGGTCGGCAGACTGCTTTCGGGGAAATCCCCTTCAATGCTTCCTTCAAAGGTGATCGGTTCTCCTGCCAACTCGGCCAGTTTCTTCTCATTGATCGAGTCAACCGTATCCCTTCGGGTGGCAAGCGTGATGTACATATCGGCTTCCGATTCTTCGATATGGCTTCCGTATCGGGTGTTCAGCAGTTGCAGGTCGGCTGCTCCGGCGGTGTTGGTACGGATATGGTCGAGAACGCTGACAAAGACGGAATCAGTCTGCCGGTATACTTTTTGGAGTTCGATGGATACCAGATCGATCTGGCTGAATACTCTTGCCGAAAAGAAGTATGGAGTAGGATAGGCACGGTTCAGAATCTCCCTCTCGTCATTCTTCACGACAGGTTCCAGCTGGAAAACATCGCCTACCAATAACAACTGTTTGCCGCCGAAAGGTTCCCGTAAGTTATGTGAATATACACGTAAGATGCGGTCGATGGCATCAATGAGGTCCGCCCGTACCATAGAGATTTCGTCTATGATGACCAGTTCAATCTGTTCCAGTAATTTCCGGTGCGGTTTGGTGTACTTGAAGAACTCGTGAATGCGTCCTCTCTGGAGACTTAAATTCGGATCGTCCGGCAGTAACGGATAGAAGGGGAGTTTGAAGAAACTGTGCATCGTACTTCCTCCGGCGTTGATGGCTGCGATGCCGGTAGGTGCGAGAACGACATGTTTCTTCTTGGTATGTTCGCAGACATAACGTAGGAATGTAGATTTACCTGTACCCGCTTTTCCGGTCAGAAAAACCGACTGGCGGGTATACTGAATAAGATTCAGGGCGTCCTGAAAAGCTGCGTTATTAGTGTCTACGCTCATAAAGTTAGTGACGGATAAGCAGATGTGCTGACCGGATAAATGAATTAGATAATCCCGAAATGTTTCATAGCCTTGCTGATGCCGTCCTCATCAATGGGGGCTGTCACATAGTCGGCTGCGGCTTTTACATCCTCTTTGGCCTGCCCCATAGCGACTCCGATAGCTGCGTGGCGGAGCATGCTGATATCGTTTCCTCCGTCGCCGAAGGACATCGTTTCTTCCAGCTTGATACCAAAGTGCCGGATGATTTCATCAATGCCTTTCTGTTTGGTATCGCCTTTGGCTGTGACATCCGCAAAAGCCGGATACCAGCGGCCTATTTCGCAAGTCGGGATGGATGGAAGCACTTCTTTTTCTTCTTCCTCCGTGATGAAGGGAGTCATCTGGATCACTTCCTTATTGCTTGCTTCTTCAAAGGAAACTGTCGGGATGACATTTACATGCAGGAAGTCATAAAAGATCTTCTTCACCATCTCATTCGGTTGGCAAACAGAGATATTATGCTCCTCCACGAAGATGCAGGGGACTCCTTTCTTTTCGCAGAAAGCAGCCATTGCTTTTACTTCTTCCTGCGGGATGGCACTTTTGTAAATTACTTCTTCTCCGACAAAACAATAGGCTCCGTTCATGGTTATATATCCATCGATCAGGTTCCGGTCCTGCAATTCGGAAAGATTGTTGATAATGGCTTTCGGGCGTCCGGTAGCGATAAATATTTTAAGCCCTTTTGCGTGGGCGGCTTCCAATGCCTCAATGGTAGAAGATGGGATACGGTGTGTTTCGAAACTAACCAGCGTTCCGTCTATATCAAAAAATAAAGCTTTCGTCATAAATTCCTTTTTGAATTGAGTACAAATGTACTACTTTTGTCTCACATAACATAAAAACCTCATGCAGTATGAACTATAATTTTGATGAAATAATAAACCGTAACGGTACGGACTCCGTAAAATGGGATGCTGTAGAACGCCGTTGGGGGCGTAATGACTTGATTCCGATGTGGGTGGCTGATATGGATTTCCGCACAGCCCCTTTTGTAATCGATGCCTTGAAGAAACGTCTGGAACATGAAGTGCTGGGCTATACATTTGCCTGCAAAGAATGGGCCGAATCCATTATTAACTGGCTCAAAGAACGGCATGGATGGGAGATTCGTGAAGAAATGCTGACGTTTACTCCCGGCATTGTCCGTGGACTGGCATTTGCCATCCATTGTTTCACGGAGAAAGGAGACAAGGTGATGGTCATGCCTCCTGTCTACCATCCTTTCTTTCTTGTGACACAGAAGAATGAACGTGAAGTGGTTTACAGTCCGTTGGTATTGAAAGACGGGCAATATCATATTGATTTCGACCGTTTTCGCAAAGATGTGCAGGGATGTAAACTGCTTATCCTGAGTAATCCCCATAATCCGGGCGGACGTGTATGGACCAAAGAAGAACTGTCGCAGATTGCCGACATCTGCTATGAGAACGGTACATTAGTAATCTCTGACGAGATTCATGCCGACTTGACCCTGCCTCCTTACAAACATCCCACCTTTGCTTTGATTTCGGAGAAAGCACAGATGAACTCCCTTGTCTTTATGTCTCCGAGCAAAGCGTTCAATATGCCCGGACTGGCAAGTTCGTATGCAATTATTGAGAATGACGAACTTCGTCATCAGTTTCAGGTATATATGGAAGCGAGCGAGTTCTCCGAAGGACACTTATTCGCTTATCTCAGCGTAGCGGCAGCCTACAGTCATGGTACTGAATGGCTGGATCAAGTCGTTGCCTATATCAAAGGAAATATTGACTTCACGGAAAGTTATCTGAAAGAGCGGATTCCTGCCATCAGAATGATTCGTCCGCAAGCATCCTACCTAATCTTTTTAGACTGTCGTGAGCTGGGATTAAGTCAGGAGGAACTGAATCGCCTGTTTGTAGAAGATGCCCACTTGGCTTTGAATGAAGGAACGACGTTCGGCAAAGAAGGTGAAGGGTTTATGCGGTTGAATGTAGCCTGTCCGCGTGCTACGCTGGAGAAGGCTTTGAGGCAATTGGAACAAGCTGTCAACAATAGGTAGAAGTTTTGTCGAATGCTTTACACAAATCCGGTAACATAATACCTGTTTTTTATTCCTCACAAAGATATACAGACACTCACTACCAGACAACGGAAAAGGGCGATAATATATTTGATAACCATTTTAATTTATAACGATTATGCGAATATTTTTCCTGATATTCCTGCTTGCTTATGTAGGTGGTAATGTTTATATCTTTATCCGTACATTACAGATGCTTTCCGGCTTCTCGCTGGCTATGAAGATTCTGTTGTCTGTCGTCTATTGGCTGGTAGCTTTCTCGTTGGTGATAGCTATGCTGACCCGTCATATAGATATGCCTGTCATCCTGTCGAAATCCATGTTTCACATCGGTTCGGTATGGCTGGTGTTTACACTGTACATGATTTTTGCTTTGTTGATAGCGGATGTGACGAGAATATTTGTGCCGTCATTGAATCACGGTTTCTATTATGCGTTGGGAGCGACTTGCTGTCTGCTTCTGTACGGTTATTATAATTACCGTCATCCGCAGGTCAATAAGATTGATGTCTCCCTTGATAAGCCGATAGAAGGTAACGGAATCAATATCGTAGCCGTGAGTGACGTCTATTTAGGGTATGGTACGGGAAAAGCCATGCTGAAAGAATATGTAGATATGATAAATGCGCAGCATCCCGACCTTATACTTATCGGTGGAGATTTGATAGACAATAGTCTTACCCCATTATATAAGGAGAATATGGCGGAAGAACTGGCACGGCTGAAAGCTCCCTTGGGCATTTATATGGTTCCGGGAAATCATGAATACATCAGCGGTATTGATGAAAGCGTCCGCTTCTTGAAAGATACTCCCATACAACTATTGCGTGATTCCGTAGTAACATTGCCTAACGGTGTGCAGATCATCGGACGTGACGACCGTTCCAACCGTTCCCGTCATTCCCTGCCTACCTTATTAAAGCAAGCGGATCGTAGTAAACCTATCATTCTTTTAGATCATCAACCCTACAACTTGGCCAAAACCGATTCTTTGGGAATAGACCTGCAATTCAGCGGACATACGCATCATGGACAGATATGGCCTATGAGTCTGATTACAGACAGAATATATGAACAGAGTCACGGCTATCGCAAATGGAGTCAATCACATATCTATGTTTCCAGCGGATTATCTCTTTGGGGGCCTCCTTTCAGAATAGGAACAAACAGCGATATGGCGGTATTTCATCTGAATCAGATGGCGAAATAGTACTCACTAAAGTTTCAATATCAGAAAATATAACTATATTTGTAGCGTATCTCCGCAATGGAGCTACGCTTTTTTATTTTGGAGATAGCGTTTTTATTATCTGCTCTCATAAATCTGGTAAATTTAGTATTCGCAGATAATAAGTAACCGGTCTCCACGTCTTTGTTGTATATAAGTTTGTTATATACCTCATGGGCGTGGGACTATTGCTTATTATTCGAATACGGGCTTACCAGAGCCTTTGAGAGGGTAATGTAGTAATAGTTTCCGCGCCCTTCTTTTTTGTGGCATGCGGGAACACACACAAATAAAAGAACAGAAAATTATGGATGATTCTACTTGTTGCGGTACCTGCCTGATGAAGTCTGATTTACAGAACTCCACCGACAAATTTGCCTTTCTTAAAGACAACTGGCCTAGCTTTGGACAAATTGAAAGTATTGATAAACTGTCAAAACAGGAACTTAACTGTACACTCTGTTTCCTTAATGTTCTCATTGATGAGTTCGTGAATGAAAAGTCTGCTTGTCCAAATCGTGTTATCACCCGTTTGGTGTTGATACGAATATATGTTCAGAATAGTATGGAACTCATGGAATTAAAAGAATTACAATCAGAACAAGAGAAGTCGGATGGGGGGAAATAGGTTAATTCAGCTAGTTTTTTCTCCCAATGAAAAAGTCATCTGTTTTACTCTCATGCTCTAACTATTCATCTGTATCCCTTTATTCATCGCAGTTTCGGCTATGGTAGCAAGAGTGGTGGCAAGTATGAGAGCAAACGGTTGCTCTCATACCGTTACATTGTATTTTGAATCATTTTTTTAATGTTATCTTCTGATTTTTAGGATATTAATGGATGATAACTCATACTTTGTTGACTGAAAAAGCTTTATCACTACCTGAAAGAACAGGTGAACGGAGACAACCGATACGGTTGAGTTAATCCAATCATATGGTCGATCTAATTCGATTAACAGGTGTTTCAGAAAGTTTCCTATGCTTGAAACTAGAGTTTCAAACTGATGAAACTTTAGTTCCAAGCCTCAGAAACTTTAGTTCCAAGCCTCAGAAACTTTGGTTCCAAGCCTTAGAAGGATTATCATCTGTTTTGTACACTCTTTTATCATAACACCTATATGTTTATTACTTTGTAATTTTGACGATGCGGAATGGAAATGACTGCAATGATTGTACTTAAATTAATTTAATATCTGCCATTTAGAAAAAGTTTGCTAACTTTGAGCTTCAAACATATCATAAATACAATGAATAAAATAGCATTCATTCTCATCATGACCGGTATGTTCTTTATAAAAGGATATGCCCAGCGGACAGAAGTACTGACACTAGGCGTCTTTCACTTTGACTTTCCGAATCTCGATATGCAACAAATATCCGAAGAAGATCAGATTAATGTCTTGTCGCCTGTTTATCAGAAGGAAATAGAGTTAATAGCGAGTAAACTGGCGAACTTTAAGCCGGATGCAATCGTCATTGAACACCCGCTGGGCGGACAGCAAAAGGTTGATTCTCTATTTAAAGCATACCTTGCCGGAAATCATAAACTGTCAAAGAGTGAAGTGCAGCAACTGGGTTTCAGGATTGCAAAGATGTGCAAAGCAAAGATTTACTGTGCAGATGCACGGGGGACACAAACAGCCCGTATCGAAGAACTGCTGGAAGACGATAGCACGAAACAATATCAGGATTTTGAAGAGAGTTTTGTAAATTCTCCCGACTCATCTTTATATTCCAAAGACCAGTTAATATTCAAGCAAAAAGGAATACTTCCCCAGCTGATACATCTGAATGATCCCCGACAAATCAAGAAAGACCTGGGCAATTATCTTATCGGACACTTCAAATACGAATCCGATAAGGGAGATTATACAGGAGCCGATTTCGAATCAGGAAGATGGTTCAACCGTAATCTGAGGATATTCAGGAATATACAACGTACCCCAAAATCCGCCAAACGGATACTTGTGATCTTTGGTGCGGCACACATGAATCTGCTGAACTATCTGTTTGAATGTTCACCCGAATATAAATTGCTGAATGTGAATGACTATCTGAAAACAAATTCGTAATAACGGAGGTTTACCGTATAGGTATATGCATCCGGGGTGGTCCGATTGTCGGACCGGATGGACCGCCTATGCCTCTGTTTTTATCAAAAACGGCATTGCGGAGAATCTCATATATAATACCGCCCACATCCAAACCCAGAGTGAACTTATCGAAATGGTAGTAAGGAATCATAACGGGAACCGTTTCCCAACGTCCGCTCATCGCATCATAGTATCGCTGTACTCCCATTTCCATCCCGAAGCGGTCGGACATATCGACGGACATCGTAGCTCCGTAGCTATGGGTGCTCATTCCGTAAGAGTTTCCGATATCGTATGACCCGAAGACTTTCAAGGTGACACGGTCGGAAGGATGGTAAAGGAAGGCGCCCGAAGTGCTGAAAGCCTGTCCGGTGATGTGGGACATGTTGACCTTCAGCGCATTGGCACGGACTTGTAACTCGAATTGCTCATTGAAAATATGCTGATAACCTAGTGAAGCACTGTTGAAACGCCCGATGCCTGCCATACTTGTCTGACTTCCGGAACCGAACAGTGCTCCACGATCGAATTGATGCAATACCCCGCCCGTACTGTAATCACCTCGGAAGAGTAGGGAAGGATTGGTCTGATAAGGTAGGGAAATATCCCTTTTGAGTGAAAAGCGGGGTATATGCTCCAACTGTCCGGGTGAATATAAAGAATATGTAGTGCTCTTTTCTGGAAACAAGTTAATGTTGGCCTGTTTTAGTACGTCGTCCGGCGTTATGGATGCACCGTTACGAAGTATGTGCGTACTATCGTTGTTTTCTTGCGCAGAGAGTGATTGCGGAACCAAATACAGCAAAAGAAAGATTCCCAAACGAATTGGAAGCTGTGATATGCTAACTTTTTGTCTCATACGCATTTGCCCTCCTTAGTTTTTATGATAGGTTATGTACAAAAATAATGAAATCCCATTTGAAAAGCAAATAATGTGTAATGTTTCCTTCCATCCGCAGGCTTTTTTAACTCAAATAAGAGCGGATAAGATTTTTTCTGAATAAATTCCCTTTTTTCCCTTAAATTTTTCTCTCTCTCAGGCAATATACGTTGTATATTTGTTATTATAGATATAAGAGTATCAACTATTTAATTTGGAAGTAATATGAAGAAAAAACTTACGGGTGTTGCATTGGTGTTAGCTGCCGTCTCTTTGATGGGCATACAGCCGGCGGGAGCATGTACGCGTGCCGTATATCTGGGGCCGGACCGAATGGTGGTCACTGGTCGCACGATGGACTGGAAAGAAGACATTATGTCAAATATCTATGTGTTTCCACGTGGAATGCAGCGTGCGGGACACAATAAAGAAAAAACAGTAAACTGGACTTCCAAATATGGAAGCGTAATCGCAACAGGCTATGATATAGGTACTTGTGACGGAATGAATGAAAAAGGACTGGTGGCAAGCTTGCTCTTCTTGCCGGAATCTGTTTATTCACTTCCCGGAGATACCCGTCCGGCAATGGGAATCAGTATCTGGACTCAATATGTGCTTGACAATTTTGCAACGGTGCGTGAGGCGGTAGATGAAATGAAAAAAGAGATTTTCCGTATTGACGCTCCCCGTATGCCGAACGGGGGACCGGAATCTACTTTACACATGGCTATTACCGATGAAACAGGCAACACGGCAGTGATCGAATATCTGGATGGCAAACTGAGTATCCATGAGGGGAAAGAATATCAGGTGATGACCAATTCTCCGCGTTATGAATTGCAGTTGGCTGTCAATGATTACTGGAAAGAAGTGGGTGGATTGCAGATGTTGCCGGGAACGAACCGTTCGAGCGACCGTTTTGTGCGTGCCTCTTTCTACATTCACGCCATTCCGCAGACTGCCGATGCAAAGATAGCTGTCCCCAGTGTGCTGAGTGTGATGCGCAATGTCTCCGTTCCGTTTGGTATCAATACACCGGAGAAGCCTCACATTTCTTCTACTCGCTGGCGTTCCGTTTCCGATCAGAAGAATAAAGTGTATTACTTTGAGTCTACTTTAACTCCGAACCTGTTTTGGCTGGATTTGAAGAAGATTGATTTTAGTCCGAAGGCTGGGGTGAAGAAACTGTCCTTGACCAAAGGAGAAATTTACGCAGGAGATGCCGTGAAGGATTTGAAGGATAGTCAATCATTTACTTTCCTTTTCGAAACTCCGGTGATGTAGTCGATAGTTAGTTATGTGGTAAGAGGTCTTTTTTTGAATAAAAAGGAACGGTAGGCAAAGGATTTATCCGCTTGTCTACCGTTCTCCTTTTATCTTCGTGTCCTGCGTGCGGCTATAGGCAGCCTTTATCTTTTCGCATATTCCTGATGGAACTCAATCACTGCCTCTATTCCTTTCCGGAATATGTCCAGCGAGAAGTTTTCGTTGGGTGAATGGATCGCATCCGATTCAAGTCCGAAGCCCATCAATACGGTTTTGGTTCCTAATACCTGTTCGAATGTCGAAATGATAGGAATACTTCCGCCACGACGTACTGCCAGCGGTTTTTTGCCGAAAGCTATCTCAAAACCTTTTTCCGCAGCCTGATAGGCAGGAAGGGAAATCGGGCAGACATATCCCTGTCCTCCGTGCATCGGGGTTACTTTTACCTGTACGGTGTCGGGAGCCATTTGTAAGATATAATCTGCAAACATCTGCGAAATCTTGTGATGATCCTGATGCGCAACCAGTCGGCAGGAAACTTTCGCATACGCTTTCGAGGGAAGGACTGTCTTGGAGCCTTCACCTGTATATCCTCCCCAAATGCCGCATACATCGAAAGACGGGCGGCAACTGTTGCGTTCCAGTGTGCTGTATCCCTTTTCTCCGAAGAGTTCTTTCACTCCGATGGCTTCTTTGTATTTCTTCTCATCGAACGGAATATGGGCGATCATTTCCCGTTCTGCTTGTGGCACTTCTTCTACGTCATCGTAGAATCCGGGGACGGTGATTCTTCCGTCTTTATCTGTTACTTTGCTGATTATTTCGCAAAGTACATTGATCGGATTAGCTACCGCACCTCCGAAGTGTCCCGAATGCAGGTCACGGTTCGGTCCGGTCACTTCTATTTCCCAGTAAGCCAGTCCGCGCAGACCGGTGGTGAGGGATGGAAGTTCGGCACCCAGCATGCTGGTATCCGAAACCAGGATAACGTCTGCTTTCAACAGCTCTTTATGCTCTTCGCAGAAGGCTTCCAGGCTGGGAGAGCCGATTTCCTCTTCTCCTTCGAAGATAAACTTGACGTTATTTTTCAGCAGTTCGTTCTTGACGAGATATTCGAAGGCTTTGACCTGGATAAAGGATTGTCCTTTGTCATCATCCGCTCCGCGTGCCCAGATGTATCCGTCCCGTACTTCGGGTTCGAAGGGCTGGCTTTTCCACAGTTCCAGCGGTTCGGCAGGCATTACGTCGTAGTGGGCGTAGACCAGTACTGTTTTGGCATTCGGGTCAACGATCTTTTGTGCGAAAACAATCGGGTTACCTTTGGAAGGCATCACCAATGCTTCATCCACTCCGGCTTCAAGCAGTAGTTGTGCCCAGCGTTGGGCGCAAGCCAGCATATCGTCGTGATGTTCCGGCAGGGCGCTGATACTGGGAATACGGATGAGGCTGAACAGGTCCTCCATAATCTTCGGTTCGTTCGCTGCGATATATTTTTGAATTTCGTTCATAATGAATAGTTTACTGGCGGTTATTTAGCCTATGTGCCAATAGCCTGACAGATTTTTAGTGCAGGTATTGGCACATGGGTAGATTGACATATTGATACTTATTAAAGCTGCGTTGTCTTATCCAACAGATAATAATCAAGGATGGTCATGGCAGCCATTGCTTCTACGATAGGTACGGCACGTGGCAGTACACAGGCGTCATGACGTCCGCGGGCTTTCAGTGTCGTATCTACGCCGTCGATGTTCACCGTTTCCTGCTCCATCAGCAGGGTAGCAATCGGTTTGAATACTACACGGAAGTAAATATCCTGTCCGTTACTGATTCCTCCCTGAATACCTCCGGAGTGGTTGGTATGCGTTTCAATCCGTCCGTTGTTGTTGAAGAATACGTCGTTCTGCTCGGAGCCTTTCATCTTCAGTCCCTTGAATCCTTCGCCATATTCGAAGGCTTTGGCGGCATTGATGCTGAGCATGGCGTTGCCCAAGGCGGCGTGCAGCTTACCGAATACGGGTTGCCCCAATCCGATAGGACATCCTTTGATGACACAGGTCAGCGTACCTCCGATGGTATCGCCTTCGCCTTTTACCTTATATATAAGGTCTGCCATTTCCTTCGCCTTTTCAGGGTCCGGACAACGTACATCGTTTGTTTCGATCAGGTCGAGATCATAGTCGGAATAAGTGCCTTCTAGTTTGATGGCACCGACTTGCGATGTATAAGCTGTGATGCTGATTCCTAACTGGCGAAGGGCTAATTTAGCCAATGCGCCGGCTACTACGCGTGAAATCGTCTCGCGGGCAGAAGAACGTCCGCCGCCGCGATAATCACGGATGCCGTACTTCACTTTGTAGGTGTAATCCGCGTGTGAAGGGCGGTATACCTCTTTCAGGTTATTGTAGTCATTGGAATGTTGATTCTCGTTCCAAACGATAAATCCGATAGGACATCCGGTTGATTTGCCTTCGAAGATGCCTGAAAGAAACTCTACTTTATCTGCTTCCTTGCGTGCTGTGGTGAGGATGGATTGCCCCGGACGGCGTCGATTTAGTTCTTGTTGTACAAATTCTTCGTCGATTGTGATTCCGGAAGGAAATCCGTCAATTACTCCCCCAACTCCTTTTCCATGAGACTCGCCGAAACTGGTGAGTCGAAAGATGTTGCCAAATGAATTAAACATAGTTGTGGCTTTTTTAAAATTACTCTATGCAAATATAACAAAGTTTTCGATAAGAAGGTTGTGAATTCAAAATATCTTCGGAAAAGGAAGCAAATTGAACCTTTTTTCCTCTTTTTAGTTTATAAATGACGATTATTTAATAACTAAACCCGAAAATTATGAAAAAGAATCTATTGTATTTGTGGGCATTGATATGCTCTGTCTCTCTTTTGACGGCTTGTAGCAGTGATGACGATAATACGGTCAATGATGAAACGACTCCTCCGGAAGAAGAGGCTGTGGTGACTGCTCCCGATGTGGTGGGAACGTATTGGGGAAATCTCGATATTTCAATGCTGCCCGATGGCTCCGACCAGGAAGTTGTGATTGCCGACGGACTTCCGAAGTTTATTACTTTCTCCCAGGTCAGTGATACGGAAGTAAAGATGGAGCTGAAGGAATTTGAACTGTTTATAAACGGAAACATATTAAAGTTCGGTGATATCGTGATAGACAAGTGTGCAGTGAAAAAGGAAACGGACGCTTCGACTTTCACCGGACAGCAAGACCTTACTTTTCAGGGGGATGCCGCTGCTCTGGGTACCTGTGCCACCAGTATAGAAGGAACGGTGCAAAGTGGAAATGCTACAATGAATATTCAGGTAAAAGTACCTGCATTGAAGCAGACCGTGAAAGTTGCTTTCTCCGGTGTGAAGCAGGTGGAGGAATCCGGTAAGGATTAATCCGTCTTTGGTCAGCTAGAAAGCATATCCGAATCCGATATTCAAGTAGATCGGATACATAGCAAAAGTAATGGTCTGAAAGTCATTTCTGAAGATATCATTCAATCCCCAGGTGAGGTCTGCATATATATTGAGATGTTTGAATGCTCTCCATCCGGCTCCTATTTGCAGGCCCCACTGAAAATGTCTCAGGTCGTCCGAGAAGTCATAAGTAGCGATTTTACCATCCGTAAATTCGACTTTGGGGCCTACGGGGTCGCCTTCACGCAGGTATCCTTCATATACGTGCCCCGAAAATTCTCTTGAAAGCAGATACGAAAAATAAGGTCCGGCTTTAATATTCCAACGGTTGCTCAACTTGTAAGTAGCCATTAGAGGAATTGTCAGTCCGGAAGTGTGGACTTTGGTTTTGACTCCTCCTGTCCAGACACCGCTGATTCTTTCTCCTCCCTGTCCGAGGATTTCCATATTATAGTTTTTGACGGTGGCTTCCGTTGTCATGGCTTTATTCTCCAGCCGCAGCCCTACAATGACTCCGAGCTTATTTTGAACGGCAAACCATTTGGTTACTTCTCCTCCGATGCTGATAGCCAGCGTTGGGTTGTAGCCGTCAATCGAACGGATTTCGACAGGCAGCGGGAGCGGGGCTGTACCGCCGATGCTGAACCCTGCTTTGATTTCATATTCCAGTCCGTGAAGAGCGGAGCGAATAAGTGTTTCGTTTCTGTCAACCTGTGAATAGCCGGGGAGGGCTATCACCAGACAGGCGAGTAAACTGAATATATAGGAATGGATTTTCATCTTTTCATTATTATTAAATCATTAGTTATTTCATTATAGTTGCTCTGTTCTGCCTTCCATAGCTGCTATCAGATCGTTGGTCGAATGGAATCAGTCTTCCGAGCGATAGATTAGTTCGACTTCATCAATCAACAATGTACTTCCGATAGCTCCGTTAAAATGATCTCCTTCCAGGCTGGAAGTGAATACGATAGCTACATTATACTTGCCTGCTGTTAGCTTCTCTTTATCTATGTATTTTCCGGATAACATATGGAAGGGAAGTTTAAAGTATGTCCACTCGTCCGTCTCTTTGGCGTCGTCAATGCGTGCTATTGAAACCAGGTTGGGACTGGTGAAAGCATTCGTTCCGTCAAGAGTCGGCACAGATTCACTGGTCTCATACATGATGGCATAAATATCGCATATATCCCGTTTGCCACTGACGGGTTTGCCGCCTTCTGTAAACTGATCTCCGGCTTTATACTTGTAATAGCCTGCCAGATAAGTTGGTATATGCCGGAAAGGCAGACCGAATTTGGTCGCTTTCAGTGGATTGCTCATTGCATTTCCTACATCAAAAGAGCCGATAAACAGGTTCCCGGCTGCGATAGGCATTCCCATAATGCTACCGAAGAATCCGGTACTGCGGGTTACTAAGGACAGGCATTTTCCGGTTTTTCCGTTTGCAAACTGAAAAGTCGGATAGTCGTCGGCTGTCTTGGGAACTCCGGTCATTGCATAACCTGCGTTTCCGCTGGCCCATTCCATCACCACTTTTTCTCCTTCCCGTTCTACGAAGATGTAGTATTTCTGTCCGCCGAGCGTATCCTCAAAATTGTAAATAGTAGCAAGTTCCGTATCAATAACGGATACGGTGTACTTCTTCTTCCAAAAGCCATCGGCAGCCGTAACGGTATATTGCTGAGGCGAATGGAAATCTCTAGCCGTCCCACTGGGAGGATCGATAGTGGCTCCCGGAGTCAATGTAAATTCGGGTGCAAGGGATGAAATGTCCGTTCCCGGTCCTACAAATATATTGATGGAATTATTAGTGATAATCGGACTCGTTGTCATGACTACTCCCGGCAATCTGCAACTGAGTATGTCTGCCTCTGCATTGGGAGCTTCTTCGCGAATGCAAGAAGAAGAGAAAATGGCTAGCAGCAAATAAAGAATACCGTGTTTTGCTTTCATTTTTCTACTATTCTAACTGTTAAAGTTCGGTTCTTGGAAGATTTTATAACAATCTGCAATTTTATTTGTTCACTAATGGATGTTTGATAAAAAAGAATTTTCTACTTTTGTGGAAACTAAAGCCTTATAGGGTATGATTGAATCGGAAAGAAAACAGATAATAGACTTGATCAAAAAAGAGGTGATTCCGGCGATAGGGTGTACGGAACCCATTGCGGTAGCGCTTTGTGTAGCTAAAGCTGCCGAAACATTAGGAATGAAACCGGAAAAGATTGAGGTGTTATTGAGTGCCAATATATTAAAGAATGCAATGGGAGTCGGTATCCCCGGCACAGATATGGTCGGACTTCCTATAGCTGTAGCCTTGGGAGCGTTGATCGGCCGATCGGAATATCAACTGGAAGTGTTGAGAGACTGCACACCGGAGGCAGTAGAACAAGGCAAACTGTTTATCGCAGAGAAGCGAATCTGTATTTCTCTCAAAGAAGATATTACGGAAAAACTGTACATCGAAGTAATCTGCACAGCCGGCAGCCAAAAAGCGACGGCTGTGATTGCCGGCGGACATACTACTTTTGTCTATATAGCTACGGATGAAAAAGTACTGCTTGACAAGCAACAGACTGCCAATGAAGAGGAAGAAGACGCTTCACTGGAACTGAATCTGCGCAAAGTCTATGATTTTGCCCTGACATCCCCTCTGGATGAAATCCGTTTTATTCTCGATACGGCACGTCTGAACAAAGCAGCCGCCGAGCAAGCCTTTAAAGGCAATTATGGGCATTCTTTAGGTAAGATGCTCCGTGGAACGTATGAACATAAAGTGATGGGTGACAGCGTATTCTCTCATATACTATCTTATACTTCCGCCGCTTGCGACGCCAGAATGGCCGGTGCAATGATTCCCGTCATGAGTAACTCCGGCAGTGGCAATCAGGGCATATCCGCCACACTTCCCGTTGTCATATTTGCCGAAGAAAATGGTAAAACCGAAGAGGAACTGATCCGCGCCTTAATGCTGAGTCATCTCACTGTAATCTATATTAAACAAAGTTTGGGACGTCTCTCTGCCTTGTGTGGCTGTGTAGTAGCTGCCACGGGTTCCAGTTGCGGAATCACCTGGCTGATGGGTGGAAACTATAATCAGGTAGCCTTTGCCGTTCAAAACATGATTGCCAACCTGACGGGAATGATTTGCGACGGTGCAAAACCGAGCTGCGCACTCAAAGTAACAACCGGAGTCTCAACAGCCGTATTATCTGCTATGATGGCAATGGAGGACCGTTGTGTGACTTCTGTAGAAGGCATTATTGACGAAGATGTCGATCAAAGCATTCGTAACTTGACAAGAATCGGCTCGCAGGCCATGAACGAAACGGATAAGATGGTGCTTGATATCATGACGCACAAAGGATGCTGAAATAAGTATTTAAAAATCATTGGAGTTTGTAATGTCAGCGGGAGGTAAGATCTAATTTCCGCTGGCATTTTTTTATGATATCTGATTGCAGAAAATGGCCATATCTATACTTCTATATGAAATATCTAATCTATAAATGGTAATAACTGTTCCGTGATAATTAATCCTCTTCTTGCGATAATTATTGTCCTTTTTCTCACTATGTCTATTTTATCTTTGTGATACATGGAAGCCGCTTTCATCTTGATTTTAAGTGACTTGAGATATTAGTGTTTAACTTTAATTTTATTATTATGAAGTACAAGATTCTACTTGTATTATTTACCGTAATGACTCTGATCGGGAGTTTGTCTGCTCAGCAGGGAGGAGATGAGATGGAAGGTAAAATACGAAAAGTAACGGGATTAGTTGTTGATCAGCATGGAGAGCCTATTATCGGAGCTAATATAAAATTAGTGGATGGTAATGCAGGAACAATAACAGATGCTGACGGTCGTTTTTCAATCAATGTTCCGGAAGGTAAGAAATTAAGTATCTCTTACATCGGTTGTATTACTCAGGTGATTACTCCAAAGAAAAACGAACTGAAGATATTTCTTCAGGAAGATACGAATGCACTTGATGAAGTGGTAGTTGTCGGGTATGGTACGCAGAAATTGAAAAATGTAACAGGCTCTATTGCCAGTGTACAAGGAAAAGAACTGGAAGATATACCGGTTTCCAACTTATCGGAGGCATTAGACGGATTGTTTCCGGGATTATCCGTAGAAGGAGGTAGTGGACGCCCCGGTGAATCAGCCTCTCTTTATATCCGGCAGGCAAAGGATTTTGTGACAATACCGAAACAAGGAGGAACTTCTTTACCTTTAGTCATTATTGACGATGTTATTCAGTTGGACGATCAAGGACAACCGACATTGGGATCGTTTAACGCATTGAATCCGGCAGATGTGGAAAGTATCTCTGTTCTGCGTGATGCAAGTGCGGCTATTTATGGGTCACGCGCTGCACAGGGAGCTATTATTGTAAAGACAAAGCGTGGGCATTCAGGTGCTCCGAGGATTAGTTACTCGGGAAAATATGGTGTCATGGACGCGATAAGTCATGCAAAGCAAATGAGCGCATACGAGTATGGAGTGTTTGCAAATAGTTTTTTGCTGGCTTCCGAACGAGTTAAAATCGGAGATCCTAGCTATATGAATAAATTGTTCAGTGATAGTGAACTGGAAGAAATGAAAGGACTTGATTATAATTGGCTGGAAAATGCATGGAAGGCTGCTTTTACACAAAGCCACACTGTAAATGTGAGTGGTGGTAGTGACAGGGCTACTTATTATGCCGGTGTTACTTATTACAAGCAGGGAGCCAATCTGGGAAATCAGGATTATTCGAAGTGGTCTTATCGGACCGGAGTTGATATTACGTTAACTTCTGATTTAAAGTTTAGTGCTACAATTGCAGGTAATACCAGTCAGAAGGAGACTTCTTTCACCAAAGTGGCGAATGTCAATGACGGAAGTTATGGTTCTAAAGCTAATGGAATAGTTGACTATGGTTATCTGGCACATATGCCCCGATATATTCCCTGGAGTATGGAAGTGGACGGAGAAGAAGTTTATATCTCTCCTGCATTAGGACCTCACCAAACGACCAGTGATATCAATAAAAGTGGAAAATTCGGTGCATGGAATTATTATGCGCTTCTTAATAGTGGCTCTGCTTCCATCAATGACAGTAACGGCTGGAATGCAAACTTCTCTATGACTTATCAGGTTCCTTTTGTGAAAGGACTTTCTTTAAGGGCTAGTTATGCAATTTCCCGCTCTACATCGGATAACGAGCAGCTAGGCTTACCTTACACGCTGTATTATAACCGGAATATGGTGAATGCGGATAAGCATTTGTATAGTGCCTGGCAACCAGCAGATTTTGTGAAAACTGACATTACGGAGAAATCCCGTATTACTTACAGTGATGGAATCAGCAAACGTAAACAGATGAATTTCTTTGTAAATTACCAGCGTCAGATTGGAGAGCATTATTTTACAGGTATGTTTTCTATTGAGCGTGGTGAAACTTATGGTCATGATAAAAGCCTTCTTTATGAGAATCCTGTAAAGGATCAGTATAATGGTATGTATAATACGGCAGGAACACTTTCGAACAGTACTACCAATGGTAAAAATGAATCAGGGAGTCTTTCATATTTGGGACGTGCCACTTATAACTATGCAAATAAATATATGTTGGAGTTTTTGTTTCGTTCTGATGCATCTACCAAATTTGCTCCGGAAAATTATTGGGGCTTTTTTCCCAGTGTATCTGCAGCCTGGGTTATTTCTGAGGAAAAATGGTTTAAAAAGATCGGATGGATTGACGGTTTAAAATTCCGAGCTTCCTGGGGTAGAACGGGGCGTGATAATATTGCTCCTTGGTTATGGAAACAAACATATCAGATGAAAAATGATGGAGGTTTTGTATTTGGAACGGCTAATGGAGGTACCTTAGGAAGTTCTCTGGCAGCCAATAAATCTCCTAACCGAAGCATTCATTGGGATAAAGTCGATAAATTTAATTTTGGTATTGATGCACGCTTTTTTAAATCCAGATTGAATCTTGGTATTGATTTGTATTATGATAAAAATGATGAATTGCTGAATCAAGCTACTGTAAATGAAATAGGTACTCCTTTTTTTGCTGGTGGTAGTGTGGCAGATTCTAATTTCGGGCGTATTGACACTTACGGCGCGGAATTTTCGATTAACTGGTCTGATAAAATCGGTCAGGTGAAGTATAATGTAGGGGTAAACTTTTCTTTAAACAACAATCGGGTGAAGACGTGGCCGGAACCGCCGGTAGGATATCCGTGTGACAATACGATATCCGAAGGAACAAGAACAAAAGATTATATGCCTTGCTGGGGATATAAAGTGTGGCGGGGAACTTCTAAAGGGGACGGCCTTTTGCGTACACAGGAAGACATTGATAATTATTGGGCATATCTGTCTGATCATGCAGCAGCAGTAGGCGGTGAGCCTAAATATTTTGGAAAAACAAAAGAGGAAATCAGAGTAGGTATGCTTGCTTATCAAGATCTTCATGGTCCTTTGCAAGATGGCGTACTGACTGAGGCGGACGGGCAAATAACGGATAAAGTTGATTTTGCGGAAATCTCTAAAAATAGCAGAAGTAAAGGCTTTAATACTTCGATAGGTCTTGAATGGAAAGGCATTCGTTTTAAAACGTCGATTTCTACTTCATGGGGAGGCGCTCCGCTTTACCTTGATCGTATAAAACTGAAAGCAAGTAAAGATACGGAACCCTTATGGGCACCTGAGTATTACTGGGTAGATATGTTTGATGAAAAGACTAATCCTGAAGGTAAATACCCGAATCTGGGTTTGGAAAGTAAGATCGGTGGTTCTGTGATTGCGGATTCGGATTTTTGGAAAATCAGTAATTTCCGTTGTTATGTGAGAAATATCAGTATTAATTATACGTTACCGTCACACTGGGTGAAGCCGTTGCATATAACTAATTGTGCAGTCGGTGTGGTGGCTGAGAATCTATTGGATTTTTATAATCCGTATCCCAAACATTATCGTAACATGTATAATACTTCGTATGCTTACCCTAAATTGAGAAATATATCAATGAGCTTAAATGTTTCATTTTAATAGTGATAGTTTATGATGGCAACAAAAAAACTAATATATGCAGCTACATTTGTGACTGCTTTGGCTACAACCAGTTGTAGTGACCAATTTCTTGAAGATAAGAAGATGTATAAAAGTCTTGAAGATAAGATTTTTACCAACCAGACACAAACGGATCAATATCTGGCTGGAATATATAAAAACGCCTTTAGTGGATTGACGCGTCCGGATGTAAGCATTGCTGGTAAATATGAGAATTTTAATAATTTGACCGAAGAGGCCGGAGGTTTGACTACACGGACTAAACCTACTGAAGAACTTGTGTTGGCTTCCGAATGCGATGCTTATATTGGCAATCGTTTGAAAGCAAGTATTGAAAATGTTCCTTATACCCGTATTCGTGACTGTAATTGTTTATTAGATCGAATTGATGATGCGGGAGGCGATGTTAGTGAGACATTCAGACAGCATGCCAAAGGACAAGCATTGGTATTGCGTGCTATTCAATATTTTGATTTGGTGCGTATGTATGGTGGAGTTCCTATTGTAACAAAGGTGTTGGATGCTGATGCACATAATGAAAGTTCAAAATTGCCTCGTGCTACTGTTACAAAATGTATTGAACAAATAGTGAAAGATTTGAATCAGGCTGCTGAATATTTGCCGGATTCATGGGGAGCAGATGACTATGGACGTTTTACGCGTGCTGCAGCATTGGCTTTAAAAAGTCGTATATTATTGGTATACGCAAGTCCTATTTTCAATCGTGACTGGGACAACTCATCAAATGAACGTTGGCAGGCAGCTTTGGAAGCTGGTCTGACTGCAGAAACAGAATTGACAAAAGCGGGGTATGGACTATATGGCTCATCGGCTAAAGACTGGGCAGAAATGTTTTTGATGGATAATACGCCTTGTAAAGAGGTGCTTATTGTTCAGTTATGTTCTCCGGAACAAAAGATGGCGCTTAATAACGGTTGGGAAAACTCCATTCGTATGGTTAGCCAGAATGGTGGCGGTGGTTTGGCGGTGCCGAGAGAATTATATGATAATTTCCCATTGGCAGATGGAAGTCGTGCTGTTGATAATGAAGGAAACCCTATAAATGGATATAATTCAACAGAGTTTTTTATGAATCGGGATCCTCGTTTTTATCGTACATTTGCTTTCAGTGGAAGTCTTTGGAAGGTTGATAACAAGGCTGATACAGTTTGGTTATATCGTTGGTTTTACCCTCATCCGACAGAGGAGAATGTTTTGAATGTGAAATACACTGAAGATAATAATAAAAATAGTCCGGTTATCGTTCGTAAGATGTCGAATCCGGCTGCTTTATCTGCTGATCTCGGACATTCTGGTATTGATGTTTTTGAATATCGTTATGCTGAATTGTTGTTGAACATTGCCGAATGTTATGCGGCAACGGGGAATGTTAGTAAGTGTATTGAATATTTGGGAAAGATACGTAGCCGTGTGGGTATTTCTTCGAAGAATGATTACGGTCTTGGTAATCTATCAGATAAGTATCAGGCTATCGAAGCATGTTTATATGAACGTCGAGTGGAATTGGCTTATGAAGGTAAGCGTTTCTGGGATATTTGGCGTTGGCTATTATTTGATGGTGGCAAGTCCGATAACGATATTATCTTAAGTGACAAGAGTACGTGCGAGGCATTAGGAGTGAAACCTCTGAATAGCATAAGTCGTCAAGGTGCTGAAGTTTATGTGAAGTCCGGAGATAATAAAGTTTTTACTGAAGACGACCCATTGTGGAATGCCCGAGCTAATGTCTGTTTGGATCCGGATGCTGAAAACTTTGAAGAACAGCAGGTTTTGTTACGTGATTTTTATCGGACGAACTTTAGTATCGTAAAGTTAACAAATCCTATGGATAATATAGGTAAGCCGATTTATGGGCCAGACGGAGAATCAGTGACAGGATATGAAGAAGCGAATATAAGTTGGAGATCTCATTATTACATTTGGGGACTACCGGAGAACTTATTAAATTTCAATACTTGGCTGGAGCAGACAATTGGTTGGATGGATGATAACAATGCAGTTGGTACATTTAATTTTCAAGATAGCGAACCCTTAACTGTCAAATAGCATATTTTACTCTTCAAAGACAATAGGTATTAGTATTGAAAGAAGGTCGGGCTCTAGGAGAGTCCGGCCTTCTGACTTTATTAGAAGTTGTTTTTTTGTTTTTTATATTGAGTTGGCGTAATCCCTATTTGTTTTTTGAAGCATCGACTGAAGTATTTAGGATCATCGAATCCGGTCATAAAAGCTACTTGGGCTATGTTTTGTTCTCCACTGTCGAAAATTTGTACAGCACGTTTGATGCGGATTTCGCTAATGAAATCAATAGGGGAAAGACCGATAATAGACTTTATTTTTTTATAAAATACAGTTCTTCCCATAGCCAGAGCTGTTGCAATATCTTCTACGGTAAGTTCAGAGTTGCTCATGTTCTCTTCCATAAAGTTCATCATTTGTTCAATAAATTGTTCGTCATAAGGCGTTAGTTGAGGATCTGCCGGTGAAAGCTCATGCCGAATATCTGCAGATGGATCTTTTGACAACAGGTTTTGGCGGAAATTTTCTTGCAGGAGTTTCCGCTGACGGATCAGAGAGGTGATTCGTACTTTTAAATAGGTAGTACTAAAGGGCTTTGTGATATAGTCGTCTATACCTTGCTCAATTCCCTTGATGCGATCGTCGAGAGAAGATTTTGCTGATAATAATACAATGGGGATATGGCAAGTTTCTTTATCTTCTTTAATCAATTTTACCATGTCCAAACCGTCCATTACTGGCATCATAACATCACTGACAATTATATCCGGAAGAAATTGTTTAGTTTTCTCATACCCTTCCGATCCGTTACCTGCTTCTATAATTTGAAATTCTGTAAGCAGCATTTCTTTGAGAAATCCACGTAATTCCAAGTTGTCCTCCACAATGAGAAGAGTGTTCTGGTTGTTTCCTTTGCATGTAGTTTCGATATCAGAGTTTTCTTGTGTATTATCAGGAATAGTTTTGTTATCGGATAGAATAAATTCAATTTGCGCATCTTCTAAAAGATGAGATTTACCTTGAGGAATACTAACTTTAAAGACACTTCCTTTCTGCAGAGTACTTGTGACAGTTATACTTCCATGATGCATTCCTACTAATTCTTTCACTAATGATAATCCTATACCGGATGAAGGCTCTAATAAGTTTCTGTTTCCCATTGTTTCAAAACGCTGGAATATGGTGTTTATTTTATTTGCATTGATTCCCGGACCTTGATCAATAACAGAGATATTAGCGGAATTATATTGTAACTCCACTTTTAGAGTAATAGACTTATCGTTCGGAGTATATTTGAATGCGTTGGAAAGAAGATTGAAAACTATTTTTTCAAATTTATCTTTATCAATCCATAAAAATAAACTATCGGTATCTGTGATGAATTGGAAGTCGATGTTTTTTTCTTGGGCAATCAAATAAAAATGCTCCATAATAGTAGGAATAAATTGGATAATATCAGTCTTTTCTACCATTAGTTTCATTTTTTTATTTTGTATTTTTCTAAAATCCAGAATCTGATTGACAAGTTGAAGCATACGATCTGCATTCTTTTGTACAAGTGACAGATGTTCTTTGGCTTTCTTTGATAACTCTCCATGTTTTAACAGTTCTGCAACAGGACCGACAATCAGTGTTAAAGGTGTACGTAACTCATGTGAGATATCTGTAAAAAAGCGAAGTTTAATGTTGGCTATTTGTTGTTCCATATCGACTTGATGTCGTAATCGGAAGATATAAAGCAAGATATATACAATGATTGAAACTAATGCAATGAATAAAAGAATATAAAGTAACCAAGCCCAACCGGTTTCTTTGAATTTGGGAAGTACATTGATCGGTAATGTGTAGATATTATCTGTCCATATTTCGTCACTGTTTGTTGATTTTATTAAGAGGTTATATTGGCCATGTGGAAGATTGATATAGCTTGCCGAGCGTTTTTTTTCAACGTAGTTCCAGTCTGTTTCTAATCCGTCAAGTTTGTAAGCATAGGAAATATTATGAGGATTAACATAATCAAGGGCTGCAAACTCGACGGTGAGGTTCCGTTGATGGGGCTTTAATATGATTTGAGAAAGATTATCATCAGAGAAAATGGTGGAATCATTGAGTATCTTTATGTTTGTCAGGACAATGGAAGGTCTAAAATTACTTTTATGAATCCGTTCAATTGGAAATCGGATAATTCCCTCATTTGTGCCTAGCCAAAGAATGCCTTTGCTGTCAATGACAGGAATTGCTTCTGAATAAAAATAAGTATGCTTTAGGAGATTTCGGTCATAATTGTCAAATGTAGCAGTATCCTGATCAAATTTAGATAGAGTATTTTCTGATATAATCCATAAGTCGCCGTTAGCGTCTTCTATGGAGGAAAGCACCCAGTCAGAAGTTAATCCGGCTTGTTGACTGTAAGACTTGAATAATAATTTATCCGGGGTTGGATGTGTGGAAATAATTTTATTTATTCCTCCTCCCAAAGTTGAAATGAATGTTTCTTTTTTCCGGTTAGTATATATATTACTAACATTATTATTACTCAGACTGGAAGGATTTTGGGGATTGCGGACGTGGGTATAATAAAGAATGTCTTCCGGATATTTGAACTGGGATGAGAAGCAGACAAGTCCTTTGGTGGTTCCTATCATTATGATTCCATTGGACGTTTCCGAAACACATCTCACTTTCGAGTAATTTTGCGGATATTTTTTTAACTCATTGTTGCTATTGATGAATTTCAGCCTTTTATCAGAAGTTTGTTTTACCAAATTTATTCCTCCCCCGAAACATCCGATCCATATATGATTTTGGCTATCCTGATAAATGGAGTAAATGTCATTATGACTGATGCTATATAAATCAGATGATGTGTGTTTGTAATGCTGGATCTCATATTTGTCAGAGTTCTTTGTCTTTTGTGATAATACATATAATCCGTTGAACTTACTGCCTAACCAGATACTTCCATCTTTCATTTTCGTCATGCAATAAATATTTTCGTTAAATGTACAATCCGTTTTTGTGATTTGTCCATTAGGAGATAGATAACCTTGTAATTGTCCATTTGCGTTGTAGATTCGGACCTTTTTATCTTTGCTTGCTATCCAAAGTTGGTCATTTATTTGTAGAAATGCCCGGGTTTCTACAGACAGGTCTATAATGGAATGTGGTATGTGTGGAAAATCGATCTTGTATAAACTGCGGTCACTGGTGTTGAGCCATAAGTTACCTTGCCGGTCAGTGTGATATGAGTGTATTGAGGCATTTAAAATCGAATGATTATCTTGAGGATTGTTGCAAAAATATTGGAGTTTATCATTCTTACGATCGTAGTAGTTGAGATTTCCTCCTTTAGGGTGGACCCATAACTGATCATTACAGTCTTCAAATATAAAATAGAAACTATTATATTTATCTTCTGTGTGTTTATAAGGTAAAGGTGGTAAATACAGTAATTCCTGCTTGCTGTTATCCCATTTGGTAACTCCGTTTGCTGCTGTAAATATCCATATTATATCGTGTTTGTCTACATATAATGACTGTATTTCATTGGAAGGCTGTAGAGGAGTTCTGATATCTATCTGTTTAAAAGAATTGTTGATAGTGTTGTATAGAATAAGTCCATGTTCTTTTGTTCCGATAATAAGAGTATGGTTCCCCACTTTATTAATGGCGGAAATAGTAGCTGAAGGCATAGGTAATGCTATTAATGAAATATTTTCTGTTTGTTTGTTATATTTAGCCAGTTTGCCATTATCCGTTGCTAACCATATCTCATTATCGAGTTCCTGCATATATTCGAACGGGAGAGTAGACAGAATTTTTTTCTTTCCAACAATAGTAGCCCCTTTATCTGTTAGGATCCATTCGTCTTCATCGTCATCTTGCAGAATATTATAGATAATTCTTCCATTTAATTTATGGTTGGCTATATGAAAAGGCTGAGGAGTAAGATTGGTGTGTTGGCATGCTGTTTCATCGATGCGATAGCAATATCCTTTGTCACAAATCAGCCATACTACTCCTTTTCTTAGTGCATTAATTCTTCTGACCTGTGAATCTTTAAGAGGAAATGATTTTAAAACATTTGTAAATTTTAGAGTGCTCGGATTGAAGACATATGCTTTTTGGTCGTATGTACGGCACCATATCCAGTCACATTTTCCATTTACAATATATTCTATTCTATTATTATCTAGAGGACAGTCATTTCCGGAGTTGGCTTTGAATGTTTGAAAAGAATAGCCGTCAAACTTATTTAGGCCATTCCACGTTGCAAACCACATGTATCCTTTTTGATCTTGAATGATACTCAATGACACCTTGTGCCAATCCGTCATCAATTGAATAGTGTTCGATATTGCATAAAGGTTGTGAATGAGTCGGAGATATAATCCATATAAATAGAAATAATAATAGTAGTCTTTTTTTCATAGTATTGAATATAAATGTGTTTATGCATCACAAATATAATAACAAAAGTTTGTAGAGACAATATCT